>Ga0182749_1001779_pt1 | contig 16447 bp, 7 predicted proteins | sample eDN3rd37CKraftMG_FD_128875 | JGI IMG/M metagenome (GOLD analysis project Ga0182749, IMG submission 128875) | Enriched Miracle-Growth compost microbial communities from Emeryville, California, USA - eDNA 3rd pass 37_C Kraft MG (version 2) (version 2) ...
TCCCGGCCAGCATCAGCACGCTGAGCGGGTAGTAGATCATCGGCTTGTCATAGACCGGCATCAGCTGCTTGGAGGTGGCGAGCGTCAGCGGATGAAGCCGGGTGCCGCTGCCGCCGGCGAGGATGATGCCTTTCATGGAGGGGACTCCGCGGTGGAAGGAAAATTCGCGTGGGTGGGCCGCATCTGGATTCTTCCTGTTTATCGGCCGACACCCGGCGCGTAAGTGACCCGGCGGACGAAGCCGGCATGGCTGACGATCGAGGGCAGCAGCCGCTCGATCGCATGCAGGATCGAACCATCCTGCGCCAATGGTTCGTCCGGATAGTCATGCCAGCCGAGGCACAGATCGAATAGCGGCGCCAGAGCTGCCGGCCGGGCCCAGAACATCGTCCCGACGGGGAACGGGAAGAACTGGTCCGGCAGGTCGGCGATGCCCATGCGCCGGGCCAGCGCCTCGGCGAAGGGCCGGTTGTCACCCCAGCCGATCAGATGGGGGTCGTCGGCGAGGACGAGCCCGAGCCGGTCATCCTCGGCGAAGGCCGACAGGATGGCACCGGCGGCCTGGCTGCGGCCGCCAAGCAGGTTTTCCAGTAGGAATTCGACCCAGTTCCGGACGGCCTGTGAGCTGGCCACATGCAGACTCTTCTTTGTGTGAAAATGGCCGATCACATCATAACCGGACAGGTCGGCGGCGAATTCGGTCAGGAACGGGCCCAGGTCACGCCCACGATTCGGCACGACCCGGACATCGCAGGACCCCGTGCGATAGTGGCGCAAACTGGTGTTGACCTCGCGGGCGGCCAGATCCGAGGTGGTGCTCACGAACAGATCGCACGGAAGATCGTTCAGGGCCAGCCGGTCGGCAATCTCCCTCACCAGCTCGGGATAAAAGGCGTGGATATGGACAGCGGCGTTCGGCACCGCCGTCGGCCGCGTCCAGCCGCGCGACACGTCGATGACGTCCTCCTGCCACGGTCCGGAGGGCCGGCCAGATCGCAGGAAATGCACGAAGGGGTTGCCCTGCGCCGGCATGAGCTCGGCGTGCCGGGCATAGAGGTGGGGATCGAATCCCGGTGTCGGCTTGCGGCGATAGATCCCGGCCTGACAAGATTTGGCGAATTCCCAAATCGCTTGGTCGCGCGTCCGGCGAGAGCCTGGCGGCAGGTAGAAATCGGCCACGAAATCATCGCCCGCCTGCAGGACGGCGACGTCCTCCTGCACCTGACGCAGGGCGGCGGCAACGCCGCCCGAAAGATCGGCCAGCGCCGAGACATAACGCTTCATGTCGAAGCGCTGCGCCGCGAGCGAGCGGACCTGCCGCGACAGGCGGGATCGCCGTTCCGGAGAGCGGCCGAGCGCGATGATCCGGCGCGCCGCCTCCTCCACGTCCATGAACGGCACGACGCAGTCCGCCGTCTCCGGATCCGCCGACAGGTGCTCGGCGATTCCGGTGGCCCGGTCGAAGCACATCACCGGCACGCCGGCCGCCATCGCCTCGATTGCAACGTTGGGCAGAGGGTCCAGCCGAGACGAGATGAAACACAGGTCGGCCAGCGGGTAGATCTCATCGATATCCGAGCGCTCGCCGAGGATGCGTACGATGGATTGCACCCCTGACTGCTCGATCTGCGTCGTGACGAATTCGGGATAGGGGCGGCTCCAGTCAAAGGCCGGGCCGATCCAAACCGCCCGGATGTCGAGATCCGGCGCAAGCCGCCGGACCGCCGCCGCCGTCGCGATGAACAGGTCGACGCCTTTGCGGTACTCCACCGTTCCGACCCCGAGCAGAAAGAACGAGCGCTCCGCCCCGTCGCCCAGCAGGCTTCGGCGCAGGCTCTGGCTCCGCGCCTCCCCGGGCTCCGGCCTGACCGGCCCGTCGGACATGGTGGACAGGCCCTGGGGAAGGATGGACGCCATCCTCGCTGCCGGCCGCGTCGCATCGATCGTGGCGCTGTCCCGGACGAGGCTGGCCGAGAACACCGTGCCGCCAGCCCACGCGAAGGCGTCAGCCAGCTCGTCGGGAGAGCAGATGAGCCTGAAGAACTCGTGGATCAGCAGCAGCGACGGCACGCCGTGCTCCGCAAGCGGCTGCAATATCGCCCGCGACGCAAGGCTGTTGACGATGGCGAACTTGACCGCGTAGCGGCTGTGGATCCCGGCCACGACCGAGGCCATCGGCAGGGATGGATCGAACGGGCCATGCGGCCCCACGACCACACTGCAGGAATCCTGGAAATGCCGGAGAATGCCGCCGCCGCCCAGCAGCAGGACGACGACGTTGAAATGCTGTTGCAGCTCACGGCAGATATTCAGGGCGAGGATGGGAGCGCCCGATCGTGAGGCTTCATGGCTCACGACCAGGACATAGTCGCGGCCGGGCTGGAGCAGCGCCCCGTTTTCCCGGACCGAAAGCTCGCCGCCGGCTCCGTTCGACTTTGCCACTGCCTTTCCCGGCAGGGCACGACCGCGCCGCAGCAGCCGTTTTTCGCTGCGACCGAAGAGGCCGAGCCGCCGGAGGGGTTTCGTGAGGCGCCAGGATCGCGAGCGCTTCACCGCATTGATCAGGCGCAAGCGCTCTTCGGCGGCAGCCTCGGCCTCGGCGACCCGGCGACCGAACTGCTCGAGATCCGAGGCCTGGCGGTCCAGGGCCTCTCGCATGCGATCCAGCGCAACTTGCTTCCCGGCCAGATCCCGACCGTAGCCCCTGATCGCGGCGGTCAACGCGTCGCGTTCGTGCCGGCCCTCCTCGCTCTGCCGATCGGCATCTGCCAGCGCTTCACGCAGGAAACGCAGATCTGAAGCCTGTTCGACCACTCGATGCCGCAATTCGCTCAGCTCGAATAGGCTCTGCCCGAGCTGCCCGAAGACCGTCCGCAATTCCGCGATCCGGTCTTGCCGAGCCGAGAGCAGGTGACGCAGCGGTTCCGCCACCACCTCGCCCATGGCGAGCATGCCGAGGCCGCCACCGTGCAGGAATCGAAAGCCCTGGCGGTCCCGGCTGATCTCGTCCCAGACCCGTCCGGTGCCGGAGGTGTCGATGCCGTGAACCAGGACAATGGCCCGATCGCTCAGCTTCGTCCGCCATTTCGTGAGATCGAGGCGGATCTCTTCGCCGTCATCGCCGCCGAGATGGAGCAGATCGATTTCTGCATCGGCGAAGTGCTCCAATGCGTCATCGGCAGTGGAGCGCACCAGACGCGAAAAAGCGGCATATCGCAGGTCATGGTGGGCGCGCAGCGGCGCGAGTTGGGCGTCGCCGTTCACGCCCGCCCAGGCATCGATGCCGAAGCACGCGGTCGACAACCTTTCGTGTGCCACCGTCTCGCAAAAGGTGCAGTAGGAGGCGCCGTCGCCGACACCCAGCTCTACGAGGATGCGCGGCCTGAGCACTGCCACGAGCCAAGCGAGAAAGGGCAGATGGCTGACCCGGGATGACGGCGGGAGCGGAAGATATCCGGGCTGCAAGACGGGCAGGGCGCGGTCGAAGATCTGGGGCGCGACGGCCGGATCGATCTGGGTCATGTTGTCCTTCAAGCACGTCGCGAGGGCACGGGCCTCCTCGCCTCCCGCCCCATACAGCCGTCTGGTCGCGTAGACTCCCCCATGGCGCTACGATATAGCAGGCCCGAACGGCAACCCAAAAGAGCGCACCCCATATATGCCCTTGGACGTCAGAGCGGACGCCATCGTCACAGCGATCGCCCCTCCCTCCTTTTGGTTACCGGACTTCCTGATCCGATCCACCTGGATCGAGCAAGCGCCTTTCGCCTTCTGGTTGACGAGCGCCCTGCGGCCGCGCTCCTTCGTCCAGCTCGGAATCGGCGACGGCTGTTCCTATTTCGCGATCTGCCAGGCGATCAGGCGCCTGCAGCTTGAGACCTTGTGTCATGCGGTCGGCATATCCGTGGGTGACGAACATGTCGGCGAAGCCCTGCGGCAAGTCCGGCAATATCACGACAGCCATTATGCGGACTTCTCCCGGCTTGTTCATGCGCCGATCGAGGAAGCTCTGGCGCCGATTCCCGACGCATCGGTCGATCTCCTCCATCTTGATCTTGACCGCGGCCACGGCCGCGAGGTCGGAAAGGCCGATTTCGAGATCTGGGTCCCCAAGCTGTCGTCCCGTGCCGTGGTCCTGTTTCACGGCATCCATGCCCGCGAGCACGATCCCAGCGTCCGCCGTCTCTGGGATCAACTGAAGATCCAGTATCCGAGCTTCGAGTTCCTGCATGGCCGCGGGCTCGGGATTATCGGCTTCGGCGATGCATTGCCGGGGGAGGTGCAGCCCCTCCTCGCCCTCGGAGACAGTGCGGCGGCCGTAGAGATCCGCCAAGCCTATAGCCGCCTCGGAGGGTCTCTCGTCGCGCTGCTGGAGCGCGAGACCATCGCCGCGGAACAGAGGATCGGCCAGGCCGAACAGGCACGGCTGTCGTCCGAGCTCTCCGATCGGCTCAGAACAACGCTGGACGAGCTCGAGCGATCCGAGCACCGGCGCGACGGAGCCGAGACCACGGCACAGGCGCTGACGGAGCGTCTGGCCGATCTCCGGCGCCGGCACGGCGAGAACCTGCACATTTTGGCCGATCTGCGCCGCCGGCAGGAGGCGCTGCAGGAACAGCTCGAGCAATGGCGCAGCGTTCGCCGAGCTTGGCCCTGGCGGGTCACGAGCCCACTGCGGAAGCTCGACCGGTTGCTCAAACGGCTGAGCGGAGCGTCGCCCAGCCCGGCCAAGACCAAGATCCGGAATGACAAAGGCTTTTGGCGACGCCTCGGGCGCTCGATCAACAAGCGCTATCGCCGGCTGAGAGGACTTCCCCCCCTCCCCCGGAAGCGCGGCACCCCGCCGCCGCTCCGCCAGGCGAATGCATCGACCCCCGGCGCTACGGCCGCCTGGATCGACGTCGTCAAACGCTATTTCCCGACGCCGGGCCGGGAGGAGGTCGCCCTCTTCGTCACGCATTCGCGCGACGGACGGACGATCCGGCCTCATGTCGAACACTACGCCCGGGCCCTCTGCGCCGAGGGCATCGACGTCATCCTCATCGTCGCATCGGATTCGCCGCGCGTCGGTGTCGCCGCCGATCTCGCCCGCCTTCTCTCCGGCTTGTATGTCCGGGAAAACATTGGCTTCGACTTCGCAGCGTGGTCGCACGTCATGCAGATCGAGCCGTCGGTATTCAGGGCGAATGGTCTCTACATCATCAACGACAGCCTGTACGGCCCGTTCAATCAGGCGGATTTCCACCGCATCATCGGCAGGATGCGCGCGTCGGAGAGCGACATCGTCGGGCTGACGGAAAGCCTGGACAAGGGCCGGCATCTCCAGAGCTTTTTCATCTGCATGAAAAGGCGGGCCTTCTCCAATCCGAAATTCCACGCCTTCTGGCGCGATGTCCGCTCCTATGCCGACAAGCAGGAGGTGATCGACCTTTATGAGGTGACGTTCACCGGCACGATGCAGGAGGCCGGGCTGGTCTGCTCCAGCCTGTTCCCGAACAATACGCCATCGAACATGATGATCGATGCCTGGCGGGAACTGATCGAGCAGGGCCTCCCCTTCGTCAAGGCATCGGTGCTGAAGGGCGATATCCCGCCATCCGTATCCATCGAGGGATGGGAGGCCGTGCTGACGGACCGCGGATACGACATCGGTCTGATCGATCTCCCGCCGAGAGACCCCCGGGCGATGGTCGCGGAGCTGTCCCGCGCGCGGCGGGCCGAGGCCCGGCGGACCAGCTCGGCACCACGGCGCCTCGCCTTCTTCGGGCCCTGGAACTATGCCGAGGCGAGCCGCGGTTATGTCTCGGCCCTCTTCCACACCGGGTACGAGGTCAACCTCCATCCGGTGAAGCGCCCGGTCGAAACCCTGCCCCGCACCGCGCCGACCTGGGATGTCCGCGGCTTCGATGGTCCGGCGGATGCCGTGATCATCCAGATCGGGCCGGTTGCGATGGCGTCCCTCCTGCTGGAGGACCAAAAGGCGGAGTGCCGCCAGGCGGCGCTCCGCATCGGCCTGTGGACGCAGGACGCCCTTGACGCCCCGGAAGCATGGACCCATGCCCTGGAGCAGGTCGACGCCATCTGGGTGCCGGACCCGTTCTGCGCCGAAGCCTTCCGGCGACACACCGACCTGCCGGTCCATGTCATCGGCGGTCCGCCGGGTGCGGCGGAGAGAAACGCCGGCGAGGTCGCGCGGGATGCCGAGGCCGTTGCCGACGCCATGAGAGCCAGTCTCGACCTCCTTCTGCCCCGCTGACGTGACGGATCAGCCTTGCCATGACTGCGCCCAGTTCCCGAGATCCGTCGACCGCTCCGATGTCGTCATGGGACATCTCGGGATTGCCTCACCTCATCCCGGTGCCCGTCGACGACGACCTCCAGCCGATCGGCGGCATCCCGGCCGGGGCGACGGGGACATGGCTGTTCGTCGCACCCGCCAAGGCGCTCCTGAACAAGGAAGCGCCTGACCGCATGTCGGCCGCCGCGCTGGATGCCCGGCCAGACATCGATATCCTCTATGCCGACAGCGCCGTGATCAGCGGGCGCAGCATCCGCGAGCTGCGCTGCAAGCCGGACTTCAACCCGGCCCTCCTCTGGGCGAAGGACTATATCGGGCTGCCGCTGCTGATCCGCGCTTCCGCCTTCGCCCGGCTCGGCGGCCTGCGCCCGGAGCACGGCGCGGCCTGCTGGTACGAGTTCTGCCTGAGGGCCCATCGGGCCGGCACCGCCTTCGGACGCATCGCGACGACCCTGATCGGGGCCCCGACCGGAAGCGACCGGCCGGACACCGCCGCGCGCAAGATAGTGCTGGAGCAGATCGTGGCGGAGGAGGCGTTGCCCTTCGAAATCAGGCCGGGCCTGGCGCCGGGCGCGTTCCAGCTGCGCCGGATCTTTCGGGACCATCCGCCGGTCTCGCTGGTCATCCCCACGCGGCAAAGCGGGCCAAAGGACGGCCCGCCGCACATCATCGGCCTGCTGCGGAGCATTGAAGGCAGCAGTTGGCCGTTGGACAGGATCAGGATCGTCATCGGCGACGATGTCGAGGACGACGGCATCTATCGCGAGCATGCGGCGAAGCTGGACATCCGGCGTATCGTCACGACCCGGCGGGAGGCCGAGCCGTTCAACTACGCCGCCAAGATGAACCGCCTGTGGCGGGAGGCGGACACCGAACTCCTGGTCCTGATGAACGACGACATGACCATCCGCTCCGCGGACTGGCTCGAGGCGCTCTTCACCTTCGCCATGGAGCCGGATGTCGGCGGCGTCGGGGCGCGGCTGCTCTTTCCGGACGGCCGCATCCAGCATGCGGGGATGGTCGGCGGCCTCTATGGCGGATGCGGGCACCCCTGGTGGGGCCTGCCGGCCGAAGCACCGACCTACCAGGACTGGGCGAACGTCCATCGCGACTGGTGCGCCGTCACCGGCGCCGCCTTCGCCACCCGCCGCTCCGTGCTCGAGGCGGCGAACGGCTTCGACGAGCGCTTCAGCCTCGAGTTCAACGACGTGGATCTCTGCCTGCGCCTGAAGACGCTCGGCTACCGCATCGTCTACACGCCGCATGCCGAGCTCATCCACCACGAGCGCGCCTCGCGGGGCGAGACGCTGCGGCCCGGAGAGGAGGTCGCCCTGTTCCTGAAACGGTGGCGCGACTTCCTCGCCGACGACCCGATGTACAGCCCGCAGCTGGTGCGCTACGCGGACGTCCAGCCGCGGGCGGAGAGCTATAAGGTGGGTTGGTCCGCGCTCGCATCGAGATCTCCGGGACGGCGCGCGGTGATAACGAATTGAGGATCCCCGAAGTGGAGCAGGGCTTCCGACCAGTAGGATAGAACCTCCACATCGACAAATCCTGCCCGCCGGAGGTCGTCGACGATAGACCATCCGAAATGACGGAAGCAAAGCGCACCGCCTTCCGGGTCTACTGGATTGCCATGATACTCGGGTTCCAACACGTGCTCTACCGTTCCATTCTCGCGCAATATCGCGCGGACCAAGTGATCCTCCCTGTTATATGAGAAGGGGACCGTGAACAGAAGACGCCCTCCTGGCGCCAAGCATCTCGCCAACTCTCTGAATGCCTTCTTTTCATCCGGAACGTGTTCCAGAACATCGAAGCTTAAGATACAATCAAATGATTCATCAGAGAAGGAAAGATCCTGAACATCTTGATGCAGAATCCCATCTATCACATCTCCACTTTTATATTTATCCGATATATATTCACTTCCCATAATATTGGGCCACTTCTCCTTCAGCAATAAAAACAGAGGAGTAATTTGCTCAGTGATATAGAAACGGGACTCGGACTTCAAGCCAAATTCCTGATCAAGGATGTGCAGCGACGCTCGCGTGCGATTGACCGTACCGCACGATCTACAGTTCAAATGCTCCCTCCAATTCGGGATGATTCGACCATCCAAAGTTGTGGACGACGAATACATTTGCGACACCTGGAATACTCGCTCGGCACCGCATACGAAGCAGAACCCTTTTAGGGTAAAAGGTTGGTTTTCTGTCGGAACTGCCGCAAGCTCCACTTGGCGGCGAAGTTCTATATTAGCTCGATTTTTGTCACGATCCGCTCTAAATTCTGCAAGAGATCGCGATCGCAAGATCGGAAGATGAGGCTGTGTGACCTTTTCTTGACGAGAATCTCGAATAGACTCGGGCGTATGTTCATTCTTGCCGGAGGCCCCCATCCACGAAAAAGCAAATCCTTTAGAATTATAGTACGGATGCCCATTACTGTGAAGTTTTCGTCGATATAGCGACAACAGGATGCCTAGCTCCGGCGTGTTTTTGAGATTAAATTGGCCACAATGACGTGAGAATGTATCTGGATCGTCGATTCTGTTTCCACTGAAGTGAATAAACCGCACCGGTTCACCGTTAACAAGCCATCGACCATTCTTCAACGAAAGTCGGCGTTGAGCTAAATTCCAGTAAGCGATATTGTAGCCGGGATGGCGAAGGATTTTGGTGTTCTCGATGAATGCAGGGAAATAGTCAGCCCACTTTTGATCGACGAAGATGCCATTTTCGAGATCGATAATGCACTCACGTTCAAGCCGCCGCCCCCACCAAGCGACGACCCGTCTCACGGCGGGTACATCCCGAAGAGCACAAAAGCCAAGGTTGTAAATGCCATAGCGGAGAAACGACCGATCGTTCATCTCTGCGAACTCGGCGGACTCAGTTATGTGGGGCGTTAGAATGCAATCAGCGCCCGTTTCAAATAAATTTTCGATCTCATAGAAGCGATCTACCGCCAGGATATCAGGATCTAGATAGACAACCGCTTCATCTGGATGACGGTCAAACAGATAAAGAAACGCAAACGGTTTTAAGGACGTATTCAACTCTGTTATGTTGTATTTTTCTTTCATATCCTCGATATTTGGGATACCAAGATCATGCATTCTGACCAACGGAAAATTCAGAGATGGTATGTCCAAATCTCCATCGTCATCGCAGAGGACGGCGTAAAGTGTTGCATCCGGATGATGCTCCTTCACCGAGGCAAGCAGGGTCTGCGCATAACCCAAGAAGTTTCGAGAGCAGATGGTAAAAAAAATCATTCGCAGCCCCTCCCTTAATACCGATCACCTAGAATGGCTCTCAGCATTCCTTTGACGTGGGTTACGCCTGCCGCAATCGAATGACGGCTTCTCATGAGGTTAAAGCCGCGATCCGACATACTCGTCCAGAGATCCTCATCGTCATATAGGCGGAGAATGTTGGCAGCAAAACTATCCGGATCCTCGGCAATCAAAACGGCTTCGCCATGCTCAAGCATCATACCTTCAGCAGCTATGGGGGTCACGACGCAAGGTACGCCATGAGACAGGCTGGAAACCACTTTGCCTTTCGCTCCCGCACCATATCGCAACGGCGCGACTGTCAGCCGGAGCGCTTCCATCCGCGCTGCCAAGTCAGCCACGTGGCCAAGAATTACAAGGCCAGGATCGCTGCGGCCTCGCAATTCCGGAGGCATATCCGCCCCCATCAGATAGAAGGTCATCTCCGGCTTCGCCTGCCATACCTTAGGCCAGATCTCCTCTAGAAAAAACAGAGCCGCGTCGACGTTGGGTTTGTGGTTGTAGCCCCCAATGAAGCCGATACCGTTCCTCAGAGGGAAGCCATTTCTTCTTCCAGGAACCTCTCGAATGAGGGGGATCTCAAACACTCGACTCCCTGGCGCCTGTTGTTCGATCTCCAGAGCCTCCACGGCCGAAACCACCACAGCCGCATCGGCCTGCCGACACAGGTACAGCTCACGTTCCGCCGTGCCATAGGCGAGATAGGCGGCCCGACGGTCGCCTTGCAACTGCGCCGCTCTCATGTCTCGCCGAAAATGCAGGTCGACGGTATTAAATATTATCCTAGATTCTGGCGCATACATTCTAGCCGCCTCATAGTAGGCGCCTCCAGCAAAAACTCTCGATAAAAAGATCAACTCAAATTCCTTTCCATTGCCTCGAATAAAACTTTCAATATCGTCAGAATACCGTTTATCAAAAACTGTCACTCCCATCGAAACCAAATTCCGACGAGCATCACTCTCCGCCTGAACCCCATATTCGCTGGTTGAGATAAAGCAGACTTCATATCCAATCTGCTGGAAAATACTGATAAAGTTAACCGCGTCGACCGAACCGGAATCCCGGTCCGGGGTAGGATAGGTTCCATCAATCATCAGCACCCGCCGGCCGTTCCGAGCGAATGACGGCGTTGCCCTGGGATACTCTGCGGTTGTTGGATTGATCTCGCCGCGGACTAGATAGTCATAGAGAACCCCCTGAGGGCACTCCGCCGCATCAGGATGCGCAGCAAGATAGGCCGGCGTCGAGAAGCGTGGATTTGGCTCACGCCTTTCACGGCCGCCATGGAGGATATAGTGCAGCAGTGGATTCATGCCGCTGTCGCGAACATCGCGATAGGTATCTAAATACCAGCCAACGCTGAAGTGAGGATTGGGATCCCGTCGCTCGAACGCCCCAAACTCGATAAAATGCAGGAGAGCTGGCGTGCCGCTCTCACGGACATCGGGATTCTGCTCCAGATACCAAGCGGCGTTGAACAGCGGATGAGGGGAACGCCCCTCGGCGCTTCCATGACGAATATAGTGCAGCAACGGGTTCATCCCGCTATCGCGGACATCCGGATTTTGGGAAAGATACCAAGCAGTGTCGAAGTATGGGCTTGGATCGATGCCTTGCCGAGCACCGAGTCGAGAATAATGGGCAAGAGGATTCAGCCTCCGCTCAACAGCATCTGGCAAACGAGACAGGTACCAGTTCGTATCGAAGAGCCAGTTGGGATTGCGGCCCTCCGATGCACCAAATGCGATGAAATCCCACAGAGGATCTATATCGATTCCCCGCAAGTCGGCATAATATCGGCGATACCATTTACCATCGAACAAGCCGCTCCTTTGAATCAGCGATCGAAGTCGTCGGTTTCTTCCTGCTAACCGCAATCTGTTGACCGCCCACCAATAGTGAAGACGAGAAATATTGCTTCTAATCGTCTGCCAGTAAGCATCCCTTTGCAGGCGTTCACAGGCTATTTTCACACGAGCAGCATAGATTGCATTATCCTCATACGCTTCTTCAATCTCATAAATACGTGCCAACAAACCAGTGCGCTCCGCCATAGCAGAACTATGCTGCTTTTCTGCTACGGACAACTCTGCTTTAAGCCTCCCTATCTCACTGAGGCTTGCCTGCACCTCACCCTTGAGAGAAGCCAAAGCTTCCTGACTACGAACGTAGGCAGTCGTTGTCTGTTCTATTTTGCTATTCGCTAATTGCAGCCGTCGCCTCTCTATCTGGAATTCCTCCTTCTGTCTGTCCAGTTCTGAATTTAGCCGCCTACTTTCGTGCTTCTGCTCTTCGATGATATCGGATAACTCAAAGAATATAGCATCGTATTGCCCCGACGCTCTCTCGATCTTCGAAACTCGTTCAGAAAGAGCTTTGCGTGTCGTGACATCTAGCCGATCAGACACCTCGTACAAGAACGCCTTAAGCAAGCCGGAGGGTCGCACCAAAAAAGGAGGATTTTCAAATAGACTCCAAATGTCCGGCAACTTTACTTTCTGTTGAATGAAGTCACGATATAGCAATTTTCCGCTCTCTATATCGCTGGAAAATTTACATGCAATATCAAGAGAGGAAGATAGATCATTCCATTTAAACGGGATATCAATCTCGCCAGAATCCCAGAAAGAAAATTGTTTATGGTAAGCAGCAGCAACAACGGCTCCGTGAAGCGACGCGGATAACACAAATTCAGATGAAAAAATTTTATCAATTATCTCAAGAAAGTCGTCTTTGGAATTCCTGATATTTGTCCTAACAATAACATCGCATCCCGAAATTTTGAGAAGATCCTCGTCTGTCCGCGCATCATTAAAGTGCGGTATACAGATCGACTTACCAATATATTCGGGGAGTGACTTGGGCCGATATAGGGCCGGTAGCAGGAAACCTGGATCACCTAAAGGAATACGCTTGCCAAGATTGAGGACGGATGCGCTCATCGGTCCACGCGCGGACAGAACACGAATCCCGCCGCGCCGATCCTCGCTCAAGCCGCCCACCTCCCGCACTCCGCAACCCCAGAAGACGATGGGAGGGCGCGGAGTCCGATCATCCGGAAGACGCGGAACGAAAATATCATCGATCACGCTTCCAACAAGGAAGACGCCGTCCGCGTTGCCGCGAAGTGGATAAAACAATTCCGTTGCCAGAAATTCGGCTATATAATCACCAAAATTCTGTACATCCTCACCTTTACGCCAATACTGCACAGTACCGAGCTTCATTCCATTCGTCATTGCCCCGACACCGCCTTCTGAACCGAGAGCCGCTGGCACATATCAAAAGACCGAGAGTGTACAGACAAGTCCGCATACCACTCGACCTTCTCTGGCGAACGCAGCCAAGGACTGTCTTTGATGATCATCGGAATGCTCATGCGCCGAAGCCTGCCCAGTCCCAGCGCGCTCGTCCCACGATGCAGGGAACCCCGATGGCCGGGTCTGCCGCGGTGCCCGCTTCAATGGTGGTTTGATCATATGCCATCAGCCGCGAAGACCGGCCAAGATCGGCGAGCGATTCAAGCAGGACATCCTGAGTTGGACAAAGCTTCTCATTCTCAAGAGCACAATCCCCGTTGCACGCCAAAGCTTCAGCCCTTCGACGAGGTGAAGATGATTCACGTTGCCAACCCGCAACGATCCGGTCAGCAGCGTCCGGTGGACACACTTTCTACTATCATAGACTACAGATGGATTCAGCAACATCCCCCCATCGCCGTAGCCCGGCGGCCGCTATGCGCGCCTCCCGTCCCCGCACGTAGTCCGGCTCCGCCGCCGCCCGACCGATCACCCGCCGCATATCCTCGAGATCATGCGGGTCGAAATACTCCGCCAGATCCCCCCCGACCTGCGGCATGGACGATGTCTTCGAGGTGATGCAGAGCTTGCCGAACCAGAGGCTCTCGCCGATCGGCAGGCCCCAGCCCTCGTAGAGGCTGGGGAACACGGTGAAGCGGCAGTTGCGGTAGAGGAAGGCGAGCTCGGCGTCCGACGGCCGCTCCACCACCGCCGCATAGCCGCCGAGATGGCCGGTGGCGCGCAGCAGGTCGAACACGTCCTCGGTCAGCCAGCCGCGCTGCCCGGCCAGCACCAGCCGCGGCAGGCCGACGCCGATGTCCTGGCGCAACTGGGCCCAGACCTTGCACAGGGCCAAGGTGTTCTTGCGCACCTCGATGGTGCCGACGCAGAGGACGAAGGGATGCTCGGCCAGGGCCCGGATGCGGTGGGCGATCGGCGTTCCATCCCCCGCCTCGCCCATGAATTCGTGCGCCTCGGGCACCACCCGCGTCGGGATCTCCCGGCCCGCCGCGGGCATCACCAGCCGCAGATCCGCCTCGGTCTGGTCCGACACGCAGAGAAAGTCCGAGACGTAGTCGGGCGTGCGATCCAGGAACTTGCGGAATTCGACGTCGTGCCCCGGCTTGGCCAGCCAGGGCCTGAGCAGCGGGATGACGTCGTGGATCATCTGGAAGACACGGTTGCCGGCGGCCTTGCGTGCGGCCAGATAGGCGATGTAGGGCTCGTTCCGGAAATTCGGCGCCAGCACCAGGATGCGATCGTCGGGCTGCAGCGACGGCGCGGACAGGCGATCCCCGGCCCCCGACGTCCGCAAGCCCAGCCGCTCGATCCTGGCGCCCAGCCGGCGCAGCGGCGCGCGGCTGCGGCCGTCGGCATCGTCGGGAAGCGCCATGTCGCGCAGGAACTCCGCCCGGTGCGCCTCGAAGCGGTAGTCCGGCCCGAGGAAGGAGAGGTCGATCTCGATCACCCGGCGCAGCTTCGGATGCCAGGCGAGGCCGCGCACCACCTCCGGCCCGCGCATCGCCACCAGATGGCCGACGACGCGCAGAACCACCCGCTGGATACCGGTCACCGTCGCATGCTTGCGCGCATGCGCCAGGATGGTGGTCATATCACAGAAGATCCGGGACAAGCCCTCTTCCCCGAACGTGGATCGGCCGCAACGCCAGGGTCTACCCCGCCCGGTACATCCATTCCAGCGTTTCGCGCAAGGGAATGGGCGCCGCCCCCCCGATCGCGGCCGTCAGCTTGCGGCCGTCGCCGCACAGCCGCTTCAGCTCGTTGGACCGGATCAGGGCCGGGTCGACCTCGACCGCGATCTCGTAGCCGGCGATCTCCGCCATCATCGACAGGATCTCGGCCAGGGTCCAGGCACGGCCGGAGCAGATGTTGAATACGCCCGCCGCCCGGGTCTCCAGCAGCCGCCGATAGGCCCAGGCGACCTGGCGGACATCGGAAAAGTCGCGCGAGACGTCGAGGTTGCCGAGCCGGATCGCCGGCACCCGCCGCCGGAAATGATCGACGATCTTGGGCAGGAGGAAGCTCTCCGACTGGCCGACGCCCGTGTAGTTGAACGGGCGGACGATGGTGATCGGCAGCCGGTCGGCGAACATCGCCGCGACATGCTCCATCGCCATCTTGCTGATGCCGTAGTCGTTGACCGGCCGGATCGGCGCCGTCTCCGGGATCGGCAGGGGCGAATCGACATTGCCGTAGACGCTGGCGCTGCTGGCCAGGACCACGCTCTCGGGCGGCTCCGGCAGCTCCGCCAGGCTGGCGAGCAGATGGCGCGTGCCGACGATGTTGGCCCGGTAGATCGCATCGACATTGCTGTGGCCGACGAAGGAGACCGCGGCCAGATGGACGACATGGCGGGGCCGCACCGACAGGACCAGGCCACGCAGCGCCGGCTGGTCCAGGAGGTCGACCGCAGTCACCTCAAACCGGTCGTCCGGCGTCCGCTGCCCCGTGCCGTGGACGGCGTAACCGGCCCGAAGCAGCTCGCCGGCGACATAGCGCCCCGTGAAGCCGGACGCCCCGGTGACGAGGACGGGCGCGGCCGCCTTAGAATACGACTCCACGTTCGTTCCTCTTCAGGTCCGCCGCGACCATCATCGCACAGAGCTCCTCGAGAGTCGTCCGGGGCTCCCACCCCAGCTCCCGCTTCGCCTTCTCGGCACTGCCGATCAGCAGGTCGACCTCGGCCGGACGGTAGAACTTCGGATTGACGCGGACCAGCACCCGGCCGGTGTCCCGGCAGCGGCCGATCTCCGCCTCCTCCGCGCCCTCCCAGTCGATCGTGACGCCGACGGCCTTGAACGCCATCGCGGCGAAATCGCGCACCGTCTCGGTGCGGCCGGTGGCCAGGACATAGGTGTCCGGCCGGTCGGCCTGCATCATCTGCCACATCCCCTCGACGTAATCCCGGGCGAAGCCCCAGTCCCGCTTCGCGTCGAGGTTGCCCAGCTCGAGTGCGTCCTGCATCCCCAGATGGATCCGGGCCACGGCGTTGGCGATCTTGCGGGTGACGAATTCGAGGCCGCGCAGCGGCGATTCGTGGTTGAAGAGGATGCCGCTGACGCCGAACAGGCCGTAGGCCTCCCGGTAGTTCACCGTCGTCCAGTGCGCATAGAGCTTGGCCACGCCGTAGGGGCTGCGCGGCCAGAACGGCGTCGCCTCGTCCTGCGGGAAGGCCTGCGCCTTGCCGAACATCTCGGAGGTCGAGGCCTGGTAGTAGCGGATCTTCGGATCGACGGTGCGAATCGCCTCGAGCAGGTTCAGCGTACCGATGCCGGTGATCTCGGCCGTCGTCCGCGGCTGCGCGAAGGAGACGCCGACGAAACTCTGCGCCGCGAGGTTGTAGACCTCCGACGGCTCCGCCTGGCCGAGCAGGCGGATGATGCCGCCCGGATCGGTCAGGTCGAACTCCGCCAGATGCAGGTTGGGGTCGCGGTCGATGCCGAGGTCCTCGATCCGCCAGAAGTTGGTCGAGCTGGTCCGCCGGTAGGCGCCGTAGACCCGATATCCCCTGGCCAGCAGGAA
>Ga0182749_1001780_pt1 | contig 16446 bp, 11 predicted proteins | sample eDN3rd37CKraftMG_FD_128875 | JGI IMG/M metagenome (GOLD analysis project Ga0182749, IMG submission 128875) | Enriched Miracle-Growth compost microbial communities from Emeryville, California, USA - eDNA 3rd pass 37_C Kraft MG (version 2) (version 2) ...
CCGAACCGCTCCGCGCCCACCTTCGTCAGCGCCGCCGTCAGCGTCGTCTTGCCGTGATCCACGTGGCCGATCGTGCCCACGTTCACATGCGGCTTGGTACGTTCGAATTTGCCCTTGGCCATGGCTTTTTCTACCTGTTACGTCAATTGAATCGTTGTTAGGGAATCGGGAGTGGGGAATCGGGAACCGGAAGAGCAGCGTGATCGCGCCTTGCCGATTTCCTTTTCTCTATTCCCTATTCTCAGCTCTTCTTGATCACCGCTTCGGCAATGTTGTTCGGCGCCTCGGCGTAGTGATCGAATTCCATCGTGAACGTCGCGCGGCCCTGCGACATCGAGCGCAGGCTCGTCGCGTAGCCGAACATCTCGCCGAGCGGCACCTGCGCGTTGATGACCTTGCCGGACGGCGAATCGTCCGAGCCCTGCAACACGCCGCGCCGGCGGGACAGGTCGCCCATCACGTCGCCCATGTAATCCTCGGGCGTCACGACCTCGACCTTCATGATCGGCTCGAGCAGCACCGGGTTGGCCTTCTGGAAGCCTTCCTTGAAGCCCATCGACGCCGCGATCTTGAACGCCATTTCGTTCGAGTCGACTTCGTGGTACGAGCCGTCGACCAGCTTGACCTTGATGTCGACGACCGGATAGCCCGCCATCGGGCCCGAAGTCATCGCCTCGCGGATGCCCTTGTCGACCGCCGGCACGTACTCCTTCGGCACCGAGCCGCCGACCGTGAGGTTCTCGAACTCGTAGCCCTTGCCGCGCTCCTGCGGCTCGATCTCGAGCACAACATGGCCGTACTGGCCCTTGCCGCCCGACTGGCGCACGAACTTGCCTTCCTGCTTGACGGCCTTGCGGATCGTCTCGCGGTACGCAACCTGCGGCTTGCCGACGTTCGCCTCGACGTTGAACTCGCGCTTCATGCGGTCGACGATGATCTCGAGGTGCAGCTCGCCCATTCCCGAGATGATCGTCTGGCCCGACTCCTCGTCCGAGCGCACGCGGAACGACGGGTCTTCCTGCGCGAGGCGCGACAGGGCGATGCCCATCTTTTCCTGGTCCGACTTCGTCTTCGGCTCGACGGCCATGGCGATGACGGGCTCGGGGAAGACCATGCGCTCGAGCGTGATCACGCTGTTCGTCGCGCAGAGCGTATCGCCCGTCGTGACGTCCTTGAGGCCGACCGCGGCGGCGATGTCACCCGCGCGGACTTCCTTGATCTCGCTGCGCTCGGCGGCGTGCATCTGCAGGATGCGGCCGACGCGCTCCTTCTTTCCCTTCACCGGGTTGTAGACGGTGTCGCCGGAGTTCAGCGTGCCGGAATAGACGCGGAAGAACGTCAGCGAGCCGACGAACGGATCGGTCATGATCTTGAACGCGAGCGCCGCGAACGGCTCGTCGTCGCCGGCCTTGCGCTCGTCTTCCTTCTCGTTCTCGTCGATGCCCTTGACCGGCGGACGATCCGCCGGGGACGGCAGAAGCTGCACAACCGCATCGAGCATCGCCTGCACGCCCTTGTTCTTGAATGCGGTGCCGCAGAAGACCGGAATGATCGAGGTATTGAGCGTGCCGTGACGGATGCCCGCGATGATCTCCGCCTCGGAAAGGTCGCCCTCTTCGAGGTACTTGTTCATCAGCTCTTCGCTCGTCTCGGCCGCCGCCTCGACCATGAAGTTGCGCGCGGCCTTCGACTTCTCGACGAGATTCGCCGGGATGTCGCGGTATTCGAACTTCATGCCCTGGGATTCGGCATCCCAATAAATTGCCTTCATCTTGACGAGATCGACGACGCCTTCGAAGTTGTCCTCGGCGCCGATCGGAACCTGCATCGGAACCGGGTTCGCGCCCAGGCGCGACTTGAGCTGGCCGACGACCTTGTCGAAATCCGCGCCGGTGCGGTCCATCTTGTTGACGAACGCAAGGCGCGGCACGCCGTACTTGTTGGCCTGGCGCCAGACCGTCTCGGACTGCGGCTGCACGCCGCCGACCGCGCAAAGCACGAACACGGCGCCGTCGAGCACGCGCAAGGAACGCTCGACCTCGATCGTGAAGTCGACGTGCCCCGGCGTGTCGATGATGTTGAAGCGATGCTGCGGCAGGGAGCGATCCATGCCGGTCCAGAAGCAGGTGGTCGCGGCGGACGTGATCGTGATGCCGCGCTCCTGTTCCTGCTCCATCCAGTCCATGGTGGCCGCGCCCTCGTGCACCTCGCCAATCTTGTGATTGACGCCGGTGTAATAGAGGATGCGTTCGGTCGTCGTCGTCTTGCCGGCATCGATGTGCGCCATGATGCCGAAGTTGCGATAACGCTCGATGGGTGTGGTACGTGCCATTTGACTCTGCCTTGCCGGGTTTCCGGCCCCGATCTACACGACCTTCCGGGTCATGCTCATTTGTTCGAACAGTCCGGCGCGAGCGCCGGTGCGTTCCATGCCGCCGTCGAAGGCGGCCGAAACACGCTTATCACCATCTGTAATGCGAGAACGCCTTGTTGGCCTCGGCCATGCGATGCGTCTCTTCGCGCTTCTTGACCGCGCCGCCGCGGTTCTCGGCCGCCTCGAGCAGCTCGGCCGCGAGCTTGCGCGGCATCGAGTTCTCGCCGCGCTTGCGCGCCGCCTCGATGACCCAGCGCATCGCGAGCGCCATGCGGCGCGACGAGCGCACTTCGACCGGCACCTGGTACGTGGCGCCACCGACGCGGCGCGACTTGACCTCGACCGCAGGCGCGACGTTGCCGAGCGCCTTCTCGACGAGGCCGATCGGCTCGGCGTGCTTCTCGCCGATCGCGTCCAGCGCGCCGTACACGATCTTCTCCGCGACCGACTTCTTGCCGCTCTGCATCACCATGTTGATGAAGCGGGCGATGACCTGGCTCCCGTGCTTGGGATCCGGCAGCAAGGTGCGGGTAGGAGTCTGACCTTTACGCGACATAAGCTTTGCCTGTTCTCAGTGTCTTTCGCCAAACGCGACCCGTAGGTCGCTCACGGAATCAACCCTTCGGACGCTTCGCGCCGTACTTCGAGCGGCTCTGGCGGCGCTTGGTGACGCCGGCCGCGTCGAGGCTGCCGCGCACGGTGTGGTAGCGCACGCCCGGCAGGTCTTTCACGCGGCCGCCGCGGATCAGCACGACCGAGTGCTCCTGCAGGTTGTGGCCCTCGCCGCCGATGTAGCTGATGACCTCGAAGCCGTTGGTCAGGCGGACCTTGGCCACCTTGCGGAGCGCCGAGTTCGGCTTCTTCGGCGTCGTCGTGTAGACGCGCGTGCAGACGCCACGGCGCTGCGGGCAGTTCGCGAGGGCGGGTGAGGCGCTCTTGAACGTCTTCGGGCTGCGCGGTTTGCGTACGAGCTGGTTGACAGTCGACATTCGAAAACTCTTCCTGCGTCCGTTTTTCGGGCTTCCGCCGGATTCGAGCCGCTGCGAGCGGCCGGCCCGGATGAAACAAAAGGCAGGCGGGGATGAACCCGCCTGCCAGATAGCGTTGGTGTGGCGGGCCAGGCCCGCCGGGCGTCCTGCGCTCGAACACGAGGCGCGTCCTGCGCCTCATTTCGATGTCTTGGTTGGCGACTTAGGAGTCGCTGTCTTCGGCGACCGCCTCGGCCACGGAGCTCGTGGAACCCAGCGTCGCGCGATCCGACTCGGAAAGCTCGCCCTGCCGCCCGCGACGCTGCGCGTGGTAGGCAAGACCGGTACCAGCCGGAATCAAGCGGCCAACTATAACGTTTTCCTTAAGGCCCCGCAAGGTATCGCGGGTGCCACGGACCGCGGCCTCGGTGAGGACGCGCGTGGTCTCCTGGAACGAAGCCGCCGAAATGAACGACTCGGTCGCGAGCGACGCCTTGGTGATGCCGAGCAGGATCGGCTCGAACTCCGCCGGCCGCTCGTTGCGGGCCGCGGCCCGGCTGTTCTCCTCCATGAGGCGGGCGCGGTCCACCTGCTCGCCGCGCAGGTAGCGCGTGTCGCCGGGTTCCGTGACCTCGACCTTGCGCAGCATCTGGCGAATGATCGCCTCGATGTGCTTGTCGTTGATCTTGACGCCCTGCAGCCGGTAGACGTCCTGGATCTCCTTGACGAGGTAGGCCGCGAGGGGCTCGACCCCGAGGAGGCGCAGGATGTCGTGCGGATTGGGCTCGCCGTCGACGATCGTCTCGCCCTTCTCGACATGCTCGCCTTCAAACACGATCACGTGGCGCCACTTCGGGATCAGCTCCTCGTGCTCGTTGCCGTCGGCGTCCTTGATGATCAGGCGCTGCTTGCCCTTGGTGTCCTTGCCGAAGCTGACGACGCCCGAGCGCTCGGCCAGGATCGCCGGCTCCTTGGGCTTCCTCGCCTCGAAGAGGTCTGCCACGCGCGGCAGGCCGCCGGTGATGTCGCGAGTCTTCGACGTTTCCTGCGGGATACGCGCGATGACGTCGCCGACGCCAACCTCGGCGCCGTTCTGCAGCGACACGATCGCCCCGGCCGGCAGGAAGTACTGCGCCGGGATGTCCGTGCCGGGCAGGCGCAGCTCACCGCCCTTCTTGTCGATCAGACGCACCATCGGACGCAGGTCCTTGGCTGAGCTGCCGCGGCGCTTGGGATCGGTCACGACCGCGCTGGCGAGGCCCGTCAGCTCGTCGATCTGCTCCTGCACCGTGATGCCGTCGATGAAGTCGATGAAGCGGACCACGCCCGCCACTTCCGAGACGATCGGGTGCGTGTGCGGATCCCACTTCGCGACGGTCTGACCGGCCTTGACCGGCGCGCCGTCGCGCGCCTCGATGACGGCGCCGTACGGCACCTTGTAGCGCTCGCGCTCGCGGCCGTGCGCGTCCATGACGGACAGCTCGCCCGAACGCGAGACCGCGACCAGGTGGCCGGCGCTGTGCGCCACGGTCTTCAGGTTGGTGAATTTCAGCGTGCCCGTCGTCTTGACCTGCACGTTGTCGACCGCCGCCGCGCGCGACGCCGCGCCACCGATGTGGAACGTACGCATCGTGAGCTGCGTGCCCGGCTCGCCGATCGACTGCGCGGCGATGACGCCCACCGCCTCGCCGATGTTGACGAGATGGCCGCGCGCGAGATCGCGCCCGTAGCACGCTGCGCAGACGCCGAAGCGCGCGTCGCACGTGATCGGCGAGCGCACCTTGATCGACTGCACGCCGGCCGCCTCGAGCTTCTCGACGAGCACCTCATCGAGCAGCGTGTTGCGCGTGACGATCGGGTCCTCGTCGTTGCCGGGCGCGAACGTGTCCGTCGCGACCACGCGGCCGAGCACGCGATCACGCAGCGGCTCGACCACGTCGCCGCCTTCGACGATCGGCGTCATCGTGAGGCCGCCCAGCGTGCCGCAGTCCGTCTCGGTGACGACGACGTCCTGCGCGACATCGACGAGGCGCCGCGTCAGGTAGCCCGAGTTCGCGGTCTTGAGCGCGGTGTCGGCCAGGCCCTTGCGCGCGCCGTGGGTCGAGTTGAAGTACTGCAGTACGTTGAGGCCTTCGCGGAAGTTCGCCTTGATCGGTGTCTCGATGATCGAGCCGTCCGGACGCGCCATCAGTCCGCGCATGCCGGCAAGCTGGCGGATCTGCGCCGCCGAACCGCGCGCGCCCGAGTCGGCCATGATGAACAGCGAGTTCATCGACTTCTGCTCGACGACTTCGCCCTTGGCGTTCGCGACCTTCTCGATGCCGATGCCTTTCATCATCGCCGCGGCCACCTTTTCGTTGGTGCGCGACCAGATGTCGACGACCTTGTTGTAGCGCTCGCCGGCGGTGACCAGACCCGACTGGTACTGCTGCTGGATCTCGGTGACCTCCTTCTCGGCCTCTTCGAGGATGCTCTTCTTCTCCGCCGGAATCTTCATGTCGTCGATGCCGATCGACATGCCGGCGCGCGTGGCGTAGTGGAAGCCCGTGTACATGAGCTGGTCCGCGAACACGACCGTGTCCTTGAGGCCGAGCTTGCGATAGCACGCGTTGATCAGGCGCGAGATGTTCTTCTTGGTGAGCTCCGTGTTCACGAGCGCGAACGGCAGCCCCTCCGGAAGAATCTCGGCCAGCAACGCGCGCCCGACGGTGGTGTCGACCAGCGTCGTCTTCTCGGTGCGGTTCTTGTTCTCGTCGATCTCGACTTCGCGGATGCGCACCTTGACCTTGGCGTGCAGCTCGGCCACGCGGTTCTCGTAGGCGCGATGGACCTCGGCGATGTTCGCGAACGCCATGCCCTCGCCCTTCACGTTCTCGAGGGCGCGGGTCATGTAGTAGAGGCCGAGCACCACGTCCTGCGTCGGCACGATGATCGGCTCGCCGTTCGCGGGCGACAGGATGTTGTTCGACGACATCATGAGCGCACGCGCCTCGAGCTGCGCCTCGAGCGACAGCGGCACGTGCACGGCCATCTGGTCGCCGTCGAAGTCCGCGTTGAACGCCGTGCAGACGAGCGGATGCAGCTGGATCGCCTTGCCTTCGATCAGCACCGGCTCGAACGCCTGGATGCCCAGACGGTGCAGCGTCGGCGCGCGGTTGAGCAGCACCGGGTGCTCGCGGATCACCTCTTCCAGAATGTCCCACACCTCGGCGCTCTCGCGCTCGACAAGCTTCTTTGCGGCCTTGATCGTCGTGGCGAGGCCACGGCGCTGCAGCTTGGAGAAGATGAACGGCTTGAACAGCTCGAGCGCCATCTTCTTCGGCAGACCGCACTGGTGCAGCTTGAGGGTCGGGCCGACCACGATGACCGAGCGGCCGGAGTAGTCGACGCGCTTGCCGAGCAGGTTCTGGCGGAAGCGGCCCTGCTTGCCCTTGATCATGTCGGCCAGCGACTTCAGCGGGCGCTTGTTGGTGCCCGTGATGGCGCGGCCGCGGCGGCCGTTGTCCATCAGCGCGTCGACCGCTTCCTGCAGCATGCGCTTCTCGTTGCGCACGATGATGTCGGGCGCGTTGAGCTCGAGCAGGCGCTTCAGGCGGTTGTTGCGGTTGATGACGCGGCGATAGAGATCGTTGAGGTCGCTGGTCGCGAAACGGCCGCCGTCGAGCGGGACCAGCGGACGAAGATCAGGCGGCAGCACCGGCAGCACCGTCAGCACCATGTACTCGGGGCGGTTGCCCGACTCGATGAATGCCTCGACGAGCTTGATGCGCTTGGAAAGGCGCTTCAGCTTCGTCTCGGAATTCGTCGCCGCGATCTCCTCGCGGAGCTTGATCAGCTCCTGGTTGAGATCGATCGTCTTCAGAAGCTCATAGACGGCCTCGGCACCCATGCGCGCGTCGAACTCGTCGCCGTGCTCCTCGACCGCCTGGAGGTACTGCTCCTCGGTCAGGAGCTGGCCGCGCTCGAGCGAGGTCAGGCCGGCGTCGATGACGACGTAGGCTTCGAAATAGAGGATGCGCTCGATGTCGCGCAGCGTCATGTCGAGCATGAGGCCGATGCGCGACGGCAGCGACTTCAGGAACCAGATGTGCGCGGTCGGCGAGGCGAGCTCGATGTGGCCCATGCGCTCGCGGCGCACCTTGGCCAGCGTCACTTCCGTGCCGCACTTCTCGCAGACGACGCCGCGGTGCTTCATGCGCTTGTACTTGCCGCACAGGCACTCGTAGTCCTTGATCGGGCCGAAGATGGCCGCGCAGAAGAGGCCGTCGCGCTCGGGCTTGAACGTGCGGTAGTTGATCGTTTCTGGCTTCTTCACCTCGCCGAACGACCACGAGCGGATCAGGTCCGGCGACGCCAGCGCGATCTTGATCGAGTCGAAATCGAGCGACTGACGCTGCTGGTTGAAGAGATTGAGCAAGTCTTTCATGTCTTTCTCCGGGAATCGGGAATAGAGAATGGGGAATGGATGGAGGTGGAGAACCGGGATCGGAGCCGTCGTCTTGACGATTCCCTATTCCCGATTCCCCATTCCCGTCACTTCTCTTCCAACTCCATATTGATCGCCAGCGACCGGATCTCCTTCACCAACACGTTGAAGGATTCCGGCATGCCCGCAACCATCTCGTGGTCGCCGTCGACGATGTTCTTGTACATCTGGTTGCGGCCGGAGACGTCGTCGGACTTCACCGTCAGCATCTCCTGCAGCGTGTACGCTGCGCCGTAGGCCTCGAGCGCCCAGACTTCCATCTCGCCGAAGCGCTGGCCGCCGAATTGCGCCTTGCCGCCGAGCGGCTGCTGGGTGACCAGCGAGTACGGGCCGGTCGAGCGCGCGTGCATCTTGTCGTCGACGAGGTGGTTCAGCTTCAGCATGTGCATGTAGCCGACCGTGACCGGGCGATCGAACGCCTCTCCGGTGCGGCCGTCGTACAGCACGGTCTGGCCGCTCTCCGGCAGATCGGCAAGCCGCAGCATCGCCTTGATCTCTTCCTCGTACGCGCCGTCGAACACCGGCGTCGCCATCGGCACGCCGTGTTGCAGGTTCTTGGCGAGCGTCAGCAGTTCTTCGTCGGTCAGCGACTTGAGATTGACACGATGACCCTGGCCCGCGTCCTTCGACGGGGCGTAGATCTGCTCGAGGAACTTGCGCAGCTCGGACACTTTCTCGTTCGCCTCGATCATGCGCTTGATCTTCTCGCCGAGGCCCTTCGCGGCCCAGCCGAGATGCGTCTCGAGAATCTGGCCGATGTTCATTCGCGACGGCACGCCGAGCGGATTCAGCACGATGTCCACCGGACGACCGTTCGCGTCGAACGGCATGTCCTCGACCGGCACGATCATCGAGACGACGCCCTTGTTGCCGTGGCGGCCGGCCATCTTGTCGCCGGGCTGGATGCGGCGTTTGACGGCGAGATAGACCTTCACCATCTTGAGCACGCCCGGCGCGAGGTCGTCGCCCGCGGTGATCTTGGCCTGCTTGGCCTTGAAGCGCTTGTCGAACTCCTCCTTGTGCCCTTTGATCTGCTCCTGGGCGCGCTCGAGGAATTCGGCCGCGTCCTCGTCCTTCATGCGGATCGCGAACCACTCGTCTTTCTTCAGCGAGTCGAGATATTCGTTAGTGATCTCGGCGCCCTTCTTGAGGCCGCCGGGACCGCCGTTCGCGACCTTGCCGACGATCGCCGCGCGCAGGCGGTTGTAGATCGCGCCTTCAAGGATGCGGAACTGATCGTCGAAGTCCTTCTTGATGCGCTTGATCTCCATCTCTTCGATCTGGCGCGCACGCTTGTCCTTCTCGATGCCGTCGCGCGTGAACACGGTGACGTCGATGACGGTGCCGTCCATGCCCGGCGGGACGCGGAGCGAAGAATCCTTCACGTCCGACGCCTTCTCGCCGAAGATCGCGCGGAGCAACTTCTCTTCCGGCGTCAGCTGCGACTCGCCCTTCGGCGTGACCTTGCCGACGAGGATGTCGCCCGCCTTCACTTCCGCGCCGATATAGACGACGCCCGATTCGTCGAGGCGCGCGAGCGCCTGCTCGCCGACGTTCGGGATGTCGGCCGAGATTTCTTCCGGACCCAACTTCGTGTCGCGCGCGACGCAGGTCAGCTCCTCGATGTGGATCGTCGTGTAGCGATCCTCCTCGACCACGCGCTCGGAGAGCAGGATCGAGTCCTCGAAGTTGTAGCCGTTCCACGGCATGAACGCGACCAGCATGTTCTGGCCAAGCGCGAGCTCGCCGAGATCGGTCGACGAGCCGTCGGCCAGCACGTCGCCCACCGCGACCACATCGCCGACATTCACGAGCGGGCGCTGGTTGAGGTTCGTGTTCTGGTTCGAGCGCGTGTACTTCGTCAGCGTGTAGATGTCGACGCCGGCGTCGTTGTCGCCGATCTCGTCCTCGTTGACGCGCACGACGATACGGGCCGCGTCGACCTGATCGATCACGCCGCCGCGCTTGGCGACGACGGTGACGCCCGAGTCGCGCGCGACCGCGCGCTCGATGCCGGTGCCGACGAGCGGTGTCTCGGCGCGAAGCGTCGGCACGGCCTGGCGCTGCATGTTCGCGCCCATCAGCGCGCGGTTTGCGTCATCGTGCTCCAGGAACGGCACAAGCGCCGCCGCGACCGACACGGTCTGCATCGGCGAGACGTCCATGTACTGGATGTCCGCCGGCGGCCGCAGCTCAGACTCGCCCCTGAAGCGGCACGAGACGAAGTCTTCGGAGAACGTGCCGTCCTTGTTGAGCGGCGAGTTCGCCTGCGCGATGACGTATTCGCCTTCGTCGATCGCGGAGAGATACTCGACCTGATTGGTGATCTTGCCGTTCACGACCTTGCGGTACGGCGTCTCGAGGAAGCCGTACTCGTTGGTGCGCGCATAGACCGCAAGCGAATTGATGAGGCCGATGTTCGGGCCTTCCGGCGTCTCGATCGTGCAGACGCGGCCGTAGTGCGTGGGATGCACGTCACGCACTTCGAAACCTGCGCGCTCGCGCGTCAGGCCGCCCGGTCCGAGCGCCGACACGCGGCGCTTGTGCGTGACTTCGCTCAGCGGGTTGTTCTGATCCATGAACTGGCTGAGCTGCGAGGAGCCGAAGAACTCCTTCACCGCCGCCGCCACGGGCTTCGCGTTGATCAGGTCCTGCGGCGTCAGCCCTTCGGCTTCGGCGAGCGACAGGCGCTCCTTGACCGCGCGCTCGACGCGCACGAGGCCGATGCGGAACACGTTCTCCGCCATTTCGCCGACCGAGCGCACCCGACGGTTGCCGAGGTGGTCGATGTCGTCGACCGTGCCGCGGCCGTTGCGGATCTCGATCAGCACCTTCAGCACGTCGAGGATGTCCGAGCTTTCGCCGAACTCCCTGACCAGCGACTTCGAGGTCTCGTCGTTGCGCTCGCCGAAGTACTTGTAGTCGTACAGGATACCGGGACCCTTGTCGTCCTTGCGGCCGACGCGGCGGTTGAACTTCATGCGGCCGACGCGATCGAGGTCGTAGCGCTCGGCCGAGAAGAACAGGTTCTGGAACAGGTTCTGCGCGGCTTCCTTCGTCGGCGGCTCGCCCGGGCGCATCATGCGGTAGATCTCGACCAGCGCCTCGAGCGGCGTCCGCGTCGGATCGATGCGAAGCGTCTGCGAGATGTACGGGCCGCGGTCGAGATCGTTGACCCACAGCGTCGCGATCGAATCGACGCCCGCCTTGCGGAACGACTCGAGATGCGCCTCGTTGATCTCATCGTTGGCCGAAGCCAGCACCTCGCCGGTCTTCTTGTCGACGACGTCGTGAGCGAGGATGCGGCCGATCATGTACTCGTCGGGCACTTCGAGCGACTTGATTTTCGCTTCCTGCAGCGAGCGGACATGGCGCGCGGTGATGCGCTTGCCGGCCTCGACCAGCACCTTGTCGCCGACGCGCAGGTCGAAGTTGAACGTCTCGCCACGCAGGCGCTCGGCGACGAGATCGAGCTCGGCCGAATCCTTCTTGCCGAGATGGAACACGTTCTTCTCGAAGAAGATGTCGAGCATCTCTTCGTTGGAATACCCGAGCGCGCGCAGCAGCACCGTCACCGGCAGCTTGCGGCGACGGTCGATGCGCGTGAACAGCGCGTCCTTCGGATCGAACTCGAAGTCGAGCCACGAGCCGCGGTAGGGAATCACGCGCGCGGAGTAAAGCAGCTTGCCCGACGAGTGCGTCTTGCCGCGATCGTGATCGAAGAACACGCCGGGCGAGCGGTGGAGCTGCGAGACGATGACGCGCTCGGTGCCGTTCACGATGAACGTGCCGGTATCGGTCATGAGCGGCAGCTCGCCCATGTAGACTTCCTGCTCCTTGACGTACTTGATCGCCTTGTTCGACGATTCCTTGTCGTAGATGACGAGACGGACCGTCACGCGCAGCGGTGCGCCATAGCTCATGCCGCGCGAGCGGCACTCGCGCTCGTCGAACGGCGGCTCGCCGAGGCGATAGTTGACGTACTCGAGCGCGGCGGAGCCGGAGTAGCTCGAGATGGGAAACACTGATTTCAGTGCGGCGTGCAGGCCCTTGTCCTCGCGCGCGTTCGGGTCGGCGTCGGCCTGCAGGAACTCGCGATAGGAATTGACCTGGATCGCGAGCAGGTACGGCACGTCGAGCACCGGCGGGCGCTTGCCGAAATCCTTGCGGATTCGCTTCTTTTCGGTGAAGGAGTAGGTAGTCGTCGTCATGAGGAGCGGACCTCGAACTGCGGGCGGCGGCATCGGGTTGCCGCCAGGGTGAAAAAAGCGAGAATGGGGAATAGGGAATCGGGAATCGGAACGAGCGGCGGCGCCGTCACCGATTCCCCATTCCCCATTCACGATTCCCGTTCGGCAAAAACAGGCAAAGCCCGGGTGCTTTCGCACCCAGGCCTGGCTGGAATTTCGAGCGGTGAAGCACTGAAATTCGGGTCAATCCAACTCTCTGATTGCGCCGAACCCGATGAACTGGGGGCGGCTTGAAGCTTTTCCAACTTCGATCCGGGATCAGCGCTCAAGCCGCTGGATCCCGGATCGGCGCATGTCCGTGTGCCGTCCGGGACGACGTCGTCCCGGCGTCACTTGACCTCGACGGTCGCGCCGGCGGCTTCGAGATCCTTCTTGAACTTCGCCGCGTCGTCCTTGCTGACGCCGTCCTTGACGGTAGCGGGAGCCGACTCGACGAGGTCCTTGGCTTCCTTGAGGCCGAGGCCGGTGATGGCGCGCACCACCTTGATGACTTCGACCTTCTTCTCGCCGGCCGCCTTGAGAGCGACGGTGAACTCGGTCTTCTCCTCGGCCGGAGCGGCCGCAGCGCCACCCGCTGCCGGCGCTGCGGCGACGGCCACCGGGGCCGCGGCCGACACGCCGAACTTTTCTTCCATCGCCTTGACCAGCTCCATCACTTCGACGAGGGACTTGGAGGCGATCGCTTCGATGATCTGATCGTTGCTGAGAGACATGATTTGGAACTCCTGAAACGGTTTTAAAGTGGAATGGGATACCGATCGGCGAAACGATCAGGCCGCTGCCTGCTTTTGCTGAGCCACCGCGTTCGTCGCCCGCGCAAGTTGCGCGGCGGGCTCCGAAAGCACGCGGACCAGCATCGTCGCGGGCTGCACCAGCACGCTGAGCAGCATGCTGAGCGCCTGCTCGCGGGTCGGCAGCGAGGCGAGGACGTCGACATGCGACGCCGGATACGCCTTGCCCCCGATGGCCACGAGCCTGGCCTTCAACGCATCGTTGGCCTTGGCGAAATCCTTGATCAGGCGGCCGGCAGCACCGGGATCTTCCTTCGAGAAGGCGTACAGCAGCGGACCGGTGAGCGTGTCCTTGACACACTCGTAGTTCGTGCCTTCGACAGCCCGGGATACCAAGGTGTTCTTCGCAACCTTGAGATAAACCCCGTTCTGGCGTGCCTTCCTGCGCAGCTCGGTGAGCTGCGCGACGGTAAGTCCGGCGTACTCGGCGGCGACCAGGGAATGCGCCTTGGCGGCCACGTTCGCCAGTTCGGCAACGACCTCTTTCTTTTGCGCAAGATTGAGCGCCATTGCGTTCTCCGAACCGGGCCCTTGCGCGGATCCTCCGCACGCGAACCCTTCAAGCGATTTGCGGACTCGTCTTCCTTCGAGACCGCCGGCGCCTTTCGACGCCTGTTTGGTGGCCGTTCCAGGATGACCTGTTCGGGCTGCACCATCTGCGCAGGCTTGGCGTTTAAGACTTCGTCGGTGCGCCTGGACCATCCATCGCTGTACGGCGCTTTCCGTGCCGTCCGCTGCACACCGCTTCCGTCGCCTGCGGTCTTTGACGGCTCCCGCGATATCGCGGACGCCCTCAAATTCCTCGTCGGAACCGGGATTCCGGATCAGGAATTCGCCGTTGCGAATCCCCGACCCTCAATCCCGAGTCCCTGCTTCTCAAACCGAGACGGTGGTCTGATCGACGATGACGCCGACGCCCATCGTGCTCGACACCGACACCTTCTGCAGGAAGTTGCCCTTGGCGGCCGCCGGCTTCGCCTTGACGAGATCGGCGAGCAGCGCGTGCAGGTTTTCCTTCAGGGCATCCACTTCGAAGCTTGCCTTGCCGATCGTGCAGTGAATGATGCCGGCCTTGTCGTTGCGGAACTTGACCTGGCCCGCCTTGGCGTTCTTCACTGCGGTGACGACATCGGCCGCGACCGAGCCGTCCTTCGGATTCGGCATCAGGCCGCGCGGGCCGAGCAGCTGGCCGAGGCGACCGACGACGCGCATCGCATCCGGCGTGGCGATGACACGACCGAAGTCGAGATCGCCCGCCTGCATCTTCTCGGCAAGGTCTTCCATGCCCACGGCGTCGGCACCGGCCGCCTTCGCGGCTTCAGCCTTCTCGCCCGGCGGGCAGAACACCGCGACACGCACGGTCTTGCCCGTGCCGTGCGGCAGCATCACCGAGCCGCGCACGCCCTGATCGGATTTCTTCGCGTCGATGCCGAGACGGATCGCGACATCGACCGACTCGTTGAACTTCGCCTTTGCGCCTTCCTTGACGAGCTTGAGCGCCTCGTCGACCGCGTACGCCTTGCCTGGCGTGACCTTCTCGCGGAGCGCCCTGTAACGCTTGCTGATCTTCGTCGCCATGGCTCAGACCTCCGTCACCAGGCCCATGGACCGCGCGCTGCCCGCAATCGTGCGGACCGCGGCATCGAGATCGGCGGCCGTGAGATCCGGCTGCTTCGCCTTCGCGATGTCCTCGAGCTGCTTGCGCGTCACCTTGCCGACCTTCTCGGTGTTCGGGCGACCCGAGCCCGACTCGATGCCGACCGCCTTCTTGAGCAGCACGGTCGCCGGCGGCGTCTTCGTGATGAAGGTGAAGCTGCGGTCCGAGTAGACGGTGATGATCGTCGGAATCGGCAGACCCGGTTCCATCTTCTGCGTCGCGGCATTGAACGCCTTGCAGAATTCCATGATGTTGAGGCCGCGCTGGCCGAGCGCGGGGCCGACCGGCGGCGACGGATTCGCCTGCCCGGCTTTGACCTGAAGCTTGATGTAGCCGGTTACTTTCTTTGCCACGTGGGTTCTCCTGGAGTTCCAGCGTCTGCACGCCCTGCGGGCTGCGGGACTCCTCCTTCGTTGGTTTACGGGATTGGAGATTCGGGATTCGGGATTCGCAAAAGCGCGCTGCTGCGAATCCCGAATCCCTTCTCCCCGATCCCGGCTCTCAAGCCTTCTCCACCTGCCCGAACTCGAGCTCGACAGGCGTCGAACGGCCGAAAATCAGCACCGCCACTCGCAGGCGGCTCTTCTCGTAATTGACTTCCTCGACGACCCCGTTGAAGTCGTTGAACGGGCCGTCGGTGACGCGCACCATCTCGCCGGGCTCGAACAGCACTTTCGGGCGCGGCTTGTCGACGCCTTCCTGCACGCGCTGGAGAATGCTCTCGGCCTCGGAATCCTTGATCGGCAGCGGGCGATCCGCCGTGCCGCCGATGAAGCCCATGACCTTGGGCGTCTCCTTGACGAGGTGCCAGGATTCGTCGTCGATCTTGAGCGCCTTGCCCTCGTCGTGCGTCTCGATCTGCACCAGGACATAGCCCGGGAAGAACTTGCGCTCGCTGCGGCGCTTCTGCCCGCCGCGCATCTCGATGACTTCCTCGGTCGGCACGAGCACTTCGCCGAACTTCGATTCCATGCCCGCGCGCGCGATGCGGTCCTTCAGCGAGCGCGCGACCGCGTGCTCGAAACCCGAATAGGCGTGGACGACGTACCAATGCTTAGCCATGCGCCGCCTCAGCGTCCGATCTTCAGGAGATGATCGAGCACGATCCACTTCAGGGCCATGTCGATCAGGCCGAGCAGGATGCTCAGGATGATCACCACGACGATGATGACCAGCGTCGTCCTGAGCGTCTCGTCACGTGTCGGCCAGACGACCTTGCGCAGCTCGAACTGCGACTCGACCAGATACTCGCGCGTCGCGCGTCCGGCGCGCGTGAAGGCGCCCACGGCCACGCACAGCACGACGCCCGCCAGGAGCACGCCCAGGCGAGCGACGCCGGACCAGTCGCCGAACCAGTAGTAGGCGACGATCCCGGCAATCAGCAGAAGCACCGCGAGCGTCGACATCGCGGTGTCGAGCGCGTTGCTTCCACTGGCTGCTTTTTCGATCTTTGCGTTCATATGTTTCCAGCCGCGCTCCGTGACGGCGAAAATCAGACCGGCATCCCTGCCGGAGTTCTCGAGAACAGCAGACCCGTGTCTGCGTTCTCAGGTTCTGCTGGCACGCCAGGAGGGACTCGAACCCCCAACCTGCGGTTTTGGAGACCGCTGCTCTGCCAATTGAGCTACTGGCGTTTATTTATGCCGTCCTCCCTGACGGCCAAGAACAAAGCGGCAATCCATGCCGCACTTTTCTAAACAGCCCAAGACAAGAGCCGTTGTGCCTTACTCGATGATCTTCGCGACCACGCCGGCGCCGACCGTGCGGCCGCCCTCGCGGATCGCGAACCGAAGGCCTTCTTCCATCGCGATCGGCGCGATCAGGCTCACCACCATTTTGATGTTGTCGCCCGGCATCACCATCTCGACGCCCTCCGGCAGCTCCACCGCCCCCGTCACGTCCGTCGTCCGGAAGTAGAAC
>Ga0182749_1001781_pt1 | contig 16437 bp, 13 predicted proteins | sample eDN3rd37CKraftMG_FD_128875 | JGI IMG/M metagenome (GOLD analysis project Ga0182749, IMG submission 128875) | Enriched Miracle-Growth compost microbial communities from Emeryville, California, USA - eDNA 3rd pass 37_C Kraft MG (version 2) (version 2) ...
CCGCCTGCTTCGCCCGGTCGATCACGGAATCGACGGGGCGGGCCGCATGCGCCTCCAGCCCCACGGCGTCGATGCACTTGTCCGGGCCGCGGCCATGGGTCAGCTCGCGCAGCCGGTCCAGCACGCTCTCCTCGTCGAAATCGATCGTGACCGCGCCGGCCGCCTCTGCCATCGACAACCGCTCGGGAACGCGGTCGATGGCGATCACCTGCTCGGCGCCGAGCAGCAACGCGGCGCGGATGGCGAACTGGCCGACCGGGCCGCAGCCCCAGATCGCGACCGTGTCCGTCGGCTCGATGTCGCACTGCGCCGCCGCCTGCCAGCCGGTCGGGAAGATGTCGCCGAGGAACAGCACCTGCTCGTCGGTCAGCCCGTCCGGGATCTTCACCGGCGCGACATCGGCATAGGGCACGCGGACATACTCCGCCTGGCCGCCCGGGTAGCCGCCGGTCAGATGGGTGTAGCCGAACAGGCCGGCGGTGGTGTGGCCGAACATCTTCGCCGCCATCGCGGCGTTGCGATTGCTGCGCTCGCAGACCGAGAAGTTGCCGCGCCGGCACTGATCGCATTCGCCGCAGCAGATGGTAAAGGGCACCACCACACGGTCGCCGACCTTCAGCCTCCGGTTCTCAGGCCCGACCTCGACCACCTCGCCCATGAACTCGTGGCCCATGATATCGCCGGATTTCATGCCCGGCATGAAGCCGTCATAGAGGTGCAGGTCGGAGCCGCAGATGGCGCAGCTCGTCACCTTGATGATCGCGTCGCGCGGATGCTCGATCCCCGGATCCGGGACGGTGTCCCAGCGGATGTCTTCCTTGCCGTGCCAGCACAGCGCCTTCATGCCGTCGCCTCCTGACGGAATTCCGTGAAGACAGGCCGCAGCCGGCCGCGGCGGCCCTCCGCGGTCCGCCATCGGCCGATCGGCGGAAGAGTCTCAGCGCTTTGCTGTGGCGCCAGCTTCGGAGCGGCTGAGATATTCCTGGGTCAGCATCGGCATCTGCTGCCAGATCCAGTCCCCCATCGCCTCTTCCTCGGCCTGGATGCGCTCGCAGGTTTCGGCGATGCCGGGCTCACCGGCGTCCCGGGCCGCCGCCGCCAGCATGCGGTAGCTGCCGGCCTCGAATTGCTCGAAGGCGTAGCTGCCGAGGGCGTGCTTCAGCACCTCGTCCTCGCTCATCGAATGGAACAGGCCCTGGATATTGGCGATCGTCTTCTGCGCCAGAACTTTGAGGTCGGAGGGATCGGCACCGAGCTTCGCCAGGCAATCCTCCACGTCCTGGCGCTGGCGCTGGGTCTGCTGCAGATGCTCCTGCACCTTCGCCCGCGCCTGGGGATAGGTCTCGAGCCGGCTGGCCTGCGTCTCCAGCAGCGAGACGGCCTGGCTCTCCATCGCATAGGCATCACGCAGCCAATGGGTCAGATGCTCTCTCGGGTCGGTCATCGCGGTCTCCTGTCGAGGCTGGTCGAACCGCGCGCCCGGAGCGGCTCCGGTGCGCACTGAAGGCTCAACAGTTCCGACTTGCCACCCGTTCACCGCGCATAAGAAAAATTCCGAACAATGAATGAAAAGCGAAGTGAAGCGAGCCGATGCATGCGCGATAGTTCAGTGAAAGCGGAGGCATCAAACTTCTTCTTACTTCACCTCGCCATACGGGAACCGGATCCGGGCGACAACCATTGGCTGGAGCGACGACCACACCGGAGCCCTGGATGCCGACGCCCAGCCGAACGGACAGCGCGACGACGGAGCAGTTGCGGCGCGACATCGACCGCGGCCTGACCGGCGACAAGATTCCGGTCCAGGACCCGGCCGCGGCGCCGCTGGGCACCGACGACGAGGCCGCGGGGACGCCGCCGACGGCCGATGACGTGCGGGACGCCCGCCGCCGCGAGGCGATCGGTCGGCTGCCCGACACCAGCCTGGAACGAGGCCGGCAGACACCGGACCCGAAGGTACCGCGGTCGCTGCGGCCGATCTGGATCCTGGTCATCGCCTTCGTGCTGCTGCTGGTGGTCCTGATGATGATCGGGTTCACAAAGATGATTTGATGAGAGCAAGAGTTTAAAATCAATATTTGATAGTTTTCATTTAGTAACACGAATCGGAACCGACGAGATGCCAGGCCCGTAGCGTCTTCCCGAGATCTTTTCCCGAGGAGACCACGAATGAAGATGCATCGCATCGCGATCGGTGTCGCGCTCGTCGTCCTGCCGGGGCTGGCATTGGCGCAGACCCAGACGCAGACACCTTCCACCGGCAGTTGCGCCGACAAGCAGCAGATCGGCTGCACCGACACCTTCAGCGGCGATTCCACCAACACCACGCCCGGCGGCCGGACCACCGATCCGGGAAACCAGGGCGGCAGCAACGGACAAGGCACGACCAGGGCGCCGGGCCAGTCCGGGACGACCGGACCCGGCAATGGCGGGACCGGTGCGGGCACCGGAACCGGCAATGGCACCGGAACGGGCACCGGTGGCGGCGGTAATGGGAGCGGCGGCGGCGGTGGACCAGGCGCCGGCGGGTCCGGCAGTTCCGGCAGCGGCGGCTGAGCCTTTTCAGGCCCGGGTGGCCTGCACCCGGGCCTCTTCCGGCGCCGCCTCCGGCCTGGTCTCGGGCATCGCCATCATGAAGACTACGGCGGCGATCGCCGCCACCAGGCCGAGGACCAGGAAGGCGGCATCGAAGCCGAGCGCATCGACGATTACCCCGGCGGCGAGGCCGCTGAGCGAGGCGCCGATTCCGGTCATCGTCGCGACCGCGCCTTGCGCCAGGTTGTAGCGGCCGGTGCCGCGCATGATGTCCGCGACGACCAGCGGCGTCAGGACGCTGTAGATGCCGGCGCCGACGCCGTCCAGGAGTTGCACCGCGATCAGCCAGCCGCTGTCGTGCGACAGGGTGAAGAGCACGGCGCGGACCGGCAGGGTGGCGAAGCCGACCAGGAAGATCGGCTTGCGCCCCCAGCGGTCCGCCATGCGGCCGACGAGGACGGCGATCAGCAGCATCACCACCTGTGCCGCGACGATGCACACCGACATCATCGCCGTCGCCCAGTCGGGATGGGCGAAGGCGAGCACCTGACCGACCAGCGGCAGCAGCGGCGCATTGGCGAAGTGGAACAGAAAGACGCTGATCCCGAAAATCACCAGCGGCCGGTGCCGGACCAGGACGCTCCAGCCGGACCGGACACTCTTGCCGTCCGCATCGGCGCCGCGGGCGAGGTCGTGGTCGATGGCCCGCGGCGGGATCGACAGCGTCGCCGCGGCCGCCATCACGGCGAAGACCGGCATCAGCAGGAACACGGCGCGCTGCGAGATCCACCAGCCGACGAGGGCGGCGACCACCGCGATCAGGACGTTGCCGGCGTGGTCGAAGGCGGCGTTGCGCCCGGTTCGGCGCGCCAGTCCGCGGCGGCCGACCAGCCCCAGGGTCAGCGCCGCGACGGCGGGGGCGAAGACGTCGCCGACGACCGAGATCATCGTGCTGGCGACCAGGACCGACCAGAAATCCGAACGGAAGAAGATGATGGCCGCGCCCACCGCCATCACCGCCAAGGCCAGCACGATGGCGCCGCGCTTGCGGTGGGTGCGGTCGATCGCCGCGCCGATCGGGGTCTGCAGCACCAGGGCCGCGATCCCGCTGACCAGGGTGACGACGCCGAGCGCCGACTGGCTCCAGCCCTGCGCGGTGACGAGATAGACGTTCAGATACGGCCCGACGGCGCCCCGCGCATCGGCCAGGAAGAAGTTGATCGCGTCGAGGGAGCGCGGATTGAAGCCGGCCCCGGGTGCCGCCGACGGGGATGCGCGCGCCTCGGTCACCATGGCAGCAGGAAGCCGGCCAGGGCCAGCAGCAGCGCCGGCGGCATCACCACCAGGCCGAGGCGCAGGAACTGCAGGGCGCCGACCTCCAGCCCCTCGCGGCGCAGCGCGACGAGCCAGAGGATGGTGGCGAGCGAGCCGGTGACCGAGAGGTTGGGGCCGAGATCGATGCCGATCAGCGCGGCGCCGGCGAGCTGCGGCGGCACCGGTGCCTGGGCCAGTGTCGACTGCACGATCAGACCGGCCGGCAGGTTGTTCATCAGGTTGGTCGTCACCGCCACGATCGCGCCGGTGCCCCAGGCGGCGCCGCCGGCCGAGCGGGATGCCGCGTCCTGCAGGGCCGTGGCGAGGAGATGGACCACGCCGGTCCGGTCCAGCCCCTCGACCAGCACGAACAGCCCGGCGACCAGCGGCAGCACCTCCCAGGAGATCCGGCGCACCAGGGCCCAGGGCGAGCCGCGGCGGTGCAGCAGGACGGCGGCGGTGGTGACGAGGCCGGCCAGCGCCGTCGGCAGGCCGAGATCGAGGCCGAAGCCGGAGGCCAGCAGCAGCACCACGGCGGTGGCCCCGAGCCCCCAGGCCGCCATGTGCCCGCCGGGCGGCAGGGGCGGCACCGGCACCTCGACCGCGATCGGCGCCCGCAGCGCCTTGGCCTGGGTCCGGCGCAGCGCGACGAAGGTGGCGCCGATCGCCAGGACCGACGGCAGCGCGAACCAGGACAGCCAGGTCAGGAGCGGCGGCATCTGGCTGCCGAACACCACCAGGTTGGCGGGGTTGGAGATCGGCAGCACGAAGCTGGCGGCGTTGGCGATGAAGGCGCAGATGAACAGATAAGGCAGCGGCGCCGCCCCGGCCGCGCGGGCCACGGCGTAGACCGCGGGGGTCAGCACCACCGCGGTGGCGTCGTTCGACAGGAAGACGGTGACGACGATGCCGACGACATAGGTCAGCCCGAACAGCCGGCTGGCGGACCCTTTCGCCAGCCGCGCCGCGATCGCCGCCGCCCAGTCGAACAGGCCTTCGGTGCGCGCCAGCTCCGCCAGCAGCATCATGCCGATCAGGAACAGATAGACGTCGGTGCCCTTGCCGACCGCCGCCAGGGCATCGCCGGCCGGCAGCAGGCCGAAGCCGACCAGCGCCACCGCGCCGATCACCGCCCAGATCGCCTCCGGCAGCCGCCACGGCCGCAGGATCACTCCGCCCGTCGCCAACGCGGCGATGCTCCAGGTGGCGGTGGCGCCCTCGGTCAACATGCTCATGGGGGTCTCGGCTCTCCTGCGGCGATGCCGGTCGCGATGCCGGCAAGCCGGACCGGAACGCCGGCAGGCCCTTCGTTAGCCGAGCCACCGATGCTTCGGCAAGATGCCATGCCGCCTCGCCGCGCCGCAGCCGGATTCAGAGGAGCCGCCCGGCTTCGCCGGCGTCGAGGAGGCCGAGCCGCATCGCCGCCGACAGCAGATGCCGGCGCATGGCATCGCGCGCCGTCGGGGCCGATCCCGCTGCGATGGCGTCGTGGATCCGGCGGTGCTCGTCGATCACGCGGTCGACCAGCGCCGGCTGCTTCAGCGTGTTGCTGCGGGCGACCGAGACGCTCTGGCGCAGCAGGACCGAGAGGTAGCGCTGGAAATCGGCAACCTTGCCGTTGCCGCTGGCAGTCGCCACCGTGCGATGGAACTCGATGTCGGCGCCGACGCCGAAATCGGCGCCGTGCTTGGTCCGATCCATCTCCTCCAGCCAATGCGCCAAAGCCTTCAGATCGGCGTCAGTGCGCCGCACCGCCGCCAGGGCCGCGCCCTCGACTTCGAGGCAGAGGCGGAGCTCGAAGATCTCGCGCAGGGCGGTGCCGCTCGTCACCTCCTCGTCGCGGATGCGGAAGGAGCGCTGCAGCGGCGCATCCGAGACGAAGACCCCGGCACCCTGCCGGCTGACCAGGATGCCGTCGGCCCGCAGGCGGGACACCGCCTCGCGGATCACCGTGCGGCTGACGCCGAAGCTGGCGGCGAGGTCCGGTTCGGTCGGCAGGCGGTCTCCGGCCGCGAGGCGCCCGGCCTCGATGTCCCCCTGCAGCGCCTTGACCACCCGCTCCGCCAGCGGGGCGGGCCGGCCGAGACGGCGGCCCGGCCCGCCATCGGCGGCGGGATCGGCGCTCTGTCGGACCCGCTCGTCGACGGTCAAACGCAACTCCAGTCAGGGCTCCGGCAGGATCTTGCCGGGATTGAGGATGTTCTTCGGATCGATCGCCGATTTTAGGGTTCGCATCAGCGCCATGTCCACTTCGCCCTTGAAACGTCGCAGGCTCGCAGTCCGCATCTGGCCGATGCCGTGCTCGGCGCTGAAGCTGCCGCCGCGCGCCATGGCCAGTTCCTCCACCGCCTCGGTGATGCTCTGGTAGAGCTGCGGGCCGAGCTCGGTGACCTTGCGGCCCTCGGGCGGCATCACGTTGATGTGGAGGTTGCCGTCGCCGAGATGGCCGAAGACGTTCAGGCGGCAGCCGGGGAACCGCTCGCCGACCAGTGCCTCGGTCGCCGCGACCATCTCCGGGATCAGTGCGATCGGGACGGAGATGTCGTGCTTCACTGCCCCGCCCGCCGCCAGCTCGGATTCCGAGATCTCCTCGCGCAGGCGCAGCAGCCGGGAGCGGTCCCGTTCGCTCTGGGCGATGACGGCGTCGTTGGCGACGCCGGTCTCCAGCGCCTTGCCCAGCACCTGCTCCAGGATGTCGGCGATCGGGTCCTGGTCGTTCGGCGAGGACAGTTCGACCAGCACATAGGCCGGCGCATCGAAGGGCGGCTTGGCGTCGGCGAGCCGGCGCGCGACCAGCCGCATCGCGCCGCCCGACACATATTCGCACAGGGTGAGGTCGCTGCCGGCGCGGCCGCGCACCATCTGGAACAGGTCGACCGCCCGCGCCACCGACGGCACTGCGACCAGCGCGGTCGCGCGCCGCACCACCGCCGGGAACAGCCGCAGGCTGGCGGCGGTGATGATGCCGAGCGTTCCCTCCGAGCCGATGAAGAGCTGCTTCAGGTCGTAACCGGTGTTGTCCTTGCGCAGGGACCGCAGCCCGTTCCAGACGCGGCCGTCCGGCAGCACCGCCTCGAGCCCCAGGACCAGGGACCGCATCGAGCCGTAGGCCAGCACCTGCAGGCCGCCGGCATTGGTCGAGATCGCGCCGCCGACCTGGGCCGTGCCTTCGGCCGCGAGGCTGAGTGGGAACAGCCGTCCCACCGCCGCCGCCGCCTCCTGCGCCGCCTGGAGCGTGACCCCGGCCTCGACCGTGATGCTGTCGCCAATTGGATCGACCGCCCGCACCGCCGTCATGCGCCGGAGCGACAGGATCACCTGCGGCACGCCGGCGACCGGGACCGCGCCGGCGGCCATGCCGGTGTTGCCGCCCTGCGGCACCACCGCGACGCCGGCCTCGGCGCAGAGCCGCACTGCCGTCGCCACGTCGGCGGTGCCGGCCGGCTGGACGACGCACAGCGCGGGATTCGACCGCAGGCGGCGCCAGTCGGTCTCGAATCCGGCGCGATCGGCCGCATCCTCCAGCACGGCCCCGGGCAGTGCGGCGCGGAGGCGAGCGAGCAGGGCCTGATGTGAAGGCGAGGCGATCGAATTCATACGATGACCTTATGACCAAGTGACATTGACACATTACGGCCGCTATGGAACGGTGACAACAGATCGCCGCGCACGACGCACCCCGGGCGAAAAGAAGGCCGGATCGGGCCGGAGACATCGAGGAGACGGCCATGGCACCCGCGGACCGCGGACCGAACGAGACCATCTTCACGCTGGAGGCCACGCAGCTCAAATTCGGCAACGGCGCGGTGGAGGAGCTGGGCTGGGAGCTGAAGCGCCTCGGCCTGTCGCGGGTGCTGCTGGTCGCCGACCCGCGGCTGCGCGGCCTGGGCATGACCGACCGCGTGGCCGGGATCATCGCCGCTGCCGGGATCGGCGTCGCCGTGTTCGAGGACATCCATGTCGAGCCGACGCTCGATTCCCTGGCCCGCGCCGCCGATTTCGCCGTGGGCCGGGATGTCGACGGCTTCGTGGCGCTCGGCGGCGGCTCGACCATCGACACGGCGAAGGTCGCGAACCTGATCCGCAGCCATGGCGGCGCGATCATCGATTACGTCAACCCGCCGGTCGGCGGCGGCCGCAAGCCGCCTTCCCCGCTGCGGCCCCTTATTGCCATCCCCACCACCTCGGGATCGGGGTCGGAGGCGACCACGGTCGCGGTGCTGGACCTCCCCGAGATCAAGACCAAGACCGGCATCTCGCACCGCTATATGCGGCCGACCCTGGCGATCGTCGACCCGGAGCTGGCGCAGACCACGCCGGGCAGCGTCACCGCCTCCTGCGGGCTGGACGTCGTCTGCCACGCGGTCGAATCCTACATCTCCCGGCCCTTCGACGCACGGCCGCGGCCGGCCTCGCCGGACGACCGGCCGCCCTACCAGGGCAGCAACCCGGTCGCCGACATCTGGTCGTTGCAGGCGATCGAGTTCGGCGGGCGCTGTCTCGAGCGGGCGGTGCGCGACGGCGGCGACCTGGAGGCCCGCGGCACGATGATGCTGGGCGCCACCATGGCCGGGATCGGCTTCGGCACCGCCGGCGTCCACATCCCGCATGCCTGCGCCTATCCCCTGGCCGGGCTGAAGCACAGCTACCGCGCCCCCGGCTACGAGACCGACCACGCCTTCGTGCCGCACGGCTTTTCGGTGATCGTCACCTCCCCCGCCGCCTTCCGCCATACCTACGACGCGGCGCCGGAGAAGCACATCCGCGCGGCGGAGCTGCTGACCGGAGGCCCGATCGCCAATCCCGGCCCCGACTCCCTGCCGGATGCGCTGATCGGCCTGATGAGGGCGGTCGGCGCGCCGTCCGGCATCGCCGAGCTCGGTTACGGCGAGGCGGACATCCCGGCCCTGGTCGAGGGCGCGATGAAGCAGCAGCGCCTGCTGGTCGGCGCGCCGAAGCCGGTCGGCGCCAAGGAGATCGAGACGATCCTGCGCCAGTCGATGGCAAACTGGTGATCGCGACCGCCGCCCGGCCCGCATGGCCGGACCGCGGCGACATTTTCTTCCCTCGCGCGTTGACTGAGCAGGAGATGATGCGAGGGATCCTGCATCGTGCGGGTCATTCGAAGCCCTACCTTCGCCGAAGAGGAAGCGGATCGCCCGATCGAGGCCTCCGTGCTGCGGCCGCGGCGGAACGTCTGGCGGATCGAGCGCGCCGGCCGCGCCGCCGTGCTGGTCGACGCCGCCGCCTATTTCGGCGCGCTGCGCTCGGCCTTGCGGCAGGCGCGGCACCGGATCCTGATCATCGGCTGGGACATCGACAGCCGTACCCCGCTGGTCGGGCCGGAAGGCGAGCCGCGGGACGGGCTGCCGACGACGCTGGGCGACTTCCTCTGCGCCCTCGTCCGCGAGCGGCCCGAGCTCTCGGTCAAGCTGCTGCTCTGGAACTATTCGCTCTACTACGCGCTGGAGCGCGAGCCGCTGCCGCTGCTGGCGCTGCAGTGGAGCACGCCGCGGCAGGTCGAGCTGTGCCTGGACGACGAGATCCCGGTCGGCTCCTCGCACCACCAGAAGATCGTGGTGATCGACGACGCCCTCGCCTTCGTCGGCGGGATCGACCTGACCATCCGCCGCTGGGACACCGCGGACCACGGGCCGGTCGACCCGCAGCGAGCCGACCCGGCCGGCATGCCCTACCCGCCCTTCCACGACGTGCAGATGGCAGTCGACGGTCCGGCCGCCCGCGCCGTGGCCGAGCTGGCGCGGTGGCGCTGGCAGCGAGCGACCTGCGAGCCGCTGCCGGCTGTCGCCGCGACCGCCACGCCCTGGCCGGACGGGCTGCCGGCCGATTTCCAGGACGTCGCCGTCGGCATCTCGCGCACCCTGCCGCTCTATCCCGGGGAAGGCGAGGTGCGGGAGATCGAAGCCCTGTTCGAGGACATGATCGACGCCGCCCGGGAGATGATCTATGTCGAGAACCAGTTCCTGACCTGCACCCATCTCGCGGAGCGCCTGGCCCGCCGGATGCAGGCGGTGCCGACGCTGCAGGCGGTGATCGTGGTGCCGCGGATCCATCACAACTGGGTCGAGCACCGGACGATGGCCCCCGGCCGGATGCGTTTCATGGAGATTCTGCGCGCCGCCGGGGTCGGCGACCGCGTCCGGCTCGTGTTTCCGCAAGTCGAGCGCGGCGGCGCGACGGCAGACGTCATGGTCCATTCGAAGCTGGCGATCGTCGACGACCGGCTGCTGCGGATCGGCTCGGCCAATCTCTGCAACCGATCGATGGCCGTGGACAGCGAATGCGACCTGGCGATCGAGGCGACGGATGCGGCGGAGCGCCGGGCCATCCGGGCGATCCGCGCCCGGCTGCTGGGCGAGCATTGCGGCGTCGCGGCGGAGGAGATGGAGCGGCGGCTCGATGACCCAGGTTCGCTGCTCGCCGCCGTCGACGCCGCCGATGGCGAGGGCCATCGCCTGCTGCCGGTCGACGACCGGCCGATCGCGGACGAGAGGGGCTGGACGCTTGCCGCCGTCGCCGATCCGCGCCGGCCGCTGCCCGCGACCGGCCTGATCGACCGCGCCCTGGCCTCGGTCAAGGCGCGCTGGCGCGGCCTGCTGCGCATCGTGCCGATCGTCCTCGCAGTGGCTCTGCTGGGGTTGGCCTGGACGACCACCGATCTCGCCGGCTGGGCGCAGCCGGAGCGGCTGCAGCAGTCGCTGCACGGCCTGTCCGGCACGGGCTGGGGCCCGCCCCTCGTGATCGGCGCCTTCAACCTGGGCGGCTTCGTCATGTTCCCGGTGACGGTGCTGATCGCCGCGACGGCGGCCGCCTTCGGCGCCTGGCCCGGCCTGGCCTATGCCGCGGGCGGGTCCCTGGCCAGCGCCCTGGCCTGCTATCTCGCCGGCCTCGTCCTCGGCGAGACCGCGCTGCGCGCCGTGATGGGCCCGCGCCTGCACCGGATCCGGGACGGGATCGCCCGCCGCGGCGTCCTCGCCGTGGCCACGATCCGGCTGGTCCCGATCGCGCCCTTCACCCTGGTCAACCTCGTCGCCGGCGCGGCACGGATCCCGATCCTCGACTACACGATCGGAACCGCCCTCGGTCTGGCGCCGGGGCTGATCGTCCTGTCGACTCTGGGCGACCGCCTCCTGTCGATCCTGCGTCATCCGTCGGCGGGCGAGATCGTCATCCTGCTGGCGGTCCTGGCCGCCTGGGTCGCGCTCTCGGTCGGGCTCCAGGCGCTGGTCAGCCGGAGGCGGCGGACGGTTTCGTGACGGAGCTTCCCGCGGCGGAGGCGGCCCCACCGATCCGTCTCCTGACCTGGAACATCCATGGCGGCATCGGGCCGGACGGCCGCTACGACCTCGACCGCGTGATCGCCCTGGTCCAACGGCACGCGCCCGACATCGTCGCCCTGCAGGAGGTGGATTCGCGCGGCCGGGGCAATGGCTCCGAGTCTCCCTTCGCCCGGCTCGCCGCCGCGCTCGGCAACCACACCGCCGCGGCGCGGACGATCGTTGCGCCGGACGGGCATTACGGGCACCTGCTGATCAGCCGCTGGCCCCTCTCCGTTACCCGGCTGCACGACCTGACGCACCCGCTGCGAGAGCCGCGCTGCGCCATCGAGACCATCGTCTCCGCCCCCGGCGGGCCTCTGCACCTTGCCGCGGTGCATCTCGGCCTCGATTTCGCGGAGCGGCGGCGCCAGGCGGCGATACTGGCCCGGATCGCCGACAGTGCCGCGAAGACCTCGATCATGCTCGGCGACTTCAACGACTGGACCTGGAACGGCGCCGTCCGGCGGTCGCTGGCCGAGGTGCTGCCGGCGCGCACGCCGCAGCGCACCTATCCGGCGCGCTGCCCGATGCTGACGCTGGACCGGGTCTATTGCCGGCCGCGCCACGCCCTGCTGCGCAGCTGGACCGATCCGCAGGGGCGGCACGCCTCCGACCACCTGCCGCTGATCGCCGAGATCCGCGTCGACCCCGTGCCGATGGCGTCGGAACCCCCGGTCCGGCCTTCTCGTTGACCAGGCAAGCCCGCCTGCTTTCAGCCCGGAGCCGACCATGAGACGCCTCCTGGCGGTCGCGACATTCGTCGCCCTGGCCCATCTTGCGACCATGCCGACCGCATCGGCCCAGAGCGCCGATACCACCGCCCAGGCCGCGCAGATCGACGCCGCCGACTATGTCCGCCAGACGGCGGGCAGCAACGTGTTCGAGATCGCCGCTGCCCGGGCGGCTATCGATAAGGCCTCCTCCGAGGATGTCCGCAGCTTCGCCCGGATGATGGCCGACGATCACGGCAAGGCCGCCGATCAGCTGGCGGAGGCAGCGAAGAGCCAGAATCTGGCGACATCCCTACCGGACACGGTGGATCCGAAGCACGAGCGGGTGCTGCAGCAGCTGGCGAACGCGACCGAGCAGGATTTCGATCTGCTGTACATGCGGTCCCAGTTGCAGGCCCATGCCGAGGCGCTGAAGCTGCAGCAGGACTACAGCAGCTTCGGCGGCAACCCGGCGCTGAAGGCGGTGGCGACGCAGCTCGTGCCCGTGATCAAGCGGCACCATGACGAGGCCCAGGCGATCATAGACCGGCTCAGCAAGGGGTGAGCCGGTCGACCGGCTTGCGGTGAAGCGGGCTTGGCTCCGCTCCCGTCCGCACATCCATAGAGCTTGCCAAAAATCCTCGCGAATTGAGATTGCGAGTCATTATTATTCTTGATAATCAGCAGTCGACACCCGCGACGGGTGCGGCAAACGCCTCCGGCGCGGCCGGCGTCGGCGGTCTCAAATAAGAATATGGGGGTGGCATGGGTGCCGGATATGGCGTGCGCGGGCGCATGCGGAAGTTGCTAACGACTACCATTCTCGTTGCCGCCGGCGGCTCGGCCACGACCCCGCTGCTGGCCCAGACGCAGGGCCAGGCGCAGGGAGAGCCGTCGGGGGACGGCATCGTCCTGGCCCCGATCGTCGTCACCGGCCAGGGGGAGACTCCGACCGGCCCGGTCCAGGGCTTCGTCGCCAATACGAGCTTCAGCGCCACCAAGACGGCCACGCCGCTGATCGAGACGCCGCAATCGGTCTCGGTCGTCACCAAGGACCAGATCACGGCGACCGACGCCGAGACCCTGTCCGAGGCGCTGGCCTATACGCCCGGCATCACCTTCCAGTCGCCGGCCTACAGCCGGATGAACGACGATTTCATGATCCGCGGCTTCAACGTCGCGGCCGGCGGCTCCGGCATGCTGCGCGACGGCATGCGGCTGCAGTCCAACGTCTATGACGGCAACCAGGAGCCCTACGGGTTGGAGCGGGTGGAAGTGCTGCGCGGCCCCTCCTCCGTCCTCTTCGGCCAGCTCAGCCCCGGCGGCGTGGTCAACGCAATCAGCAAGCGGCCGACCGACACCCCGTTCCACGAGCTGAACGCCGAATACGGCAGCTACGGCCGCACCCAATTCTCAGGCGACGTCAGCGGACCGGTCGACGACGCCGGCATGCTGTCGTACCGGCTGACCGGCCTGTGGCGCGATTCCGGCAACTGGGTCGACCACGTCCCGGACGACAAGCTCTACATCGCCCCGGCGGTCACCTTCCGGCCGTCGGACGCGACCACGATCACCTTCCTCAGCGACTACCAGCAGATCTACACCCGCTTCGCGCCGCCGATGCCCTATGACGATCTGCGGAAGGGCCTGATCCCGCGCGACCTGTTCATCGGCCAGCAGGGCTACGACAAGTACTACAGCGAGAGCTACACGCTGGGCTACCAGGCCGAGCACAAGTTCAACGACAGCCTGACCCTGCGCAATTCCCTGCGCTATTACCATGCTGACGTGGCTTGGGATTATTTGAGCTATGGGAAGCTCACGGGCGATACTCTGACCCGGGGCGTGGTCAACCGCAACGAGACGTCGACCGGTTTCACCACCGATACGTCCTTCGAAGCGAAGGTGGAGACCGGCCCGGTCCAGCACACGCTCCTGGCCGGCATCGACAGCTACGGCGTCAGCTATGACACCGATCGCTTCGGTGGCTCGGTCGGCCCGCTCGCCGACATCTATGATCCCGTCTACGACGCGACCGTGACCGTCAACCGCAACAATAACTCCGGCTTCAAGAACTCCGGGTCGCAGGTCGGCGTTTATTTCCAGGATCAGATGAAGATCTACGACAAGCTGATCCTGTTGCTGGGCGGCCGCTATGACTGGGCCGATGCCTACAACACCAGCTATCGGCCGCAGGCCACGCTCGACCTCCTGGGAATCGACCGCAAGCAGCATCGGTCGGACAGCGCCTTCACCGGCCGCGTCGGCCTGCTCTATCTCTTCGACAACGGTTTCGCGCCTTACGCCAGCTTCAGCCAATCTTTCCAGCCCACTGCGTTGAACGCCGGTATCAGCCGGGATGGAAAGCAGTTCGAACCGACCAAGGCCGACCAGTACGAGGTCGGCCTGCGTTATCAGCCTTCCGGCGAGAACCTCCTGCTCAGCGGCGCCATCTTCCGGATCGACCAGAACCACGTCCTGACTGCCGATCCGGACGACCCGACCGGGACCTATTCCGTGCAGACCGGCAAGGTCCGCTCGCAAGGCATCGAACTGGAGGCTCGGGCCAGCGTCGGTGCGATCAACCTCGTGGCCTCCTACTCCTATACCGACGCCCGCAACGAGACCGGAGACCTGAAGGACGAGCGCCTGGCCCTGGTGCCGTATCACAACGTCGCTCTATGGGCCGACTACAAGCTGGACGATCTCGGCATCAGGGGCTTGAGGGTCGGCGCGGGGCTGCAGTATCTGAGCTCCACCAATCTTCCGGGAACCGACAAGGACGTGCCGGGCCGGATGTTGGTCGACGCGATGGTCTCCTACGACTTCGGTGCGATCGACGATCGTCTGGCCGGAACGACGCTGCAGGTCAACGCCAAGAACCTGTTCGACAAGGAGTACATGACCTGCACCGACATCAACGGCTGTCGCTACGGCGAGCCGTTCACCGTATCGGCGACGCTGGGTTATCGCTGGTGAGGCACTGATGCCGACCCGGCGCGCGGTTCTCGGCGGATTGGGCCTGGCGCTGCTCGGCCCCGGGCTGGCGCGCGCCCAAGCCCCCGGCCAGCCCGCGCGCCGGGTCGCGTCGCTCGACCTGCTGCTGACCGAAACGCTGCTGACCCTGGGCGTGACGCCCGCCGCGATCGGCAACACCCCGCTCTATGATCGGCTGGTGGCCGAGCCGCGGCTGCCGGACGGCATTCCGGATCTGGGCCCGCTGCAGGAGCCCAATCTCGAGCTGCTGCAGTCCCTGCGGCCGGACCTCATCCTGGCACCGTCCTGGGCGGAGGCCGGCCAGACCGACCTCCGGCGCATCGCCCCGGTCGCCTGGCTGCCGACCTTCTCCACCACCAGACCGGCGCTGGACCATGCCCGGGACCTGCTGGTCCGTGTGGCGACCCTGACCGGCCGCGACGGCGAGGCCCGGGCCTGGTCCGACCGTGCCGATGCCGTCCTGGCCGAAGCCCGCGAGCGGTTGCGGCCCTGGACCGACAGGCCAGTGTACGTCGTCCGCTTCATCGAGGACGGGCGCCACGCCGCTATCTTCGGCGGCAACGGCATGATCGGCGACGTCCTGTCCCGCCTCGGCCTGCGCAACGCCTGGACCGGCCGGACCAATGTCTGGGGCACCGCCTCGATCGGGATCGAGCAGCTGGCCGGCAACGCCGAGGCCCGGCTGATCCATTTCGACCGTGGCGCCGAGACCGAGCGGGCCTTGCGGCAGCTCGCCGGCAGCCCGCTCTGGGCCGCGTTGCCGGCGGTGCGCCAGGGCCGGGTGATCGAGATGCCGGTGGTCTATCCGAATGGCGGGCTGGCCTCGGCCACCCGCTTCGCCCGGCAGCTCGCGCAGGTCCTGCCGGCGCAGGGGGGCGCGGATGGCTGACCTCGCCCTGCCCCGGCCCGCCCCGACCAACCGGCCGGCGCTGCTGGCGGCGCTGCTGGTCGCCGCCGCCCTGGTCCTGTTCCTGCACCATCTGCAGGCATTGCTGCCTGCCGAGGATTGGTTCCAGGCGCTTACCGCGCCGGACCGGGCCGACATGCGTCAGATGCTGACGCAGTACAGCCTGCTGCCGCGCCTGGTCGTGGGGCTGCTCGGCGGTGGCGCTCTCGGCCTCGCCGGCGTGCTGTTCCAACAGGCGCTGCGCAACCCGCTGGCGGAGCCCGGGACACTGGGCGTCTTCGCCGGCGCCAAGCTGGCGCTGATCGCCGCCACCCTCTCCGCCCCGGCCCTGCTCGGCGCCGGGCAGGAGCCCGTCGCCCTGTTCGGCAGCGTCGCGGCGATGGCGCTCGTCCTGATGCTGAGCGGACGCCATCGGCTGGCGCCGATCGCCGTGATCCTGGCCGGGCTGGTCGTCACCCTCTATCTCGACGCCGCCGGCAAGATGCTGGTGCTGTTCCACCACCAGGCCCTGACCGACCTGTTCGTAGCGCAGGGCGGATCGCTGAACCAGAACAACTGGGACGTGGCGCTCGGCCTGGCGCCACGGCTGGTCTTCGCAGCGCTGGCGAGCGCGCTGATGCTGCGGCCTCTGGCG
>Ga0182749_1001782_pt1 | contig 16436 bp, 16 predicted proteins | sample eDN3rd37CKraftMG_FD_128875 | JGI IMG/M metagenome (GOLD analysis project Ga0182749, IMG submission 128875) | Enriched Miracle-Growth compost microbial communities from Emeryville, California, USA - eDNA 3rd pass 37_C Kraft MG (version 2) (version 2) ...
CAACATGACCGTCGCCCGCCCCTCGACCCCCGCGTCGTACTTCCACCTCCTGCGCCGCCAGGCCTACGCCCGGCCGCGCCGCCCGCTGATCGTCTTCACCCCGAAGGCGATGCTGCGCCTGCGCGGCGCGACCAGCGACATCGACGCCTTCACCAGCGGCAGGTTCGAGCCGGTGATCGACGACGCGAGGATCCAGGACAAGGGCGCGGTCAAGCGGGTCGTGCTGCACGCGGGCAAGCTGTACTACGACCTGCTGGCCGAGGCCGAGAAGCGCGACCTGAAGGACGTGGCGCTGGTGCGCCTCGAGCAGTACTACCCGCTGCCGGAGGCCGAGCTGGATGCCGTGCTCGCGCAGTATCCGAACGCCGAGCTGGTCTGGGCCCAGGAGGAGCCCGAGAACATGGGCGCCTGGCCCTACATCGGCCTCAACCTCGCCAAGCGCCTCAAGGGACGCACGATCTCGGTCGCCTCGCGTCCGGCATCCGCCTCCCCCGCCACCGGCTCGAGCAAGCGCAGCGCGCAGGAGCTGGTCGAGCTGCTCGATCAGGCGCTCACCGTCTAGCCGCGTCCGCCACGACGCGAAGGCGACGGGCGTATCCGCCCTCGCCTTCGCGTCGGCCCGGCATCGACCTGACGCAAATCGACCCAAAGATCCTGATATGGGTCGATTTGCGTCAGGTCGGCGCGTGGTTGGTGGGTCGGACGACCCGGACCCGGGCGACGACGCGCCGACTCGGGGCTAGTTGGCGGCGCTCAGCTCGCGGAGCTTGAGCAGCACCTGGTCGCGCAGCCCGACCGGGGCCTTCTCCTGGCAGGCCTGCTGCACCTTCTCGGTCAGCTTGAGGCCGATCAGGTGCTCCTTGCTGCAGTCCTCGCAGGTCGCCAGGTGGTCGGTGATGTCGATGAAGTCCGCGTCGCTGAGCTCACGGTGCAGGTACTCCTCGAGCTCGGCTTTCGCCTTGTCGCAGCCGCAGTCGGTCATTTCCCAGTTCTCCTCGACGGAGCTGTCGCTCCCGTGCTGACCGGGACGGCGATGCCGCGCTCGGTCGCGTAGTCGGCCAGGAGGTCCCGCAGCAGCCGTCGTCCACGATGAAGGCGGCTCATCACGGTGCCCACCGGCGTTTTCATGATGTCGGCGATCTCCTGGTAGGAGAAGCCCTCCACATCGGCGAAATACACCGCCATGCGGAAATCTTCGGGGATCGCCTGGAGGGCGTCCTTGACCGCGCTGTCCGGCAGGTGGTCGATGGCCTCGGCCTCGGCCGAACGGGTCGACCGCCCCTGGGTCATCGACTCCGCGCCGCCGAGCTGCCAGTCCTCGAGGTCATCGATCGCGCCCTGATACGGCTCGCGCTGCTTCTTGCGGTAGCTGTTGATGAAGGTGTTGGTGAGGATTCGGTACAGCCAGGCCTTGAGGTTGGTCCCCTGCTGGAACTGGCCGAAGGCCGCGTAGGCCTTGACGAAGGTCTCCTGCACCAGGTCCGCGGCATCCGCCGGGTTGCGGGTCATGCGCAGGCCGGCGGCATAGAGCTGATCCATGAACGGGATCGCCTGCTCCTCGAACAGGGCGCGGTTGTCCTTCGCCGGGGCGGGCTCGGTCGATCCGTCGTCAGTGGTGCTCATCGCCGACCAGCCTAGTCCGCGGCGTCTCAGAGCCACCGGGCCGAGCCGGGACGGGCGTTCGAGGGTCAGAGTCACAGCCGTTCGTTCCATCTGCAGATGATCGGCCGCGCCGGAAGTGGAGGTGGCCGTTACCCTTGTAACCGATGCAGGTATCCAGGTATTCCAGACCGGAGTTCAATCCTTTCGGGGATGACGAGCCGGTGGACGACGGCGCCCGCGCCTGGGCCGCTCCGGTGGCCGGCGGACCGCTCTCGGCCTCGCTGGCACTGCCGGGATCGAAGTCGCTGACCAACCGCGAGCTGGTGCTCTCCGCGCTGGCTGACGCGCCGTCCACCCTCCGCGCGCCGCTGCACTCCCGCGACACGGCGCTGATGATCGAGGCGCTGCGCTCGCTCGGCACGGGCATCGAGGAGCTGCCGGGCGACAACCCCTTCGGCCCCGACCTGCTGATCACCCCGGCCGAGCTCACCGGCAGCGTCTCGATCGACTGCGGCCTGGCCGGCACTGTCATGCGCTTCATCCCGCCGGTGGCGGCGCTCGCTCTCGGCCCGGTCACCTTCGACGGCGACGAGGCGGCGAGGGGCAGGCCGATGCGGGCGACCATCGACTCGCTGCGCGCCCTCGGCGTCGACGTGACCGACGACGGCCGCGGCGCGCTCCCGTTCAGCCTCTACGGCACCGGCGAGGTCGCCGGCGGACGGGTCGAGATCGACGCGTCAGCCTCGAGCCAGTTCGTCTCGGCCCTGCTGCTCGCCGGCTCCCGGTTCCGCGATGGGCTGGAACTCGTGCACACCGGTTCGGCGCTGCCGAGCCTGGCCCACATCGAGATGACCGTCGAGGTGCTCGCCGCGCGGGGGGTGACCGTTGACAGTCCGCGCCCCGGAGTGTGGATCGTTCCTCCCGGCCCGATCGCCGGGCGGGAGGTCGCGATCGAGCCCGACCTCTCCAACGCCGGACCGTTCCTCGCCGCGGCCCTGGTCGCCGGGGGCTCGGTGACGGTCACCGGGTGGCCGGAGCGCACCAGCCAGGTCGGCGACGAGTTCGCCTCGATCCTCCAGCGGATGGGCGGGACCGTCGAGCGCACCGCCACCGGCCTCAGGGTGACCGGCACCGGCGTCGTGCACGGCATCGAGCTCGCCGACGCGAGCGAGCTCGCCCCGACAGTCGCGGCGATCGCCGCCTTCGGCGACCGCGAGACCGTCCTCACCGGGATCGCCCACCTCCGCGGGCACGAGACGGACAGGCTCGCCGCGCTGGCCACCGAGTTGAACGCCCTCGGCGGGGACGTGACGGAGACCGACGACGGCCTGGTCATCCGTCCGGCCCCGCTGCACGGCGGGCTCTGGCACGCCTACGCCGACCACAGGATCGCGACCGCCGGCGCGGTGGTCGGGCTCGCCGTCCCGGGGGTCGAGGTCGACGACATCGCCTCGACGGGCAAGACCCTGCCGCAGTTCCCCCAGCTCTGGGCCGCGCTGCTCGGAGGGTCGCGAAACGGCGGCGACCCGATCGGACTGGGCTCGGTGTGAGCTGGCTCGGCGACCTCGACGACGAGGACGACAAGTACGCCGACTACGAGGCGCGCACCCGCCCCAACCCGAAGGGCAACCGTGCCCGCACCAAGATCCGCCCCGAGCACGGGGATGCGGTGACCGGCAGGGTCTACACCGTGGACCGGGGCCGGTACTCGGTGCTGGTCGGGGAGGGCACCGACGACGAGCACGACGTGACCACCACCCGGGCGAAGGAGCTGCGCAGACAGGCGATAGTCGCCGGGGACCTGGTGGATGTCGTCGGCGACACCAGCGGGGACGAGGGCACCCTGGCCAGGATCGTCCGCATCCAGCCGCGCACTACCGTCCTGCGCCGCAGCGCCGACGACTCGGACGAGGTGGAGCGGGTCATCGTCGCCAACGCCGACCGGATGCTCATCGTGGTCGCGGCGGCCGACCCGGAGCCGCGGGCCCGGCTCATCGACCGCTACCTGGTCGCGGCCTTCGACGCCGGCATCGACCCGATCCTGGTGATCACCAAGACCGACCTCGCCGACCCCGCCGGGCTCCTCTCCTCCTTCGCCGGGCTCGACCTGCGGATCGTCACCAGCCGGCAGGACGAGACCCCCGTCGCCGAGCTGACCGCGCTGCTGGCCGGGCACACCACCGTGGCGGTGGGGCACTCCGGGGTCGGCAAGTCCACGCTGGTGAACGCCCTGGTGCCGGAGGCGAACCGCGCGACCGGCGCGGTGAACACGGTGACCGGCCGCGGCAGGCACACCTCGTCGTCGACGGTCTCCTACCGCTTCGCCGGGGGCTGGATCATCGACACCCCCGGCGTGCGCTCCTTCGGTCTCGGGCACGTCGATCCGCAGAACATCCTGCGCGCCTTCACCGACCTGGCCGCGATCGCCGAGGACTGCCCTCGCGGCTGCACCCATCTCCCCGATGCCCCGGACTGCGCGCTGAACGAGCGGATCGGTGCGGGCGAGCTGGGGGACGCCGGCCGGGCCCGCCTCGACTCCTTCCAGCGGATGCTGGCCTCGCTGAGCTGAGCCGCTCGTCTCAGCGCGCGGGGACGGCTCGGCTCAGGGGTGCGCGTCCGCCCACCGCGGCCGCACGGCCCAGCCGGGGGACCGCCTCCCTGAGCACCGCGAGGTGCTCGGAGTCGGTGCCGTAGAGCATCGCGAGCGTTCGCGCGCGCTTCATCCAGATCTGGAGGTCGTACTCGTAGGTGTAGCCCATCGCGCCGTGCAGCTGGAAACCGGTCCTGGCCGCGGTCATCGCCGCGGTGGTCGCGGCGTGCTTCGCGTGGGAGACGGCGACGGCGTAGTCCGGCTGGTCGGTGGCGAGCGCCCAGGACGCCGCGTCGACCACCGGGCCGGCGAAGGTCGTCAGCACGGCGGCGTCGGCGAGAGGATGCTGGACGGCCTGGAAGGAGCCGATGACCCTCCCGAACTGCTCGCGCTGGGCGACGTAGTCCCGGGTCAGCTCGACGATCCGGGATGCCACGCCGACGAGCTCGGCGGCGGCCGCGACCGCGCCGGCCGCCCTGGCCCGGGCGATCACCGGCTCGGGGAGGGCGACGTCGAGCACCGGCGTGCGCTCCGCCCCCGGTCGAAGCCGGTGCAGCGGCATCGCGTCGTCCAGCGACGGCACCGGGACGAAGGAGCCCTCCCGCGGGGCGAAGGCCGAGAGGCGGGTCCCCTCGACCGCCAGCACCAGGGTCGCGTCCTCGGCGGAGGCCAGGGGCCGGCCGCCGTCGGAGACGACCACCCGCTGCTCCCCCGACGCGATCTCGCCGAGCAGGACGCGGGCGCGATCGTCGTCCATCGTCTGGAGCAGCGCCGGCGCCACCGCGATGGAGTCGATGAACGGTCCGGGCGCCGCCGCGCGGCCCAGCTCGCGCAGCAGCAGCACCGCCGCCTCCCAGCCCAGGCCAAGACCGCCTGCACGCTCGTCGATCAGGACCGAATGGAGCCCCAGGTCCGCGGCCGAGCGCCACACGTCGCGCCGAGCCGTCGGATCGCCGACGGCGCGCCGGAGCACCGCCGATCCGAGGGACTTCGCGAACAGCTCACGGAGACCGGATGCCAGGTCTACCGCTTCCGGGTCGAAGGAGAAGTCCATCAGTAGCTCCTCGGGAGCGCCAGCTGCCGCTGGGCGATGATGTTGCGCTGGATCTCGTTGGTCCCCCCGTAGATCGTCCCGGGCAGCGCGGTGACGTAGGCCTCGATCCAGCGCTCGAGCTGCGCGTCGGCCACCTCGGGGCCGCGCACGGCGATGACGTCCATCGCGAGCTCGGCGATGCGCACGTCGAGCTCCGACCAGAAGACCTTGTCGACGCTGGACTCGGCGCCCACGGACTCTCCGCGACCGACCCGGGCGGCCAGCGTCAGCACGCGCAGCCTGAAGGCCTGCGCGTCCTGCCAGGCCTGCACCGCCCGATCGACCAGGTCGGGATGACGCCCCCGGGTCTCCTCGTCCAGCAGTTCGAGCACCCGCTCCGCGGCGCCGGTGAAACGGCCGGGACTGCGCAGCGCGAAGCCGCGCTCGGATCCGGTGGTCGCCATGGCGACGTCCCAGCCCCGCCCCACCTCGCCGAGGAGGCCATCGCGCGGCACGAACACGTCCTCGAACAGGATCTCGGCGAAGTTCGCCCGGCCATCGACACGGCGGATCGGCGAGACCGTGACGCCCGGGCTGTCCAGCGCGAGCATCAGGTAGGTGAGCCCCCGGTGGCGCTCGGACTGCTCGCCGCTGCGGAACAGGCCGAAGGCCCTGTCCGCATAGGGCGCGTTGGAGCTCCAGATCTTGCGGCCGTTGACCCTGAAGCCTCCCGGGATCTCCTCCGCCCGCGACGTGAGCGACGCGAGGTCGCTGCCCGAGCCGGGCTCAGACCAGGCCTGAGCCCAGACCACCTCGCCCTGGGCCAGGGGAAGCAGGATCTCGTCCTTCTGCTCCTCGGTCCCGAACTCCATCACCGTCGGCGCGAGGAGCGAGACGCCGTTGTGCGAGAGTCGGTACGGGGCGTCGACCGCGTGATATGCGTCCTCGAACAGGAGCCACTGGAACAGCGACGCGTCCCGCCCGCCGTACCGCCGCGGCCAGTTCAGCACCGACCAGCCCGCGTCGAACAGGGCGCGGTCCCACTCCCGGCTGCGCCGCGCTGCATCGGCGTCGCTCGGCGGCGCGTGGCTGCCGGCCGGGACGTGCGCGCTCAGCCAGGAGTACGCCTCCTCGTAGAAGGACGCCTCCTCGGCGGTGAGATCGAGATCCACGATCAGCTCCCCTCCGGCCGGTCGGGAGCGGCCGGGCGCAATGCCGGCGGCAGTCCGCTCGGATCCATCGGATGGCCGAACCGGAGGACGTTGTGCGCGTGCGCCAGCTGATGCAGGCCGAAGGAGGTCTGCATCGCCGTCCACTGGCCCTGGGCGTCGGTCGCGGCGTTGACCGACTGCTTGACCAGCTTGACCGCCAGCTGCGGCTTGCTCGCGATCTTCTCGGCGAGCGCCTGGGCGAAGTCCCGCAGCTCGCCCCTGGGCACGACGTGGTTCACCATCCCCAGGGACTCCGCGGTCCTGGCGTCCCAGGACTCCGCGGTCATCAGGAGCTCCTTCGCCTTCCTCGGGCCGAGCTCCCACGGGTGGGCGAACCACTCGACGCCGTTCACCCCGAACTCGACGACGGGATCGAGGAAGACCGCGTCCTCGCTGGCGATGATGAGATCGCACACCCAGGCGAGCATCAGGCCGCCTCCGATGCACCTGCCGTGCACGGCGGCGATGGTCGGCTTCGGCAGATCGCGCCAGCGCTTGCACATGTCGAGGTAGATCTCGTGCTCCCTGGCGAGGCGTCCCTCGACCCCGGGTGCGTCCCATCCCGCCCAGGTCCCGGCGCGACGCTCGTCCTCCTCGAAGCGATGCGGATCGGTGATGTCGTGCCCGGCCGAGAAGTGCTCGCCCTCGCCGGCCAGCACGATCACCGCGATCTCGTCGTCCCGGGCGGCGAGATCGAATGCCTCGTTCAGCTCGTAGGTCATCGGGACGCTCTGGGCGTTCCTCTTCTCCGGACGGTCCATCACGATCCAGGCGACGCTTCCGCGCGTCTCGTACCTGATCGTCGAGAACTGGGGGTTCATCCTCGCCTTTCGACAGCTGGGGACGGGTGAGCACCGCCGGGCCGAAGGATGACGGACCCCGCCGGTCACGCTATCCCAATTGCAGATTGCATGCAACGACCGCCTCCGGTGCCCGGCGGAAGAGCGCGGATGCGCGGTCGGGGCCTGCGACCCGACTACATTGGTGCAACGGAGCACCCGGCCGGGGTGCTCCGTTTCAGAGACGAGGTGGAAATGTCCGACGGCTCCTCCAGCTCGTTCCGGATGTACCCGATCGAGGACGGGGAGTCGCTCCTCGACCGGGTGACGGCCGTCATCCGCAAGGCCATCGTCGACGGGGAGATCGCCCCAGGGGTGCGCCTCAGCGTCCCCGAGCTGGCGCGACAGCTGAACGTGAGCCGCACGCCGGCCCGCGAGGCGCTGCTCCGGCTCCAGCACGAGGGGCTGGTCGACGTGACGCCCCGCCGCGGGGCGATAGTCATGGACGGCAAGCCGAGCGACATGGTCGAGCTCTACCAGTTCCGCGAGGCGCTGGAGGGGATGGCCGCGAGGCTGGCGGCCACCACCATGACCGAGGCGCAGAAGGCCGAGCTCCGCACCGCCTTCGAGGCGCACGCCAGGGCCATCCACGACTCCGACATGGCCGGGCACATCGAGCACGACCGGGAGTTCCACGAGCTGTTCATCTCCGGCTCGGGCAACGGGCGGATCGCGGGCGAGCTGGCCCGCGTGCGCGACCAGCTCACCCTGTTCACCCGCCGGATGTCCGCCAGGCCCGATGCGATGACGGTGCCCATCGTCGAGGCGCACGAGGCGATCCTCACCGCCATCGAGGAGGGGCGGGCGCGGGACGCGGAGTCCGCGGCCCGCGGGCACGTCAGGGCCATCCTCGCCTTCTACGGAGACGAGGCCTGACCACCGGCGCCGACTCCCCTCTCAGGACCGGGCGGCGTCGGACTCCGCGCGCCGCAGCTCGGCCGCCCGCTCCCGGAGCACGAACTTGAGGACCTTCGAGGTCGCGTTGCGCGGGAGCTCGTCGACCAGGACCACCCGCCGGGGAACCTTGTAGTTCGCGAGGTTCCCCCTGGCGTAGGCGATCACCTCCTGCTCATCGATGCCGGAGCCGGGGGCCGGAACGACGTAGGCCCAGCCGACCTCGCCCATCCGCTCGTCCGGCACTCCGATCACCGCGACGTGCTGGATGCCGTCGTGCCGCATCAGCACCGACTCGATCTCCGCCGGATAGGCGTTGAACCCGCCCACGATGAACATGTCCTTCTTGCGGTCGGTCACCCGCAGGTAGCCCTGGTCGTCGACCGTGCCGACGTCTCCGGTGTGCAGGAAGCCGTCGGCATCGATCGCCCTCGCCGTCGCGGCCGGATCGTCCCAGTAGCCGTCCATCACGGTGTAGCCGCGCACCAGGATCTCCCCCGGCGTCCCGTTCGCCACCGGCAGGCCGTCGTCGTCGGCGATCACGACCTCGACGTCGTCGATGGCGCGCCCCACGGTCCCGGCGATGATCTCAGGGGGGTCGGACGGCAAGCAGGTGGCCACGATCGAATGGGCCTCGGTGAGCCCGTATGCGTTGAGCACGACCTCGAAGCCGAGGACGTCGTGCATGTCGTGCACGAGGGTCACCGGCGCGCCGGCCGAGCCGGGCACCGCGGCACGCAGGCTGCTGAGATCGAAGTCCGGCCGTCGCGGGTCGGCGATCATGTCGATGAAGACCGTCGGCGGACCGCAGATCACCGACACCCTGTGCCGCTCGATGGTCTCCATCAGCGTCGCGGAGTCGAAGGTGCGCAGGGGGATGATCCTGGCCCCCGTGATCAGCCCGCCGAGCCAGCCGGTCTTCGATCCGAAGGTGTGGAAGAACGGCGGCACGATGGCGTGCGTGTCGGCCTCGGTGATGGTGAACGCGCCGAGCAGGAAGTGGTAGCTGCGCAGGGTCGTCCCGTGCCTCAGCGGGACGCCCTTCGGGGCGCCGGTGGTGCCCGAGGTGAAGATGATGTCCGACGCGTCCTCGTAGCCGATCCCCGAGATCCGGTCGGCGATCACGCCCTCCGGCACGCCGGCGCCCGCCGCGAGGAAGTCGGTGAAGGCGATCGTCCCGGGCACCGGCACGTCGTCCAGGATCACGACCTTCGACAGCGCCGGCGACTCCGGCGCGGCCTCCCGGATCATCCCGACGTAGTCCACCCCGAGGAAGCCGCCGACCGTGACGATGGCGCTCGCCCCGCTCCGCTCCAGGACATGGGCGATCTCGTGCCCCTTGAACCGCGTGTTGACCGGGACCACGATGCCGCCGGCCGCGTAGATCCCCAGCGCGGCGTGGATCCATCCGGCGGAGTTCGGGCCGAGGATCACCACCCGGTCACGCGGGGCGATGCCGAGGGCGACGAAGGCCCTGGCCGCCTCGACCATCCTCAGCTCGGCCTCGGCGAAGGACCATTCCTGATCCTCGTCCAGGAGGTACGACCGGTCGCCGAACCTCTCGGCCGAGTGCCGCACCATCACCGGGATGGTCGGATATCTCTCATCGAAGCGCATCGGTCCCACCCCTACTTGGTGAAGGCGTACAGATTCAGAGGAGGATACTGCCCGCCCTTCTGAACGCTCGCCTCGACCACCGTGAAGGCGTCGTCCGGCAGCTGCGGGAACACGGACTTCGAGGTGTAGCGGACGCTGGCCTTGCCGTAGTCGGTGAAGTACCCGGCCGGGAACTTCATGCTGTTCAGGCTCTTCATCATCTTGGCGGGGTCGGTGGAACCGGCGTCCTTGGCCGCGGCGGCCCAGGCCATCAGTCCGTCGTAGGCGATTGCCGGGGCGGAGGTGCCGCTGAGCTCGCCCTGTTCGGTCATCCCCTTGTACCAGGCGGCGAAGCGAGCCGAGGTGTCCTTCGCCGGGTAGTCGACCATGCTCGGCGTGGTCAGCAGGAACAGGTTCTTCAGGACGCTGGCCGGAGCGGTCGCCGCGGGTCCACCCGGGTACGCGGCAAGGGAGAGGTCTCCGATCATCCGCACGTCCGTGCCGTTCGAGACCGACTCGCGGGCCGAGACCAGCCGGGAGCACGGCGCACCGAGGCAGTTCACGTAGATCGCCTGGGGATCCGACGCCAGGGCCCGCTGATACGGCACCGAGAGGTCGATGTCGGCGGTGTTGTACCGCTCGGCGGTCACCGTGATGCCCGTTCCCTTGTAGCTGTCGTTGACGGCGGCGATGGTGTCGTCGCCCGACGCGTCGGACGGGGCGAGGACGGTGACGCGCTGGTAGCCCTTGTTCTTCACGTAGGTCTCGAGCATCTGCACCTGCCGGGTGAACGGCGGGGCGACCAGCTTGAGATAGGGGTACTCGGCCGGCTTGTCGAGCAGCGACGTCCCGGCGCCGCTGTACGCCGGCAGCTTGGCGCGGGTCAGCACGGGCATCAGCGCGAGCGCCTCGGTGCTCGACGTCGCCGCCCGCACCAGGTCCGGCTTCTTTCCGCTCGACAGGTACTTCTGCAGCACGCTGACCGCCTCGGTCGCGTCGCTCTTGGAGTCGAGCGTGGTCAGCTCGACCTTGCGGCCGAGGATCCCGCCCTCCTTGTTCAGCTGGTCGACCCCGACCTGGATCCCCTTGAGCTCGAGGGCGGAGGTGCTGGCCAGCGCGCCGGTGAGGCCGCCGATGTACAGGAAATTGAACGGCTTGCCGGCGGCAGCCGGGGTGCTCTGCCCGGAGGGCGAGCTGCACGCTGTCAACGCCAGCGTCAGGAGCACGAGTGCAGCGAGGGCTTTCGACTTCATCATCTACTTCCTCATGGTTGATAGGAGCTCGTGAGTTCTCGGCCGGCGAGGTGGGATTAAGATCAAATGCAACATGCAATCCGGCACATGCACTGGAGTATACACACGGGCCCCTATCCTGACCATGGGCGAGATCGCGCCGGCCGCGCCCGTCGCCCCGTCCCCGCGAAGGAGAAATGTCATGACGTTCCAGGCGCATCTCGAGGAGCGAGCCGAGATCTACGACGTGCTCATGCGGTACTGCCGCGGCATCGACAGGCTCGACGAGGAGCTGGTGCGCTCCTGCTACCACCCCGACGCCGTGGACAACCACGGGCTGTACGACGGCTCGGTCGACTACTTCGTCTCCCGCGCCTTCACCCGGCAGCGCACGATCGAGGTCGCGTCGCACGCGCTGCACAACGTCCGGATCGAGTTCGCCGGCGATGCGGCGGTCTGCGAGAGCTACGGCACGGCGGTCGAGCGGAGCCGGCTCGAGGACGGCACGCTGCTCGACCAGATCAACGGCTTCCGCTACATCGACCGATTCGAGCGCCGCGACGGCAGCTGGCTGATCGCCCGCCGCACCGTCGTGATGGACTGGGCGCGCTCCGAGCCCGTCGACGAGGGCTGGGTCGCCGACGCGGGCTTCGTGCGGGGACGGCGCGACGGATCCGATCCTGTGTACCAGGAGCTGGAGCTGCTCGCGCGGCGCGACTGAGCCGCCAAGGACCAGGGCTGCGCCGACCGCTAGAATCGAGAGCACCAGATCGAGTGAGGACAGCAGCATGAGCACCGCCGAGCCCTACCAGGAGCCCCTTTCCAAGCCGCTCGCCGGCATCGCCTTCGTCGTCCTCTGGGGCGTCGCCATCGTCGCGTGGAGCATCTCCCACCTCGTGGCCGACCCGCACTGGGGGGCCTTCATCATCGACGCGGGAATCGTGCTCGCCTCGCTCGGATTCGCTGCGCTGTTCGTCCCGACCGCCGACGGCTTCGGCTGGGCCTCGATCGCCGCCATCGTCGGGATCGCGCTGTTCCTGCTCTTCGACCTCCTGCACGTTCCGGTCCTCGTCTACACGCTGCGCATCTTCATCCCGCTGCTCGCGCTGATGACCCCGCTGAACCGCCTGGTCAAGGGGATAGTCTCCTGAGCCGCGACCACGGCTAGCCTGGTCGGGTGAGCGAGCACAGCATCCAGTCCGACCTCGCCCTGGCGAGGCAGCTGGCCGACATGGCCGACGCCATCTCGCTCGACCGCTTCGGAGCGAACGACCTGGTGATCAGCCGGAAGCCGGACATGACCCACGTCACCGACGCGGACCGCGCGGTCGAGTCGGCGCTGACCGCGGCGATCGCCGACAGCCGTCGGGGCGATTCCATCCTCGGCGAGGAGCTCGGCAGTAGCGGCGACTCGAGCAGGCAGTGGATCGTCGACCCGATCGACGGAACCGCCAACTACGTCCGCGGGGTGCCGGTCTGGGCGACCCTGATCGCGCTCGCCGTCGACGGCGTGCCGGTCGTCGGCGTGGTCAGCGCCCCGGCGCTGGGGCGGCGCTGGTGGGCGGCCAAGGGGCTCGGCGCCTTCGTCGACGACTCGCTCGGCTCGGAAACCGCCAGCAGCGCCAGGCGGATCCACGTCTCCCGGGTCGCCGAGCTCGCCGACGCCTCATCGAGCTGCAGCGGGCTGCGCCGCTGGGAGCAGGCCGGGCGCCTCGAGCAGTTCCTCGAGCTCTCCCGCGCCGTCTGGCGCACCCGCGACTACGGGGACATGTGGCCGTACATGATGGTGGCCGAGGGCCTGGTCGACATCGCCGGCGAGTTCGACCTCAAGCCCTGGGACATGGCTGCCCTGATCCCGATCGTCCAGGAGGCCGGAGGCGCCTTCAGCTCGGTGGACGGCGAGGACGGCCCGTGGCACGGTTCGGCGCTGGCGACTAACGGCCTGCTGCACGACGCGGCCAGACGGCTACTCGGCGCCCGCTGACCTGAGCCTTCGCCGGTGGCCCACGAGGTCGATGATCGCCACCGCCAGCGCGGCGAGGAACAGCACGGTGACCACGAGCAGGGCATTGCGGTAGCCGTGGCCGAAGGTGGTCAGGACGCCGGTCGTCCCCTCCTCGCGGGAGATCGTCGAGTAGAAGGTGGAGACCACGAGCGCGAAGCCGATCGAGTTGCCGATCCGCTGCCCGACCTGCGTCATCGACCCGGCCACCCCGGCCTGGCTCACCGGGACGTCCTGCAGGGTGATCGCCTGGTTGGGAGCGACCACGAAACCGCTGCCAGCCCCGGCGAGGGCGAGACCGCCCGAGATGAACCAGACCTGGAGCTCCGGCGACATGGTGACCGCCGCGACGGCGGTGATCGCGTAGCCGATGATCACCACGACGATGCCGATGACGATCATCTGCCTGCCGTGCCGGTGGATCAGCCTGCCGCCGATGAAGTTCACCGCGGTCTGCACGAAGGTGTACGGGAGGGTCAGCGCCCCGGCCAGGATGGGACTGAGGTGGAGCCCCTGCTGGTTGTACAGCGAGACGAGCAGGAAGGCCGAGGGCAGGGCCGCGTAGTACGCGCTGACGATGAGCAGGCCGTTGCGGTACGAGGGATGCCCGAACAGCGAGAACTTGAGCAGCGGCGACTTGCCCCGCCGATCGTATGAGCGCTCCCAGGCGATGAAGGCCGGCAGGAGCGCGGCGGCCGCGATGAGCAGGTACCAGCGGCGCGGGTCGTCCGACGACTGGCCGGTGGTGAACACGAAGGGCAGCATCAGCGAGAGCACGGTCAGCCCGAGCAGGGCGATGCCGACCAGGTCCAGCTCGGTGTGGACGCGCTGGTGGCGCTGCCGCGTCGGCAGCAGGCGCCAGGCGATGAGCAGCGCGACCAGGCCGAGCGGGACATTGAACCAGAACTGCAGGCGCCAACCGAACTCCGGGCCGCCGGCCGAGACCAGCGCCCCGCCGAGGGCCGGGCCGAGGGCGGTGCCGAGGCCGACCGCGCCGCCGAAGATGCCGAAGGCGCGGCTGCGCGCCTCGCCCTGGAACAGCTGCTGGATGAGGCCGAGCACCTGGGGCATCTGGATGCCGGCCGCGAGACCCTGGGCGATGCGGGCGATCAGCAGCACCGTGATGTTCGGCGCCGTCGCGCAGATGATGCTCGCCCCGGTGAAGGTCGCGAGCCCGATCAGGAACATGGTCTTGCGCGAGTGGATGTCGCCCAGCCGCCCGGATGGGGCCAGCGCCAGCCCGTAGGCCAGCGCATAGCCCGCCACGATCAGCTGCAGCTGGCTGGATCCGGCGCCGAGCGAGGCCTCGATCGACGGAAGACCGAGATTGACCTTCGAGATGTCGAGGATGGTCAGGGCCGCGACCGCGACGCAGACTCCGAAGGCCTGCCACTTGGCGCGTTCGCTCAGGGGCGATGCATCGCCGGGCGGGGAATTGGACATAGGTCTACCACTCTTTATATACCAGGATGGAGGACGCCCCCGACCGGCCATGGGCCGGCGGGGGCGTCCTCGGGCCGGGCTAGAGCGACTTGACCGCGGTCAGCACCTTGGTGAGCGAGTCCTTCGCGTCGCCGAACAGCAGCGTGGTCTGCGGCTCGAACAGCAGCTCGTTCTCCACGCCGGCGAAGCCGGGACGCATCGAGCGCTTGAGGAAGACCACCTGGCGCGCCTCGGCGACGTCGAGGATCGGCATCCCATAGATCGGCGAGCCGGGGCTGGTCTTCGCCGAGGGGTTCACGACGTCGTTGGCGCCGACCACCAGGGCGACGTCGGCCGTCTTGAACTGCGGGTTCACCTCGTCCATCTCCTTGAGCACCTCGTACGAGACGTTGGCCTCTGCGAGCAGCACGTTCATGTGGCCCGGCATGCGGCCGGCGACCGGGTGGATGCCGAAGACGACCTCGATGCCCTTGGCCTCGAGCGCCGTGGCGAGCTCCGCCATCGTGTGCTGGGCCTGGGCGACGGCGAGCCCGTAGCCGGGGACCACCACGACGCGCTGGGCGTAGCCGAGCAGGATGGCGACGTCCTCCGCGGTGGACGACTTGACCGGCCGGTCGGAGACCGCGGTCGAGCCCGCGGTCGAGCCGCCCTTCTTGAAGGCGCCGAAGATGATGCCGGCGACGCTGCGGCCCATGGCAGAGGCCATCGCGCGGGTGAGGATCGTGCCGCTCGCGCCGACCAGGGTCCCGGCGACGAGCAGCAGCACGTTGCCGAGCACCAGTCCGGACGCCGCGACCGCGAGCCCGGTGAAGGCGTTGAGCAGCGAGATCACGATCGGCACGTCCGCCCCGCCGACCGGGAGCACCAGCAGCAGGCCGGTGATCAGGCCGAACACGAGCAGCAGGATCGCCCCGAGGAAGGATCCGGTGACCACCAGCCACACTCCGGAGGCGATGGCGGCGGCCAGCACCAGGCCCATCAGCCAGCGCTGGCCGGGGAAGGTCAGCGGCCGGGTGGGCATGATCTCCTGCAGCTTGGCGAAGGTGATGCACGATCCGGCGAAGGAGACGCCGCCGACCAGGATCGTGAAGGCGACGGCGAGCGCGGCCCACGGCGAGTCGGTGTGCGGCAGCTCGAGCAGCGAGACGATCGCCGCCGCGCCGCCGCCGACGCCGTTGAACAGCGCGACCAGCTGGGGCATCTGGGTCATCTTGACCTTGCGCGAGAGCGGGGCGGCGATCGCCGAGCCGACAGCGATGGTCACGAGGATCCACGGCAGGTTGTCGAGCTTGACGGAGAGGAAGACGGTGACCAGCGCGATGAGCGCGCCGGCTGCGCCGATCAGGTTGCCGCGGCGGGCGCTCTTCGGCGAGCCGAGCCCCTGCAGCGCGAGGATGAAGCAGACCGCCGCGACCAGGTAGAGGATCGCGGTCCAGACGGGGTTCAGCAGTGTCACTTGTCGGTCTCCGTCTTCTGGGCTGCGGCCGGTGCGGCCTTCTTGCGGCCGCCGAACATCTCGAGCATGCGGTCGGTGACGACGAAGCCGCCGACCAGGTTGACGGTGGCCAGGAGCACGGCGACGAGGGCCGCGATCAGGATGCCGATGTTGTCTGCCTGCCCGGCGACGATGATCGCGCCGATCAGGATGATGCCGTGGATCGCGTTGGCGCCCGACATCAGCGGGGTGTGCAGCGTGCTGGAGACCTTGGAGACGACCTCGAATCCGAGGAACACCGAGAGCACGAACAGGGTGAGCAGGGTGACGGGGTCCATCACTGGGCTCCCTTCCCGGCGATTGCCGGCTCGAGGGCTTCGGCGGTCGGCGCGTGGCCGATCTCGCCGTCGCGGGTGAGGTTCGCGCCGCTGACCACCTCGTCGGTGTAGTCGGGGTCGACCACGCCGTCCTTGGTGAGCAGGGCGATGAAGTTGGAGACGTTCTTGGCGTAGAGGCGCGAGGCGTCGTAGGGCATCGTCGACGGCGCGTCCTTCATCCC
>Ga0182749_1001785_pt1 | contig 16402 bp, 18 predicted proteins | sample eDN3rd37CKraftMG_FD_128875 | JGI IMG/M metagenome (GOLD analysis project Ga0182749, IMG submission 128875) | Enriched Miracle-Growth compost microbial communities from Emeryville, California, USA - eDNA 3rd pass 37_C Kraft MG (version 2) (version 2) ...
CGAAGAAGAACGGGTCGAGGATCTTGGTCGCCGTCAGGACGTGCCAGGCCAGGAGGCAGATCACGGCGACCGCGATCTGCCAGGCCAGGATGCGGCCGCGGCTCCCCTCAGACGGCATCGCCATAGGCCTTCATCACCTCGTCCTTCAGCGCCGCCCAGATCGCCCGGTGCAGCGCCACGAATTCGGGATCGTGCCGGGATTCGGCCAGCTCGCGCGGCCGGGCCAGCCCGACCCGGTGGTCGGCGATGATCCGCGCCTGCGGCCCGGCCGACAGCACCACCACCCGGTCCGCCAAAGCGATCGCCTCCTCCAGGTCATGGGTGACGAACAGCACCGCCTTGCGCTCGGCCGACCACAGCGACAGCAGCAGGTCGCCCATCACGATCCGGGTCTGGGCGTCGAGCGGGCCGAAGGGCTCGTCCATCAGCAGCAGCTTCGGCTCCAGGATCAGCATCTGGGCCAGGGCGACGCGCTTCTTCTGGCCGCCGGAGAGCTGGTGCGGGTAGCGGTCGCCCATCGACGCCAGCCCGACCCGGGCCAGCCAGGCCTGCGCCCGGTCGCGCGCCTCCTTCGCCGCCACGCCGTGCACCAGCAGGCCGACAGCGACGTTGTCGCGCGCGGTCTTCCACGGCATCAGCGGATCGGCCTGGAACAGGTAGCCGGCGTCGCGGTTCAGCCCCTGCAGCGGCCGGCCGAACACGGCGCAGCCGCCGGACGCGGCCGGAACCAGCCCGGCGGCGACGTTCAGCAGGGTCGACTTGCCGCAGCCGGTCGGGCCGACGATGGCGGTGAACTCGCCATCGGCCACAACGAGGTCGGTCTCGCCCAGCGCGACATAGCGGCCGCCGCCCTTCAGCGGATAGGCGACCGAGATCCCGGAAAACGCGATGGCCGGCGGAGCGGATCCGCTGCGCGCCGCCTCGGCGACTCTCTGCACTCCTGGCTTCCCCCGGATGGATCGGCCCCGGCGGGCCTGTTCGGACTCAAGGCGGCAAGTCTGTCCCAAACCGGGGCCGGCTTTCCAGTCAAACGCGCTCGACAATCGCGATATGTCCGATCAATTTGGGCCATCCACCCCGAAGCCCGATATGGTCCGACGATGAAAGCGATCCTCTGCGAGAAGCCCGAGACCCTGCGCCTGATCGACCGGCCGGAGCCGCAGCGCCGCCCGGGCGAGGTGCTGGTGCGGATCCGCCGGGTCGGAATCTGCGGCACCGACTACCACATCTTCAAGGGCAACCAGCCCTATTTCGAATACCCCCGCGTGATCGGCCACGAGCTGGGCGCCGAGGTGGTGGAGACCGATGCCGGCAGCGCCTTCCGCCCGGGCCAGGTCGTCGCCATCCAGCCCTATCTCCATTGCGGCACCTGCGGCGCCTGCCGCCGCGGCCGGACCAATTGCTGCCGGACGCTCTCGGTGCTGGGCGTCCACCGCGACGGCGGCCTGTGCGAGTTCCTGTCGGTGCCGGAGGTGAACGTGGTGCCGGCGGACGGGCTGACGCCGGACCAGGCGGCGATGGTGGAGTTCCTGGCCATCGGCGCGCACGGCATCCGTCGCGGCGCCCCGGCTGCGGGCGACCGGGTGCTGGTGGTCGGGGCCGGCCCGATCGGCATCGCCGCGACCATCTTCGCCAAGCTGCGCGGCGCTCATGTCAGCGTGCTGGACCTGCATCCCGGCCGCCTCGCCTTCAGCCGCGACGTGCTGAAGGCCGATGCGGTGTTCGAGGGCGGCGCGGATATCGACGACCGGCTGAAGCAGGCGACGGGCGGCGAGTTCTTCGACCTCGTCGTCGACGCCACCGGCAGCCCGGCGGCGATGCGCAAGGGCTTCGCCTACGTCGCCCATGCCGGCACCTATGTCCTGCTGAGCGTCGTGCTCGGCGAGATCGGCTTCTCCGACCCCGAGTTCCACAAGCGCGAGACCACGCTGCTGGCCAGCCGCAACGCCACCCGCGAGGATTTCGAGCATGTGCTGGCATCGATGCGGGCCGGGCATGTGCCGACCGCGGCCCTGGCGAGCCATCGCGGCCCTCTCGCCGAAGTGCCGGAGCTGGTGCCGGGCTGGAGCCGCCCGGAAGCCGGGGTGATCAAGGCGCTGGTCGAGGTCTGAACGGCGCGTCAGATGCGGCCGGGCTGCAGCGCGGCGGAGCCTATGGCCGACGCCGCGAGAATTGGAAGCGCCGGCCGCTCCTCTTCCGCCTCGAGCAGGCGTTCGAGGCCGGCGCGGATGGCCGCCTTCTCCCTGGCGTCGATCAGGGTTTCCGCAATCGGGCCGGAGAAGACGGCCACCCGCCTGTCGGGCGGCAACTCGAGATAATTCAAGGCCGAGATGGCCCCTTCCACGATGCCTCGCTGCAGAAGACCATATCCTTGCCTCAGGAAATGAATCTCCCAGCAGTCCAGATGACGATCCAGCTTATCCAAATATCGCCTCGCCAGCGGCGCAGAGAAGAGATCGTAATAGCCGCATATTTCCCGATGCATTCGACCGCCCTCACCTGATCCGGAACCGTACGACGACTATATCAATGACAGGCTAGCGTTATTCCTCCGTGAACCGTCCGTCAGCAGGTCAGTCCGATGATGGTGATTGCCCAGGCATTGGACCTCGGGGCCGGGCTGGTCGGGTCCTAAGGTCGAGTCGTTGTCTGAGCCTGCGGACCTCTTCCCGCAGCCTCGTATTCTCGCTGCGCAGCTGCCGCATCCGCGACTCCGCGGCCGCAAGCCGATCGGTGAAAGGGTCGACCCATTGCGACCGGACCGGCCGTGACACCCGGGCCGGCGCCAGCAGGTCCCACCAGGTCCAGCCGCTGCCGCGCACCAGCCTGTCCGCGGCCAAGGCCGCGGCCGCCCGCTCCCCGTCGTGGTCGGAGCCGAGCATTCCCAGGATCCGGACCAACCGGGTCAGATCGCCCTTGCGCATCTCGCTTGTCCCCTGCCCTTCGCGCTCCCTGAGATGGCGGTGGAACCGCCACCGGCAACCCGTCGCCTGACCGGGGTCTGGCCTGCCGCTTCTCGGCTGGTCGGGTGCGGCAGGATTTGCTATGGTCCGATCGTCGAAAGGCAGCGGGCCGCACCGGGACTCCGGCGCGGCCCGTTCCGTTTCGGATGACGGCTGCGGGACCGCTTGCAGCGCAAGGCCCCTGCCCGCACGATGTGCGGGAGAATCGCTGGACCGACATCGCATGAGCGAGACGCGCCGCCTGGAAACCGTGAAGACCCGCTCGGCGCCGCGCGGGCTGGAGAAGGAGTCGGCCGATATTCCGGTCGACCCCGAGCAGCAGCAGCAGATCCGCATCGCCTGGGCCTATTTCGTCGAGGGGCTGACCCAGGCGGAGATCGCCGAGCGGCTGGGCCTCACCCGCCTGCGGGTCAACCGCATCCTGCAGATCTGCCGCGAGACCGGCGTGATCCAGATCCGCATCCAGTCGCCGCTGGCCTCCTGCGTGGCGCTGGAGCGGGCGCTGATCCGCCGCTACGGGCTGCGCGACGCGGTCGTCGTTCCGACCCCGCGCGACGAGGACAAGATCCGCGCCGCGATCGGCGTCGCCCTGGGCAGCTATGTCGAGAACGCCGTGCATGACGGCATGCTGGTCGGCATCGGCTGGGGCCTGACCCTGCGCCTCGGCCTGCAGTCGATGCGGCGGCGGCGGCTGACCGACCTGTCGGTGGTCTCCCTGATCGGCAGCATGACCCGCGGCTCGGGCGAGAACACCTTCGAGATCGTCTCGCGCTTCGCCGACCTGCACGACGCCGAGCGCTTCTACCTCGCCGCCCCGGTCTATGCCGATGACGAGGCCCAGCGCGACGGCCTGCTGGCCCGCGGCGTGCTGCGCGAGATCACCGACAAGGCGAAATCGGCCGACATGGCGCTGATCAGCGTCGGCAACGTCTCCGACCAGAACCTCATGCTGGCCCTCGGCGTCGTCGACCGCGAGGCCGCGGCGCTGCGGGCGGCGGGCGCCGTCGGCGACGTGCTGGGCACTTGGCTGGACGCCGAGGGCCGGCCGGTCGACCATCCGCTGAACCGGCGGATGGTGGCGCTGTCGCTCGACGACCTGGCCCGGATCCCGACCGTGGTGCTGGCCTCCGGCGGCAGCTACAAGTTCGGCATCATCCGCGCCGCCCTGCGCCGGCGCTGCGCCAATGTCCTGATCACCGACGAGAAGCTGGCCGAACGGCTTGCGGAAGATCCCGAAGGCTGAGATGACTGGGCCCGGCGCCGGCTGCGCCGCCCTTCTCCGGATAGCGGGCTGAGATCATGGATTTCCAGGGCAAGCACTTCCTCTCGACGCGCGAGCTGACCCTCGACTCGCTCGCCCAGGTGTTCCGGGTGGCCGACCTCCTCGCTCCCGTCGCCCAGGGCCGCGCCACCACCCGGGTCCTGGAGGGCGCGGTGCTCGGCAGCCTGTTCTTCGAGGCCTCGACCCGCACCCGGCTCAGCTTCGAGGCGGCGTTCCAGCGTCTCGGCGGCGCGGTGGTCAACACCACCGGCTTCACCTTCTCCTCGATCGCCAAGGGCGAGTCGATCTACGACACCGCCCGGGTCGTCGCCGGCTATGTCGACGCGGTGGTGATGCGCCATCCGGAGGAGCGGGCGATCCACGAATTCGCCGCCGCCACCCACATCCCGGTGATCAACGGCGGCAACGGCGCCGGCGAGCACCCGACCCAGGCGCTGCTCGACATCTACACCATCGAGAAGGAGTTCGCGCGGATCGGCCGGCCGGTCGACGGCGCCCGCATCGCCCTGGTCGGCGACCTGAAATACGGCCGCACCGTCCATTCGCTGATCCACATCCTGTCGCTCTACAAGGGCCTGACCCTCAGCCTGGTCTCGCCCGAGCCGCTGCGCATGCCGGCGGAGCTGGTGGAGCACGCCCGCAGCCGCGGCCACACGGTGGAGGAGCACGACGAGGTGCCGCACGGCGTCGCCAAGGCCGATCTGATCTACGCCACCCGGGTGCAGAAGGAGCGCTTCGCCGAGGGCGAGATCTCGGCCGACTACGCGCCGGATTTCCAGATCAGCCTGGGCATCCTGAACGCCTATGGCACGCCGCACACGGTGGTGATGCATCCGTTGCCGCGCGACAGCCGGCCGGGCGCCAACGACCTGGCGCAGGACCTGAACACCGATCCGCGCCTGGCGATCTTCCGCCAGACCGACAACGGCGTGCCGGTGCGCATGGCCCTGTTCGCCCTGACCCTCGGCGTGGCCGACGGCATCGAGAAGACCTTCCAGCCGGCGCATTGGTGGCGGCCCGAGCGGATCGGCCCGGACGATGCCGAGTTCTACCGGCCGGGGAAGAGCTGAGTCGGGACCTTGTTGCGCCGCGCGGCGATGATATATGATATTGATATCATATATGGAGCATCGCCATGCGCACCCTTGTCGACATTCCCGACGAGCAGCTTGAAGAACTGACGGAGATCAGCACGCGGGAGAACACCTCCCGGGCGGCCATCATCCGTGAGGCAATTGCCAGCTATCTGGCGAAGCGGCGAAAGACCGGCGCGAAGGATGCCTTCGGTCTCTGGCGTCGCGAGGGTCAGGACGTCGTGGACGGCGTCGATTACCAGAAAGCCCTTCGCGGCGAATGGTAAGCGCCGTCTTCGATACCAACATCCTGATCGACTATCTGAATGGCATTTCCGATGCCCGGGACGAGTTGGACCGGTATGCGGACAAGGCGATCAGCGTCGTCACCTGGATGGAGGTAATGGTCGGGACCTCTCCGGCAACCGAGCAGGCGACCAGAGATTTTCTTCGCGGCTTCGCTCTGATCGAACTGGATGACGGCATCGCTGAAGAGGCGGTGGCGCTCCGCAAGGCGCATCGCGTCAAGCTGCCGGACGCCATCGTCTGGGCGTCCGCCCGCCGCCGATCAGCACTGCTGGTGACCCGCAACAGCAGAGACTTCCCGGCCGGCGACCCCGGCATCCGCATGCCCTATTCGGTCTGACGCCCCTACTTCACCGCACCCATGGTCAGGCCGCGCACCAGCTGGCGCGAGACGATCAGGGCGAAGACGATGACCGGCAGCACGATCAGCGTGCCGGTGGCCATGATCTCGCCCCAGGGCAGGTCGTAGCCGCTCATGAAGCTGGTCGCCGCCACCGGCGCGGTGCGGCTGGCGCTGCGCGTCAGCACCAGGGCGTAGAGCAGCTCGTTCCAGGAGAAGATGAAGGAGAAGATCGCCGAGACGGCGACGCCCGGCGCCGCCAGCGGCAGGGCGATGCGCCAGAAGGTGGCGAAGCGCGAGGCGCCGTCGATCCGGGCCGCGTCGTCCAGGTCGCGCGGGATGCCGCGGAACTGGTCGGCGCAGATCCAGACCACGATCGGCAGGTTGAAGGTGAGATAGAGCAGGATCAGCACCAGATGGGTGTCGATCAGGTTCAGGCTGCGCGCGAGCAGGAAGATCGGCAGGGCCAGAACGATCGGGCTGACCATGCGGTTGGTGATGAACCAGAACCACAGATCCGACTTGCCGCGGAACTCGAACCGCGCCAACGCGTAGGCCGCGGGCGTGCCCAGCAGGACCGCCAGCGCCGTGGTCGAGACCGCGATGACGATCGAGTTGAGCAGGCTGGGGCCGACATCCTTCGGGCCCAGCACCGTGCGGTAATGGTCCAGCGTCGGCTCGAACAGCCACACCGGCGGCGAGGCCAGCGCCACCGCCTGGTCCTTCAGGCTGGTCGTCACCATCCAGTAGAACGGGAAGACGCAGGCCACCGCGATCGCGATCAGCGCGATCGCATGCCAGGGCGAGACCCGGACGCGGGCGCCTGCCGGCCGAATCTCCACCCGCTCCGCCGTCACCGACGCGGCCATCACTCGACCTCCCGATAGACCAGACGGATATACATCCGCGACAACACGATGGTGAGGACCAGCAGCAGGATCGCCTGGGCCGAGGCGACGCCCTGGTCGAAGACCCGGAAGCCGATGCGCTGGATGGTGATCGAGATCAGTTCGGTCGCCGCGCCCGGCCCGCCGCGGGTCAGGGTGAAGATCATGTCGAACAGCTTCAGCGTGTCGGCCGTGCGCAGGATCAGGATGGCGGTGATGCCCGGCATCAGGAACGGCAGCTGGACATGGCGCAGGATGTGCCGGAAGCGCCTGGTCTCCAGCCGCGCCGCCTCCTCGATCTCCGGCGGCACCATGGTCAGGCCGGCCAGCAGCACCAGGGCGCAGAACGGCGTCCACTGCCAGATGTCCATCAGGGCGATCGAGACGAAGGCATAGGCCGGGTCGCCCAGCCATTCGACCGGGCCGATCCCGACGAGGCCGAGGAACCAGTTCACCACGCCGAAATCGCGGTTGAAGATCAGTCGCCCGATCAGCCCGACCACGGCATAGGTTGTGGCCATCGGGATGACGAGGCTGAGGCGCGCAAGGGTCTTCAGCAGCGGCAGGCCGGGCTTGTGCAGCAACAGGGCGATGGCGAGGCCGAGCAGCAGCTCCGCCGGCAGCACGATGACCAGGAACAGCAGCGTGCGGCCGAGCGCATCCCAGAAGGTCGGGTCGGTCAGCACCGCCAGGTAGTTGCCGAGGCCGACGAAGGGCGTCCCCTCGCGCGGGATCTTCGGCAGGATCACCTGGTGCAGCGAGTTCCACAGCGCATAGAGCGTCGGGAAGATGCCGATCGCGAACAGGGCGATCACGGCCGGGGCGAGGAACCAGACCGGGGTCCAGCGGCTTTCGAGACGGTGCACCATAGGCAGGATCTACTCGAGGTTGGTGTGCCGCGCCCGCATCGCTTCGGGCGCGACGCCGAGGCGGTCGCGCAGCCTGAGCACGACCAGTTCGAACAGCAGGAACTGCGCGCCTTCGTAAAGGCTGCCCATCGGCAGCACCGAGGCGACGGCCGGGCCGGTGTCGTCGGCCATGGTCTGGGCCGGCAGCACGAAGACGGTGTCGGCCAGGGACGCGGCGCTGCCTTGCGGCTGGGCGGTGAACAGGAGGGTCCGCGCCCCGGCGTCGCGGGCGACGCGCATCAGCCCGTCGACGGTGGCGAAGCCGCCCGGGCCGGCGCTGACCGCCAGCAGGTCGCCCGGCCCGACAGGCGGCGCCGACATGTCGCCGACGACATGGGCGTCGAGACCGAGATGATAGAGACGCATGGCCAGCGCCCGCATCATCAGCCCCTCGCGGCCGACGCCGTGACAGACGACCCGGCGGGCGCCGGCCAGGGCGTCGAGCACCGGATCGAGCGCGCCGGGGGCGAGCCGGCGGAACACGCCGCGGATCTCGTCCAGCGCCCCCTCCGCCAGGGCGCCCAGGCTATCGGGCATGGGATGGTCTCCGGTCCTCAAGACACAACACAAACTGATCCGTCATCCCGGACAAGCCACGAATGTGGCGCAGATCCGGGATCTCTTCGGCATCTCTCCGCATGAGATCCCGGGTCTGCGGAGCGGCACTTCGCGCCGCACCGCGCCCGGGATGACGGGTCTGGAGAAGCTGAGCTTACTGCAGCTTCTCCTTCTTGCCGTCATAGTAGCCGGCCTTCTGCAGCACCGCCTCCATGCGCTCGCCGATCTTCTGGGCACCGGATTCGGTGGTCTCCTCGCCCAGCATCATCTTGGTGCCGAACTCGGCGACGATCTCGGAGATCGCCGGCCATTCCGGGAAGCGGGGCCGGAACGACGGCACGCCGCCCTGCCAGGACGCCACGGTCGGCTCGACGAAGGCGTATTTCGCCTTGATCGCCGGGTCGTCATAGACCGCGGTGCGGCCGGAGACGCCGCCGGCCTCGACATAGGGCTTGGCCATCGCCTCGGAGGTCACCCACTGGATGAACAGCCAGGACGCCTTCTGCTCCGCCTCGCTGGACTGCGAGGCGACGCCGAGCGAGAAGCCGCCGAGCGCCGGCTTCAGACCGGCCTCGCCCTTCGGCTCGGTCGCCACACCCAGGCAGTCGCCCAGCTTCGAGGTCGCCGGGTCGACCAGCGTCGAATAGAAGGACGACCACTCCGTGATCATCGCCACCTGGCCTTGGGCCAGCGCATTCACCGCCTCGGCATGGTCGTAGTCGACGATGCCCGGCGGCATGTACTTCATCAGCTCCTGCCGGAACTTCAGCCCCTTCTGCGACGCTTCGGAGGTGAGATTGGACTTGAAGTCGGCGTTCAGCAGCGAGCCGCCGAAGGGCCACAGCACGCGCATGAAGCTGTCCGCCGACTGGGTCTCGCCGCGGCGCGACTGCAGGGCGTAGGCATACTTGCCGTTCTGGGTGAGCTTCGGCGCGTAAGTGTGCAGCAGCTCGTCCCAGGTCGCCGGCGGCTTGTCGAAGCCGGCGTCCTTCAGCATGCACTTGTTGTAGAACAGCAGCCCCGAATAGTTGTCGAAGGGCAGGCCGTAGAGCTCCTTGTTCCAGGTGCCGAAGCTCTCCAGCAGGATCGGGAAGAAGCCCTTCAGGTTCAGGTTCGGGTCGGCCAGGGCCGGGTCCTCGGTGAACTTCTTCAGCGGCACCAGCCAGCCGCTGTCGGCGTATTCGCCGATCCAGACGACGTCGGTCAGCACCACGTCGATCTCACCGCCCGCCGTGAAATCAAGCACTTCGCGCTCGCGGCTGTTCTCATAGGGCAGGATCTCGTATTCGACCTTGATCCCGGTCTCCTGCTCGAACTGCGGCAGCAGCTGGATCGCGGCGCGATAGCCCGGCCGGTCGAGGAAGATCGCCTTGATCGTGGTGCCCTTGTACGGCTCCGCCGCCTCCTTCAGGCTCCAGGCCATGGCTTGGCCAGCGGTCAGGAGCGCGGCAATTGCCGTACCGGAAAACAGAAGCTTCTTCATGAGATTGTCCTCCCTTTCTAAACCGTCATATCCGGCCGGCGCGGCCGTCTGAATGGACGATGCCTTTCGTCGTGCGATCACGATATGCCGCCTGCACGGCAAACGCCTCCACCGAGTCAGTCCTGAACATTTGTATCGTCTTCGATACAGTCGTCCAGCGATCGCTCGGGTGTCAAGCCGGGCGACTATCGCCGCAGCACGTCTCGGCAGGCGCCGAGGCGGGACTGCCAGCCCTCCCGCTCCAACTCCGGCACCGCCTCCTCCGATTCCGGATAGCCGATGCAGAGATAACCGGTCAGATGCCAGTCGGGCGGCACGTCGAGGAGCGCCGCCACGGCCTGCGGCTCCAGGATCGAGACCCATCCGAGCCCGATCCCCTCGATCCGCGCCGCCAGCCACAGCGTGTGGATGGCGGTCACTGCCGAGTGGTCGAGCGTCTCCGGCATGGTCTGCCGCCCCAGCCCGTGCCCCTGCCCGGTCGCGCGGTCGCAGAACACCGCGAGCTGGACCGGCGCCTCCTCCAGGCCCGCAGCTTCAGCCGGCGGTAATGCGCCGCGCGCTCGCCCTCGTAGCCGGCTGCGGCGTCCGCGTTGCAGCGGCCGAAGACGGCCCGCACCGCCGCCCGCCGCGCCTCGTCCTCCACCAGCACGAAGCGCCAGGGCTGGCTGTTGCCGACCGAGGGGGCGAGGCAGGCGAGATCGAGCAGCCGGTCGAGCAGGCCGGGCGGCAGCGGATCGCGCCGGAAGCGGCGGACATCGCGGCGCCAGCGCAGCAGGTCGGTGAAGCGGTCGCGGAATTCGGGCGGAAAGTCGGGGCCGGGCACGGGTCCCTCCGGGGCGGCGTCGGCCCAGCTATAACTGCCTTGTCAGGGCCGAGGGAACAGCGAGTCGATGCGGCCCGTCGCCCAATAGGCCAGGAGGCCGATCCATTCATGGGCCGCGACGCTCAGCACCTCGAACTGCTCGACCAGGTCGATGCGCGGAGCCAGCATGGGGGGCAGGCCGCGATAATCGACCGGCCAGGGCGCGACCTTCCACCCGGCCTTGCGGAACAGGCCCATGGCGCGCGGCATGTGATAGGCGCTGGTCACCAGGACCCAGTGCTGCCCCGGCTGCGGCTGCACCAGTTGCTTCAGCAGCAGCACGTTCTCGTCGGTGTTGCGGGCCTGGCCTTCGAGAACCAGCCGCGCTTCCGGCAGCCCCGCCATCAGCATGACCTCGCGGAAGATGTCGGATTGCGGCGGAATGCCGTTCCACGGGTCGCCGAGCCCGCCGGAGAAGACCACCTGCGCCTCGGGAAAGCGGCGGGCCAGGTCGAGAGCGGCGAACAGGCGCTCGGCGTTGCCGTTCAGCATCGGCTCTCCCCGTGCGCCGGAGAGCATGGTCTGCTCGGCCCCGCCGAGGACGATGATGCCATCGACCGTGGCCGGCAGCGGGTCGGCCTTCGGGAAGCGATTCTCCAGCGGCAGGACCAGCAGGTCGCCGACCGGCAGCACGCAGGCGGTGGCGAAGGCGACGGTCAGGGCGAACACCAGCCGCCGGGCCAGCCGGCGGAAGCGGGTCAGGAAACCCAAGGCGGCCAACAGCAGCGCCAGCAGCACGAGGCCGAGCGGCTGGACGAAGAACCAGATCAGCTTCGACAGGAAGAAGAACACCGCTCACCCACCCGGCGCCACCGCCGATGAATGGCCGATCGCGGCCGAAGAGGCAACCCGCAGGCCATGCGCGGGTTGAAGCGGAGACGCCTCGTCCGCACATGGGCTAGTCTGTCCGCACTACGCCGACCGGAGCGCGCCGCCCGTTCATGGAGCTGTTTTCGACCGACTTCCTCGACCGTGCCGGCGAGCTGTTCGACCGTCGCATCCGCCTCGGCGTCACCGGGCTGAGCCGCGCCGGCAAATCGGTGTTCATCGCCGCGCTGGTGCATGGGCTGACCGACCCGCGGCGCTTCGGGCTGCTCGACGCCGTGGCGGAAGACCGGCTGCGCGCCGCGGTGCTGCGGCCGCAGCCGCATCTCGAGCTGCCGCGCTTCCCCTATGAGGAGGCGGTGGCGCGGCTGACAGGATCTGGCGGGCATCCCGATTGGCCAGCCAGCACCCGCAACGTCGCCGAGCTTCGCCTGTCGCTGCGCTTCGCACCGAAGGGCGGACTGCTGAGTCTGCTCGGCGACCAGGTGCTGCATCTCGATATCTTCGACTATCCGGGCGAATGGCTGATCGACCTGCCGCTGCTGGAGCGCGACTACGCCGGCTGGGCCGAGGAGACGCTGGCCCTGGCCGGCGCCGGAGTGCGGGCGCCGCTATCGCAGGCTTGGCGCGACTTCATTGCGACGCTCGATCCCGCCGGGCCGGCGAAGGAGACCGACGCGATCGAGGCGGCGAGACTCTACACCGAGTACCTGCGCGGCTGCCGCACCCACGCGGTCCCGCTGAGCCGGCTGCAGCCGGGGCGCTTCCTGCTGCCGGGCGATCTGGAAGGGTCCCCCGCCCTCACCTTCTGCCCGTTGCCGCGGCCGCGCGACACGCCGCGCGGATCGCTGTGGCGGCTGATGGAGGAGCGGTTCGAGGCCTACAAGGCCAAGGTGGTCCGCCCCTTCTTCAACGACCATTTCAGCCGGCTGGACCGCCAGATCGTGCTGGTCGACCTGCTGGCCCATCTCGCCGCCGGGCCGGAGAGCCTGGAGGATCTGGGCCGCGCCATGGACGACATCCTGACCTGCTTCAAGACCGGCGGCATCAACTGGCTGTGGCCGTTCGAGAGCCGGATCCGCAAGGTGCTGTTCGCCGCCACCAAGGCCGACCACCTGCCGCGCGAGGGCCATGAGCCGCTGGTCGGGCTGATGGACGAGCTGCTGCAGCAGAGCGTGCGCCGCACCGCCTTCCAGGGCGCCACCGCCCGGTCGATGGCGATCGCCTCGCTGCGCGCCACCCGCGAGGTCGATGTCAAGCACGAGGGCGAGACGCTGCGCTGCGTCGCCGGCGTGATCGAGCCGGGCGGCAAGCCGGTCGCCGCTTATCCCGGCGCGTTGCCCCGCAGCCTGCGCGACGCGCGCGGCGGCGGCCGTTTCGGCGCCCAGCGCTTCCTGCCGCCGGCCGATCTCGGCGCCGACGGCCAGTCCTGGCCGCATATCCGCCTGGACGGCGCGCTGCAGTTCCTGATCGGAGACGACCTGGCATGAGCCGCCCGCCGCTGATCCTGGACCAGCCGCCGGAGCCGGAGCGCCGGCCGGGCCGCGCCCCTGCCGTCTTCGCCCTCGACGAGGCCGAGACGGTGGTGCCGGTGGAGGACGCGCCGGCACCCGCCGCGCCCGAATTGGTCGACCCCGGGCTGCACCGGCGCCGCAGCCCCGGCAGCGTCGCCCTGCGCATCGCCTTCGGCGCCCTGGTCGGGCTGGTCGGCCTCGGCATCGGCCTCTGGATCGAGCGGCTGGTCACCGACCTGCTGAGCCAGGGCGGGCCGCTGCAGGCGGTGACGCTGGCGCTGCTGGCCGTCGCCGGCGCTGGGATCCTGGTCTGGGCCGGGTGGGAGCTGCTGGCGCTGCGCCGGCTCGGCCGGGTCGAGGAGATCCGCAGCCTGGGCCGGGCGGCGGCGGGCGGCGATGCGGAGGCGGCCGACGCCGTGATCGCCCGTTTCCGCCGGCTGCACAGCGACGGGCCGGCGGCCGACGGGCTGGCCCGGCTGGAGCGCGAGCGCGACGAGCTGCGTGACCCGGCGGAGCTGATCGGCCTTCTGGAGCTGCACGCCCAGCGGCCGATCGACGCCGCCTGCCGCGCCGCCATCGCCGCCACGGCGCGGCGCACGGCGCTGATCACCACGGTCACACCCTTCGCCATCGTCGACATGATCGCGTCGGGCGCCCTGAACCTGCGGATGATCCGGCGGATCGCCGAGATCCAGGGCTTCCGCCCCGGCCTGTTCGCGACGCTGTCGCTGATCCGGCGGGTGGCGACGACGCTCTTGATCGCCGGCGGCATCGAGGCCGCGAACGAGTATCTCGGCGATTTCCTGGGCGCTGGCCTGCTGCGCGCCTTCGGCCGCCGCGCCGGCGAGGGCGCGATCAACGGCATCCTCAGCGTCCGCATCGGCGTCGCCGCGATGAAGGTGTGCCGCCCCCTGCCCTATCTGCGCGACACCCCGCCCGGCACGATGAGCCTGGCCAAGGCGATCTTCGGCGCGGAGGCGGCGCCGAAGGGGAAGGATTAGGCCGACGGTGAGGCTCTTCCCCTGTCATTGCCGGGCTTGACCCGGCAATCCAGGAGGTCTCGACAGTCTCTGGATGCCCGGGTCACGCCCGGGCATGACAGCTGGGGTGTTGGGCACGCCATAGCGAACCCAACGGTCTTGCTCAGTTCTGCTTCATCCCGGCGACCAGGGATGAAATGTTATACTGAAACATCTTCGCATACGTCGAAGCCGGGCCGTCGGCGGTCGAGAGTGCCTCGGCATACAGCTCGCCGCCCATCTGCGCGCCGGAGGCCTTGGCCACCTGCTGCACCAGCCGCGGGTCGGTCGCGTTCTCGATGAACACCGCCTTGATGTGCTCGCGCTTGATCTGGTCGATCAGCTTGGCGATGTCGCCGGCCGAGGCCTCGCTCTCGGTCGAGAAGCCGACCGGGGCGTGGAACTCGATCCCGTAGGCGGCGCCGAGATAGCCGAAGGCGTCGTGGCTGGTGATGACCTTGCGCTTGGCCGCCGGGATGGTCGCCACCTCGCGCCGGGCCCAGGCGTCGAGATCCTTCAACTCGGCCTCGTACTTGGCGCCGTTGGCCTGGTAGGTGGCGGCATGGGCCGGGTCGGCGGCGGCCAGCGCCTTGGCGATGTTGGCGGCGTAGATCGCGCCGTTCGCCGCGCTGTTCCAGGCATGGGGATCGGTGATCTCCTGCCCGTCCTCCTCCATCTTCCGGGTCGGCACGCCCCCGGTGGCGACGACCACCTTGGCCTTGCTGCCGGAGGCGGCGACCAGCCGGTCCATCCAGCCTTCCAGCTCCAGCCCGTTGACGACGACGAGGCCGGCCCTGGTCACCGCCTGGGCGTCCTGCGGCGTCGGCTCGTAAACATGGGCATCGCCGTTGGGGCCGACCAGGCTGCGGACCTCGACGGTGTCGCCGCCCACCTGCTTCACCATGTCGGCGAGGACGGTGATGCTGGTCACGACCTGCAGCTTCTCCGCCGCCGCGGCGGGCAGCGACAGGACGGCCAGGGACAGGCCGATCAGGCCGGCACGGAACGGTATCCTCATGCAATGGCTCCAGTTGCGGGAGAGTCAGTGCGCGAAATGCGCGGTGGGCAGGTATCGGGCCCGCAGGCTGTCATGCCTGCCAACGACCAGCGACAGCAGGTAGAAGCCGCCGGCGGTGAGCACGATGCTGGGGCCGGAGGGCAGGCTGCCGTGATAGGAGACCAGGAGGCCGGAATAGCCGGACAGGAGCGCCAGCCCGGCCGCCCAGGCGAAGAGCGACCACAGCGACCGGCTCCAGAACTTCGCCGCCGCCGCCGGCAGCATCATGAGGCCGACCACCATCAGCGTGCCGAGCGCCTGGAAGCCGCCGACCAGGTTCAGCACCACCAGCATCAGGAAGGCGAAGTGGACCATGGCCCCGACGCCCCCGACCATGCGCAGATAGCCGGGGTCGAAGCATTCGACCACCAGCGGCCGGTACAGGAGCGCCAGCGCGATCAGCGTCACCGTGGCGATACCGGCCATCAGCAGCAGCGCCGCGTCGTCGACCGCGAGGATGGTGCCGAACAGCACATGGATCAGATCGACATTGCTGCCGCGGGTCGAGACGATCAGCACGCCGGAGGCCAGCGCGATCAGATAGAAGGCGGCGAAGGAGGCGTCCTCGCGCAGGGCCGTCATCCGGGTCACGGCGCCGGCCAGCAGGGCGACGGCCAGGCCGGCGATCAACCCGCCCAGCCCCATCGACCACAGCGACAGGCCGGAGACCAGGAAGCCAACCGCGGCGCCCGGCAGCACCGCATGCGACATGGCATCGCCGACCAGGCTCATCCGCCGCAGCACCAGCAGCACGCCGACCGGGCCGCAGCCCAGCGCCAGCGCCAGGCAGGCCACCAGCGCCCGCTGCATGAAGGCGTAGTCGAGGAAGGGCGTGACCAGGAAATCCCACACCGCCGTCACGCCGCGCTCCGCCGGCAAGGCTCGGCGCGCTCGTGCCAAGCTTCGGCCATGGCGCGGGCGCGCAGCAGGTTCTCGGCGCAGAGCACGTCGCCGGTCGGGCCCCAGCCGATCGGGTCGCGGGCCAAGAGCAGCGTGTCCGGGCAGACCTCGCGCACCTGGTCCAGGTCGTGCAGCACGGTGATGACGGTGCGGCCCTCGCCATGCCAGCGGCGGACCACGTCGACCAGGTCGCGCGTGGTCTTGGCGTCGAGCGCGGTGAAGGGTTCGTCGAGCATGATCACCCGCCCGTCCTGCAGCAGCAGCCGGGCGAACAGCACGCGCTGGAACTGGCCGGCGGAGAGGCTGCCGATCGGCCGCGACTCGAAGCCGCCGAGGCCGACCGCCTCCAGCGCCTCCTCCGCCCGGCGGCGCAGGTCCTTCGAGACGCCGCCGAAGATCCCGGTCTTGGCCCAGCCGCCGAGCAG
>Ga0182749_1001786_pt1 | contig 16400 bp, 16 predicted proteins | sample eDN3rd37CKraftMG_FD_128875 | JGI IMG/M metagenome (GOLD analysis project Ga0182749, IMG submission 128875) | Enriched Miracle-Growth compost microbial communities from Emeryville, California, USA - eDNA 3rd pass 37_C Kraft MG (version 2) (version 2) ...
CCCCCGCCCCGCCCCACGCCAGCCAAGGCGCACCGGGGCTCAGACGACGTCGCGCAGGCGCGTCCGGTCCGCCGACATCGTGGGCGCCGCCTCGCTCGGGGTGCCGGCGTCGTGCCACCGCAGCACCGCGCCCACCCCGTCGACGAGCTCGGCGGCGCCGTCGGGCACGAACGTCAGTCCGGCGTCCTGCCCGAGCGCGGCCCGGACGAGCGCGACGGACGCGGGCAGGGGGTGGATCCCGTCGTCGGCGCCGAGGCCCTCGACGTCGCTCCGGCCGAGGCCGACCTGGAGCGCCTCGGGCCCGACCCACACCTCCCGGTCGTCGAGCTCCCCCTCGCCGCCGAAGCCCTCGGCGAGGAGCAGGTCGGAGACCTGCCCGCGCTGGAGCACCGTGACGACGTCCCCAAGCGACGTGACACTGCCGTCGTCGCGGCCCTGCCCGGTGCGGTAGGCGTCGATCACGCGGGAACGCCGACGGTCGCGGCACGCGGTCACCGCTTCGGCCAGGCGGGCCGCGAAGACGTCCTCCTTGGCGCCCGCGGCGCGCGACCCGCCGGCGACGTCGACAGCGAGCTCGAGGACGTGGCGCGGGAGCGCCGCCCGCACGAGCCCCAGGGCGCGGACGTCGCCGGTGAGGACGACGAGCTCGGGCTTGTGCTCGGTGACCTGGCGGTCGACCTCGCGCGCGACCGCCTCGGCGTTGCGCTCCCACGAGTCCTCGACCCGGTTGTCGATCCGCTTGTCGGCGGTGCTCCCGGTGCGCACCTTGTTGAGGACGTCGTGCCCGGCCTCGACGGTGACGGGCTCGGGCTGGCGACCGGGGTCCCCGCCCCAGGACCACGTGAGGTCGGCGCCCACGCGGTCGACCACGACGACGAGGTAGTCGACCGACTCGTCGGCGGACCGCGCGGCGTCGAGCAGGACGGGCACAGGACCGTACTCGGCGCGCGAGACGGTCGGGGGCTCCGCGAGGACGCGCTCTATCAGGACGCCGTCGTCCTCGGTGGCGATGAGGACCCGGCCGTGGGGTCCGGCGACGCGCAGCGGCTTGAGGACGCGGGCCTCGATGGCGTCGCACACCGCCTGGGGCGCCCCGTGGGCGGCGAGGTCGCGTCGCAGGACGCGCCACCGCCCTTCGACGTCCGGGTCGGCGGCCTCGATCCCGCGTGTGGCATCGAGGTAGACGGTCGCGAACGGGCCGGGATGTCCGGCGAGGGGTCGCAGCCAGTCGATCTTCACGTACGCACCTCCGGGGTCGGTGGGCGCTGGCCGCTCGGTGGAGTCGCCCACGAGTCCGTGTGCGGGCCGGCGCCCGGGTTCTCCCCAGCGTCGTCCCGATCGCCCGCGCCCGCCACCCGACGGCTGCCGGGTCGGTCGGGCGGCTACGCCCCACCCAGCGCGGCGGCCGCGGACTCCCGGAGCGCCTCGGTGAACGCCCGGACGTCGGGGCGCCGGCCCGCCCCGGCGCGGTGCGCGACCCGGGTGCGCCGCGTCGTGGCGACGGGTCGAGCCGGACACCGGCCGGCACGGACGCGGCCGCGAGCTCCGGGACGATCGCGACCCCCTGGCCCGCCGCGACGAGCGCGAGCACGGTGGTGAAGTCGTCGACGACGTGGCGCTCGCGGGGCGTGTAGCCGGCGGCGCGGCACAGGTGCTCCGCGACGGCCCGGCACAGCGTGCCCGGCCCGGCGAGGATCCAGGGCTCGTCGCGGACGTCGTCCACCCCGCGGGCCGCCGGGCCGTGCGAGGCCAGGTGCACCCGCTCGACGCACAGCGGGACGCTCGCGACCCCGCGCGCGGCGGTTCCCGGCACGACGTCGTAGTCCTGGACGAGCCCGACGTCGATTCGGTCCTCGCGCAGCGCTGCCGGGACGTGCGCCGGGTCGAGCTCGACGACGTGGAGCTCGAGCCCCGGGTGGCGCTCGCCGAGCCGGACGAGCGCGGCCGGGAGGAGGGTGCGGACGGCGGTCGGGAACGCCCCGATCCGTAGCCGCCCCGTGGGGGCGGCCCGGGTCGCGGCGACGGCCGCCTCGGCGCGCTCGAGGGCTTCGAGGACGTCGTCGGACGCGGCCGCGAGCGCCTCGCCCGAGGCGGTGAGGCGCACGCGGCGCCCCGTGCGCTCGAGCAGCGGCGCGCCCGCCTCGCGCTCGAGCGTGGAGAGCTGCTGGGACACGGCCGAGGCGGTGTAGCCCCGGAGCTCGGCGACCGCGGCGATGGTGCCGAGCCGGGAGAGGTCGCGCAGCAGACGCAGGCGGCGGGGATCGAGCATCAGGAGATCTTATGCTCCGAGCTCGATATCCGCGCTCGACGCTGCGGCTCGATTCGGCCCAGGCTGGGACCGTGCCCACCGGAGTCCTCGTCCCGCTCGTCACGCCGTTCGCCGCCGACGGCTCCGTCGACCTGGACGCGCTCGGGTCCCTCGCGCACGACGTGCTCGACGACGGCGCGTCCGGCCTGGTGGCCCTCGGCACCACCGCGGAGCCCGCGTCGCTGACCGCGGACGAGCAACGGGCCGTCCTCGACGTGGCGTGCCGGGTCGCGGGCGCCCGTGGTGCCACGCTCCTCGTGGGCGCCTCCACGACCGACGCCCTCGACGCCCTGCGGGGGCGGACCGCCGTCGCCGCGGCGCTCACGCTCGTCCCGCCGTTCGTGCGGGCCGGCGAGGCCGGTGCGGTCGCGCACCTGACCGCTCTGGCGGCCGCCAGCCCGGTGCCGGTCGTCGTCTACCACGTCCCGCACCGGACCGGCCAGGAGCTCGGCGGCGACGCGCTGCGCCGTCTGGCCCGGGTCGACGGGATCGTCGGGGTCAAGCTCAGCACGGCCGCCGACCCGGCCGCGGTCGCGCTGCTCGGCGACCTGCCCGACGGCTTCGACGTGCTCGCCGGCGACGACGCCGTCCTGGCGCCGATGCTCGCGCTCGGTGCGTCCGGCGGGGTCCTCGCGTCCGCACACCTGGGGACGGCGGCGTTCGTCCGGCTGGTCGACGCCTGGTCGGCCCCGCGGGTCGACCTGGCAACCGCCCGCGACCTCGGTGCCCGGCTCGCGCGCCTGTCCGCCGCGTGCTTCGCCGAGCCGAACCCCGCCGTCGTCAAGGGGGTCCTGCACGCCCGGGGACGGATCCCGACGCCGAGCGTGCGGCTGCCGCTGCTGCCGGCGAGCACCGCTGGCGTGGACGCCGCCCTGGCCGCGCTCGACGCGGTCGAGGCGGATGCAGGCGAGGCGGATGCGATCGACGCTGGCGCTGCCGACCGCGCGCTCGGGACGCCGGGCGGACGACGGGCGCTCGGAGCGCCGTGACGCGGAGGCTCAGGCGTAGGTGTCGAGCGGGGGCACCTCGTCGCCGGCGTGCTCGGCCGCGATCAGCTCGTGGTGCCGGATCACCTCGGCGACGATGAACTCGCGGAACTTCTCGGCGAACTCCGGGTCCAGGCCGGCGGAGTCGGCGATGGCCGTGAGGCGGTCGATCTGCTGCCGGTCCCGGGCCGGGTCCGCCGGCGGGAGCCCTCCCTGCGCCTTGAGCTCGCCGACGCGTCGCGTGAACTTGAAGCGCTCGGCGAGGAGGTGCATGAGCGCTGCGTCGACGTTGTCGATGCTCGCGCGGAGGGTGAGGATCTCGGGCGGGATCTCGGGCATGCGTCGATCCTCCCACGGCCGCGTGGGAGCCCCGGCCACGCCGCCGGGACGACGCGGGCCGGGGATCGACGCGCCGGTCAGGCGCTCTTCTCGCGCGGCGTCCGACGCGAGACCGCGCGCGGCACCAGGGTCGGGTTGACGTTGTCGAGCACGACCTCGCGGCTCACCACGACCCGCTCGACGTCGTCCCTGCTCGGCACCTCGAACATCACCTGCTGGAGGACCTCTTCCATGATCGCCCGGAGGCCGCGTGCGCCGGTGCCACGCAGGAGCGCCTGGTCGGCGATCGCGTCGAGAGCCTCGTCCTCGAACTCGAGCTCGACGCCGTCGATCTCGAACATCCGCTGGTACTGCTTGACCAGCGCGTTGCGGGGTTCGGTGAGGATCCGGACGAGGGCCTCGCGGTCGAGCGGTGCCACGGTCGTGATGACGGGCACGCGGCCGATGAACTCGGGGATCAGGCCGAACTTCAGCAGGTCCTCCGGCATGACGTCGGCGAACAGGTCCGCGGTCTCGTCCCGGTCGACCTTGGCGCCGAAGCCGATCCCCCGGCGGCCGGCGCGCGAGGAGATGATCTCGTCGAGGCCGGCGAAGGCCCCGGCCACGATGAACAGGACGTTCGTCGTGTCGATCTGGATGAACTCCTGGTGCGGGTGCTTGCGTCCGCCCTGCGGCGGGACCGACGCCTGCGTCCCCTCGAGGATCTTCAGGAGCGCCTGCTGCACGCCCTCGCCCGAGACGTCACGCGTGATCGACGGGTTCTCCGCCTTGCGCGCGATCTTGTCGATCTCGTCGATGTAGATGATGCCCGTCTCGGCCTTCTTGACGTCGAAGTCCGCGGCCTGGATGAGCTTGAGGAGGATGTTCTCGACGTCCTCGCCCACGTACCCGGCCTCGGTGAGCGCGGTCGCGTCGGCGAGCGCGAACGGCACGTTGAGCATCTTCGCGAGCGTCTGCGCGAGGTACGTCTTGCCGCAGCCCGTCGGGCCGATGAGCAGGATGTTCGACTTCGCGATCTCGACCGGGCCGCCGTCGTCGCCCGACTTGGCCGACGACGTGCCGCCCGAGCCGGCGGCCGCCTCGCCCGCCTGGATCCGCTTGTAGTGGTTGTAGACCGCCACCGCGAGCGACCGCTTGGCGGCCTCCTGCCCGACGATGTACTGCTCGAGGAACTCGAAGATCGCCTTCGGCTTCGGCAGCTCGGACATGCCGAGCTCCACCGCCTCGGTGAACTCCTCCTCGAGGATCTCGTTGCACAGCTCGATGCACTCGTCGCAGATGTACACGCCTGGGCCAGCGATGAGCTTCTTGACCTGCTTCTGCGACTTGCCGCAGAACGAGCACTTCAGCAGGTCCGCACCATCACCGAGTCGGGCCACGGATTGCCTCCGTCCGTCGGACCCCCCGCGCGAGCGGGGGCTGGCACCGGCGGTCCGCCCGCCGGGTCCTCATCGTCCCATTGCACACCACCGGAGCGTCGGATGTCAGCCGCGTTCCGGTCCCGTGTCGGGACGGGTGCCCGGCACCGGCCGGGTGGCCGGTGCCGGACGGGTGCTCACGCCGGGCTCAGGCCCGGGTGAGCGACGCTGCCTTGCGGCTCTCGAGGACCTCGTCCACGAGCCCGTAGTCCTTGGCCTGCGCCGCGGTGAGGATCTTGTCGCGCTCGATGTCCTGGCGGACCTCCTCGACCGACTTGCCCGAGTGCCGCGCGAGCGTCTCCTCGAGCCATTCGCGCATGCGGATGAGCTCGTTGGCGTGGATCTCGATGTCGGACGCCTGCGCGTAGCCGCCGCCCTCCATCGCGGGCTGGTGGATGAGGACGCGCGCGTTCGGGAGCGCGAGGCGCTTGCCCGGCGTGCCCGCGGCGAGCAGCACCGCTGCGGCCGAGGCGGCCTGCCCGAGGCAGACCGTCTGGATCTCCGGCTTGATGTACTGCATCGTGTCGTACAGCGCCGTCATGGCCGTGAACGACCCGCCCGGCGAGTTGACGTAGATGATGATGTCGCGGTCCGGGTCCTGGCTCTCCAGGACGAGGAGCTGCGCCATGACGTCGTCGGCCGACGCGTCGTCGACCTGCACGCCGAGGAAGATGATGCGGTCCTCGAACAGCTTGGTGTAGGGGTCCTGGCGCTTGAAGCCGTAGGCGGTGCGCTCCTCGAACTGCGGCAGGACGTACCGCGACGACGGCGCGCCGTACGGCAGCGCGAGGCCGCCGGCGCCCGCGAGGCGCTGCGCGGTGGACAGGTACTGGGATTCGGTGCTCACTGGGTCCTCCTCGGACGGTCGATGGGTGCGGGGACCGCGGTCAGGACTCGCTGCCCGTGCCGCCGCCGCCCGAGACGGACTCCGAGCTCGTCACGACGTGGTCGACGAACCCGTACTCGAGGGCCTCCTGGGCCGTGAACCAGTTGTCACGGTCGTTGTCCTGGAGGACCTTCTCGAGCGGCTGGCCCGTCTGCTCGGCCGTGAGCTCCGCGAGCACCTTCTTCATGTGCATGATCAGCTGCGCGTTGATCCGCACGTCGGTCGCGGTGCCGCCGATGCCGCCCGACGGCTGGTGCATCATGACGCGGGCGTGCGGGGTCGCGTAGCGCTTGCCCTTGGCGCCGGACGAGAGCAGGAACTGCCCCATCGACGCCGCCATCCCGACCGCGATGGTCGCGACGTCGGGCTGGATGTACTGCATGGTGTCGTAGATCGCCATGCCGGCCGTGATCGACCCGCCCGGCGAGTTGATGTACAGCCAGATGTCCTTGTCCGGGTCCTCCGCGGCGAGCAGCATCATCTGCGCGCAGATCGCGTTCGCGTTCTCGTCGCGCACCTCGGAACCGAGCCAGATGATCCGCTCGCGCAGGAGCCGGTTGTAGATCGAGTCGTTGAGCCCGAAGCCCTGGCCCTCGGCGCGCAGGGCGGGCGCCGCCGCGTCGTGGGTGGTGCTGGCGGAGTGCTCGGCCATGTTCTCGTCGCTCCTCGTCGTCGTCCGTCCGGGCGGCTGCGCGGTGCTCCGCGATCCGTCCGGCTGATGTGACCCTAACGTCCCCGGCGGGGGCGCCACGTCCCGTCCGGCGGCCTTTTCGCTGACGGCGCACGACGGCGCGCCGCGCGCCCGCCTCGGGCCTCGCCGCAGGTCGTCCCCGCCGACGACGACGGCCCCCGCCTCGCGAGGAGGCGGGGGCCGTCGGGCACGCCCGGTCGGGACGGGCGGGTGGATCAGGCCTTGGCGTCGGTCTCGTCGGCCGCGTCGGACGCGGAGCTCGAGGCCGCGTCGGCCACGGCGGACGCCGCGGCGGAGTCGGCCAGCGCGTCCGCGTCGGCCAGGTCCGCGTCGGCCTCGTCCGAGCCGATGAAGTCGGACAGGTCGACGGGGTTGCCCTCGGAGTCCTTGACCTCGACGCGGCGCAGCGCGACGGCGAGCGCCTTGGAGCGAGCGACCTCGCCGACCATCGCCGGGATCTGGCCGTTCTTGTCGATCGTCTGCACGAACTCGTTGGGGTCCATGCCGTACTGGCGCGACGACTGCACGAGGTACTCGAGGAGCTCCTCCTGCGCGACCTGGACCTCGAGCTGCTCGGCCAGCGTGTCGAGCACGATCTGGTTGCGCAGCGCCTTCTGCGTCTCCTCGGTCACCTCGGCGCGGTGGGTGTCGTCCTCGAGGCGGCCCTCGGACTCGAGGTGGCGGTGCACCTCGGCGTCGACGACGCCCTGCGGGACGGGGACCTCGAGGTTCTCGAGGATGGCCTCGAGCAGCAGGTCGCGCGCGGCGACGGCCTGGTTCTGCGTCTTGATGCCCTTGACCTGCTCGCGCAGGTCGTCCTTGAGCTCGTCGAGCGTGTCGAACTCGCTCGCGAGCTGGGCGAAGTCGTCGTCGGCGGCCGGCAGGTCGCGCTCCTTGACCTGCGTCGCGGTGACGGTGATGTCGGAGTCCTTGCCCTCGTGCTCGCCGCCGGCCAGCGGGGAGCGGAAGGTCGTGGTCTCACCGGAGGACAGGCCGATCAGGGCCTCGTCGAGACCGTCGAGCATGGTGCCCGAGCCGATCTGGTAGCTCACGCCCGAGACGGAGTCGATCTCGTCGCCGTCGATCTCGGCCTTGAGGTCGAGGACGACGAAGTCGCCGTCCTGCGCCGGGCGGTCGACGCCGACCAGGGTGCCGAAGCGCTCGCGCAGGGCGTCCAGGCGCTCCGTGACGTCCTCGTCGGTGACCTCGGAGGCGTCGACGGTCACGGCGAGGCCGGAGAGCTCGGGGAGCTCGACGGTCGGGCGGACCTCGACCTCGGCGGTGAAGTGCAGCTGGCCGGACTTGTCGGCCGGGTCGGGCACCTGCGTGACCTCGACCTCGGGCTGGCCGAGCGGGCGCAGGTCGTTCTCGCGGACGGCTTCGCTGTAGAACTCGCCGAGCCCGTCGTTGATGGCGTGCTCGAGCACGGCGGCACGGCCGACGCGCTGGTCGATGACGCGGGGCGGCACCTTGCCCTTGCGGAAGCCGGGGACCTGCACGTCCCGCGCGATGTGCTCGTAGGCGTGCTCGATGCTCGGCTTGAGCTCGTCGTACTCCACCTCGACGGTCAGCTTGACCTTGGTGGGCTCCAGGCTCTCGACGGCGCTCTTCACTTCGATGATCTCCAACCGGTGGGCGCGCGCCTACGGTCAGGTCGGCGCGGGGTTCGCGTGGGCTCGGCGCTCGGGTGAGCGACGGGAGCCGGCACACGGGCGTACGGGCAACCCTCCGATCGTACGCCATCGGCTGCCGGCGCCACCAAGGCCGGCAGCGGGACCCGAGGTCAGGCCAGCGAGGGAGGCAGCGGGCGGTGGTGCGGTGTCACCACGACGTCGCCCGCGGCCTCGACGACGACGGCGACGACGTCCGTCACCGCCCACGTCTGGTGCTCCTCCCCCGGCTCCCAGACGGCGCAGCTACCGGCCGGGAGACCGACGGGCGCGCCGTCGTCGGCGGCGGCGCGCGCGGTACCGGAGACGACCGCGAACACCTGCCGACGGACCGCGGGGTGACGCCCGAGCGTGCCCCCGGCCGCGAGGTGCGCGACGTGGACGCTCACCCTCGCACCCGCCTCGGGCGCGACGACGTCGGGAAGGAAGTCCATCAGGACGCCCGCGCTCGCGAACCGGTCGATCTCGCGGCGGGGGAGCTCGTAGAGGCGCACCCGGCGATCCTCGCAGGCGACGGGACGACCGGGCCCGGTAAGCCGGCCGCCGGTGTGGTCGGGGTGACAGGATTTGAACCTGCGACCTTCCGCTCCCAAAGCGGATGCGCTACCAACCTGCGCTACACCCCGCGGCGCGCTGCGGGCAGCGCGACCGCCTGAGTCTACCCAGGTCGCGGGGGTGGCTCCCTGCTTTGCTAGGGTGGGGCCCGCACCTCGGCACGGACCGCGAAGGCGGCCGCCGACGGCGTGCGCGGATGTAGCTCAATGGTAGAGCCTCAGTCTTCCAAACTGATGACGCGGGTTCGATTCCCGTCATCCGCTCCGGCGCGCACACGCGCGACGACGACGGCCCGGGTCCCCATGAGGGGACCCGGGCCGTCGCGCGTCGGGGCGGGCTTGGGCCGTCCTCAGTAGGGCCGCTCGGGCAGCCGCACGACCTCGACGAAGAACTCGTCCACCTGGCGCACCACGTTGATGAAGCGGTCGAAGTCGACCGGCTTGGTCACGTACGCGTTGGCGTGCAGGGAGTATGACCGGACGACGTCCTCCTCGGCCTCGCTGGTCGTGAGCACGACGACGGGGATGGACCGGAGCGCCGGGTCCTCCTTGAGCGCCGCCAGCACCTCGCGCCCGTCCATGCGGGGCAGGTTGAGGTCGAGCAGGATGAGGTCCGGGGTCGGGGCGTCCGCGTACTCGCCCTGCTTGCGCAGGAACTCCATGGCGCTGACGCCGTCCGGGACCACGGACAGGCGGTTGTTGAGCTTGTGGTCCTCGAACGCCTCGCGCGTCATGAGCACGTCGCCGGGGTCGTCCTCGACGAGCAGGACGTCGATGGTCTTGCGCTGGTTCACGGGTTCTCTCCGTCGGGTTCTGGGGTCGGGTCGGTCTCGTCGGCGTCGGCGGCCGGAAGCGTCCACCGGATGCTCGTGCCAGGTCCGTCCGGCTGCTCGATCCAGATCGAGCCGCCGTGGAACTCCACGATCTTCTTGCACAGGGCCAGGCCGATCCCCGTGCCCTCGTAGACGTCCTTGGGGTGCAGGCGCTGGAAGATGACGAACACCCGGTCGGCGTACTGGGGGTCGATGCCGATGCCGTTGTCGCGGCACTCGAGCTCCCAGCGGTCCTCGACGCGCCGGGCCGAGAGCCGGACGACAGGCGGCCGGTCGGGGGCGCGGAACTTGATGGCGTTGCCCACGAGGTTCTGGAGCAGCTGGCCGAGCAGCGGCTCCTCGCCGCGCACGACCGGCAGGCCCTCGGTCTCGACCCGGGCGCCGGTCTCCTCGACGAGCTCACCGAGGTCGTCGAGCACGCGAGCCAGCACCCGGTCGAGGGGCACGTCGGTGACCTCGCCACCGAGCCGCCCCACCCGGCTGAACCCGAGCAGGTCGTGGACCAGGCGCTGCATACGCTTGGCGCCGTCCACGGCGAACTCGATGTACTGGTCGGCGCGCTCGTCGAGCTGGCCGCCGTAGCGCTTCTGGAGCAGCTGGGTGAAGGACGCGACCTTGCGGAGCGGCTCCTGCAGGTCGTGCGAGGCGACGTAGGCGAACTGCTCCAGGTCGCGGTTGGAGCGGCTCAGCTCCTCGGTCTGCGTCGTGAGCCGGGCGTTGACCGCGACGAGCTCGGCGTGCGAGCTCTCGACGGCCGCGACCTGCGCACGCAGGGTGCGGCGCATCGCCTCGACGTCGCGGGCGAGGTCGGCGATCTCCCCCGGTCCGTGCGCCGTCACCGGCTCGTCCAGCGCACCGGACGCGACGGCCCGTGCCTCGCGCGCGAGGTCGTCGACGGGGCGGACGCCCCACCGGCGCAGCGCGACCCAGACGAGCACGCCGGCGACGAGCCCGGCGACGGCCATGACGACCAGCGCGACCAGCGCGACCGTGGTCCAGTGCGAGAGCTGGGCCGCCTCGTGGTCGCGCACCGCGGTCAGCTCGTCCGAGAAGTCGGACACCGCCGCGCGCACCTGGTCGAACTGCTCCTTGCCCTCCTCGACCTGGGCGTTCGTGACCGAGCCCGGCCCGTCGGCGCGGACCTGCGCGACGAGCGGCTCGGCGTACGAGTGGAACCAGCCCTGGGCGACGTCGTCGGCGTGGGCGGCGCTCTCGCGCAGCCCGTCGTCGCTCGTCAGGTCGTCGATCCCGTCGGCGATCTCGGTGAAGCTGTGGCCCGCGCCGGCGCGCGCCTGCGCGTAGGGCTCGAGCGTCGTCGGGTCGCCGGTCAGCGCGTAGCCGCGCAGGCCGGTCTCGGCGTCGAGCAGCGCGACGAAGTGGTCGTCCGCGGCGACGCGTGCCCCGAAGAGCTCGCCCGTGACCTGGTCCTGGACCGCGATCAACCGTCCGAGCGCGACGCCGTCGGCGACGAGGACGCCGCCCAGCACGACGGCTGCGGCGACCAGCAGCCAGGCGATCCGGCGGCGGAGCGTGGTCGCCCGGCGGCCGATGCGCCCGCGGACCCCCCGCGGGTTCACCGGGCACCCCCCGCCCGCTCCGCGAGCACGACGACGGCCGCGTCGTCGTCGAGGACGTCGCTGCCGTGCAGCCGACGGACGGCCTGGAGCACGCCCGCGGCCAGCTCGTCGGGGCTGGCGGCTCCCGACTCCGCGACGGTCGCCATGACCTCGAGGAGCCCCGCCATCCCCAGGCGGTCGCGCGAGCCGCCGAGGGTGACCTCGAGGACGCCGTCCGTGTACAGGACCATCCGCCAGCCGGGAGGAAGGTCGACCCGGAGGGGCGCCCAGGAGCCCGGCGTCGCGAGCCCGATCACCCGACCGCGGGCCTCGGTGGGCAGGAAGCGTGTGGGCGGCCCCAGCAGCGTGGGCTCCGGGTGCCCCGCGAGGTACAGGTCGGCCGACCGGCCGTCCGGCGCGACCTCGACCATGACGAGGGTCGTGAAGATCCACGGGTCGGCGCGCTCGCTCTCGAGCACGCGCTCGAGGAGCTCGAAGAGGCGGCCGGTCGGCGTGCCCGCGAGCACGAGGGTGCGCCAGGCGGTGCGCAGGCTCGCGCCGAGCGCGGCCTCGTTCGGGCCGTGCCCGCAGACGTCGCCGACGACGACCAGCAGGGAGCCGTCGGGCCGCTCGACCGCGTCGTAGAAGTCGCCGCCGAGGACCCCGTCGCGCCCCGCCCGGTAGGCGACCCCCACCTCGACGGGCGCCTCCACGACCCGCGGGCGCGGCAGCAGCGCGCGCTCGAGCCGGTTCGACTCCTGCATCCGGACCGTGCTGCGGTAGAGCTCGCGGCCCGTGTCCTCGAGGCGGCGGCGCTGGACGGCGTACCGCACCGAGCGCGCCAGCAGCCGGCCGTCGACCTCGTCCTTGACCAGGTAGTCCTGGGCGCCGGCGGCCAGCGCCTGCAGCCCGGCCTCGTCGCCCGCGAGGCCCGTGAGGACCACGACCGCGGGGGCGCCGGCCTCGAGCACGCGCTCGAGCGCGGGGATCCCGACGCTGTCGGGCAGGCCGAGGTCGAGCAGCACGCAGTCGACGTCGAGGTGCTCGAGGGCGGCCTCGAGCGTGCGCACGTGCGTCAGCTCCACCTGGATCGCGGCGTCCGCGAAGTGCTCGTTGACGAGGAGTGCGTCGCCGTCGTCGTCCTCGACGAGGAGCACGCGGATCGCGTCGCCGTCCTGGCCGAGGTGGGGCGGGGGCAGGGCAGCGGGGCGCCGGAGAGACCGGACCCCGCCGGATGCCGTGATCACAGGGCGGTCCTCCGAAAGCTCGACGTCCGCGGGCCGATTCTTGACCGTGCCGAACGCGGTCCCAGGGTACCGGACCAGCGAGGCCGGTCCCGACTCGGTGGGCGAGACGCCGTTGCGGCAGGTGACCACGGGCGATATCTTCGAGCCGCACCACGCACCACCCGCACCCAGGAGGGATCCGTTCATGGGCGAGGCCCTGACCGGTCGCCGCGCGACGACGCGCGGCCTCGCCCTGCGTGCCTGCCCGTCCTGTCGCTGCTGTCGGTAGAGCGTTGACCTCCGGGTTCCCGGAAGGCTCCCTCCCGAGCGCGTCAACGCTCTTCATCCCGCGGTCCGCCCGCGGCCTCGCCGTGCCGTGCGCCGGCCGCGTCCGGCGCACCCAGCAGCCCGACCACCCCACCCCACCCCGCCCCCGGCCTGACCGGGACCACCCCACCGAAGAGGAACCCATGGCACGCATCTACGACGACGCGACGAAGCTCATCGGCAACACGCCGCTCGTGCGTCTCAACAAGCTCACCGAGGGTCTCGAGGCGACGGTCGTCGCGAAGCTCGAGTTCTACAACCCGGCGAACTCCGTCAAGGACCGCATCGGGGTCTCGATCATCGACGCCGCCGAGGCGTCGGGCGAGCTCAAGCCCGGCGGGACGATCGTCGAGGGCACCTCGGGCAACACGGGCATCGCGCTCGCGTGGGTGGGCGCGGCGCGGGGCTACAACGTCGTGCTGACCATGCCGGAGACCATGTCGAAGGAGCGCCGGGCCCTGCTGCGCGCCTTCGGTGCCGAGCTCGTGCTCACCCCCGGTGCGGACGGCATGAAGGGCGCCGTCGCGCGCGCCGAGCAGATCGCCGCGGAGCGCCCGGGAGCGATCCTCGCCCGTCAGTTCGCGAACGAGGCCAACCCCGCCATCCACCGCAGGACGACGGCCGAGGAGATCTGGGCCGACACGGACGGCGAGGTCGACATCGTCGTGGCCGGGATCGGCACGGGCGGCACCATCACGGGTGTCGGCCAGGTGCTCAAGGAGCGCAAGCCCGAGATCAGGATCGTCGCCGTCGAGCCGGCCGAGTCGCCCATCCTCACCGGCGGCCAGCCCGGGCCGCACAAGATCCAGGGCCTCGGCGCGAACTTCGTCCCGGAGATCCTCGACCGGGAGGTCTACGACGAGGTCATCGACGTGAACGCCGAGACGGCGGTGGCCACGGCGCGCGCCACGGCCACCGACGAGGGCCTGCTCGTGGGCATCTCGTCCGGTGCGGCCATCGACGCCGCCCTCCAGGTCGCGAAGCGGCCCGAGAACAAGGGCAAGCTCATCGTCGTGGTCGTCCCCGACTTCGGCGAGCGCTACCTCTCGACGATCCTCTACTCCGACCTGCTCGACTGAGGAGCCACCCCATGACCGACGTCCTGCCGCGCGCGTCCGGCACCGACCAGCCCTCGGGCGACGGTGCGACGACGCGCGCGGCCGGCGTCGGGCGGGCGGCGCTCCCCGGCGCCGGGAAGCGTGCGCGGGGCCATCGCGTTGCGCCGTCGGGAAGGAGTCACGTGAGCCGTCTGCGCAGTGCCTGGTCCACCGTCCGCGAGGACCTCGAGGTGGCGCGCCAGCGCGACCCCGCAGCCCGGTCGCTGCTCGAGGTGGCGCTCGCGTACCCCGGCGTCCACGCGGTCTGGGGCTACCGGCTCGCGCACGCCCTGTGGCGCAACCCCGCGCTCCGGCTTCCGGCGCGGCTGGTCTCCCAGGTGGCCCGCGCGGTCACCGGGATCGAGATCCACCCCGGCGCGACCATCGGGCGCCGGCTGTTCATCGACCACGGCATGGGCGTCGTGATCGGCGAGACGACCGTGATCGGCGACGACGTCCTTCTCTTCCACGGGACCACGCTGGGCGGCCGCTCCATGACCAAGGGCAAGCGCCACCCGACGATCGGCGACCGGGTGACCGTCGGAGCGGGCGCCAAGGTGCTTGGCCCTATCTGGGTCGGCGACGACGCCCAGGTCGGTGCCAACGCCGTCGTCGTGAAGGACGTGCCTGCCGGCGCGGTCGCCGTCGGGGTGCCCGCGAAGGTACGGCTGCCTCAGCCCCCGGTCCCCCACCACCAGTCGGTCGAGGACCCCTCGCAGCTCATCGAGTACGTCATCTGACGCTTCCGCGCCTTTCGACGCCGCTCCCGCCCTCGACGTTCGGGCGGGGATCGGCGCCACGTTTGTTCTAGTAGTCATAGAACTACTAGAGTGAACGTGTGATCTTCCGACTCGACGTCACGAGCGGCGAGCCCCTGTTCGCCCAGCTCGCCGCCCAGGCCCGCCTCGCGGTGCTCCGCGGCGAGCTCCAGCCCGGCGAGCGGCTCCCCGCGGCCCGCGAGCTCGCCGACGCGCTCGACGTCAACATGCACACCGTGCTCCACGCGTACCAGGAGCTGCGCGACGAGGGGCTCGTCGAGCTCCGGCGCGGACGTGGCGCCGTCGTCGCCGGGCGCCCGCCCGCCGAGCTCGACGCCGTCCAGGACGCCGTCGCGGCACTCGTCCGCGCCGCGCGCGACGCCCACCTCTCGGCCACCACCACCACGACGCTCGTCCAGGAGGCGTTCCAGCGATGACGACGACCCCCCGACCCGACCCGGCGCCGAACCTCCGCCCGGAGGCGCGCACCGCCCCCGACGCCTGGCGGCGGCACGCCCGCGCCACCGCGCTGTGGAGCGGCGGCGCGGCCCTCGCGCTCCTCCTCGCCGCGGCCCTGGTGGCCGCGTCGTGGGCGGACGAGCTCCCCGACCCGGTCGCGGTCCACTGGAGCGGGAACGGCGGGCCCGACGGCTACTCCTCGCTCGCGGGCGCGATCGGCGTCGGGCTCGGGATCGGCGCCGCGTGCGTCGTGCTGTTCTCGGTGATCACCTGGTTCTGGGGCCGGACGGCCTCCACGCGTCGCATGATGGCCGCGACCACGGTCTGGACGGCCGGCCTCATCGCGCTGGCGCTCGTCGGGATCCTCGACCAGCAGCGGGGCCTCACGGACGCGCACCAGGCCGGCGCGATCACCGGCGTCGTCCTCGTGGCCGTCCTCGTGCCGCTGCTCCCCTCCGTCGCCGCGGCGCTCCTCGTGCACCCGGACCCGCCGCTGCCGGCGACGGGTGCGGTCGCCGGCGACGCCCCGCGCGCCACGCTCGGGAGGGACGAGCGTGGCGCGTGGGTCGGCCGCGCCTCCGGCCGGGCGCTGCCCGTCGTGGTGCTGGGGACGACGATCCTCCTCGTCGCGGTCGCGGTCGCCGCGCAGCTCTGGTTCCTGCTCGCGGTCGCGCTGGCCCTCACGGTCCTCCTCCTGACCATGGCCTCGTTCCACGTGCGCGTGTCGGCGGCCGGCCTGACGGTCCGGTCGACCTTCGGGTGGCCGCGCACCACCGTCCCCGCGGACGAGGTCGAGCGGGCCGACGTGGTACAGGTGCGCCCCGTCCACGACTTCGGCGGCTACGGCTGGCGGCTCGGGCGCCAGGGCCGGACGGGCGTCGTCGTGCGGGCGGGCGAGGCGCTCGAGGTCACGCGGACGGGCGGCCGGGCCCTCGTCGTCACGGTCGACGACGCGGCCGACGCCGCCGCGCTCCTCAACACGATGGCCGAACGGGCGCGGGCCGCACGGTAGAGTGCGCAACTACCTGAGACGGACGGTCTCAGGAAATCCGCGGCCCGAGCGGCCGCCCTCGACGTGGAGGACCGCCCATGCGCTTCGGCATCACCACCGGCTACTGGTCCGCAGGCCCGCCCGCGGGCGCGCAGGAGGCGATCGCCGAGGCCGACCGGCTGGGGATCGACTCCGTCTGGACCGCCGAGGCCTACGGGTCGGACGCCTTCACCCCGCTCGCGTGGTGGGGTTCGCAGACCCGCAACCTCCGGCTCGGCACGGCCATCGCCCAGATGTCGGC
>Ga0182749_1001787_pt1 | contig 16395 bp, 15 predicted proteins | sample eDN3rd37CKraftMG_FD_128875 | JGI IMG/M metagenome (GOLD analysis project Ga0182749, IMG submission 128875) | Enriched Miracle-Growth compost microbial communities from Emeryville, California, USA - eDNA 3rd pass 37_C Kraft MG (version 2) (version 2) ...
CCGGCGAGTGCGGCGACCTGCAGTCCGAAGCTGCGGTTCGCCGGGCCTTCCTTGACGGCGTGCATGAAGACGAGCTGATCGCCGTACTCCACGGCGTCCAGGTGCACGTTCGCGATGCCTTCGTATTGCGATGCGAGCTCGGTCAGTTCGAAGTAGTGCGTCGCAAACAGCGTGAACGCGCGATTGACCGTCGCAAGCTGGATCGCGCTGGCGCGGGCGAGCGCCAGACCGTCGTAGGTGGAGGTGCCGCGGCCGACTTCGTCCATCAGCACGAGACTCTGGGCCGTCGCGTTGTGCAGGATGTTGGCCGTCTCGCTCATCTCGACCATGAAGGTCGACTGGCCGCGCGCGAGATCGTCGCCGGCGCCGATACGCGTGAAGATGCGGTCGATCGGGCCGATCTCGGCGCTGGCCGCAGGCACGTGACTGCCGATGTGCGCGAGCAGCACGATCAGTGCGGCCTGACGCATGTAGGTGGATTTGCCGCCCATGTTCGGGCCGGTCACGATCAGCATGCGGCGCGCGTCGTCCAGCACGAGATCGTTCGGCTCGAACGGATCGTCGCGCACCTGCTCGACGACGGGATGCCGGCCCCGTGTGATCCGGATGCCCGGCGTGTCGGTCAGCTCGGGCGGATTCCAGTCCAGCGTTTCGGCGCGTTCGGCGAAATTCGCGAGCACGTCCAGCACCGCGACGGCTTCCGCAGCAGCCTTGAGCGACGCGAGCTTGCCGATCAGAAGATCGAGCACGCCTTCATAGAGGGCGCGCTCGCGCATCAGCGAACGCTCGCGTGCGGACAGGACCTTGTCCTCGAACTGCTTCAGCTCTTCGGTGATGTAGCGCTCGGCGCCCTTGATCGTCTGCCGGCGTGTGTAGTGCGCCGGTGCCTTGTCGGCCTGGCCTTTGCTGATCTCGATGTAGTAGCCGTGCACGCGGTTGTAGCCGACCTTGAGCGTCGGGATGCCGGTTGAGGCCTTCTCGCGTTCTTCGAGCTGGATCAGGAACTGGTCGGCGTGCGTCGCCAGCGCGCGCAGCTCGTCGAGCTCGGCGTCGTAGCCCTCGCGGAAGATGCCGCCGTCGCGCGCGATGGCCGGCGGCGTGTCGACGATCGCGCGCGCGAGGTGCGCGGCCATGTCGGCGTGGTCACCGAGTTGTGCGACCAGCGCCTGCAGCAGCGGGCTCTCGCAGGCTGCCACGCTGTCGCGCAGGCGCGGCGCCAGCGCGAGGCCGTCGCGCAGCGTCGAAAGATCGCGCGGACGCGCCGAGCGCAGCGCGACGCGGGCGAGGATGCGCTCCAGGTCGCCGATGCCGCGCAGTATCTCGCGCAGGCCCTCATGACAGCGCGCGTCGATCAGCGCGCCGACAGCCCGGCGCCGCGCTTCGATCACGGCGCGGTCGCGCAGTGGCCGGTGCAGCCAGCGGCGCAGCAGGCGCGCACCCATCGGCGTGATCGTGCGGTCGAGCACGCCGAGCAGCGTGTGCTCGGCACGGCCGCTCGCGTTCGTGTCGAGCTCGAGGTTGCGGCGCGTCGCGGCGTCCATCGCGATCGTGTCGCCCGCGTGCTCGACCGCGATGCCGGCGATATGCGGCAGCGCGGATTTCTGCGTTTCCTCGACATAGCCGAGCAGAGCGCCGGCCGCCGCGATGGCGAGCGGCAGATGCGCGCAGCCGAATCCCGAGAGATCGCGCGTGCCGAAGAAGCGTGCCAGTTCGCGCGTCGCTGTCGTCGTGTCGAAGTGCCAGGGGCCGCGCTTGCGCAGCCCGGGCAGGCTCGCGACGATTTTCGGCCAGGCCACGTCTTCGCTGACCAGCGTTTCGGCCGGCGCGAGGCGCGCGAGCTCGGCCGCAAGCGCTTCGACGCCGGCAACTTCGCTGACCACGAAGCGCCCCGACGCGAGATCGATCCAGGCCAGACCGTAGCGCGCCGCATCGTCATCCTCGCGGCCGGCGGCGATCGCGAGCAGCAGATTGTCGCGCCGCTGCTCCAGCAGCGATTCGTCGGTGACCGTGCCCGGCGTGACGACGCGGATCACCTTGCGCTCGACGAGACCCTTCGAGGTCGCGGGATCGCCGAGCTGCTCGCAGATGGCAACCGACTCGCCGAGCCGGATCAGCTTTCCGAGATAGCTCTCGACGGCGTGGTAGGGCACGCCGGCCATCGGAATCGGCGCGCCTGCGCTCTGGCCGCGCTGCGTCAGCGTGATGTCGAGCAGGCGCGCGGCCTTGCGCGCGTCGTCGTAGAACAGCTCGTAGAAATCACCCATGCGGAAGAACACGAGCGTGTCCGGATACTCGGCTTTCGCGGCGAGGTACTGCCGCATCAGCGGCGTGTGCTGGGCGAATTCGTCGCGGGTCATGCGGAACGGCGGACACTGACGTGCGGATCGCGCCGGGCGCTTTGCGATCCGGAGCCGCCGGAAGTCTCGCATGACCGCTCCGGCACGTCATCCCTTCGCGACCGGCGGTTTCGATGCGCGGCGCCGCCCGCGTCGTCGTGCCGCAATGGCGCCGTGCCGCGGCGGCATCCGCATCGGAGTATGCTGCGCGCTCCGCTCCAACACGCACCTCGCAAGCGGGAAAACGCGACTCCCCGCCGCCCGCCTGACAACGCTTCCGGAGAAAACGTGACTGCGCAGTTGACCGAATTCCGCGTGCCCGACGACGCCGCGCTTCGCGCGCAGGCCGAGGCGGTGGCCGAATGCCTGATCGCGCGCGGCCAGACGATGGTGACGGCCGAATCGTGCACCGGCGGCTGGATCGCCAAGACGCTGACGGATCTCGCCGGCAGCTCGGCCTGGTTCGAGTGCGGAGTCGTCGCGTACAGCTACGAGGCGAAGGAATCGCTGCTCGGCGTGCAGCCGCAGACGCTCGAGCGCACCGGCGCGGTGAGCCAGGAAACCGTCGTCGAGATGGTGTCGGGCGCGCTGGCGCGCTACGGCGCGACCGTTGCCGTAGCGGTGACCGGCATCGCGGGGCCGTCGGGCGGCACGCCGGGCAAGCCGGTCGGCACGGTCTGGATCGGATGGAAGCGTCGCGGCGGCTATGCGCGCGCCGAGCTGTTCCGTTTCCAGGGCGACCGCGAAGCAGTCCGGCGCCAGACCGTCGCCGCGGCGCTCGACGGCGTGCGCCGCATTCTTACGAGCTGACGCGGTTTTCCCGGATCGCGTGCCGTGAGCGCTGTGGGATAATCCTCGCCGAACGTTCGAAGGGCATGTCTCAATCTCTGAGATGCGCCGGCGGCAATCTCGCCGCATGAACAGAATCGACGAGGTCAAGGCAATGGACGAGAACAAGCGCCGCGCGCTCGCATCGGCACTCAGCCAGATCGAAAAGCAGTTCGGCAAGGGTGCCGTCATGCGCATGGGCGACAAGACCGACGAAGCGGTCGATGTCGTCTCGACCGGCTCGCTCGGCCTCGACATCGCGCTCGGCGTCGGCGGCCTGCCGCGCGGGCGGGTCGTCGAGATCTACGGCCCGGAGTCGTCCGGCAAGACCACGCTCACCTTGCAGGTCATCGCCAACTGCCAGCGCAACGGCGGCACGGCGGCATTCGTCGACGCCGAGCACGCGCTCGATCCGGCCTATGCCGAGAAGCTCGGCGTCAACGTCGACGATCTTCTCGTCTCGCAGCCCGACACCGGCGAGCAGGCGCTAGAAATCGCCGACATGCTGGTGCGCTCGAACGCGGTCGACGTCGTCGTCATCGACTCCGTCGCCGCGCTGACGCCGAAGGCCGAGATCGAGGGCGAGATGGGCGATTCGCACGTCGGCCTGCAGGCGCGCCTGATGTCGCAGGCGCTGCGCAAGCTGACGGCGAACATCAAGAAATCGGGCACCCTGGTCATCTTCATCAACCAGATCCGCATGAAGATCGGCGTCATGTTCGGCAATCCGGAGACGACGACCGGCGGCAACGCGCTGAAGTTCTACGCATCGGTGCGCCTGGACATCCGCCGCATCGGCTCGGTCAAGCGCGGCGAGGAAGTCGTGGGTTCCGAGACGCGCGTCAAGGTCGTCAAGAACAAGGTCGCGCCGCCGTTCCGCCAGGCCGAGTTCGAGATCCTCTACGGCGAGGGCACCTCGCGCGAAGGCGAGCTGATCGAGCTCGGCGTCGCCAACAATCTCGTCGAGAAATCCGGCGCGTGGTACAGCTACAACGGCGAGCGCATCGGGCAGGGCAAGGACAACACGCGGCAGTATCTCAAGGAGCATCCGGAGATCGCTGCCGCGATCGACGCGCAGCTGCGCGCGAAGCTCCTGACCGGCAACGCGACCGCGGGCGCGGCGCGGGCGGAAGAAGTCGAAGAAGCCTGAGGGCTTCGCGCGCGCTTTTCGTCCCCGCGAATGCGGGGACCCGCACCTTCCTCATCCGGAGCGTGCGCCTTCTCACAGGAACGATCCGCCGCGTGAACGGGCACAATGGGCCCGAGCCAGCAGAATCGCCGCGTGCCGACGAAACGCAAACCCGGAGCCGATGCCGACGCCTACACGCGCGGCCTCGGCCTGCTCAGCCGCCGCGAGCACTCCGCGCGGGAGCTCGAGGCCAAGCTGGCCCGCAAGGGCCACGCGAAGGACGAGATCGGCACGGCGGTCGCCCGGCTCCGCGAGAAGCGCTACCAGAGCGACGACCGCTTCGGCATCAGCATCGCGCGCGCGCGCGTCGCGCAGGGCTACGGGCCCGCGCGTATCCGCGCTGAGCTGAAATCTCACGGCCTTTCCGACGCCGCCGTCCGCGCGGCCATCGAGGCGACCGAGGCCGACTGGCCCGCCGTCGCCGCCGCCCAGCTCAGGCGCCGTTTCGGCGGCCGGCCACCGGAGGACGGCGAGGAGCGCGGGAGCCGCGCCCGGTTTCTCTTGCGCCGCGGCTTCGATCCGGCGACAGTACGGGCCGTCACGCGTGCCGACGTGGACGATTCCTCCGGATTCGATTGATTCGTCAGGAATTTGTCCGCATTCTGGTGTCCTGCGCGGCGCCTGTTCGTCCCCTGTCGTCATTTCCCGCGGAAGCGGGAATCCATGGCTTTGGCCAATTCGTGAAGTGGATTCCCGCCTGCGCGGGAATGGCGTCGCAGCGATGTTCCGCGAGTCCGTTCTACCGACCGACCATCGATGAAAACCTCAGAAATCCGTTCCGCGTTCCTCGAGTTCTTCAAGGGGAAAGGCCACACGATCGTGCCCTCGAGCTCGCTCGTGCCCGCCAGCGATCCGACGCTGCTCTTCACGAACTCGGGCATGGTTCAGTTCAAGAACGTGTTCCTCGGCTCGGAGAAACTGCCTTACGTCCGCGCGGCCGATGTGCAGCGCTGCCTTCGCGCCGGCGGCAAGCACAATGATCTCGACTCGGTCGGCTACACGGCGCGGCACCACACGTTCTTCGAGATGCTCGGCAACTGGTCGTTCGGCGACTACTTCAAGCGCGAGGCGATCGAGTGGGCGTGGGAGCTCTTGACCTGCGTGCTGAAATTGCCGGCCGATCGCCTCTGGGTCACGGTCTATCACACCGATGACGAGGCGTACGGCATCTGGGCGAACGTCGTCGGCGTGCCGGCCGAGCGCATCGTCCGCATCGGCGACAACAAAGGCGCGCCGTTCGCGTCGGACAATTTCTGGCAGATGGCCGACACGGGTCCGTGCGGCCCCTGCACCGAGATCTTCTACGACCACGGCCCCGGCATCGCCGGCGGTCCGCCGGGCTCGAAGGACGAAGACGGCGACCGCTACATCGAGATCTGGAACCTTGTCTTCATGCAGTTCGATCGCGCGGTCGACGGCACGCTCTCGAAGTTGCCGGCGCCGTGCGTCGATACCGGCATGGGGCTCGAACGCCTCGCGGCGGTGTTGCAGCACGTGCACTCGAATTACGAGATCGATCTCTTCCAGCATCTGATCCGCGTCGCGGCCGAGCTCACGAACACGAAGGATCTCGAGAACAAGTCGCTCCGCGTCATCGCCGATCACATCCGCGCGTGCTCGTTCCTCATCGTCGACGGCGTGCTGCCGTCCAACGAAGGCCGCGGCTACGTGCTGCGCCGGATCATCCGCCGCGCGCTGCGACATGGCTGGATGCTCGGCGTGCGCGGCGATTTCTTCTGGAAGATGGTCGCGCCGCTCGTCGAGGAGATGGGCGAGGCGTATACGGAACTCGCGCAGAAGCGCGCGATCGTCGAGCAGGCACTGCGCGCGGAGGAAGATCGATTCGGCGAGACGCTGGAGCAGGGCATGAAGGTGTTCGAGGAGGTCGCGCGCAAGTCGCCGCGTGAGATTCCCGGCGCCGAGGCGTTCCGGCTCTACGACACGTATGGGTTTCCCGTCGATCTCACCGCCGACATCGCGCGCGAGCGCGGGCTCGAAGTCGACATGGCGGGGTTCGAGGCCGAGATGGCGAGGCAGCGCGAGCAGTCGCGGGCCGCGAGCCAGTTCGAAAGCAAGGGCGGCCTTCCGGCGGAGCTCGCGTCGACGCTCGCGCCGACGAAGTTTCTCGGTTACCACACGTTGCGATCGGAAGATTCGAAGCTGCTCGCGATCGTGCGCGACGGCCGCGCCCTGAACGCGCTGTCGGACGGCGACGAAGCGATCCTGATTCTCGACCGCACGCCGTTCTACGCCGAATCGGGCGGACAGGTCGGCGATGCCGGCGTGCTGATCGGCAAGCAAGGCCGTTTCACGGTCAGCGACACGATCAAGCTCGGCGGCGTGTTCCACGGCCATGTCGGCCGCTGGTCCGGCGGCGCGCTCGCCGTCGGCGACGTGCTCGCGACGCAGGTGGACGAGCCGCGGCGCCAGGCCACGGTGCTGAACCATTCGGCGACACATCTGCTGCACGCCGCGCTGCGGCGGGTGCTCGGCGAGCACGTGCAGCAGAAGGGCTCGCTGGTCGCACCCGACCGTCTGCGTTTCGACTTCGCGCATTTCCAGCCGGTGAGCGCCGCCGAGCTGCGCCGCATCGAGGATCTCGTCAACGCCGAGATCCGCCGCAACGTCGAGGCCGAGGTACACGAGATGGCGTACCAGGCGGCGCTCGACTTCGGCGCCATCGCGCTCTTCGGCGAGAAGTACGGCGACGAGGTGCGCGTGCTGAAGATGGGCGATTTCTCGACGGAGCTCTGCGGCGGCACACACGTCGCGCGCACGGGCGACATCGGTCTCTTCAAGATCGTTGCCGAGAGCGGTGTCGCGGCCGGCGTGCGCCGTATCGAGGCTCTGACCGGCGCGGCGGCAATCGCGTATGTCGCCGAGGAGGAAGCGCGGCTTGATGCGATCGGCGACATGCTTTCGACGAGTGGCGCCGATGTCGTGGACAAGTTGCGCCAGTTGTTCGATAGGCAGAAGAAGCTGGAGCGCGAGCTGGAATCGCTGAAGGCGAAGGCGGCGAGCTCGGCGACGCAGGATCTCGCCGCGCGCGCGCAAACCGTGGGCGGCTTCCGCGTCGTCGCCGCGCGCGTCGACGGGCTCGACGCCAAAGCGTTGCGCGAAGGCGTCGACACGCTCAAGCAGAAGCTCGCCGATTGCGTCGTGCTGCTGGCGTCGGGCAGCGACGGGAAAGTCTCGCTCGCCGGCGGCGTCAGCGGGAGGGCGCTCGAAAAGATCAAGGCGGGCGAGGTCGTCGCGCACGTCGCCGCGCAGATCGGCGGCAAGGGCGGGGGCCGCGCCGACATGGCGCAGGGCGGAGGCATCGATTCGCCCGCGCTCGATGCCGCGCTCGACAGTCTGCCAGCGTGGATCGCCGCACGCGTCGCCTGAGCCAGCCCTCCCATGCCGCGAAGCGCTGCCCGCATTCATTGCGCGTGCCGGGGGGCTTGGTTAGTATCGACCGGACTAAGGTATCGGCGCGCCGATTCGGCCGGGCGATTTCGTCCGGAATTACGGCACAGAACGCCGAACCTAAACAGGGGAGGGATCAGCGAGGGAGGCTGATCCTGGAGTCCGGGAATCCCGTGTCTTCCGCGAGGTGAGGGTGGTGGCGGAACGACCTGGTGATGACCCGAGCCGTGTTAAGGAGAGCACTACATGTTGATATTGACTCGCCGGGTCGGTGAGACGCTGATGATCGGCGACGAGGTGACCGTCACCGTGCTCGGCGTCAAAGGCAACCAGGTCCGGATTGGGATCAATGCACCCAAGGACGTGGCCGTGCATCGCGAGGAGATCTACCAGCGCATCAAGCGCGAATCGACTCCAGGCTCCCCTGACGGCACGGATTCTTCATCGGGCGGCAGCCCCGCCTGAGCTTTACGCTGGTGCGGCTGGTCAGTATGCTTCGGCGCTCGATCGGCTCATGCGCGCATCTGCGCCGAAGCCGCGCAGCCAGCCACGCTTCGATCGCGCACAATCAACTGAAAAATTCCGGAGAGATGCCCGAGAGGCCGAAGGGGCTCCCCTGCTAAGGGAGTATAGGGTCAAAAGCTCTATCGAGGGTTCGAATCCCTCTCTCTCCGCCAGTTGTCGCGACCCCGCTGTTTTCAGGTTCGATCCCCTCTGCCGCGTCGCTTTCCGATCAAGGGGTATTGCACGCATGCGTTTAGGCGCAGCCTATACCTATACTATTAATACTGTCGAACGAATCGTGGCTCGATTGGCGAAGGCCTTGAGCATGTGAGTCCCGAAGTCGCGTGCAAGGAAGATCCAGAGGCCTTGCCGGCAAGAGCGCGCAGCAGCCATTCGGACAGAGCGGGAGGTTGACGCCGCGGCGCGCGACTCCAATAATCGCGCCCCTTTGCCGCGGCCGGAACTTCGGGGCGGCGTTGTTGTAGAATGAGCGGTTCCACGCGCCCGTAGCTCAGTTGGATAGAGTACCAGGCTACGAACTTGGTGGTCGGGAGTTCGAATCTCTCCGGGCGCGCCATTCACGAAGACGAAGGGCGCCCCTTGAGGCGCCCTTCGTTTTTGCAAGTCGCCGCTGCCGCGCGGTTTCCGCCGAGCGTCATTGCCGGCGCCGATTTGACGCCATGAAACGCCGTTCGTAGTATCTCGAGCCCTTTCGGGACGCGTGCGCGCGCCACCGGCGGGTCAAGAGCGGCGGGGTATAGCGCAGCCTGGTAGCGCACCTGCTTTGGGAGCAGGGTGTCGGGGGTTCGAATCCCTCTACCCCGACCACCTTGACGTAGGCTTCGGCCGGGGAGCAGCGATCGTAGCGAAGTCCTCGCGTCTTTCCGGCTCGAGATGCGCCCGTAGCTCAACCGGATAGAGCATCGGCCTTCTAAGCCGACGGTTGCAGGTTCGAGTCCTGTCGGGCGCGCCAATTCAGCCAATTCATCAGCCAATTCATCGGAGTGGCATCATCGGGGCCCCTCGTCGGGATCACGCCCGACTGGGCGATGGTGCAGGATCTCGCTTCTGGACGAGTCTGAGAATCTCGTCGACGGTCGCGGCGACCGGCTTTTGTGTCGATCTCGTGATCGGCGTAGCTCCTTTAGCAGCCCTTCGATCGTGGAGATGAGCTCGGAGACCTTGTGCCGTGCTTCCGCGCTGTGTCCATAGCCGGCCGGAGACCTCGCGGCGAGCCGCTCCATGATCGTCGCCACCGGAGCGGAGGGCAGAATGATCGTATCGATCAGTGGACGGAGCAGCCCCATGTTCTGGGCGCAGCCGCCGATGAACAACGTCTCCTCCCGCGGCTCCCACAAGAGCCTGCGGACGCGGTCTTCCCGCCAGACCCAGTCCTTTCCACGGGCCGTGAGCTCGTCCGCGGGATCGGCTTCGACCCAATGCGGCCACTCGGAAGTATCCAGGTCGCATGCGGCGTAGCCCCGAATGGCCAGCTCGCGGATCGCCGCGGGTTTTCCGGTCCCGGACATGCCTGTAAACAGCACGCCCTTCATCGCCCTTTCCATGCCGATCGGATCGCTCGCATCGTTTTGCGGGTCCTTCTCAGGCGCAGCCGTCGTCACGTTGGCAACCTCGCGAGGCTTGCGGTAGCATTCGCGGCCCGGTCGCGGGTACCGCAGCGCTCAGCGAAGGCATCGGTCCTGGCTCATCCCCGCGGTGCGCCGCTTCGGCGATCACTTCAGGTTTCGATGGGTGCGCTCGCGCGTGTCGTGACCGCGGCGGGGCGGGTAGGATTTGCAGGCCGGATGCGCGGCGCCGGCGGATCGCAGGTTCGTGGTGGGTGTAGCTCAGCTGGTTAGAGTACCGGATTGTGATTCCGGTTGTCGTGGGTTCGAGTCCCATCACCCACCCCAGTTCGTTACAATGGCGTGCTGAGGTCGAGCGCGACACAGCGTTGTTGTTTTACAGCGGGCCGTTAGCTCAGTTGGTAGAGCAGGAGACTCTTAATCTCTTGGTCCTAGGTTCGAGTCCTAGACGGCCCACCAATTCCCTCAACGACTTACGCGCGGCGACCGGAGCGCGGTGTAAAATCCGGTGTAAAAAACGGCGAACGTTCCTTGTGGAACCATCACTCGCCGGCGGGCTTTACGACCGGAATCGCATGGTCGTAAACGTCGAGCATCGCCGCGCTCTTGTGGCCGCTCGCGTCCTGCTTCTCGGCTCGGTTGCCGGTCGTGTCCGTGATCCCGCGGTGCTTGAGGCCGTGGAGCCCGAAACGCTGCTCCGCCGTGATGACGCCGGCGTCGATCGCCGCGTGAATCATCCGCTGCCACGCCGTCCCGAGCCCGTCGATGGAGAGCTTCCCTCCGCCTTGCGCGACGATCAGCGGCCGCTTCGCCGGGTCGAGCTGAACGATGGCGCCCTTCGGCGTCGATCGCTTGCGGAGCTCGAGCGCGGCGTCCCACACGGCGCGGAGCCGCGGCGACCACGCGACAAGGTTCGTGCGCGATCCCTTGAGCCGGCGCGCGAGCACGCCCTCGGCCGTCGCGCACGCGTCGTTGAGCATCAGGAGCTCGGCGGGGCGGAGGCGGAGGAGGTAAGCGAGCTCGACGCAGATCCAAAGGTAGGGCGCGACGGAGCCCTCGGTGTGCGCCTTTAGCGCGCCGCGGGCCTTCGCGAAGTCGCGGACGGCCGCCATCGTCTCGGGCGACGGCATCCGGCCGGCGCGGCGCTCCTTCGCTTGCTCGACACCCTTCGCCGGGTTCGATCCGCAGAGGCCGCGGTTGACGCCCCACCGGAAGACGCGGCGCAGGTAGCGCAGCAGCGCGTTCGCCTTCGTGGGGGTTCCGTCCGCCGCGATCTTGTCGACGATGCGCTGTACGGCCGGCGCGCTCAGCTTGGAGACGTGTAGATCGCCGAGCGGCGGACCCGCTTTCGTCGCGAACGTCTTAGCGATCCGCGCGCAGGTGTTGTAGTGCTTCCGCGTGCCGGGCGCGAGCTCGGCGTACTGCGCGCTCTTCGCGAACTCGTCGAGGAGCCACGAGAGGGTCGCGCGGTCGACGCCGGAGCGCTCCTCGGCGATGCGATGGAGGTCGCTCGTGCGCGCCTCGGCCGTCGCGACGTATTTCCGTACCGGCTTCCCGTTCGGGCCGCGCTCAAACACAAACCAGTGGCCGGCTCCCTTGCGCTGCCAGTAGATGCCGCGCGGGAGCGCGGACTGGTCAATGTGCGCCGGGATCGACGGGTCGTGCTTGCGCTTGCGGCCTCTGGTCACGCGATGTCCTCCGGACGGTACGGCTCGGCGTTCGCCGCCGTCGCCGCGGGCAATATACCGCCGGCGGCGTTGACGAGCTCGAGCGTCGTCCACGGGCCGTCGCGGCCCTCGAAGAGCTTGATGCCTTGCTCGCGGAGCTTGCGCGCCATATCGCCGACGCGCTCGTATCCCGTCGCGGCGAGGAGGTCGGCGGTGGTGAGGATCGAGGTGTTCATACGCATTTCCCGACCGGGACAACCGGCAACGAATTCGCTCCCGTGCGCGCCGATTTGTCCCGATCGGTATTTGTCGCAGTGATCTACGCCAATCTGCCGAAGTTCCAGCTCAGCATGACCGGGCCGGTGTACGTTTCGTCCTCGAACGCGAGGAGGAAATCGTAGGTTTCGCCGGCGCGGAGCTCGACGCGCGCCGCGTTGTCCGCGATGTTGATGCCGACCGACAGAAGAGTGCCGTCGTTGAAGATCGCGTTGCGGCGCAGCGAGCCGTCCTCGGTGTGCGCGGCTGACCAGTCATCGCCCGCGAGCACGATCGCGCCCTTGACCGCGTGGCTCTGCCAGCCGTTCGGGAACGGGTGGAAGTTCGGGCCATATGACACGCACTTCAGTTGGCCGGAGTAGCGGCCCGTCGCGAACGCGCCCGGCACGGTGAAGCGGGAGCGCACATGGCCGCCGCGCGGGATGTAGAAGCCGACCGTCGCGCCGTTGCAGAACGGGAACGCGACCGGCTGCGGGATCGGCTGGATCGAATCCAAGCGACCGAAGATCGAAGCGAGGTCGCGCATGTTCGCGTTGTTGACGATGCCGTGCGTCGAGCCGCCCGACGGATAGATGAGCTGCGCGGTCGCGAGCGCCGTCGTGTCGTCACCGCCGCCGCCGGCCGGGCACGCGCCCTGCGTCGCGCCTACAACCTGGTAGCTGCCGTCGGGATTCGTCGTCACCGCATCGACGCAGTACGCGCCGAAGGGCGGCATGTAGAGAGTCTTCCGTGTCATATAAATTCACGCGGCGGAAACCCCTGTCTTCAGACAGGGGAGGAGCCGCGCCCTCCAAGTGTTAAAGGTTAAAAACAGGCAATCCGACGGCTTCGCCTGCTGAGTGAGGCGACCGCCGGTTGCCACCGTATGGAGGCTGATCCTGTCCTTTAGGACGCCACCAACATAAGCCGGCTCGGGTGTTCCAAACATCGCCGGGTGCCGTCGCACCGCACTGAGTACACATCATGTCGTAGTCGCCAGTGCGTAGATCGGTAGACCGCACGATGTGATCGCTGGAACAAAATGGACAATCTAGATCGCTCATATCCGCCTTCTCCGCCAGCGCCCGGAGTCGTTGGATGTCGGTGGGGGTCATGTCTTGTCCTCCACCTTGGCGCCGATCGCGTTGAGCGCGGCTGGTTTTGGCCCAGCGCGCATCTTGCGAAGGACATCGGAAACCATCGCTTGCGTGATATTCATTTCAGCCTCGCGGGCGAGTGAAATACGGTTTAGTTGAAGGCGGTACTTTCTCTTGCAGTCGTTCGATATGCCTAGCCTGCACGGATACCAACTCGATAATCGACTCGACTCCATAAAACGACATGAGTTGTAGCGTCTCCGCATCCGCCTCGCGCGCGGCCAGCTTCGCCTGCAATTCGCGGATGATTCACACGTCTTCTGCACGCTGCGCAGAAGTCCCCTCTCGCCACTTCTGTAATTCGACCTTCAGCGATAGGATTTGGTCGGCGTCGGCGCGGAGCATGTCGCGCGCATCCTTGACCAGCTTCGCGCGTAATAGCCGATCTTGCGCCAGTACGTAGCATCCTTTTCGTCGCGCTCAGCAATCTGCGTCTTCGAACGCCCCGACGTGTCGTGCGCTTGCGGCGTCGTCCAGCCGTTCCGCAACAAACCAGAGCCGCTGTCGGATGTGCGGCGCAGCCACTGTGCTGCATAGGGATCAATCTCGTTGTAGTAGGCGGTCACGCAGCGACTCCGAGCACGTCGAGTCCCTCCTTAGCCTGTCCGGCGATCACCGGCCACCAGGTCAGCGCTTTGCGCCGCGTGACCGTGCATTCGACGGCGACGCCGCGCTTCACGAGCCCGGCGGTCTCGCACTCGCTGAGCCGACGCGCTAGCATGAATCGGTCGAGGCCGGTCGCCATAGCGAGCTCGAAGCTCGTCTTGCCGGGGAACGCGCGCACCGCGGCGACCGTCTGATGCTGCTGGTGCGCGCGCTTGCCACTGCGCGTGTGAATCTCAGCCGCTTCGTGCGACGTCTCCGGATCGGTCCGGCGCGCGGCCGGTGTTTCGATTCTGCGCATTTCCATCGGTGTCCTCTTGCTCGACTTCGGACAAGGAAACCGGCTGACACGTGGGGAGCGTGCACCTTGCGGTCGCGGTTCGGCGCAGAGCCGGCAACCGGTTTCCTTGTGCCCCGTGCTACTCGACGGGGCGGCGAGACTTACGGCTTGAACGTGCCGCGGTAGACCTTGATCATCTCGGCGAAGTTGGTCTTCTGCGGCGTGCGCGTGATGCCGCCGCCGGTCCCGCTGTTGTTGCCGCTGTTCTCGTTCACTTCGTGGCCTCCTGTGGCCTGCTGAATTCATGTCGCCTTGCCCAGCGTCCCCACGGCGACGATATGGGGCGGGTTTCGCCTACGATGGGGAGGATGCGCGCAGGCTTCCGGCGCTGGGCCGCCGGTTTTCGATCTCGGTCCGAAGTTCGGGGCCTTCCGACTCCTCCACGTGCGACCGCTCCAGATGTCGCGGATCGCAATGACGCTGCAGCCGTAGCGCTCCGCTAGGATTCGCGCCGTGCACGGCGTGCGATGCTTCTTAGCGCGCTTGATCTCGACGACATCGGCCGGCAGGAACACGGTGCCGACGCCGGCGCGGTTCGCGTCTGCCTGGTGGCAGGCCCGGAAGTGCCACGGATTCATGCAGGCCTTGTTCCCGCACACCGGCATGGTGGTGACCACCAGGCCCTCCGGGATCGGCCCGAACAGCTGAATCCAGAGCCAGCGGCGCGCTGGCATGTGCTTGCCGAGATACGTCTTCGTCGGCACGCCATTCTCGTCGTGATTGCCGAGCCAGCGCCAGCAGTCCTCGGGCGTCCGGCCGAACGCGACGAGCGGCTTCAGGATCGCACCTGGTTTGTGGCCGCCGTCTGCCATCACGCGGCCCTCCCGACGGCGTCACCAGAGATCTCGCGCGCCGCCCGCAGGATCACGCGATCCATCGCTTCCAGCATCCGCACGAGGTCTGTCGCGTTGTAGAGCTTCGCGGCGCGCTCGTGACCGACGGGCACGAAGCCGAGCTTCGCGAGACCTTCGGCGTCGATGCGCAGCGGCGCGATGAGTGCGTTGATGTCGCCGAGCTTGATGTTGGCCGGCGCAGGCGCGGCGCAAGCCTTCCTTGGCGGAATATGCGCCGGCCCGACGGCCGTCGCTGCGGCCGCGCTCGCTTCATCGCCCCTCGTATCCTGACTGCGAGTCAGCCGTTCGGCTTCCTCATGCTCGATGCGCTGCGCTTCACGCTTCTCGTGCTCGGCGATGCGCGCCGCGATCAGGTTGCGCAGATCTTCTGGCGTCTTCTCCGCGCAGAGCGCGACACGGTCGGGGAACAGGGATTCGTGTCCGACGCTGGCTTGGCTCAACACGGCGACGCACGCGCGCACGCGCTCGGCGCGCTGGCTCGCCGCGATCTTCGCGTTCGCGACGGCCGCGTCGACGGCGTCGCGGATGCTCGCGAGCGTCTTGAGCCCCTTGATCGCGCCGCCGATGTCGAGCGAGAGAGACTGCGGCGGCTGGATGGCGTGATCGCCGAGCGTCGCGTTGATCGTCGCGTAGTGCGCGCGCACCGCGTCGACGCCGGCCGCGACGATCTCGCTGCGGCGGCGTTCCTTCTCGGCCTTCACCAGTCGGTCGAGCTCGAGCCTGACGCGCCGCGTTTCGGCCGCGATGTCGTCGATCGTCCGGCAGACTTCGTCGACCGATTGAATTTGCGCCAGAACGGCAGCCTTGGCGGTATCGAGCCGGTCCTCGACACCTCTGCACCACTTCACCGTCTGCTCGGCGTCGGCGAAGTCGCCGTCGGTGACCAGGTTGCGATTGATCCTACCGAGCACCGCCATCGCGTGCGAACGGAACTCGGCGAGGTTGGAGTATGTGACCATGCCCTGTGCTTCGACGCGTAGCGCAGGGAGCGTCGAGGGCGCGCGTCCGACCGGCGCAGGCGCCGCGGTCGGCTCAGGCGTGTAGGCCGCTCGATCGCGCTCGAACTGCTCCCAGCCGGCGACGATGCGGGCGCGCAATTCTGGATCGGAGCGATACCAGCAATGATGCTCTTCGATCAGCGTGCCGTCGTCGTCCCACTTCGACGCCATGAACAGCACGCGCTCGGCTCCGCTGACCATGATCTGCTGTTCCATCTGCACGCGGTAGCGCTCGGGCAGGTGGGGGCCGTCGAACGTGCCCTGCTCGACGAGCGCGCGCAAATCGTCGTTCAGCAGCTTGTGCTCGAAGAGTGTCGTGCCGTCGAGCGTGACGCCGTCCAGGCTCGCTGAATATTTCGTGCCCTCAATGACGCCGACGCACGGATAGAGCTCATCGCCGATGATCTTCTCGGCGAGCGGGCGTGCCAGCGCCTCGGTGCGGTGCCCTTCGGCGAACAGCGCCAGGACGGCCTGGCTCCGTTCCGGAGCGATTCCAGTGGCGCGCCAGCGCAGAAATTGCGAGCGCGTGAGGTACGGCGAGACGCCGACCTGTGGCGCAGCAAGTTCGGCGGCATGACGGTGTCCGAGGCCAAGCGGCTCAAGGAGCTCGAAGCCGAGAACGCGCGGCTGAAGAAGCTGCTGGCCGAGTCGATGCTGGAGAACGAGATCA
>Ga0182749_1001789_pt1 | contig 16387 bp, 18 predicted proteins | sample eDN3rd37CKraftMG_FD_128875 | JGI IMG/M metagenome (GOLD analysis project Ga0182749, IMG submission 128875) | Enriched Miracle-Growth compost microbial communities from Emeryville, California, USA - eDNA 3rd pass 37_C Kraft MG (version 2) (version 2) ...
AAGCGCAATTTGGCAGGAAACGAGGTGCCGTGTAACTTTAACTTCGGTAACCCAGCACCTTATATGACGAGCTGCCCATATAGCGAACCGGGCAAACTCTGCTTCGAAATGGCAAAGATGCCGAAACGCGCGAAAATTTCCGTTCTCAGCCGCCGATCTCTTCTGATCTCGGCGACGGCGGCGACCGCGCTCTCGCCCCTGCTTGCCTACGCCGCAAGCGGCGATATCCAGACGCCCCAACGCAGCAAGCAATTCGAGGAAGCCTTCGCAAGACTTACCGGCGGCGCAAAGCCTGTCGCTCATGATATTGCCGTCGATCTTCCCGAACTTGCCGACAACGGCAATTTCGTTCCGATCACCATCACCGTCAAAAGCCCGATGACGGATGCAGATCACGTGCAGGCGATCCATCTTTTATCGACTCTAAATCCGCGCGCCCACGTCGCGACGTTCCGATTGTCGCCGATCAACGCCGTCGCCCGCGTTCAGAGCCGCATGCGCCTCGCCAAGACGCAGGACGTCATCGTCCTCGCCGAACTCTCGACGGGCGAGATGCTGATGTCGACGACATATGTAAAGGTCACCATAGGCGGCTGCGGAGACTGAGGAGCAAGAGATGGCCGCCAGAAATCCGCGCTTCAGGCTTCCCAAGAACGCCAAGATCGGCGACGTCATCGAGGTCAAGACCTTGATCATGCATCCTATGGAAACGGGCAATCGCCACGACAAATATGGCAAGCTCATCCCGCGGGATATCATCACGACCTTCGTGGCCAAGTATGACGGGTCGCAGGTGTTCCGAGCCGAGTTCGGCACCGGAATCTCCGCCAATCCATACGTCTCGTTCAAAATGCGCGTGCCGGGGCCGGGCGTCTTCGAATTTGCCTGGACGGACGAGCACGGCGTCACGACGATCGCCACGGCGCCTCTGACGCTGATCTAGCCGGACCTCCCGCGTCGCGGAACAGGCTCGCTTTACTTCTCCCGCCCGAATCCGGAAAAGTCGCGGCGTCGGCGCGATTCCTCGCCAACACGTTTTCGCACCACGCGTCAGGACAATCGTATGCACAAAGCGGCTCGTACCCTTCTGATCATCATCATCGCCTTCGTCATCTTTTTCGGCCAGCGCTGGTACGCATACGTGACCAACAAGACCAGCCCTTACAACGAGGTCGGCATCGAGTTGAACAGCGCTATGCCCGCCCCAGTCCGCAAGTGGGGCTGCGATAAGCTGCACGAAACGTTTCCCAAAGCGCAACCGCCCAACGGTTGCCAGGCGGACGACGGCAAGAGCTGGATGTGACGCGACGCGCACGCGAGCGTCCGCGAGCGTCGCTCATCCTATGCGCGCATTGTCTTTCAACAGCTTGTAATTGATGCTGTCGAGCAGCGCCTCGAAACTGGCGTCGATGATGTTCGGCGAGACGCCGACGGTCGTCCAGCGTTGCCCCGTCTCGGTATCGTGGCTTTCGACGAGCACGCGCGTCACGGCATCGGTACCGCCGTCGTGCGTGTGCGTCAGGATGCGGACCTTGTAATCGACAAGCTCAACATTCTCGATGTGCTTTTGATACCGGCCGAGATCGCTGCGCAGCGCCTTGTCGAGCGCGTTGACCGGACCGTTGCCTTCACCGACGGAGACCAAGGGTTCGTTGTCGCCCGCTATCGAAACGGTCACAACGGCCTGAGAGCGGGTCCCGTTACCGTTCAAGGCGCGCTGGCGCTCTACGGTCACGCGAAATGAATCGACGGAAAAGAACCGCGGTACGCTTGCAAGCTCGCGCCGGGCGAGAAGCTCGAACGACGCTTCCGCGGCCTCATAAGAATATCCCTGATCCTCACGCGATTTGATTTCATCGAGCAGCGCCTGAACGCGGCTGTCATCTTTGTCGAAGGGCAAACCGAAGCGTTCGAGAGCTGCCGTCAGCGACGATCGGCCACCCTGCTTCGACACCAGAATGCGCCGTTCGTTGCCGACGCTCTCCGGCGGCACATGTTCATAGGTTTCGGGTGCCTTGATCAACGCCGAGGCATGAATCCCGGCCTTCGTTGCGAAGGCGCTTTCACCGACATAGGGCGCGTGGCGGTCGGGCGCCTCGTTCAAGACTTCATCGAGCACGCGGCTCGCGTGCGTCAGCGTGCGCAGCTTTTCCGGCGTGACCCCAGTCGTGAAAGCATTGGCAAATTCGCTCTTGAGCAACAGCGTCGGGATGATCGACGTCAGGTTGGCATTGCCGCAGCGCTCTCCAAGACCGTTCAGCGTCCCTTGGATCTGTCGGCATCCCGCCCTCACCGCCATCAACGTGTTGGCGACGGCGTTTTCCGTGTCGTTGTGCGTATGGATACCGAGATTTTCCCCCGGCACGTGCTTCGCGACGTCGGCAACAATGCGCTCGATTTCGTGCGGCAGCGTCCCGCCGTTGGTATCGCAGAGCACGACCCAGCGCGCGCCAGCACTGAAAGCCGTCTTTGCGACCGCAAGCGCGTAGTCCCGGTTGCCCTTATAGCCGTCGAAAAAATGCTCGCAATCGATCATCGCCTCGCGCTGCGTCTCGACGACGGCGCGGACCGATTGCTCGATCGTCTCGATGTTTTCTGCTTTCGAAATGCCAAGCGCGACGCGTACCTGATAATCGGACGCCTTGGCGACAAGACAAATGCTGTCCGCCGATGACTGCAGCACGCCCTGAAGCCCCGGATCATTCGCCACGGAACGTCCGGCGCGCTTTGTCATGCCGAACGCGGTGAAACGCGCCGACTTGAGGTCGGGCCGCGAGGAGAACAGCTCGGTGTCCGTCGCGTTGGCGCCCGGAAAGCCGCCTTCAATATAATCCACTCCAAGCTGATCGAGCACACGCATCAGCCGGAGCTTGTCTTCGAGCGAGAAATCGACGCCCGTCGTCTGCGCACCGTCACGCAGCGTCGTGTCAAAAAGATAGAGGCGCTCTTTACTCATGATCGTTCCGCCAGACTCATGACGGTTTCGCCGGGGCCTTGGCTTTGCTGTGCTTGAGCGGCTTTACCATGGTCGTATTCGAAAGCCACTGATCCTCGCGCGGAATGGAGTTGCGCCGAACCGCTGTGTATCCCCGCCCTTCGAAGAACGGAACCGCCGTATCGCTGGCATCGACCGTGATCTCCTCGGCCCCGCGGGCTTCGGCGATCTTTTCGAGTGCACCAGTGAGCGCCGACCCGACCCCCTCCCCGGCGAAATCCGGATGCACATAAAGCATCTCAATCGTTTTATTGTCCTTAAGAGACCCGAACCCGAGGTATTCTCCGTCGAGTTGAACGACCAGCGTAAGCATGCCGCCGAGACGAGCACGGAACTCGCCCGCATCGGCCGCGGATGCGGCCCAGGCGAGACGCTGGTCCTCGTCGTAGTCATCAACCGTCAGTTCTTCGATGCTCTGCGCAAAGAGATCGCGAAGCGCCATAGCATCGGCGGGCAGGAAGGGACGAAGCGGAAAGTCATCGGACATGGAAATAGCATCGTGGCAGGCCGAAAGTATCGGCGTGATTGGCGACCCAAGCTCCCGCCCGGCCTATCGCTAAGGCCGGGAGGATGCAACCCCGGCGCCGCGTCGCACAAATGAAGTTGCTGTTGAGGTCGTCCGTTGCAATGTTCTTAATGCCGCCATTCCGGCGCCACCCCGGATCTACGGCAACACTCGGATCGCAATTGAAAACAGATCAGAGCTTATGGGCCATGCGAGCACGCTTGGTCTCGAGATAGCGCTTATTGAACTTGTTCGGTACGATGACGATTGGCAGCCGCTCCACGACCCGAATACCATGCGCCTTCAGCGCCTGCTCTTTCGCTGGATTGTTCGACAGGAGCTTGAGCTCCGAAACGCCAAGATCGCGTAACACGCGCGCCGTCAGACCGTAGTCGCGACTGTCAATCGGCGCTCCGACCTCGATATTGGCTTCAACCGTATCCAAACCCCGATCCTGAAGCGCATAAGCCTGGATTTTCTTGAACAGCCCTATGCCGCGGCCTTCATGGTAAGGCACGTACACGATGATGCCGTAAGGAACCTCGGTCACCACCTTCAGCGCGGCCTGGAGTTGCTGATAGCAGTCGCAGCGCAGCGAGTGGAAGATGTCGCCCGTCACGCAGCCGGAATGTACCCGCACGACCGGCACGGCCGCCGAGCCGTTCGCCGCCTTCGGGTCTCGGTGGATCAGAACGAGGATCTGTTCTTCGTCCGACTCGCCCTGGTAGGCATGGGCTTCGAGCATCAGCTCACGCCCTTGGTATTCGATCGGAAGAATGGTCTCGACCGACCAGTCTGCTGGCAGCTTCACGGACGTCAAGGCACCCGACTTCATTGTTGTTGTTGCTCCGGGATCATCACAAGCATATGCCCCATTCATGGCGAGAACGCAAAGCCTAGAGGTTGCTATGGTATTGATGGTCCTCGAACCACAAGGGTTCCCGACAACCATCATAAGGGACCGCCCGCTTCAAATGGACACGAATGGCGTTTGAAAGAGGTGGTCAGGATGCCGCGGACCGGGCTCAAGCGGTTCCAGCATTTACACGCGCTGCGGCGCTGAGCGCCTCGGCCCCGAGCGACCGGCAATATGCCTCAATTCGTCATCAGGCGTGCGTATTCGATCTTGGGACAGCGATCCATGACCACCGTAAATCCGGCGGCGCGACCCGCGGCGGCCGCCTGCTCGTTGATGACGCCGAGCTGCATCCAGATGACCGTCGCTCCGAGCCTCTCCTTCGCCGCGATCGCATCTTGCACGACCTGGAGCGCGGCTTCCGGGGTACGGAAAATATCGACGACATCGATCGGAGGCGGCACGTCTACGAGGCTTGCATAGACCTCCTGGCCAAGGATCATCTTGCCAGCGATGCCGGGATTGACAGGTCGCACCGCATAGCCCCTGCCTATCAGATATTGCATAACGCCGAAGCTCGGCCGCTCAGGCTTGGCACTGGCGCCGACGACAGCAAACGTCTTCACTCGCTTGAGAATGCCACGCACATCGTCATCGCTCAGTCCATCGATGCTCATGCTGCAGGTTCCGGTAGAGTGACGCGTCCATGCGCGTCGAGCGGCATGAATGGATTGTGGGCGACCTCCCAGATGTGCCCATCCGGATCTGCGAAATAGCCGGAATAGCCGCCCCAGAACGCCTTCTGTCCAGGCTTCAACAATTTCGCACCCGCTGCGACGGCTTCGCCAAGCACCTGATCGACAGCGGCGTCCGAAGTGACGTTGTGCGCCAGAGCGACGCCGGAAAATCCTGCTTTGTTTGGAGTAATAGATGCGTCCTTTGCAAGCGCCTCGAGGCCGAATAGGGCGAGCACGACACCCCCTGCATCGAAGAAAGCAACAGATGCTTCACTCGCCGCCGATGCCTTGAATCCCAGCGCCTCATAGAACTTGCGCGACCGCTCGACATCGTCGACGCCGAGGGTGACGAATGACAGCCGAGGTTCCACGTCACTTATCCTTCCAGGCGGCCGGCCGCTTTTCCAGAAAGGCGCAGATGCCCTCTTCGGCGTCGGCGAGCATCATATTTTCGACCATGACCTCACTGGCGAAAGCGTAAGCCTCTTCGAGCGGCATCTCGGCTTGCCGGTAGAAAGTTTCCTTACCGATAGCGACAGTCGCTTTCGACTTCGCCGCGATCTTCCTGGCCATGCCCAGCGCTTCCGGAATGACCTCTTCCGCCTGAACGACCCGGTTGACTAGGCCGTAATGCATGGCTTCTGCCGACGTCGCGGCCTCGCCGAGCAGCAGCATCTCCATGGCGTGCTTGCGTGAAACATTGCGCGATAGCGCCACCATCGGGGTCGAACAAAAGAGACCAATGTTGACGCCCGGCGTCGCGAAATCGGCAGTCTCCGCTGCGATCGCCAGGTCACACGTCGCGACGAGCTGGCATCCCGCCGCCGTTGCACGTCCTTGAACCGCCGCGATCACCGGCTTCGGACATTGCACGATGGCTTTCATCAGCGCGGAGCACGCCGTCATCGTTTCGCGAAAGAAGGCCAAGCCTCCGTCCTGGTCCGCGCGATGTGCCGTCAGCTCCTTCAGATCGTGTCCCGACGAAAAGACGCTGCCCTTCGCCGCGATAACGATTGCTGCGAGTGTCGGGTCGCGCCCGATGCGTTCGACATGCTCGTGAAGATCGCGGAGCAGTGCCAGCGACAGGGCGTTGCGCGCCGTAGGCCTGTTGAGCGTGAGGAGCGCAATCCCGGACTCGATCACTTCGAAGACGACAACTGGCGACGCGTCTGGCGAGCCATTCTGCATCAGATCTGCCTGTTTGCGAGCGCCCAGCTCGATCCGGCGCTACTGCAACGCTTTCTCGATCTCGGCCTTGTGGGCCTTCACGATATCAACGTTTTCCTTGAACTGCAGCTTCGGTGTCGTGCTGATCGCTTCCGACAGCTCGTCCATGAGCTGTTTCTTGTCCTTATCCGGTATGTTCGAGTCCTTCTCGACATCGTCACGCTCTTTTTTCAATGCGTCCACGGGATCGACGAAGTCGCCGGTATTGGAATCGAGCCCGGCCATGACGATCGATATGTTTGCCGCAACGTCATCCAGTTCGGCGAAATTGCCGAACCCATGCTTTGTTGCGATGCCTTCCAATTCGGCTTGCAAGGCCGGATCTGGCGTGTCCCCGGCTGCCTGAATCTTCGATGCGATTGCCGCAAGATCGGGTTGCGCGGCAAGGAAATGCTGGACCTGTTGTTCGGTAAGCTTGATTTGCTTCACATCATCGGTCGTCGAGGCGTCGGCGTCTGGCGCGCCTTGTTCCGCGGGAGCCGCAGCCCGAGGTGTCGCCTTATCCTGCGCCCGCGCCTGCGCCGTCCCTAGACCTATCGCAATTCCCAATACAACAACCGCCCACTTGGTCAAAAAGACCCGCATCGTGTTCCTCCACATTGGCCCTTCCCGCCATCGGCGCGTTGAGCGACCTGACACGGCGACTGAGACGAGATTAAGAATAATTGCTCAGCCAAGCGATCCCATCATTGTCCTAGCGCTTGCGACATCGTGGGTCGCCGCGTGTTCTGGGGCTAAATGCCTGGCACAATTTCCGAAAGCAGGTTTTCTCGGCATCGCAGGGAGAACATTCGGCGATGAACGCCGAACGCGCCATCGTTATCAGGCGCCCGCCTGCATCTACTCCCGGCGGATAAAAAGCGCTCTTCTATGAGTTTGATCGCTGGGTCCGCCAGCCCATCGCAGCACTGAACGCGACGGCTCGGATATAGATGGACACCAACCACCTGGGATCGAGATGTTCCATCTCAAGGAGCCGTTCACGACGAAGCTGACGCACTTCAACGAGTGTCTCGGCCAGCTCTCGTGTCGCTCCGAATACAATTTTGCGCGGACTAGATAAGGTTGCAGCCATCTCAAACCCCCCGATATGAGACACGACGCCCTCTGATGGGACGCACACTGACGGCAAGCCTCCTTGAACTCAAGGTCATGATTTGGTTAACCGCTAAAAACTCGCAGACGATGCAACATCGCCACGAACTTTGCTGTAGTATAATACCACATGTAGGTATCGAATTACCACATAGCACATTTCACTGAATTGACGGCGTTTTTCCGCCATGTCGCAGGGTTTAAACTTGCAATTGCGTGATGGTTTTTGTATTCAGCGCGCTTTCCGGACTGGTTTTCGATTGCCACGGACGGTATCAACCGCCGGTCCAGTCCCGCCAAGGAGCTTCAAGTCCAATGTCTACCTATGTCGCCAAGCCGGCCACGGTGGAGAAGAAGTGGGTCCTCATCGATGCCGAAGGGCTCGTTGTCGGCCGCCTCGCCGCTCTCATCGCGACACGCCTCAAGGGCAAGCATAAGGCCATCTACACGCCGCACGTCGACTGTGGTGACAACATCGTCGTCATCAACGCCGAGAAGGTCGTCTTCACCGGCGCCAAGCGCGAAGACAAGATCTATTACAAACACACCGGTTACCCGGGCGGCATCAAAGAGCGCACGCCGCGCCAGATCTTCGACGGCAAGCACCCCGAACGCATTATCGAGAAAGCCGTCGAACGCATGCTGGCGCGCGGTCCTCTCCATCGCCAGATCATGCGCAACCTTCGCGTCTATAAGGGTAGCGACCATCCGCACACGGCGCAAAATCCGGAAAAGCTCGACGTCGCGAAACTCAACCGTAAGAATGTGAGGGTCTGAGATCCATGGCCACCGAAACAAAGACCCTCGCCGATCTTGCGAACGTCAAGACCGCCGAACCTGAAGCAGCACCCGTCCGCACGCAGAAGCTCGATAAGCTTGGCCGTGCCTACGCTACCGGCAAGCGCAAGGATGCCGTCGCGCGCGTCTGGATCAAGCCAGGCAAGGGCGTCATCACGGTCAACGAGAAAGACTTCAAGGCGTACTTCGCACGTCCGGTGCTGCAGATGCTGTTGCAACAGCCGCTCAACATCGCCAACCGCGCGACACAGTACGACATCCGCATTTCCGTTGCCGGCGGCGGGCTCTCGGGTCAGGCGGGCGCCGTGCGGCACGGTATTTCCAAGGCTCTGACCTATTATGAGCCGGAACTCCGCGGCGTCCTGAAGAAGCAAGGCTTCTTGACGCGCGACAGCCGCACCGTCGAGCGTAAGAAATACGGCCGGGTCAAGGCTCGCAAGTCCTTCCAGTTCTCGAAGCGCTAAGCGCTCCCAAGAACGCCAAAGACTTCAAGCAGCCCGCCCCTCCGGCGGGCTGTTTTGTTCACATCTGTTGCAGTCAAAGGGTTGCCGCAACGACGGCACGGTGCCACATACCAACATATTCCCATCATTGACCCGTGGCACTCGCAGTCGGGTTTTTCGGAGACATCGATGGATTGGCTGCTGCACGGCATCAACGAGCTTTTGTCAGTGCTCGCCGCCGATATTGCCCATGTCGTCTCGCCGCACTGGTGGCGCACCCACAGCGTCCCGCTCTTCAACATCCTGATGATCGACCTGACGCTCGCCGGCGACAACGCCATTGTTGTCGGTATGGCCGCGTCGCGCGTCGAACTGTCGATGCGGACCAAGGTCATCTTCTGGGGTATCCTCGGCGCCGTCCTGTTGCGGATCATCTTCTCGAGTGTCGCTCAGCAGATGCTGCAGGTGATCGGCTTGACCCTGGCGGGCGGCATTTTGCTCTTGTTCGTCTGCTGGAAAATGTACAAGCAGATCGTTGAAGCGGACACGCACTCCATCCATGAGGTCGAGAAGAATTTGGCCTCATCGACCCCTCCCGCGAACGCGACGAGCTTCTGGGGCGCGCTCTGGACGATTATCCTCGCCGACCTGTCAATGTCGCTCGACAACGTGCTCGCCGTCGCGGGCGCCGCAGGAGAATCGACGCTGGTTCTCGTCATAGGCCTCGGCATTGCCATCGTTTTAATGGCTCTCGCATCGAATTATATCGCTAAGCTTCTGGCGCGTTATCCGTGGATCGCGTGGATCGGTCTGCTTATAATTCTCTACGTCGCGCTCGATATGATCTATCGCGACAGCCACCGGATCGCGTGCGCCAACTACGGCATCGGGTGCTCGGAAACGATCTGGAAGGGTATTCTACACCGGCTTGGGATTAGCGGCTGAGATGACGACGCAAGCTTCGCAGGCCACCAAGGCCGCCACCATTTTTATCGACGGAGAGGCCGGCACCACCGGGCTCGAAATCCGTGAGCGGCTGGCCGGTGTGCGTGGTATTAGCGTCATGAGCATCGATCCGGACCGGCGTAAGGATAAGTCGGCGCGCGCCGAAATGATGCGCAACGTCGATCTCACCGTGCTCTGCCTGCCTGACGATGCGGCACGAGAAGCCGTCGCGCTCGCCGATGACCTGGGAGCCGACGCGCCGAAGATCATCGACGCTTCGACCGCGCACCGCGTTGCACCGGGCTGGGTCTATGGTTTTGCCGAAATGGGGCCCGCGCAGGCCGATGCCATCGGGAACGCGACCCGCGTCGCCAATCCCGGCTGCTATCCGACGGGCGGGATCGCCTTGATCCGTCCGCTGGTCGAGGCGGGCATCATTCCGGACGACTATCCGCTGACCGTCAACGCCGTCTCCGGCTATTCGGGTGGCGGCCGCAGCATGATCGAATCCTATGCCGCCGGAACTGCACCGCCATTCGAGCTTTACGGTCTCGGACTGGAGCACAAGCACGTACCGGAGCTGCAAAAGTATTCGGGATTGACCCGGCGGCCCATCTTCGTGCCAAGCGTCGCCAACTACTACAAGGGCATGCTCGTCTCGGTTCCGCTCCACCTCGACACCTTGCCCGGCAAGCCGACTCTGCGGGACATCGAGCGCGTGCTTGAACAGCGCTACCGGGGCAGTGAGCTTGTGCGCGTAATCCCCGAGCCGTCCGCACAGATGGCACGCCTTGATGCGGAATCGTTGAACGATACCGACAAGCTTGAACTTTATGTCTTCGGCAAACCGGAGCTAAATCAGGCGGTGCTGGTCGCGCGTCTGGACAATCTCGGCAAGGGCGCCGCCGGAGCCGCGGTCCAGAACATCAAGCTAATGCTAGGTCTCAAATAGAATGGGTCCCGGATCTCGCAAGAGTAATCGCGCGGGATGACAATTTACGAGCGAGCACGCGCCGCGATGGTCGCTTGCCGGATCGCGTGCAGATGCACGACCGAAAGCACGAATACGATCGCGCCGCCGAGCTGATGCGCGACGCCGAGTTCCAACGGAACGTGGGCCAGCAGCGTCGCAATGCCGAGGCTCACTTGCGCCAAGACCGCGCAAGCCAGGAGAATGCCCGTCGCACGGATGCGGCTATCGACGGGCGAACGCAGCACCAGCCAAATTTCGGTGAGCACGATAAGCACGACCATATAAGCCATGATGCGATGATTGAATTGCGCAGCAGCGTGGCTCTCGAAAAACGTCAGGTACGCGGGTTTCGTCCAATAGTCGCTCGGCACCCACTGACCGTCCATCGTCGGCCAAGTGTTGTAGATGAATCCAGCCTTGAGACCTGCCACGAACGCGCCGAGAACCACCTGTAAAACCACAGCGGCCACGACGACCACGCCCATGCGCTTGATCGCCGGAGTTACGGCGCCGACGGCCGTGCGGGCCGCATCCGGCCATTCATTGAGAGCGAGCCAAACGAGAAGCCCGAGGATCGCGAACGCCGTCGTCAGATGCAGCGCCAGCCGGTACTGGCTGACATCGATGCGATTGACGAGCCCGGATTTCACCATGTACCAGCCGATGAAGCCCTGCACCCCGCCGAGCGCCAGCACCCCGAGAAATTTCACTCCGCTCCCAGACTTGAGGCGGCCGGTCAGCCAGAAGAACGCGAGCGGCAAAGCGAAAGCAATGCCGATGAAACGTCCGAGAAAGCGGTGGCTCCATTCCCACCAGTAGATAGACTTGAACGCATCGAGCGTCATGTCAGGGTTCATGATGTGGTATTGCGGAATCTGCTTGTAATCGTTGAAGGCGGAAACCCAATCGGCGTGATTGAGCGGCGGAATGGCGCCAAGCAGCGGCTCCCATTCCGTTATTGAGAGACCGCTTTCCGTGAGACGCGTCGCGCCTCCGACGACGACCATCGCGATGACGAGCGCCGCGACGAACCACAGCCAAATGGACACTGCACGGTTACCGGCAATTTCGCCCACACCTGTGGCCGTTCGATCATCTGCGAGGCGAGCCAACGTCATGCGCGGTAAATATCCTCTACGAACCTGCCCAGCGTGTGATACTCCGTCCCACGCCCGGAACAATGCGCCTATCCGGCGCGGTTGCCGTAAAACATTTGAGCCCGTATCCCAGCAAAATGACCCAGCGCCAACGCAAATTCCTAGGCACGATCGCGCTTCTGCTGCTGATCGCCGTTTATGCGCTCACGGCTATGGGCGTTGCGGTCGTACTGCAGGTGCACAACGTCAGCAAATTCGCCGAGTTTTCGTATTACGTGGTCGCTGGCTTGCTATGGGTGGTGCCGGCCGGCCTGCTCATCTCGTGGATGCAAAAGCCGGATAGCTGAGCGCTTCCGCCAGGCCGCCGCGTGATCGTCCGGTGAAAATCCGATTGAAACACTGCGGTCAGGCCCGGCGCGCCAACTCCGGAGACCGGCGTTGCGTCACACGCGCGATCCGCTGATGGACCGCCGCCCTGCCCCAAGCGCGGCGCTCGAAACGAACGATGTCGATATCGGCGACCTCGAAGCCAAGGAACGTGCCCTCCGGATCGGCTATGATCGGAGCTTCTTTGCATGGTTCGACAACGATAACGCCGGTATCGAAGCGGCCTTCGATCATTCCGAAAAGCTCGCGCGCTTCGTCATGGCGGCTTGAAACGATGATGTGGTCGTAAGCTTCGTCGAGCGCATCCAGGACGAGATTGAGCTGATCGGAATTGATCGTCTCAGGTGAGAGGTCCAGCGCTTTACCGGCCGCGATTGCATGGACGCTGGTTCCCGGCAGGCGCTGAATAATCTCACCAAAATTCACCTCGCCGCGAAGGAGATCGTTCAATCCGACGCTGCAATCAAGGCCGACCGATTCTGCCATGCCTTCACCGGAGGGGCTCCAATCGATCAAGATGACTTCCGCACCTCTGTGCGCAAGTGCATTCACGAGTTCGGTCGTCTCCTCAGTGACATCGATGCTCTCGCGTTTTCCCGTTATAAGCGTCCTATAACCGCTATCAGGCCGGCGGCGATCGCGCAGGCGCGATGACAACGCGATGACGTCACCCTCAGCAATGATAGAAACAGGCGCTGGCGGCGGCTCCAGCAACGCGGGTGTCTCTGTCTCGCCGTGTTCGATCTCGCGCGGCAGCTCGGACTGCCGCGGCGCTACCGGCTCAGAATGCAAGCTTACCAGTTCGAGCAACTGCGGTTGCGGCACATGGCTGAGCGACCTTTTTCGTGCCGCGCGGAAAAGAGCTGCCATCACGATCCAGGCGGTACCGAACATCAACGACGCGAGCGTGATCAGCGCCGCGAGAGCGCCATTCTTCAGAAAAACGGGGACACTTTCCGGTTGAGCATCCGAGATGATTTGTGCCGTGACCGGCTGCGCCCAAGCTTCCAGTTGCTTCCAGATGTCATCGATTTTTGTGACACTCCGTTCGGCGAGCGAAGCAGGGCCCGAAGACGCGGTGCGGCTGGCGACCGTACCAGATGCGTGCTTGGCGACGATCGCAAATTCCGCTTGGCTCTGATTGCGGGGCGCAACCAGTGACAGCGCCGCGTACGTCAAACCTCCGAGCATGAGACTGAGAGCGAGGAGCCAACGCACACGACGCTTCAGAACGTCGAACACCGATCCCATATCGATGTCGTCAGGCGAGGCAGGGCCGCGGGACCGCATAACATTACTCAATAAAACGTTTTGGACCCCGTGAGTAATCGACAGCCACGGTTAGCAAGTCCTTAAGCGTTCCTGAAAAAAGCATGGTCTCAAAGTTTATTAACACTGTGACGGGCTCGGTTCCGAGTTTCTATGCAAGGTCGGAAATCCGGACGGGGCGGCAACCCGTAGTTAACGGAAGTGGCACGCGGCCTGCTTGTAAGGCGTCACGTTTATCCAGACGGGACGCGCAGCAGAATGGCACTGACATTCGACTTCAAGAGCCCCCCGGCAAATCGCCTCGCGGACGTCTTGGCAGCCGCACGCCAAATGCCCTTCAAGAGGGCCAAACTGGCCGATACCACCCGCGCGGGCCATCAGCGGACGCTTTCGCCCGTCGTCGTCAGCGGCAGCATCCGTTGCCTCGAATTTTTGATCGTGACCATTCTCGGGCTCGCGATCGCGCACCTCTATGTCGCGGAATCGGGCGTTCTGCAGAACACGGTGTATCTTTTTGCAACAGCCCTCGTCGGCGCCGCGACCGAAATCGTGTTCGGCCTGCTCGATCTTTACAGCCTGCGCGCCCTGTCCGCGCCAATCAGGAATTTGCCAGTCGCGATGCTCGGCTGGACCATCGCCTTCGCGGCGCTCGTCGCCGGCGTTTTCTTTTTCAAGGTCGGCTCCGAGGTTTCGCGTGTCTGGCTAGCAGCATGGTTCGTCTCGGGTGCCTTCCTGGTGATCGCCGAACGTCTCCTCACCGGCTGGTTCGTTCACAGCGCCGCAAACTCGGGCCGCCTTTATCAGCGCGTCGCGATCTACGGCGCCGGTCCTTTGACCGAGAATTTTCTCGGAGAACTCGAAGCCGACGGTAATTCGATCGTGCGTATCGCGGGCATCTTCGACGACCGCAAGGATGGACGCGCTCCCGGGCAGATCTCCGGCTATCCACGGCTCGGCACGCTCAACGATCTCATAACCATGAGCCGCTCGAAACAGCTCGATCTTGTCGTCGTTTCGTTGCCGCTTGCCGCCGAGGGACGCCTCTCGAACGTCGTCGGTCGCCTATCGGTGCTGCCGGCCGACGTCAAAATGCCGGCGCGAGCCAGCGGACTGAGGTTTTCACGGCGCACGTATTCCCACGTTGGATCGGTCGCTATGATCGATCTCTACGACAAGCCGATCGCTGATTGGGATTACGTTTCGAAGTGGCTTTTCGACAAAGCCGCAGGTCTGATCGCACTTGCGGTCATGGCGCCGCTGATGCTGCTCATCGCTCTTGCCGTGAAGCTCGAGAGCCGCGGGCCGGTTTTCTTCCGGCAGAAGCGGTACGGCTTCAACAATGAATTGATCGAAGTTTTCAAGTTCCGCTCGATGTACGTCGACCGCTGCGATGCGACAGCCTCGAAGCTCGTGACCAAGGACGATCCGCGCGTTACACGCGTCGGCCGCTTCATCCGCAAAACGAGCCTCGACGAGCTTCCGCAGCTGTTCAACGTCATCAAAGGCAATCTCTCGCTTGTCGGGCCGCGTCCGCACGCAGTCCAGGCCAAAGCCGCCGGTCACCTCTACGACGAGGTCGTGGATGGATACTTCGCACGCCACAAGGTGAAGCCCGGCATCACCGGCTGGGCCCAGATCAACGGCTGGCGTGGCGAAACCGATACCGAAGAGAAGCTCACCAAGCGCATCGAGCATGACCTCTATTACATCGAAAACTGGAGCGTCTTCCTCGATCTCTACATTCTCTTCAAAACGCCCTTCGCCCTGTTGAATACCGAAAGCGCCTACTGAAACTAGAACGTTCCGCGGAACGCCGGCTGCAATGTCGCCCGTCGTAGCTACGGCGCCGGCGCTCACCGAGGCACATACTCGCCGGCAATATTTAACGAGCAAACGCGCGGGAAAAATTCCCGGATAGCATTTCATCTCCGCTCGGACTATTGCACCCGCACGGGCGCCTGATCGGCCTGAACCGTTGTTAACAATGAGCGTGTCCGGTCTGCGTTGCGTTCATGCACGGGATGAAGAAGGGCCTGAAACCCCTGTCTTGGTCACTGTATGCGAACGAATTTCCGCTCAGCCGATTAACGATAAGAGCTGCGTCCGGCTATGATGCGGCATCGCGTGATGATCCTGGAGTTCCGCAAGACGAAGACAATTGAGCGTCGACGCATTGGATCGAATACGCGCCGTGATGAGATAGAATGTTCTCCGCTCCGCGCATCCAAGCTGACGTTCTTTTCCACGGCCGCGCAAACTTGAACCCGAGCCTTGACGCGCCGCTATGACTGGGCAAAAATGTTACAATATTACAAAATGAGTTTGTGACGCAATGCCCTTGAGACGCCGCCTTCTCGTTCTCATTTCTGTCGTTCTCGCGGCGTGCCTCCTTATGGGTGGCGTGCTGACGTATTGGACGGGACTGCGCAAAATCGAATTAGAGATGTCGTCGGCAATCGAAGTCGGCGACAGCGCAATCGGGGATTCCCTGTCGGCGATTTCGACAAGCGGTGATCCCGCCGCGCAACTGCGCCGGACCATCAGATCATTCGACGGCGATCGCCACGTCATTGCACGCTGGATCGCACACGACGGCAGCTTGAAAAATATTTCCCGCCTTCGCCAACCGGCCGACCCTCCGCCGGCGTGGCTTTATTGGCTGCTGGCTGGAAAAATCCATACCCACGAGTTTGGACTGCCGGCCCCTTACAAAAATTTCGGGCGCATCGAACTCGTCGCTGATCCGCACAACGAAATCGGCGAAGTCTGGGAAGACCTCAAGCTCAAGCTGATCATCATTTCGAGTTTCTGCGGCATCGTTCTGGCGTTGATCTATGCGAGTCTTGGACACGCGCTGAAACCGCTTGAGGATCTTTCATCGGCACTGAACCGCGTCGGCGAAGGCGACTACACTGCACACGTTGCCGAGCAGGGCCCGGAAGATCTCAATCTCATCTATCGCGCTTTCAATCGTATGGCGGGGCAACTCCGCAGCGCGGAGGAACAAAACCAGCGTCTCAACGAGCAGCTCTCGACCGTGCAGGAGGAAGAGCGCTCGGA
>Ga0182749_1001791_pt1 | contig 16369 bp, 13 predicted proteins | sample eDN3rd37CKraftMG_FD_128875 | JGI IMG/M metagenome (GOLD analysis project Ga0182749, IMG submission 128875) | Enriched Miracle-Growth compost microbial communities from Emeryville, California, USA - eDNA 3rd pass 37_C Kraft MG (version 2) (version 2) ...
ATCTCGGCCGGGTAGCCGCGCAGACCCGTCTGGGTGTCGTGGACGCGACGGCCCGTGGCGAGAGCGAACAGCTCACGGGTCACGGCGTTGCCGCACCGGGAGCGCAGCGGGACCCTGCCGGAGAACCGGCGTGTGCCCAGGACCATCGGCCGGGCGCCGGGCGCGTCGTCCGCGGCGCTCGAACCCTCCACGCCCAGGCGCCAGGCGACGGCGGCGACGTCGTCCGGCGTGTGCTGCCCGTCGCAGTCCGCGCACACGACGTCCTGCCCGGGCAGGTGCGCGACGACGAAGGCGAGGCCCGCGCGCAGGGCCGCACCCTTGCCCCGGTTCCGCTCGTGGGTCAGCACGGTGGTTCCCGGGACCGCGCGCACCGCGTCGAAGACGGGCGCGAAGCCAGGGCCGGAGCCGTCGTCGACCACCACCACGCGGTCGGCGGTGCCGCTGGCGACGAGCACGTCGACCAGGGAGACGAGCCGCCCGTCGGGCTCGTAGGCGGGGATCAGGACGATCATGGCACGCACCCCTCAGCCCGCGATGTAGAGGATGTCGGAGGTACCGCGCTCGCGCCCGGAGCCGAGCGGGTCGTTGACCAGGGAGCCGTCGAAGACCATGGTCGAGGAGCCGCCGCCGTCGATGTTGTACGCCGTGGTCGCGCCGAGGTCCTTCATGATCTGCGCCAGGCCGGTCATCGTGACGCCCGCGGAGTAGCCGGGGCTGCGCCCGTCCACCACGACGAAGACCAGGTGGTCGTCGTCGATCACGCCGACCGCGGTGCGCGGCTGCTCGCCCTGGATCGAGTGGTTGCCGAAGTTCGTGTCGACCTCGACCTGGTCGATGCCGTCGACGATCTCTCCGTCCTCGACGATGGCGGGGCCGAAGGAGAGGGTGTTCCAGACCCCGTCCGCCACGAGCGTGGCGGCGTCCGTCGTCGTCTCGTCGTAGACCGTCACGGTGCCGTCGCGGTAGAAGGCGAGGCCCTCGCGCGCGCCCTCGTCGCGGTAGACGACGCCGTTGCGGATCACGATGCCCGTGTCCCGGAAGCCGTAGTAGTCGCCGTTGATCGCGAAGACCGCGCCGACGTCCGAGGCGATGTCCGAGGTGTCCTCGGTGATGTTCGTGCCGAACTCGTTGTGCGCGAAGGCCGAGCGCAGCACGGTGGCGTCCGAGAGCGTCACGTCGGCCACGTAGTAGGTGACGGTGTCGTCCCCCGAGCCGGTGGTGACCTTCGTGATCGCGATGTCGGCGTCGTCGGAGGTGTAGCTCGTGGCTGTCACCACGGCGTCACTCGTCGGCGACGAGCCGGAGGACGACGTGGCAGAGCCGTTGGACGCCGTCGTGCCCGACGCCGGGTTCTGCGCGGCCTCGTACGCCGCGACGTCGGCGATCTGGACGTGGTCGACGACGAAGCGGTCGAGCGCCCAGGCGGAGCCGCCTCCGACGACCAGGACCAGGGCGAGGGCGACGGCGACGACGGTCCGGCGAACCTTGTGCGCGCGCCGCCGCAGAGGCCGGGACTCCGGGGCGGGCTGTGTCGGTGTGCTCATGGCACAGGTCTACGGAGGCGCTCCAGGCCCGGTCGTTGAGATGGCTGTTCGGCCCCTGTGAGGGCCGCAGGAACCTGTGCGTCAGGGCTGCGGCGTGCGGCTCTCCCGCCAATGCTCGAGCATCGCGGGCATCTCGCGGCGCAGAAACTCGAAGAACTCCGCCGTCTGTGCGAGGCGACGCCCGGCGGGCGACTCGTGCCCGACGGCGTCGGCGCCCGCCGCGGCGAGCCGCACCCACCGCTCGATCTCGTGGTCACGGTGGTACAGGGCCTCGTACCAGACGTCGGACAGCAGCCGGTACCGGTCGAAACGTTCCCCGGGGCGGCGATCACGGGCGATGAGCCGCACCTGCAGCAGGTAGCGCACGGCGCCCGAGACCGAGCCGGCCGAGACCTGGAGCCGTGCCGCGAGCTCGGCGGCGGTGGCCTCCCCCTCGTCCCGGCTCAGGAGGACGGCGAAGGCGCGCGCAGGCATCCGAGGCATGCCCGCCTCGGCCATCGCGTCGGCGAAGCGCTCGACGAACTCGTCGGCCGGGTTCGTGGGCTCGGAGGGCATGCCCGACAGTCTACAAGAATCAGAACTTTCAGAAGTTGCTGAACGCTTGTAGCGTGAGAGCCATGACGGACACCATCGCGGTCGAGGGACTGGTCAAGCGGTTCGGCAGGGTCGCGGCCCTCGACGGACTCGATCTACGGGTCGCCCCCGGTGAGGTGCACGGCTTCCTCGGCCCCAACGGCGCCGGGAAGTCCACCACGATCCGGTGCCTGCTCGGACTGCTGCGCCATGACGGGGGCAGCGCCCGGGTCTTCGGCAAGGACCCCTGGCACGACGCCGTCGAGATCCACCGGCGCCTGGCCTACGTTCCCGGCGACGTGGCCCTGTGGCCCAACCTCTCCGGGGGCGAGACCATCGACCTGCTGCTGCGGCTGCGTCACGTCGACCCCCGGCGCTCGCTGCGCGACGAGCTGGTCGAGCGCTTCGAGCTCGATCCCACCAAGCGCGGGCGCGCGTACTCCAAGGGCAACCGGCAGAAGGTGGCGCTCGTCGCCGCGTTCGCCGCACCCTGCGACCTGCTCGTCCTCGACGAGCCGACCTCCGGGCTCGACCCGCTCATGGAGCAGGTCTTCGCCGAGTGCCTCGCCGAGCACAAGGCCGCAGGAACCACGGTCCTGCTGTCGAGCCACATCCTCTCGGAGGTGGAGCGCCTCGCGGACCGCGTCACGATCGTGCGATCGGGACGCGCCGTCGAGACCGGTACGCTGGAGGAGCTGCGCCACCTGCGCCGCAACCGCGTCAGGGCCGAGCTCGCCGGGCCTGTCCCCGACCTGCGGGGCGTCCCGGGGGTCCACGACCTCGCCGTCGAGGGGCGGAGCGTCTCGTGCACGGTGGACCCTGAGGGCACGAACGCGCTGCTCACCGCGCTGAGCGCCGCCGGGGTGCGGTCCCTGACGAGCACACCGCCGCAGCTGGAGGAGCTGTTCCTCGACGTCTACCGGAGCGCAGCGGCCGCCAGCGCGACGCACGGCGCGACGGGCACGGGCGGTGCGCCGCCCACGGAGCCCGGCGCCGGGAGGGCCTCGGGGACGGCACGGCGATGAGCCGTCTTGCAGGCGCCGGAACCCTCCTGCGGCTCGCCGTCCGGCAGGACCGGCTCCTCGTGCCGGTCTGGCTCGTCGTGCTCGTCGGCATCTGCTACGCATCCGCCGCAGGCACCCTGGGCCTGTACCCGACCGCGGCGGAACGGGTCGAGGCAGCCACCGCCATCGACGCGAGCCCGGGACTGGTCGCCCTCTACGGGCCGATCCTCGACCTCCGCAGCGTCGGGGAGCTCGCGATGGCCAAGATGACGGTCACCTACGCGCTGCTCGTCATGGTGATGATGCTGTTCGTGGTGCGCCGCCACACCAGGGTGCCCGAGGAGTCCGGCCAGGCAGAGCTGCTGAGCGGCACGGCCGTCGGCAGGGGCGCCCCGCTCGCGGCGGCGACGGCGTTCGGAGCAGGGACCGCCGTGCTGCTCGGTGTGCTCGTCGTGCTCGTCAACACGGCCGCCGGACTGCCCCTGACCGGGTCGGTCGCCTTCGGCGGCGCCTGGGCCGGGTGCGCCCTCGTGGCGACCGGGCTGGCGGCGCTCGCGGCGCAGCTCTCGGCCAGCGCGCGCACGTGCGCCGGCGTCGCGGCGGCCACGATCGCGGCGATGTTCGTGCTGCGGGCGGTGGGCGACACCTCGCGGTGGTCCTTCCTCTCGTGGCTCTCCCCCTTCGGCTGGAACACCCAGCTGCGCAGCTACGGGGCCACCCGCTGGTGGGTGCTGCTGCTGCACCTGGGACTCGCACTGCTCCTCGTCGTCGCGGCCGGGCTCGTGCACGCCCGCCGCGACCTGGGAGCGGGGGTGCTGAGTTCCCGCCCCGGTCCCGCGGTCGCGTCGCCACGGCTCTCCGGCACCCTGGCGCTGGTCCTCGACCAGCACCTGCCGATGCTGGCCTGGTGGTCGGCGGCCTGCCTCGCGGGCGGGCTGCTGTTCGGGGCGGTCTCCCCCACCATGGACGGGGTGGCGACCGGCAGCGTGCGCGACCTCCTCGAGCAGCTCGGTGGCAGCGGAGCCTTCCGCGACGTGATGCTCGGGGCGGTGATCTCCGTGCTCGCCCTCCTCATCACGTGCTTCGCGGTCGCCGTGATCGGGCACGGGGCGGACGACGAGCGCGACGGGCGTGCGGAGCAGGTGCTCGCGACCGCAGCCTCTCGCGCACGGCTCTTCGCCGCGACGGCGCTCGTCGCCCTCGTCGGCGCCACCTGGCTGCTGCTCGTCACCGGCCTGGGGGTGGCAGTCGGCGCAGGTCCTGACGGCGACTCCTCCTCCGGGCGGCTCGTCGTCTCCGCGCTGGCCCAGGCACCAGCCGTCTGGACCGTCACCGCCGTCGTGATGCTGCTCTTCGGGCTGCGCAGCCGTTGGACGACCGTGGGATGGGGCGTCGTGGTCCTCTTCGCCGCGCTCGGGCAGATCGGTGCGCTGCTCCGCCTGCCCGGGTGGGTGCTGGACCTGTCGCCCTACTCGCACTCCCCGCAGATGCCTCTCGAGGACTTCCGCCGGCTGCCCGCGCTCGTGCTCACGGCCATGACCGTCGGGCTGCTGGGGGCGGCCTGGGCGAGGTACCGGGTGCGGGACGTCGGGTGAGCCGCAGCACCCCGCCGACGGCGCCCTGCCGCTAACCCCTGCCGACCGCACGAGCGCGAGCGCCGGCGACAACGTCGGAGCGCTGCGGGCCGGGGGTAGCGCGCAGGTCCAGCGCGGCGACGAGCTGCGCAGGGCCGTCTGACGGCCGGACCCGGACATGGCGAACGGCCCCTGTCCAGCGTTTCTGCTGGTCAGGGGCCGTTCTTTGGTAGCGGGGACAGGATTTGAACCTGCGACCTCTGGGTTATGAGCCCAGCGAGCTACCGAGCTGCTCCACCCCGCGTCGGTAGTACCAGCCTACGCCACTCGGGGCCCGAAGCCAAACCGAGGCCTTACTGGCCGAGGACCTTCTCTGCGGCGAGAGCCTTGTCGAGCGCGGTCTGGAGCGCCTTCTGGGCCGTGCCGTACGCGGCGAAGTCGCCCTTCTGCAGCGCGGCGTCGCCGTCCTTGACCGCCTGCTGCATGTCCGCGAGCGCCTGGTTCAGGTCCTTCTGGGCCTGGGCGGCCGTCGTCGTGCCAGGCTTGCCGGTGCCGCCGTCCCCGGAGCCCGTGCTGCCCGAGCCCTCGTCGCCGGAGCCGCCGCCCGTGCCGGTCGACGGCGGCGTCGTGCCGCCGTCGACCTGATCGCCGCTCCCGGAGCCGCCGGTCGCGTCACCCGACCCGTCAACGGTGGCCGGTGGCGTGGCATCCGGATCGGTCGCGCCGTCGCCCGACGCCGTCTCGGCGCCCGAGTCGCCCCCGAACACCTGGTCGAGAGCGTCGGACAGCGTCGTCGCGAAGCCGACCTTGTCACCGAAGGCGACGAGCACGTAGCGCAGCAGCGGGTACTGCGTGCTCTGGCTCGACTTGGCGTACACCGGCTGCACGTAGAGCAGCCCGCCGCCGACGGGCAACGTGAGCAGGTTGCCCATCGTCGGCGTCGCGTTGCCGTTCTTCAGGTAGGTGAGCGCCTGGGCGACGGCGTTGTCGGTGTTGAACTGGTTCTGGATCTGACCGGGGCCGGACACCGTCGAGTTGCGCGGCAGCACGAGCAGGCGCAGCTTGCCATAGCCGTCCGCCCGCACACCGGCCGTGCTCCCGGCGTCCGCGTCCGCGGCCAGGAAACCGGTGAGGATCTCGCGGCTGGACGAGCCGCCCGGGATGAAGCTCGTGGTCAACGAGAAGGCCGAGCTGTCCTGCCCAGGCATCTGCAGCGTCACGTAGTAGGGCGGCTGCGCCGACTTCACGCCCTCGCCGGACGCCGTGGGGTCGGCAGGCACCTGCCAGAAGTCCTGCGCCGTGAAGAAGTCCGAGGCGTTGGCCACGTGGTACTTGCTGAGCACGGTCCGCTGAACCTTGAACAGGTCCTCCGGGTACCGGATGTGACTCATCAGGTCGCCGCTGATCTCGCTGAGCGGCTTGACCGTCGCGGGGAAGATCGCCCGCCACGCCTTGAGCACCGGGTCCTGCTCGTCCCACGCGTACAGGTTCACGCTGCCGTCGTAGGCATCCACGGTGGCCTTGACCGAGTTGCGGATGTAGTTGACCTTCGCGGGCTGCAGCGCGTCCACGGTGGTGCTCGACTGCGTCAGGGAGTCCTGCGTCGCCGAGTCCAGCGTCTGGCTCGTGGAGTACGGGTAGCTCGCGGTGGTGGTGTAGCCGTCCACGATCCACACGACCTTGCCGTCCACGACGGCGGGGTACACACGCCCGTCGAGCGTCAGGTACGGCGCGACCTTCTGCACGCGCTCGGCAGGGTCACGGTCGTAGAGGATCTGCGAGTCGCCGGTCACGCGGTCGGAGAACAGGATCTGCTCGGACTGGAAGCGCAGCGCGTACAGCAGGCGCGAGAACGGCGAGCCGAGGCTCGGACCGGCAGTCACCGAGGCGGTCGGGAAGGTCGTCTTCGCCTGGCCCTCGGAGCTGTCGTCCGGATAGTCGAGCTCCCAGGGCGAGGACCCTTCGGGCGCCCCGACGATCGAGTAGTCGGGCGACTTGGGGCTGAAGTAGATGCGCGACTGATAGCCGTCCGCGCCGAAGCTGTCGGTGAGCCTGCCCGCGGAGGGGATGTCGCTCTCGAAGAAGGCGGGACGCCCGTCCGAGGTCACCTGGTTGCCGTACGCCGCGACCACCCCGTAGCCGTGCGTGAAGACGGTGTGCTGGTTGACCCAGTTCTGCTGGTCCGCACCGAGACCCGCGAGGTTCAGCTCACGCACGCCGATCACCGTGTCGTGGCTCTGCCCGCCGAAGGTGTACTTGTCGACCGCGAGCGTCGAGGCGAAGTCGTAGTACTGCTTGTTCTGCTGCAGCTGGCGGAAGGCCGGGCTCACGATGTTGGGGTCGAGCAGCCGGATGGAGGCCGTGGTCTCGGCGTCCTCGCGCAGCGCGCCGGCCTCGGCCGTCGTCTTGGCCGAGTAGGTCTGGACGTCGATGTCGTCCAGACCGTAGGCGGTGCGTGTGGCCGCGATGTTGCGCTGGATGTAGGGCGCCTCGAGCTCCTGGGCGTTCGGCTGGACCTGGAAGCGGGCGACGACGGCCGGGTAGGCGCCGCCGACGACGAGCGCGGTCAGCACCATGAGCGCGACACCGATGGCGGGCAGCCGCCAGTTGCCCCATCGCGCGACCGCGGCGAAGAGCAGCCCCACGATGACGGCCACGCCCGCGAGGATGGCCTTGGCCGGGATGCCCGCGTGGACGTCGGTGTAGTCCGCTCCCTGGGCGATGGAGTTGGTGGCCATCAGGGTCGAGTAGCGGCCGAGCCAGTAGTGCCCGGCGATGACCAGCAGCAGCACGGCAGCGGTGATCGAGACCTGGGCACGGGCCGCCACGGTGATGCGCAGCCGCGGGCGCCCGCCGACCTGGTCGAACCGGATACCGCCGTAGACGAACTGCAGGAACGCCCCCGCCACGAGGCTCAGCACCACGACGGCGGTGATGAAGCCGAGCACGAAGCTGAGCCCGGGCAGCACGAAGACGTAGAAAGACAGGTCGTTGTGGAACTGGGGGTCCTTCTGACCGAAAGGCTGGGAGTGCAGCCAGAGCTGGACGACCTTCCAGTTCGAGGCCGCGGCGACACCGGCGAACACGCCGAGCACGATCGGGGCGACGATCGTCACGCCCTTGCGCAGCGGCTCGAAGGCCTCACGGTACTGGTTGCGCGGGTCCTGGAGGTTCAGGGGTGCATAGACCGGCGCCGTCGCGTGGGAGATCGAGACCGTCGCCCACAGCACGCCTGCCATCACGACGAAGCCCGCTGCGAAGAGCGCAGCCTGGGTCCCCCACTGCGTCCACAGCACCCGCCCGAAGCCGAGCTCGTCGAACCACCACACCTCGGTCAGGGTCTGCGCGAGGATCGCGACGACCGCCACCACGGCGACGACGAAGATCAGGGTGATGGCGAGCGGTCCCAGGCGCCGGCGCCGGGCCGGCTCGCGCGTGGTCCGGGGAGCTGCGGTCGTCACGTCGTTCGTCCTCTCCTTCGAGCCGTCCCGGTCGGGCGCGTCTCAGGGGTACTGCCGGGCGTCCGGGATGCGGGGCGCGCGGGCGAGCCGGTGCGGGGGCGGACCTCCAGGGTCCCACATCAGGGCGCGACGGCCCCAGCCGGTCCGCACACCGGGAGCGAGGCGGTGTCACCCGTGCCGACCTTGGTGAGGGCCTCACGTGCCTCGTGCAGCGTGCTCACCGCGTAGACGTCGAGACCGTCCGGCACGTTGCCGTACACCTCGTCGCAGTTGCTCGCCGGCGCGAGGAAGGCGACGGCCCCGGCCTGCAGGGCGCCGTACATCTTGCGCCGGATCCCACCGATCGCCCCGATGCTGCCGTCGAGCTCGATGGTGCCGGTGCCGGCGACCGTCTTGCCCCGGGTGAGGTCGCCGCCGCCGATCTTGTCGATGATCCCCAGCGCGAACATCGAGCCTGCGCTCGGCCCGCCGATCTCGTCGCCCAGGGAGATGTCGACCGTGAAGGGCGGGTCGAAGGTGGGATCGAGGTAGAGCCCGAGCAACGCCTTCGCCGGGTCGCTCGGGTCGGCGATGGCCCGGAACCGCAGCGTCAGCGCCTCACCGCCGCGCTCGACGCCCAGGCTCACCTTGTCACCGGGCGTGAGGGTCGCGACCCCGGCGAGCAGGTCCTGGTAGGTCGTGACCGCGCTGCCCTGCAGGCTCGTGATCACGTCGCCTTCCTTCACGACGTCGCCCGCGAGCGTGTCGCCGCTGGTCACGGCGCTCTGCGCGCCGAGCTCGGAGTAGGTGACGCCGCCGGCGACCGTGATCGTGGCGGGCACCGTGTAGCCGAGCTCCGTGAGCGCGGCGACGACGGCGGACTGCTGGGACGTCACCATGTCCGCGGCGTTCTGCTGGTCGGTCTGCTCCTGGGTGCGGCCCCGGGGGTAGAGCACCTCGATCGGGACGACGGCGGTCTTCTTCGACGCCCACGTCCGCAGCACGTCGAAGGCGTTGAGCGGGCTGCTCGGGCTGCCCCAGCCGCTCACGGTGGTCATGAGCAGCCTGCCCGTGGTCGGGTGCGTCTCGGTGCCGGTCACCGTGATGAGCGGCGTCGTGTCGGCGGTGCCCGCGCTGTCGGCGCCCGCGTCGCTCGAGCCGGTACCGTCGTCCGCGGGCGTGGGCACGGTCCCCAGCACGTTCTCGGTCGGGCCCGGGGCCTCGATCGCGTACGGCACGGGCACGACGACGAAGAGCGCGAGCAGGACGATCGTGACCGTCGAGGCGGTGCGTCGCAGCGTCCACCCCTCGCGCAGGGCGCGTCGGGCGGCGCGGGGCCGCTGCGCGCCCGTGAGGTCGTCGGGAGATGGCGGAGGTGAGGTCACCCCACCATGGTGCCCGACGTTGCTGGCCGGACGCTGCTGACCATGCCCCACCGGCGGGCGGCGTCGCCGGGCGCAGGCTGCGCCCACAGCGAACCCCGGGGTGAAGAGGGCCCAGGACCCGGTCATTTCGCAGCCACGGCGGATACCGTGAAGCTCTCGCCCCACGACCCTGGAGCTGCGATGACCGACAGCCCGTCCGGACCCTCCGGCGCCTCCGACAGCGACGCCTGGGAGCAGATGCTTCGCTCCCTGTTCGGGGAGGACAGCGAGGGCATCCTCGCCGAGATGCGTGCGCGCGGGTTCTCCCCCGAGCAGATCTCCGCGGCGTCCGGCATCGCGGACAACCCCGCCGCGCTCGGGGCCGCGCTCGACCAGATCCGGCGCATGCTCGGGTCCGACGACGCCTCGCCGGTGAACACGACCGTCTCGCACGACGTCGCGCGCCACGTCGCCAGCTCCGAGGGCGACCCGACCGTCACCGAGGTGGACCGCCACCGCGTCCGGGAGGCGTTCACCGTCGCCGAGCTCTGGCTCGACGCCGTCACCGACCTGCCTCCCGCGGGGGGGACCGTCGCGGCGTGGAGCCGCGCGGAGTGGGTCGAGGCGACCCTGGCGACCTGGAACGCGCTCACCGCGCCGGTGGCGACGGCCGTCGTCGGCGCGCTGACCGACCTGCTCTCCGGCCAGGGCGACGAGCTCGACGAGACCGGTGCGATCCCGGGCGCCGACCTCTTCGGTCCCGGTGCCACGAGCGACGTGCTGCTGCGCCGTGTGGGATCGGCCGTGTTCGGCATGCAGGTGGGTCAGGCCACCGGGACGCTCGCCCGCGAGGTGTTCGGCACGACCGACGTCGGCGTGCCTCTGCTCGCCGGTCCCGGGACGGCCCTCGTGGTGCACAACGTCGAGGAGTTCGCCGCGGGCTTCGAGGACATCCCCGCCGACGAGGTGCGGCTGTTCCTGGCCATGCGCGAGGCCGCCTCCTCCCGACTGTTCACCCACGTGCCCTGGCTGCGCTCGCACGTCACGGGGCTCGTCGACGCCTACGCCCGGGGCGTGGTGATCGACCCGGACGAGCTCGAGTCCGCCATGCGCGACGTCGACCCCACCGACACCGCCGCCATGCAGCGCGCGCTGTCCTCCGGCGTCTTCGGCGTGAACGCGACACCGCAGCAGCAGGCCACGCTGCTGCGCCTGGAGACGACGCTCGCCCTCTTCGAGGGCTGGGTCGACGCGGTCGTGGCCGAGGCCGCTGCCCCGCACCTGCCCCACGTGGTCCAGCTGCGCGAGATGATGCGCCGGCGCCGGGCCGCGGGAGGGCCTGCCGAGCAGACCTTCGCGACGCTCGTCGGCCTCGAGCTGCGTCCGCGCCGGGCCCGGGAGGCCACCCACCTGTGGGAGCTGCTGCGGGCGAAGCGTGGTGGCCAGGGCCGTGACGCGGTCTGGGACCACCCCGACTTCCTGCCGACGGCGAGCGACCTCGACGACGCGGACGCCTTCGTCGCACGCCGGGGGGACGTCGCCTCGGACGACGAGGACGTGGACGCCGCCCTCGCCGAGATCTTCGCCCAGGCGCAGGACGACGGCGGCGAGGACAAGAACGGCGACTGACGCGTGCCGCCGGTCGAGGCGAGCGCGCACGTCCATGCTCGCCGCCGGTCGAGTAGGCCGGCCACGGCCGTATCGAGACCGAGAGGTCACCGCTCAGTCGTCGGCCTCCGGCTCCTCGTCCTCCTCGAGGCGGAGCTCCTTGCTGAAGGCGACGCCTTCGAGGAACCCACGAGCGCGCTCGGTGCGGGAGTACCCGTCGAGCAGCGCCCAGAACTCGAGCCCGTGCCCGGGCACGAGGGTGTGCGCGAGCTCGTGCAGCAGCACGTAGTCGATGACCCACTCGGGCAGGCCGCGCAGCCGCGTCGACAGCCGGATGTCTCCGGTGGCGACCGTGCACGAGCCCCAGCGCCGCCCCTGGTTCGACGACCACTGCACCGAGCCGATCCGAGCTCGCGACCCGAGGTAGCGCTTGGACAGCTCCTCCGCCCGGCGCTGCAGCGCCGCGTCCGAGGGGCGCCTGCGCCGCTCCTTCTCCTCCAGCCGCGCGAGCATCCGCGCGACCCACTCCCGCTCCTGGGCGCGCGAGAAGCGCGCGGGGATCGACACCACGGTGCGGTCCCCGTCGCGGTAGGCGCTCACCGTGCTCTTGCGACGACGGCTGCGCCTCACTTCGACGATGGCCGAGTCGTGGGGCACGCAATGACCGTATCCGAGCGGCCTGCCCCGCGCCAGGGGTTCTCCCTGGTGAGGCAGGGTCTGGTGACGCAGGGGTGACGACGCGGCGCGCGTGGACGACCGGTGGTGGCGCCCGAGCCTGTGGACGGCCGCCCGGACGCCTGGGCGTCGTGGGAAGGTCGTCGAGTCCTCCCCCGGACCGCCGAGGACCGGGGAAGTCCAGGATGGCACGCGACGAGAGCACAGAGCAGGGAGGGCCCATGTCCACCGTCACGACCGCCCCAGCGCCGAGCGCCGCTCGGCCGGACATCGAGCGGCAGCACAGCACGCAACCCGTCGGCGCGCGGCCGCCGTCGTACTGCGGCCCCGACTTCGACTGCCTGGCGGCCTCCGACCCGGACGCGCTCGCGACCGTGTCGCGACGCTGGGCGGCCACGGTCGGGATCGTGGGTGTCGGGCGCGTCGGGGTCCTGATCGCCCATGCGCTGGCCTGCGCGGGTATCGGAGCGTTGCGCCTCGACGACCCGCGGGGCGTGGAGGCGACGGACGTGGGGCTCGGCGCGCACCACGGGGCGGACGTCGGCGCACGTCGCGCCTCGGCAGCCGCTTCGCGTCTCGGGGCGGACTACGCGTCGACCGACGTCGGGGTCGGGAACGTCGGCGGCTGCGACCTGGTCGTCCTCACCTCGGCGCACGTCACGAACCCCACCGGCACGGCCCGGCTCATCTGCGAGGGCGTGCCGCACCTGACCGTGACGTACGGGGCCGAGCGGACCGACGTCGGCCCCCTCGTCCTGCCGGGTCGCGGCGCATGCGTGAACTGCGTCGACCTGCATCGCGGCGACCAGGACCCGACCTGGCCGGAGACCTGGCGCTCGTTGCGGCGGGCGTCCGTGACGTCGCGGACGCCTCAGCCTGGCCTGCTCGCCCTCACGGCGGCGGCGCAGACCGCGGCCCTGGTGCTCGCCGCCGTCGACGACGGCGAGGTGCCGGTCCGGCGCGGACGGCCTCCCGCGGAGACGGCGTCCGCCGACCGCGCAGAGACGGCCGGCGGCGCAGGGAGACCCGGTGGCGCGGGAGAACTCGACGGTGCCGCCGCGTGGTCGGTCTCGACGACGACCTGGCCGGACCTGACCACGGCGCGCCAGGAGTGGGCCGTGCACCCGCGGTGCGGGTGCAGCGGCATGGCTCCGCTGCCGGGCGGCTGACCGCGAAGACAGGTCTCCCTCGGCCGCGCCACCGCGGGTGCACGGCGGGACGCCCCGACCCGACACCCACCCACGGTCGTCCTCACGCGGCCGCGCCCATCCCTACGGGTCGGTCGTCCTTGCGCGGCCGACCCCGGCCGCGCTTCTGAGCCACGACCACGCCGTCCACGAAGATCTGTCCGCCCCAGACGCCCCACGGCTCACGACGCTCGAGCGCCATCTCGAGGCAGGCCTGCTGCAGCGGGCAGTCCGCGCACAGGGCCTTGGCCCGCTCGATCCGTGCGGGTTGCTCGGCGAACCACAGCTCCGGGTCGTTCGACCGGCACGGCAACGACTCCACGCCCGTGTCGCCCCGTACCGTCGTCGACGGCTCGGCTACGACAGACATCTTCTTCTCCCTCGGTCTTCAGATCGTCGAGGGGTCCGGCGGCCAGGCCAGTGGTGCTGATCGGTCAGCGGTGCTGCTGAGAAAGAGAGAGGCCGCGGACCCCAGGGTCCACGGCCTCGTCGGTCGTCGTCCGACGCTCGAGGTCAGACGGTCGCGAGACTCGCGGAGGGGTCGTGCGTGCGGGTGCCTGCGGGATCCGCAGGCGCCGCGGCGCGGAGGCGGACATGGGCAGGGAACAGCCCCGACGCTGCGTCGTCGATGGTGATCATCGTGTGTCCTACCTCCTCTCTCCGGTCAGCCGTGCCGTGCCAGGATCGTGCTCTCGGCTCGATCGTGACGGGCGACGGCGCTGATGTGCGGTCTTCGACGAGACTACGGCCGCCCACCGGCGGGCGCAAAGTTATTTATCGACAGATCCGTCGACAGCCCCCTGCGTCGCTTCCCGCTCGTGAGCGGTGACGACGGCGAGGATCGCCTCGCCGAGCTGTTCGATCTTGGCCGGACCGATCCCCTGGACGCGTGCCAGCTCGGTGACGGTGGACGGCTTCAGCTCGGCGATCTCGGCGAGCGCCGTGTTGCCGAGCACCACGTACGCGGGCCGGGAGATCTCCTTGGCGTGAGCGCTGCGCCACTCGCGGAGCTTCTCGTAGAGCGCCTGGTCCACCTCACCGCTGAGCGCCACCGAGGTGCGGGACCGGGCCCCGTCACGTCGCGGCGCGGGACGTTCGGCCGGCCAGATGCCGTCGAAGAACCGGCTCGCCTTGCGGCTGCGCCGCCCGCCCTGGTTGCGCGCCGCCGCGTAGGAGATCTCCAGGTGGGTGCGCGCGCGGGTGATGCCGACGTAGAGGAGCCGCCGTTCCTCGGCGATCGCCTCGTCGGTCTCCGCGAGCGAGATGGGCATGAGTCCCTCGCTCATCCCGGCGAGGAAGACGGCGTCCCACTCCAGACCCTTCGCGGCGTGCAGCGAGGCGAGGGTGACGCCCTCGACGGTGGGAGCGTGCTGGGAGGATGTGCGCTCCTGGAGATCCTGCAGCAGCTCGTCCATGCCGGCCCCCCGGCGCTCCGCGAGGTCGTCCGCGAGCGCGACGAGCGCCTGCATCGCGTCCCAGCGCTCGCGTGCCGCCCCGCGCGCGGCAGGCGGCTGCTCGCTCCAGCCACCGAGCGCGAGGGTCTCGCGCACCACCTCGGGCATGGGCCTGCCCTGGCCCGCGAGGCGCGCGCCACGCAGCAGCACGATGGCGTCGCGCACCTCCTTGCGCTGGAAGAAGCGCTCGCCGCCGCGCACCACGTAACCGATGCCGGCGTCGGAGAGTGCCTGCTCGAACGCCTCGGACTGGGCGTTCGTGCGGTAGAGGACGGCGATCTCGTGAGCGGGCGTGCCGGCGGCGACGAGGCTCGCCGCCCGGCGTGCGACTCCCGCAGCCTCTGCGTCGTCGTCGTCGTAGGTCGTGTACGCGACGGGGCGACCGCTGGGCCGCTGCGCGACGAGCTCGAGCGGGGCGTGCTCGAGCCGGCCGGAGCGCTGCCGAGCGGTCAGCAAGCGGTTCGCGAGCCGCACGACCTCCGGCGTGGAGCGGTAGTCGCGCACCAGCCGCACCTCGGTGGCCCCGGGGTGGTGCTTGCGGAAGTCGAGCAGGTAGCTCGGCGTGGCCCCCGCGAAGGAGTAGATCGTCTGGCTCGGGTCCCCGACGACGCACACCTCGTGGCGCCCGCCGAGCCACTGGTCGAGCAGACGCTGCTGGAGCGGTGAGACGTCCTGGTACTCGTCGACGACGAAGTGCTTGTACTGCCCCCGGACCTCCTGCGCCACGGCGGGGTGGTCGACGAGCATCTGGGCGACCAGCAGCAGGACGTCCTCGAAGTCCACGGCCGCGCGCTCCGCCTTGAGCGCCTCGTAGCCGGCGAAGAGCCGCGCCACCGTCGTCGCGTCGTAGCCCGCAGGCGTCTCGCGCCCCGCCCGCGCGACCGCGACCGGGTAGTCGTCCGGCGACAGGATCATGACCTTGGCCCACTCGATCTCGGAGGCGAGGTCGCGTACCGCGACCCGGTCGACCGAGATGCCGAGCCGCCTCGCCGCCTCGCCGACCAGCTGCGCCTTGTGCTCGAGGACGCGCCAGGGCGCGCCGCCGACCACGCGGGGCCAGAAGTGATTGAGCTGGCGCAGCGCGGCGGCGTGGAAGGTGCGCGCCTGCACGCCCGACACCCCGAGGTCGGCCAGCCGCGAGCGCATCTCCCCCGCGGCCCGCGCGGTGAAGGTCACGGCCAGCACGTTGGTGGGCTTGTACACGCCCGTGCGCACCCCGTACGCGACGCGGTGGGTGATCGCGCGGGTCTTGCCCGTGCCCGCCCCCGCGAGCACGCAGACCGGCCCGCGCAGGGCGAGCGCGACCTCCCGCTGCTCGGGATCCAGGGCGTCGATGAGCTCGTCGGCGCCGGGGATCGTGCGGGCACGGGGCGGCGTCGCAGCCGGGACCGACGGCGACGGAGGGCCAGGCCGCCGGGAGGACGGGGAGGAGGAGCGTGGAGACGGCATCGGGATCGATTCTCCCAGGCGCCTACGACACGCACGCACGGACGGCCGGACGGCGGTCGGGTGGTCCCGGTCAGCGCCGGGACCGCACCGCTCGTCCGACGCAGCGTCCGGCTCCGCGCCCCGGTCTCGCCAGGTGAGAACCACGCGGACGTCGGCGCCGTAGACTGGGCCTGTGACGGAGAAGAACGACTCGACCACCCCGCTCGTCATGTACACGACCACGTGGTGCGGCTACTGCCGCCGGCTCAAGACACAGCTGTCCGCGGACGGCATCGCGTTCACCGAGGTCGACATCGAGCAGGTCCCGGAGGCTGCCGCCTTCGTGGAGCAGGTCAACGGCGGCAACCAGACGGTGCCCACCGTGGTGTTCCCCGACGGCTCGGCCGCCACCAACCCCTCGCTGCGCGACGTCAAGGAGCGGCTGGGCCGCTGAGGCGTCTCGCGCCGACGCCCCTCCTCCCGACCGCCGCTCGCCACCCGGCCGACCGCGACGCGCG
>Ga0182749_1001793_pt1 | contig 16367 bp, 16 predicted proteins | sample eDN3rd37CKraftMG_FD_128875 | JGI IMG/M metagenome (GOLD analysis project Ga0182749, IMG submission 128875) | Enriched Miracle-Growth compost microbial communities from Emeryville, California, USA - eDNA 3rd pass 37_C Kraft MG (version 2) (version 2) ...
CGCGGCCTCGGTGGAGCGCAAGGAGATCGACGGGGACATCGGCGACGACCTCGAGCTGCTGCTGGCGGCGGCGGAGCTCGTGGTCAGCACCCAGTTCGGCTCCACCTCCATGCTGCAGCGGAAGCTGCGGGTCGGCTTCGCGAAGGCCGGCCGCCTGATGGACCTGATGGAGTCCCGCGAGATCGTCGGCCCGTCGGAGGGCTCGAAGGCCCGCGACGTCCTGGTGACTCCCGAGCAGCTGCCGGGAGTGCTCGCCAGGCTGCGTGGCCAGGAGCCTCCTGTGAGTGCCGTGCACGACCCGGTCGCCGAGATGACGAGCGGATACGATGTCGTCGAGGCGCCTGACGAGGATGCCTGGAGCCTGACCGACCGGGAGTGATCTGTGGCGCTGCCAGAACCGATCGACCCGGCGGCGCGGAAGCCCGGAGCCTCCGGCCCCAAGACCTTCCCGATCCGGGGCAGGGTGGCCAGGGCGGGCGAGAGCCAGGCCAGCACGGGCAACGTGGCGAACATCATCACCGTCGTCCGCATCCTGCTCGCCCCGGTGTTCATCTGGCTGCTGCTGGTCGACGACGGCGCCCTCGGCCTGCTGCGCTACATCGCAGCCGCGCTGTTCATCGTCGCCATCGTCACCGACAGCGTGGACGGCCTGCTCGCCCGGCGGCAGAACCTGGTCACCGACACCGGCAAGATCCTCGATCCGATCGCCGACAAGGTGCTCGTCGGGGGAGCGCTGGTCGCGCTCTCGATCCTCGGCGAGCTGTGGTGGTGGGTCACCATCGTGATCCTGGTCCGCGAGTTCGGCATCACGCTGCACCGCTTCATGGTGCTCAGGGACCGCGTGATCCCGGCGGCGGCGGGGGGCAAGCTGAAGACGGTGTTCCAGGCCGTGGCGATCTCCTTCTTCCTGGTGCCGACCTGGCTGCTGCTCGGCGATTGGGCGCACTGGCTGGGCTGGGTGCTGATGGGCGTCGCCCTGGTGCTGACCGTGGTCTCCGGGATCGACTACTTCGTCAAGGCCTTCCGTCACGGCAGGGACCGAGCCTGAGGTGAGGGCCGCCTCTGAGCTGGTCGCCCTCCTCGCCGGGCGCGGACTGACCCTGGCGGTGGCGGAATCGCTCACCGGCGGCCTGGTGACCGCGGAGATCGTCTCTGTTCCCGGCGCGTCCGCGGTCCTGGCCGGGGGAGTGGTCGCCTACGACACCGCGATCAAGCGGAGCGTGCTCGGGGTGGACGCCGGCCTCCTGGCGGAGCGCGGGGCCGTCGACGGGGAGGTCGCGCGCCAGATGGCCGACCGGGTGCGCACGGTCCTGGCCGTCGACGGCAGGGCGGCGGATGCCGGGCTGTCCACCACCGGCGTCGCCGGCCCCGATCCCCAGGACGGGCATCCTCCGGGAACGGTCTTCGTCGGGGTCGCGCTCGGCGGTCGGGTCGAGTCCTTCGCGCTCGCCCTCGCGGGAGATCGCGCCGCCATCCGATCGGCGACCGTCGCCGAGGCGCTGTCCCGTCTCGCGTCGGCCATCGAATCGGAATGGTGAGCCGACGGGAATCTTTCCCGTTTCGATCTCGTTACATCGCTCGTATTCACAAGCGTCATCCAGAGTGACGCGGTTAGAGTTTTGCGAAAGGGCGGATGTAGTGTTACTCATCCACCCGGCAGCAGGCTCCACACAGGGTAGAGACAAGGAGGAGGGTCCAATGGTTCTCGTACGTCAGGAAATCGGTGACGTTCTCCGGGACTTCCGCCTCCAGAAGGGCCGCACCCTTCGCCAGGTCGCGAGCAAGGCCTCGGTCGCTCTCGGCTACCTGAGCGAGGTCGAGCGGGGCCAGAAAGAGGCCAGTTCGGAGATCCTCGCGTCGGTCGCTGAGGCGCTCGACACCCCGATCTCGGTGATCATGCGCGAGGTGGGAGACCGCCTGGCCGTGATCGAGGGACTGAACGTCATCCCGGACACGGTCCCCGACGAGCTCGTCGCGGACTTCGACGCGGGGCTCGTCTCCCGCTGACACGACTTGCGCTCCGCGACGGTGTGCGCGGAGGGTGCGGATGCCCGGCTCAGGCCGGGCATCCGTCGTTTAACCTGGGGATCATGCGTCTGAGTGAATTCCGTATCGCGGTGACCGACGAGTTCGGCGCGGCGTACGGCCGCACGCTGACCCACGACCTCGTGCTCGGCGAGGTGGGCGGCCGCACCGCCGATGAGGCGCTGGCCGCGGGGGTGAACGCGCAGGAGGTCTGGCTCGCGCTCTGCCGGGCCTGCGACGTGCCGCAGAGCCGGTGGTATGGCATCGGCCTGCAGCGGCCGAAGGGCTGACCGCAGCCCGGGCGTTCGAACCATAGGCGACACGCCGCGTCTCGACATTCGAATACGTCTTCGGATCGGTCTAGGCTCCTCAACAGGGAGCGGATGCCGGTGATTGTGCACGGTCCACGCGGGTCCTCCGGAGCAATGTCGCCGGCCGCGCGTACTGTCGCAGCATCGTCAGCCACCCCGACGACGGCCCTGTCGTAGGCCGCTGAGACCTTGCACCATCGGTCCCGGCGGCGAACGCGACAGCCTGTGGGCCGGACCGACAGCCGAGTGCTCGATACGGGTGCTCGTCACGAGAAGGAGCCAGCAATGCCATCAGCAGCAGACCGCGAGAAGTCTCTGGAAACCGCCCTCGCCCAGATCGACCGCCAGTTCGGCAAGGGCTCCGTCATGCGGCTCGGCAGCGACGAGCGCGCGCCCGTCGCCGTCATCCCCACGGGCTCGATCGCGCTGGATGTCGCGCTCGGCATCGGCGGGCTGCCCCGCGGGCGCATCGTGGAGATCTACGGTCCGGAGTCCTCGGGCAAGACCACGCTGACCCTGCACGCCATCGCCAACGCCCAGGCCGCCGGCGGCATCGCCGCCTTCATCGACGCGGAGCACGCGCTCGATCCGGAGTACGCCAAGTCCCTCGGCGTCGACATCGACTCCCTGCTGGTCTCCCAGCCCGACACCGGCGAGCAGGCCCTGGAGATCGCCGACATGCTGGTGAGGAGCGGCTCGATCGACATCATCGTGGTCGACTCCGTCGCGGCGCTCGTGCCCCGCGCCGAGATCGAGGGCGAGATGGGCGACTCGCATGTCGGCCTTCAGGCCCGTCTCATGTCGCAGGCGCTGCGCAAGCTCACCGGTGGTCTCAGCCAGACCAACACCACGATGATCTTCATCAACCAGCTGCGTGAGAAGATCGGCGTCTTCTTCGGCAGCCCGGAGACCACCGCCGGCGGCAAGGCGCTCAAGTTCTACGCCTCGGTTCGCCTCGACATCCGTCGCATCGAGACCCTCAAGGAGGGAACGGATGCGGTGGGCAACCGCACCAGGGTCAAGGTCGTGAAGAACAAGATGGCCCCGCCGTTCAAGCAGGCGGAGTTCGACATCCTCTACGGCACCGGCATCTCCCGCGAGGGCAGCCTGATCGACTTCGGCGTCGAGCACGAGATCGTGCGCAAGTCCGGGGCCTGGTACACCTACGAGGGCGACCAGCTCGGCCAGGGCAAGGAGAACTCGCGCAAGTTCCTCATCGAGCACTCGGAGATCGCCGACGAGATCGAGCAGAAGATCAAGGTCAAGCTCGGCGTGGTCGTGGACGAGAAGGCGATCGCGGCGGCGGCCGAGGCCGTCGTGGCGCAGAGCCCGACCGCCCGTGCCGTCGTGCCCCCGGTGGCCGGGAAGCCCGTCAAGACCGCCATCGGCGCCTGAGTCGGCCGAGAAGACCGAGGAGCACGCCGTGAACGACACGACGTCCGGTGAGGGTCTGGCCCGGGTGACCTACCTGCCCGGTGTCCAGCCGCCGGAGGCCGTGCCGTCCGGGGCGGGGCCTTCGGCAGGGGGGCCGTCGGGGGCCGGAGCGTCGGAGGCGGTGCCATCGGAAGCCCTGCCAGCTCCGGCCCGGTCGGATTCGGATCCCGCGGCCGGCTGGGCCCCGCCGCTGGCCTTCTCGCCGCCGATCCCGGTCGCCGGCCGTTCCGCTGTCGCCGGCACGCAGAGGGCCGGCACACAGAAAGCCGACACGCAGAAGGCAGACATACAGAAGGCCGGCGTACAGAAGGCCGGCATGCAGAAGGCCGACACGCAGAAGGCCGACACGCAGAAGGCACGGGCCGAGAACGTCAGCATGCACGCGCTCACCCGCCGCGGGATGAGCCGCTGGGAGCTCGAGCGCACGCTCAGGTCCCGCGAGCTGGAGGACGAGCTCGTCGCCGAGGAGCTGGAGCGTCTGGAGCGCGTCGGCCTCATCGACGACGCCTCGCTCGCCGAGACCATCGTGCGCACGCAGCACGAGCGCAAGGGGCTCGGCCGCTCAGCGCTCACCGCGGAGCTTCGTCGCCGCCACATCGGGCAGGAGCACATCGATGCGGCGCTCGAGCAGGTCGGCGACGACGACGAGCAGGCACGGGCCACCGAGCTCGCGCTGAAGCGGGCGCCGCAGCTTCGCTCCTACGACCGGGAGACCGCTCAGCGCCGCCTCAGCGGGTTCCTGATGCGCAAGGGCTATGGCGGTTCGGTGGTCAGGACCGCGGTCGACGCCGCGCTGTCCGACCACGGCTCGTCGGGTTCCGGCGTCCGCTTCCGCTGAGGGGCCGTGCCGATCGGTCCGCGGCGCGTCGGCTGTCACGACCCGGACCGGCACGTCATGGCATCGAAGGAGGCGGTCGCGGTCGTCCTCGGCCGGGATGATCGCCCGGGGACGCGGACGTACACTGATACGACCATGACCCCCGCCACCGTGGAGCGCCCGCGCACCTATGAGGTGCGCACCTTCGGCTGCCAGATGAACGTGCACGACTCCGAGCGCCTGAGCGGCTCGCTCGAGGCCGCGGGCTACGTGCCGGCCGTCGACGGGCACGCGGACGTCGTGGTCATCAATACCTGCGCGGTGCGCGAGAACGCCGACAACAAGCTCTACGGCAACCTCGGCCACCTCGGCTCGGTCAAGCGTCGCCACGAGGGCATGCAGATCGCCGTCGGCGGCTGCCTGGCGCAGAAGGACAAGAACGTCATCCTGGAGAAGGCTCCGTGGGTGGACGTGGTCTTCGGCACCCACAACATGGGCTCGCTGCCCGCCCTCCTCGAGCGGGCGAGGCACAACGGGGAGGCGCAGCTCGAGATCCTCGAGTCGCTGGAGGTCTTCCCCTCCACCCTGCCGACGAAGCGCGAGTCCACGCACAGCGGCTGGGTGTCGATCTCGGTCGGCTGCAACAACACCTGCACCTTCTGCATCGTGCCCGCGCTCCGCGGCAAGGAGAAGGACCGGCGCCCCGGCGACGTGCTCGCCGAGATCCAGGCGATGGTCGACGACGGCGCGATCGAGGTCACCCTGCTCGGCCAGAACGTGAACTCCTACGGGGTCGAGTTCGGCGACCGCCAGGCCTTCGGAAAGCTGCTGCGTGCTGCCGGCCGGATCGAGGGGCTGGAGCGCGTCCGCTTCACCAGCCCGCATCCTGCCGCCTTCACCGACGACGTGATCGAGGCCATGGCCGAGACCCCGAACGTGATGCCGCAGCTGCACATGCCCCTGCAGTCCGGCTCCGACCGCATCCTCAAGGCGATGCGCCGCAGCTACCGCTCAGAGAGGTTCCTCGGGATCCTCGAGCGCGTGCGCGCGAAGATCCCGAACGCGGCCATCTCGACCGACATCATCGTCGGCTTCCCGGGTGAGACCGAGGAGGACTTCCAGGAGACCCTCCGGGTGGTCGAGCAGGCCCGCTTCGCCTCGGCCTTCACCTTCCAGTACTCCATCCGCGAGGGGACTCCGGCGGCGACCATGGCCGACCAGGTGCCGAAGGCGATAGTGCAGGAGCGCTACGAGCGGCTGGTCGCGCTGCAGGACCGGATCTCCTGGGAGGAGAACCGGAAGCTGGTCGGCACGGAGGTCCGCGTGCTGGTCGGGGCCGAGGGGTCGAAGGATGCCGCGACGCATCGGCTCTCGGGGCGAGCGGAGGACAGCCGCCTCGTGCACTTCGACGTTCCGGAGGGGAGCGAGGCGCCGCGCCCGGGCGACGTGGTGACCGTGACCGTCTCCGAGGCCAAGCCCTTCTACCTCATCGCCGACTCCGCCGACGGCGCGCCGCTGGCCATCCGCCGCACCCGGGCCGGCGACGCGTGGGATCGCGCGGAGGCCGCGTCCTGCGAGGTGCCGTCGCACGGTTCGTCGGCAGGCCCGGTCTCCCTCGGGCTCCCGGGCCTCAGGGCTGGCGCCCCGTCCGGCGTCACGACGATCCCGATCTACGACCTGCACGATGGGCAGCGCTAGCCCGAAGCTCGTCGCCGTCGTCGGTGCAACGGGCACGGGCAAGTCCGCGCTCTCGCTCGACCTGGCCGAGAGGCTCGCGGCCCGGGGCGTCGCGGCCGAGGTCGTCAATGCCGATGCGATGCAGCTCTACCGGGGCATGGACATCGGAACGGCCAAGCTCGCCCTCGCCGAGCGCCGCGGCATCCGCCACCACCTTCTCGACGTGCTCGACCCCGCTGAGGAGGCGAGCGTCGCTGCCTATCAGGCTGATGCCCGCGCGGCGATCGCGGGAGTCCTCGCCAGGGGCGCCGTGCCGATCCTGGTCGGCGGGTCGGGGCTCTACGTGTCGTCGGTGCTCTGGGACTTCCGCTTTCCCGGGACCGACCCGGCGCTGCGGGAGCGTCTCGAGGGCGAGCTCGACACGCTCGGCATTGGTGCGCTGTTCCGTCGGCTGAGGCAGGCCGATCCGGCGGCGGCCGAGGCCATCGGCCCGCACAACGCTCGGCGGATCGTGCGTGCGCTCGAGGTGGTGGAGCTCACCGGGGAGCCCTTCGGCTCCGGCCTGCCCGACGGGTCGGCCCTCTCCATGCCGACCGCCGTCATCCGGCTCACCGCACCCCGCGAGGAGCTGGTGCGCCGGCTCGACCGGCGTGTCGACGCGATGTGGGCCGGGGGCCTGCTCGAGGAGGCATCGGCGCTCGCCGGGACCGGGCTCGGCGTGACCGCGGCGCGGGCGATCGGCTATGCGCAGGCCATCGCGCAGCTGCGGGGCGAGCTGAGCGGGAGCGAGGCCATCGAGCAGACGAAGGTGCTCACCCGCAAGTACGCCCGGCGGCAGGTCAGCTGGTTCAGGCGCTATCCGGCGCACGAGTTCGCCCACGACGATCCCGGGCGGGCGGACGCCGCCCTGGCCGTATTCTTGGGGGATGCCTGAGCTCGAGTTCACCAAGGGTCACGGGACCGGGAACGATTTCGTGTTCTTCGCCGACCCGGACGGCGAGATCGACCTCAGTCCCGCTCAGATCGCCGCGATCGCCGACCGCCATTTCGGCGTCGGTGGCGACGGCGTCATCCGCGCGGTCCGCTCGAAGAACCTCCCTGACGGCGCTGCGGCGCTGGCCGAGGACCCGGATGCCGAGTGGTTCATGGACTACCACAACGCCGACGGGTCGGTCTCCGAGATGTGCGGGAACGGCATCCGCGTCTTCACCCGGTTCCTGCTGGAGAACGGGCTGGCCGAGCTCGGCCCCGGTCAGACCCTGCCGATCGGCACCCGCAGCGGGGTGCGCGATCTGCAGCTGAGCAGCAACGGCTTCCAGGTGGACATGGGCCGGTGGAGACTGGACGGCACGGAGCCGCTGGTGCGGGCGAAGAACCTGCCGGTGGCCAGGCCCGGTCTCGGCATCAACGTCGGCAACCCGCACGTCGTCGTCGCCCTCTCCAGCGAGGAGGAGCTCGAGTCGGCCGACCTGAGCTTCATCCCCGTGATCGAGCCCGCCCCGCCGGAGGGCGCGAACGTCGAGTTCGTGCTCCCGATGGATCCGCTGGTGAAGGACGGGGTGGGGCGGATCAGGATGCGGGTGCACGAGCGGGGCAGCGGCGAGACCCTCTCCTGCGGCACCGGGGCGGTCGCCGCGGCGCTCGCCACCCGATACTGGGCCGGGGACGGCGCACCGGACCAGTGGCGGGTCGAGGTCCCGGGCGGCACTGTGGGTGTGCGGATGTGGGCTGCGGAGGACGGCGAGCACGTCTCGCTGAGCGGCCCGGCCGAGCTGGTCTTCGAAGGCACCCTCTCGATCTGATAGTTCCCGTTCCGGTCGATCGTGCCCCGCAGAGCGGGCACGATCGACCGGAACGGCCACTATGGCCGGCGCTTGACCCTCAGCACCCGGTATCCCTTGTTCGTCGCGGCGCGGAGCACGGAGAAGTCGCCGGGCAGCGCGCCGTCGAGCCAGCGGTGCAGCGAGTCCGAGCCGAGGTTGCGCTGCACGACCAGCCAGGCATCCGATCCCGGCTCCAGGCGGGGAAGCCAGCGCAGCAGCATGCCATGCAGCTCGTCCTTGCCGACGCGGATCGGCGGATTGGAGCGGATCGTGATGAAGGCGAGGTCGTCGGGAACATCCTCCGGCTTCACGGCGTTGACGTTCTCGAGGCCGAGGGTCTGCGCGTTGCGGCGGACGAGATCCAGCGCACGCTCGTTCACATCGACAGCCCAGATCGTGGCCCGGGGCGACTCGATCGCCGCGGACAGGGCGATCGGGCCCCAGCCGCAGCCGAGATCCAGCACGTGCCCGCCCGGCGGCGGGGACGGGGTGTTGGCCAGCAGCACCTGGGTCCCGGTGTCGATGCGCTCGGGGCTGAAGATGCCGTTGGCGGTGGTCAGATCGTAGGTCTGGCCGGCGAGGGCGACGCGGATCTGCTTGAGGCTGAGCTCGCTTCCCGGGTTCTGCGAGAAGTAATGCTCATTGGACATGCACAGAACCTATCGAAATTGGACGAACTAAGGTTAAGGCGATGATTGAGACCGGACCCGACGAATCCCGCGATGCGGAGGTCATCGACCGGGTACTGGCCAGCGCCGCCACCCGGTCGGGCGGATACTCCCTGTTCTCGGGCGGGGCGCAGGCGATCCAGACCCATGGCCTCGACGGTGCGCCCGGCGACGACGGCGATCAGCTCGATCGCGAGGATCGAGCCGCGCTGCGCCGTGTGGCCGGTCTCTCGACCGAGCTCGAGGACGTCACCGAGGTCGAGTATCGGCAGCTCAGGCTCGAGCGCGTGGTGCTGATCGGCATCTACTCGCAGGGCAACCTGGCCGAGGCCGAGAACTCGATGCGGGAGCTCTCGGCGCTGGCCGAGACCGCGGGCGCGACGGTGCTCGACGGGCTCATGCAGCGCAGGGCCACCCCCGACGCGAGCATCTACTTCGGCAAGGGCAAAGCCGTCGAGCTGGCCGGGGTCGTCGCGGCCACCGGAGCCGACACGGTGATCGCCGACACCGAGCTCGCCCCGAGCCAGCGTCGCGCGCTGGAGGACGTCGTCAAGGTGAAGGTCATCGACCGCACCGCCGTCATCCTCGACATCTTCAGCCAGCATGCGAAGAGCAGGGAGGGCAAGGCGCAGGTCGAGCTCGCCCAGATGGAGTACCTGCTCCCGCGCCTGCGCGGCTGGGGCGAGTCGATGTCCCGCCAGGCCGGCGGGCAGATCGGCGCGGGAAACGGCATGGGAAGCCGCGGCCCGGGCGAGACCAAGATCGAGCTCGACCGGCGCCGCATCCACACCAGGATGTCCCGGCTGCGCAGGCAGATCGCCGGCTTCAAGCCCGCCCGCGAGGCCAAGCGCGCCAATCGCGACCGCAACGCCGTGCCATCGGTCGCGATCGCCGGCTACACGAACGCGGGCAAGTCGTCGCTGCTCAACCGGGTCACCCGGGCCGGCGCCCTGGTCGAGAACGCGCTGTTCGCGACCCTCGACACCGCCGTGCGTCGCAACACGACGCAGGACGGCCGTCCGTACACGCTGACCGACACCGTCGGCTTCGTGCGGAACCTCCCGCACCAGCTGGTGGAGGCCTTCCGGTCGACTTTCGAGGAGATCGCCGACGCCGACGTCATCCTCCACGTGGTCGACGGCTCCCACCCCGACCCCGGCGGCCAGCTCGCGACGGTGCGCGACGTGATCGGAGAGGTTGACGCCCGGCATCTGCCCGAGATCGTGGTCTTCAACAAGAGCGACCTGCTCGATGAGGACCAGCGCCTGGTGCTGCGGGGAATCGAGCCCGACGCCGTCTTCGTCTCCGCCCGCACCGGCGAGGGGATCGAGGAGCTGCTCTCCCGCATCTCGGACGCCCTCCCGCTGCCCTCGGTGGAGCTCGACCTGCTCGTTCCGTACCACCGGGGCGAGCTGATCTCCGGTCTGCACGATCACGGCAAGGTGCTCTCCACCTCCTACGAGGAGACCGGCACCCGGGTGACGGTGCTCGTCGACGAGGCGCGCGCCGCCGCCCTGCGCGAGTTCGCGCTGTAACCGAGTTCGCGCTGTAACACGGTGCAACAGTCGGTCGGCCTCGGTAGGCTGTGAGGAGGAGCGCGTTCTCATTGCGCGTTCAGGTGCGACAGCCGAGCCCGGCACCCGCCCACGAGAGCATCGCCGGCAGAGGCGGTGCACACGACCGTGGGTACAAGGCTCACGGTCATCGAGCGATCGATTGGACCGTACGTGGTGAACGAGGAGCCCGGGGACTGTACCCGCGTGCCCTTCTCCTTCGAGCTCTACCCGCCGCGCAACCCCGCGGCGGAGGCCGGCCTCTGGCAGACCGTTGAGCGGCTCGCCGCCACCGGCCCGGAGTTCATGTCCGTCACCTTCGGCGCCGGCGGCTCGTCCCGTCAGAGCTCGCTGCAGGTGCTCACCCGGCTGAAGGCCGAGACCGGCGTGCATCCGCTCGCCCACCTGACCTGCGTCGGCTCCTCGCACGCCGAGGCCAATCGGCTGGTGCGCGAGTTCCTCGACGCCGGGATCACGAGCTTCCTCGCACTCCGCGGCGACCCGCCGGCCGGTGCGCAGGAGGGCGAGCCCTTCCTGGGCGACCTCGGCAGCGCGGCCGAGCTGGTTCAGCTCATCCACCGGGTGCAGACCGAGCGCGCCCAGTACACCACCCTCCGCGGCACGGCGGGCGGCGGTCGCCTGCCCACCAGGCGCGAGAAGGTTCGGGTGGCCGTCGCCGCCTTCCCGAACGGCCATCCGCGTTCGCGCGGCTCCCAGCAGGACGTCGACACCCTTCTCGCCAAGCAGGTCGCCGGCGCCACCATGGCGATCACGCAGCTCTTCTTCCACGCCGAGGACTACCTCCGCTTCATCGAGGAGGCCAGGGCCGGGGGAGTGACCATCCCGATCCTGCCCGGCATCATGCCGGCGGTCAGCCCGAACCGTCTCGAGCGCATCCTCGAGCTCAGCGGCGAGCGGCGCCCGGAGGAGCTCTCCCGCCGCCTCTACGCCGCCGACACCGCGGAGGAGCAGTTCCGGCACGGAGTCGCCCATGCGATCGATCTCTCCAGGGCGGTGCTCGACGGCGGAGCGCCGAGCCTGCACCTCTACACCTTCAACCAGCACCGGGCGGTGCTCGAGGTCCTCCAGGGCGTCGGGCTCATCCCCTCTCACCAGACAGCTAAGGAATCAGCATGAGCACCGCTTTCCCCACCGGCAGCATTCTCGGCTACCCCCGAATCGGGCGTCGCCGCGAGCTCAAGAAGGCGGTCGAGGCCTTCTGGGCCGGCCGGATCACCGTCGACGAGCTGGAGTCGGCGGCCGCGCAGCTGCGCGAGAACACCCGGGAGCGTCTCGTCTCGCTCGGCCTCGGCCGCACCGACTCCTCGATCCCCGAAGCCTTCTCGTACTACGACCAGGTGCTGGATGCCGCAGTCACCGTCGGCGCCGTTCCCACCCGCTTCGCGTCGCTGGTCAAGGACGACGGCACCGTCGACCTGGCCGGATACTTCACGATCGCCCGTGGCGAGGGGCAGAACACTCCTGCCGAGATGACCAAGTGGTTCGACTCGAACTACCACTACCTGGTTCCGGAGATCGGCCCGGAGACGGACTTCCACCTGGCATCGGACCGGCTGGTGCGCGAGGTGGCCGAGGCCACGGCCAGCGGCTTCCGCACCCGTCCGGTGATCGTCGGCCCGGTCACCTTCCTGCTGCTGAGCAAGCCGAGCGAGGACGCGCCGGCGGGCTACCAGCCGCTCGACCGCCTGGACGACCTGCTGCCGGTCTACGCGGAGCTGCTCGCCGCACTGGTCGCGGTCGGCGCCGAGTGGGTCCAGCTCGACGAGCCGGCCCTGGTCAGCGAGAGCATCGAGATGCCGCGGGAGCGGGTGCTGGAGGCGACCAGGCGCGCGTACGACCTGCTCGGCGCAGCGTCGATCCGTCCGCAGATCTTCGTGGCCGCGCCATACGGCAGCCTTGACGACGCCCTTCCTGTGCTCGACGCGACCCCGATCGAGGCGATCGGCCTCGATCTCGTCAAGGGCTCCATCCCGCAGGGCTTCTCGACCTCGAAGACCCTGGTCGGCGGGGTGATCGACGGCCACAACATCTGGCGGGGCGACCTCGCCGGCGCTTTCGCGAAGCTCGAGGCGCTGCGCTCGCTCAGCCCCAACGTCGCGGTGAGCAGCTCGACCTCGCTGTTCCACACCCCGCACGACGTCGACGACGAGCCCCTGCTCTCCGACCGGCTGAAGAGCTGGCTGGCCTTCGCGGACCAGAAGGTCGGGCAGGTCGCCACCCTCGCGAAGGGGCTGACCGAGGGCAGGGCCGCGATCCAGGGTGAGCTGGATGCCGCATCCGCCGCCCTCGCCGACCGTCACGCCGCGCCCGGCGTGCGCGACGGGGCCGTGCGCGCCCGTGCGGAGAAGCTGACCCCCGCCGACTTCTCGCGCGGGGACTACGCCGCGCGGCTCGCCGCGCAGCAGGAGGCGCTCGGCCTCCCCTTCCTGCCGACCACCACGATCGGCTCCTTCCCGCAGACCGGGGACATCCGCAAGCAGCGCGCGGCGCTGGCGAAGGGCGAGATCACCGAGGAGCAGTACACGGAGGCGATGCGCGCGGAGATCAAGCGCGTCGTGGATCTGCAGGAGGAGATCGGCCTCGACGTGCTGGTGCACGGCGAGCCGGAGCGCAACGACATGGTGCAGTACTTCGCCGAGCACCTGGACGGCTTCGCGGTCACCCAGAACGGCTGGGTGCAGTCGTACGGCAGCCGCTGCACCCGCCCGTCGATCCTCTGGGGCGACGTCTCCCGCCCGGCACCGATCACCGTCGAGTGGTCGACCTACGCGCAGAGCCTCACCTCGAAGCCGGTGAAGGGGATGCTCACCGGTCCGGTGACGATCCTGGCCTGGTCGTTCGTGCGCGACGACCAGCCGCTCCGCGACACCGCGAACCAGGTCGCGCTCGCCCTGCGGGACGAGATCGCCGACCTCCAGGAGGCGGGCATCCGGATCATCCAGGTCGACGAGCCGGCGCTGCGCGAGCTGCTGCCGCTGAAGAAGAAGGACCAGCCGGACTATCTCGACTGGTCGGTCGGCTCCTTCCGCCTGGCCACGGCCGGAGTGGAGGAGAAGACCCAGATCCACACTCACCTCTGCTACTCCGAGTTCGGCGTGGTCATCGACGCGATCGACAGGCTGGATGCCGACGTCACCTCGATCGAGGCCGCCCGCTCCAAGATGGAGGTCGTGCCCGACATCAAGCGGAGCGGATTCGGGCGGGGCATCGGACCGGGCGTCTACGACATCCACTCTCCTCGCGTGCCCTCGGTCGACGAGGTCACCGAGCTGATCGAGACCGCGCTCGGCTCGATCCCGGAGCGTCAGGTCTGGGTCAACCCGGACTGCGGCCTCAAGACCCGTGGCTACGACGAAACCGTCCAGTCGCTGACCAACGTGCTGGCCGCGACCCGGGCGGTCAGAGAGCGCGTGCACGCGCACTGAGCGCCGCCAGGACGGATCCGCGAGCGGTCACGGCGGCGTGTCTCACCCGACACGCCGCCGTGACCGGCCGGTATCCGTCTTCTGCGGCGATCGTCCCGTTGAGGGCGGTCGTCCCGTTGAGGGCGAGCGGGTGCCGTTCACCCCGAGTCACGCGGCGGCGATCCTGCCGTTCCTGCGCTCCCCGTTGCCGGCCGCCGCTCTGGTGGTGGGGAGCGTGGTGCCCGACCTGCCGTCCTTCGTGCCGCCCGGCGTGCCGAGGGATCTGAGCCATTCCCTGCCCGGCGTGCCGGTGGTCGACCTCCCGATGGGGATCGCGGCCCTCGCCCTCTGGTACCTGCTGCTGCGCGCCCCGGTGGTGGGTCTCGCGCCGGCCTGGCTGAGGCTGCGTCTCCCACCCGGGCCGCGCATCCCTGCCGGCTGGCGGGCGCGGGTGATCGCCGTGCTCTGCGTCATCGGCTGGTACCTGCTGCCGAAGCGAGGTCAGCCGACGAGCCCCTGAGCGGGTCCTCGATGGTACGACGGGGTCGCCGGGCCCCTCCGCTCCGGTCCAAGCCGTGGCTCCATGCTGCGGTCGATGACGGATGCCATCCGATCGCGCGGCGTGTCGTGCACGACACGCCGCACCCGGACCGCCGCATCCGTCGTCCGCGCCTGGACCGCCGCATCCGGACCACCCGCAATGGCCGCCCCTCGAGCCGGCCCGTTTCGCGGGAATCGCCGACCCTTCGAGGGGTCGCCCTTCCAGCCGGTCCTGTTCCGCGGGGGATCGTCCCGACCCTTCGAGAATTCAGGACTTCCCGGGCGTCTTCCCGCGTCTCGTGAGTTACGACCCGCCGAGGAGGCCTCGAGTCCTGAATTCTCGACAAGGCCCGGTGCGGCCAGAGGAGGTCGTCGAGTCAGACTCCGGAGGGCGCAGCGTTGAACGACCGAGGCGTCGGGAGGCGGCACGCCGTCAGCGGGACTCGAGCGGCGGACGGCGCGGCGCCTAGACCGACCTGAGCACCGCCACGACCTTGCCGAGGATCTCGGCGTAGTCGCCGAGGATCGGGGCGAAGGCGCTGTTGCGCGGGAGCAGCCAGACGTGGCCGTCCCGCCGCTGGAAGACCTTGACCGTGGCCTCGTCGTCGAGCATGGCGGCGACGATCTCGCCGTTCTCCGCGGTCTTCTGCTGGCGCACCACTATCCAGTCGCCGTCGCAGATGGCGGCGTCGATCATCGAGTCCCCGGCCACTTTGAGCATGAACAGCTCGCCCTTGCCGACCAGCTGACGGGGGAGCGGGAACACCTCGTCGACCTGCTGCTCGGCGGTGATCGGGATGCCGGCGGCGATGCGGCCGACCAGCGGCACCATCGCCGCGTCGCCGATCGGAGCGGGGTTGTCCGAGACCGCGCCGGATGAGTCCCCCACCTCGATCAGCACCTCGATCGCACGCGGGCGGTTCGGGTCGCGGCGGAGGTAGCCGCTCAGCTCGAGCTGGCCCAGCTGGTGGGTGACGCTGGACAGCGAGGAGAGCCCCACCGCGTCGCCGATCTCCCGCATGCTCGGCGGGTACCCGTTGGTCGCGACGGCGCGCTGGATGACCTCGAGGATGGCCAGCTGCTTGTCGCTGAGGTTCTTGCGACGGCGCGTGCCGCCCTTCTCCTGCGTCTCGCTCACGGTCTGCCTCTCGTGCCATCGCCGCGCCCGCCTGGTCGCGCCGGTTCGAATGTCGGTGGTGCCTGGTTGTCTGATCTCCAGACAATCGAAACTGTATCCACGAGCCGCCGCAAAGACAAACACCTGTTCGAGTGTGTTGCGCGTGGATGCTGTTCCAAGTTCGAATATCACCTTGTTTTCTTCGATAATCGAAGGTATGTTCCGAACACAGCTTCGCATCCGGCGCTCCCGGCCGAGCGTCGGATGCGAAACCCCGTCAGGGAAGGATCCCGCCGGGGAAGAACGAAGGAGAGATCATGAGCACCGCAGTCATCGGAACGCACCCCGCTCCCGCCGCGCCGCGTCTCAGGCTCACCCGTCGCGGACGAGCGGTCGTCTTCGTCCTCGTGGCGGTCTCCGTCGTGATCGCGGCCGCGGCCATGGTGCTGGGCGGGGGCGGAGCCGTGGCGACCGGTGACGCCTCGGACGCCTCCTTCGAGTACGTGACCGTCGAGGGCGGGCAGTCGCTCTGGCAGCTCGCCACAGAGCTCGCGCCCTCGGCCGATCCGCGCGACGTGATCTCCGAGATCACTCGCCTCAACGGGTTGTCGAGTCCCGACGTGCAACCGGGCCAGCGCTTGGCCATCCCCGCTGCCTACGCGCACTGAGCACGCCGAAAGCCGGGCGACTCCGGATCCGCGCTGCGAGGAATCCGTGCGGCGAACCGTGAACCGCGCGAGAGAGTCCGGGGCCGAGAGTTCAGGCTTAGAGTTCGGGCCTTAGCTCGCGGAGCCGCGAACTGCGCGAGCCGGCACCCGCCGGCCGCTCGGTAGCATGGGTCGGTGGCAACCCTGGCTGATCTCCCCATTCGTGACGACCTCAGGGGGCTCAGCCCGTACGGAGCCCCGCAGGAGTCGGTTCCCATCGCGTTGAACGTCAACGAGAACACGCATCCGATCCCGGAGGACGTCGCCACC
>Ga0182749_1001795_pt1 | contig 16347 bp, 18 predicted proteins | sample eDN3rd37CKraftMG_FD_128875 | JGI IMG/M metagenome (GOLD analysis project Ga0182749, IMG submission 128875) | Enriched Miracle-Growth compost microbial communities from Emeryville, California, USA - eDNA 3rd pass 37_C Kraft MG (version 2) (version 2) ...
ACGCTGGCGAACGCCGTGAAGGTCACGCTCGGTCCCAAGGGGCGCAACGTCGTGATCGAGAAGAGCTTCGGCGCGCCGCGCATCACCAAGGACGGCGTCACTGTCGCCAAGGAAATCGAACTCGCCGACAAGTTCGAGAATATGGGCGCGCAGATGCTGCGCGAGGTCGCCAACAAGCAGAACGACAAGGCCGGCGATGGTACGACGACCGCCACCGTGCTCGCGCAGGCGATCGTGCGCGAGGGCTCGAAGGCGGTTGCCGCCGGCATGAACCCGATGGACATCAAGCGCGGTATCGACCTTGCCGTGAACGCCGTGGTCAAGGATCTCGAAAGCCATGCCCGCAAGGTCAGCGCCAACAGCGAGATCGCGCAGGTCGCGACCATCTCGGCCAATGGCGATGAGGAGGTTGGCCGCATTCTTGCGGAAGCCATGGACAAGGTGGGCAATGAAGGCGTGATCACGGTCGAGGAAGCCAAGAGCCTCGCAACCGAGCTTGAGACGGTCGAGGGCATGCAGTTCGACCGTGGCTATCTCTCGCCCTATTTCATTACCAATGCCGAGAAGCTCAAGGTGGAGCTGGATGACCCCTATATCCTCATCCACGAGAAGAAGCTCTCGAACCTGCAGGCGCTGGTGCCGCTGCTCGAAAAGGTCGTCCAGTCGGGCCGGCCGCTGCTGATCATCGCCGAGGATGTCGAGGGCGAGGCGCTGGCCACGCTCGTCGTCAACAAGCTGCGCGGCGGGCTCAAGATCGCGGCGGTCAAGGCGCCGGGCTTCGGCGATCGCCGCAAGGCGATGCTCGAGGATATCGCCATCCTCACCGGCGGCAATGTCGTCTCCGAGGAACTCGGCACCAAGCTTGAGAATGTGACCGTGTCGATGCTCGGCCGCGCGAAGAAGGTGACGATCGACAAGGACAACACCACGATCATCGATGGTGTCGGCACCAGGGCGGATATCGACGGCCGTGTCGCCCAGATCCGCCAGCAGATCGAGACCACCACGTCCGATTACGATCGCGAGAAGCTCCAGGAGCGGCTCGCCAAGCTCGCGGGTGGCGTCGCGGTGATCCGCGTCGGCGGCGCTACCGAGGTCGAGGTGAAGGAGAAGAAGGACAGGGTCGACGATGCGCTCCACGCCACCCGCGCCGCTGTCGAGGAAGGCATCCTGCCGGGCGGCGGCATCCCGCTCCTGCGCGCGCTCAAGGCGCTCGACAGCCTCAAGGCGGCGAATGACGACCAGCAATCCGGTATCGACATCGTGCGCCGGGCGCTGCGCGCGCCGGCACGCCAGATCGCCGAGAACGCCGGCGAGGACGGAGCGTATATCGTCGGCAAGCTGCTCGAAAGCAGCGACTATAACTGGGGCTTCAACGCCGCCACCGGCGAATATCAGGACCTGGTAAAGGCGGGCGTGATAGATCCAGCCAAGGTCGTGCGCACGGCGCTTCAGGACGCCGCCTCGGTCGCCTCATTGCTTATCACCACCGAGGCGCTCGTCGCCGAGCTGCCCAAGGAGGAGAAGGCCGCGCCCGCGCCGTCGATGGACTTCTGAGGATACCGGGGCAGGCCCGGCTAATCAGCTCCGGACCTGCCCCGGCCTTGGCGCGAGGACCAACAGGCAGCCTTGCGCGTCCCGGTTCGCCCAGAGGCCGTCCGAGCAGGGTTGAACGATCCAAAATCCTCTTGATTCCAGAGGGTCGTGAAACCATCGACTGAGACCGGTCTGCGAGTGGTCGCACAAAGGGGATGCGCGAAATCCTGAACGCGATCTTCTACGATCGCGTCCATTCCGCGATCAGCATCAGCGTCGAAGTCGTCCAGTAATTCCTGGACATCGCCCCCGGGCGTGAACGCCGCCCGGTTTCATCCGCTGCCGCAGATCGGCTTTGTCAGGGCCGCTCATCGGAAAGCGGTTCGCCGCCTTTCCCCTCCTCCAGCAGCACCGCGGCGTCGCCCGCCGCCGACAGGCGGACCTGATTCCCGTTAACGGCTGCAACGAGACCGCCTGAAATATAATGATGATGGTCACTATGGGAGCCACTGTCGGCCTTGGTCATCTTGATTCGGTCGCCTTCCACCTTGTCGACCGTTCCGATGTGGACGCCGTCGGCGCCGATAATCTCCATATGTTCCGAAATCTGGCTGAGGTCGGCCATGTCATTCTCCTTCGTGTCGCGGGTCATGCCCTCCATGAACGTGCCAGCGGCCAATCGGCTGCCAAAGGAGCGCCGTTTAGCGCGGCATCGCTTATCTGGTGCAGCTTCCGCGGATGCTGGCCAAGCCACGCGAGCGCGAACATAGCTCTGTCGTGATGCCGATTAAGGCTCCCGGCGGGAACAGTCGGGTATCCGACAATGGCCAGCATTATGTTCCATTATCGCCTTCCCTCTAGTACCGTTCCGCGAGAGGTTCCTGTGCGAAGTGCCTCGGGAGCTTGCGGGGGATCATTTTCTGTCGAGTTTGCGCGAGAATTTCAGCTCCAATCTTCTTTTGCGCCAGATGGAGGAGGAAGTTCTTGCGTCGCTGCGGCCGCATTTCGCCCTCGTCGAGCTGAGCAAGGGACAGAAACTCGTCACCGCCGGCGCGCCGATCGAGCACATCTACTTTCCCGAGGGCGGGGTTGTTACCGTAGTTTCAAGCCTTCCGGAGAGTGGTAGCACGGAAGTCGGCATCTTCGGCCGCGACGGGCTATCGGGCTTCTGCGCCCTGATGGGCGCCGAATGGTCGCGGCACGATACCATCGTGCAGGTGGACGATGCGAAGGGCTGGCGCATCGACACCGCCACGCTGCTCGCGGCAAGCGAGCAGAGTCCGGCCTTGCGCGCGCTTTTCGGGCGCTATGTGCAGACGTTCATCGTCCAGCTGGCACATGGCATCGTTTGCCATGCCCATCACCAGATCGAGGCGCGTGTCGCGCGCTGGCTCCTGATGTGCCACGACCGGATCGACGGGGACGAGATCATGCTGACACATGACTTCATGTCGATGATGGTAAGCGCGCAGCGCACCAGCGTCACGGTCGTCCTGCATGTCCTCGAAGGCGCGGGCATGATCCGCGCCAGGCGGGCACGGGTGACGGTCATTGATCGAGAGAAGCTCGAGGAGATCGCCGGCGAAGCCTACGGCGTTCCGGAGGCGGAATATCGTCGGCTGATTGGTCCGCTGGGGAAAAGCACCGCAGGACGGTGCGCAAAAAACGATATGAGCGTGAGGACTGCGCCCTCCCTCCCTAAGGAACGGGAAGAAAAACAGTGACGGTCTCCAGCGACCTCCGGCTAAGGGAACTGGAGCATCGGTTCACGAACATCCTGACCATCGTGCGATCGATCGTTAGCCAGAGCTTGCAGTCGGCGTCGTCGATCAATGAGGCGAAGGGATCTATTGATAACCGGCTTGCCGCGCTGAGCGGTGCGGTCGAGCAGCTTCTGTCGGCCGGCTGGGAAGCCGCTCCGCTTCCCGCCCTGGCCGAACAGGCCCTTGGCCACTTCTCCATATACACCGAGCGAGTGCGTCTCGATGGTCCAGCCATAAAGGTTGGCCCTCAGGCGGCAATGACGTTGACCCTGGTGTTTCACGAGCTTGCGACGAACGCGATCAAATATGGGGCGCTATCCAACGGAACAGGTAAGGTCGAGCTTACATGGAAGATGCTTGGCCCGGACGATCAGGCTGAATTGTGGATTCAGTGGGCGGAGCACGGCGGTCCTCCCGTCACACCGCCCGACCGGCGCGGCTTTGGAAGCCGGCTCATTTGCACTGCCGCCGGCCGCAGCCTGCGAGGACGTGCCGAGTTGGAGTTTCCCATATCGGGCGTCGTCTGGACACTGATCGCGCCGATGGCGACGATCGCCGCCTAGGCGACACGGATGCCGGCCGGCACCGCGAAGCTCTACGCGAGAGCCCTGTCGGCTGATCGGTCGTGCTACGGCCCCACGTCGGAGGTGGACGGACGCAGCCGATAGCCTTCGCTGGCCGGGAAGCCGAGCGCGGCAGACACGCGATCATTCCAGCCATAGGGATCGGCGCGGATCACAGGATCGCCCGCCTCATCGAACAGCACCGTCTGATAGAAGAGCCTGACGGGGATCTCCCTCGGTAGCGCGACGAAACTCTCCTTCCCGCTGGCGCGCGCGCGCTGCCACTCGTCGAATATACCTTCGTCGCGGGCCAGCATCTCGGCGAAACCCAGCGCATCCTCGACCCGGACGCAGCCATGGCTGCGCTGGCGCTGCACCTCACCGAACAGTTGCTTGGCGGGCGTGTCGTGGAGATAGATCTGGTGCTCGTTCTTCATGTCGAACTTTACGAGACCCAGCGAGTTCTTCGGCCCAGGCTGCTGTACGATCCAGCCGTCCTTCCACACCATGTTGTTGCGGCGAAGATAGCCGGCGCCTTTCCCGGCGACCTCCTTGTTCTGGATCGATCGGGGCACCGTCCAGGTGGGATTGGCGACGAGCCGGTAGATTGGCGATCCAAGCTGCGGCGTCTCCGTCTCCGGTTTGCCCACCACCACCTTGCGGCTGTCGGCGATCTTGCCGTCGCGCCAATAGGTGAGCCTCGCGGAGGCGAGATTGACGTCGATGCGAGTGGCCGGAGGGTTCCGGTCGAGCCAGCGCAGGCGCTCCATCGCGACGGCGATGGCCCGCGCCCGATCGCCATCGGACAGATTGAGAATCTCCAGCGCCTCGCTGCCGATGACGCCGTCGGGCTTGATCCCATAGTCGGCTTGCATGCGCTGCACCGCGCGAACCATCGCCGGATCGTAGCGATCGCCCTGCGCGGCAGCGCGGTCGAGATAGTCGGAAGCGACAAGCTGGCGCGCGATTGCCGGAACGCGCCGATCGGTGGCGCCGGGTTTGAGCGGCGCGGCGGCGTCCGGGATCGCGGCGGACGGTGCGTCGCCCTGCTTGCGAAGCGCGAGATAGGCTTGCGACAGCTTGCGGTAATTGTCGTCCTGCGGCGCGAGGCTTTCGAGCCAGTCCCCCATCTTGCCTTTCGCCAGCGCCTCGGCGAGGCCACGCCGCAAATCGGGTTTCGGCCGCGGGATCGTGTAGATCGTATACAGCCTGGCAGGATCGGACGCTCCCTGCGCCAAGACCGCGGCATAGCGAAGGGCGCTTCGCGTCAGCGCCTCCTGGCCATCGGCGCTTCCCGGCTCACCTTCCACGGCGAAGCGCATATGGTCGAGGCCATGGGCAGCCCGGCGATCGATCGTCTCGCGCAACTGCCGTACGGCAGCGTCGGTCCAACGCGCCTGCTCGGCAGTCACGCCGGGTTGTGGAGAATTACTGGATAGGAAATCGCATCCGGTGAGTGTGAATGACAAGGCTACCAGCGAACACGCAATCACACTTCTACGCACGCACATCTCCTTGCAGGGCCAAGAAGATAACCCGAGAGCGACGGGTGCGTTCCACAAAACCGATCAACTCGTGCCATGCACGCTGAAACTGCCATGCGCCCGATATGCCGCGCCGGCTAAACCCGACGCCCCGGTCTATGCTCTTGCCGCGTACAGCAGCCGCCCTTTTCCAAGATGGCCAAACACATCGTCCAGTACCGTTTCGCCCACCGCAAAGCAGCCCTGGCTGCGTCCCAGCTTTCCGTGCGTCTGAATCATGTCCGCATTCGCATACCACGCGCCGTGAATGACGATGGCGCGATCCAGGGCGTTATTGTTGGTCGGATCGAGGCCCACGAGCCGCTGCGATCGACCATGTTTGCCGACATAATAGTCGCCGGTTAGAAACGCGCCCTCGCTTGAGGCATTTGAGCCAAAATCGTTCGAAAAGCGCTGAAGGAAACCGGTATGGCGCGGGTCTGATCCCATGCCATGCGCCACGAACAGGCGGGATACCTCGCCGCTCGCAACGTCGAGGAAATGAAGCCTTGCCTTGGACGAAGGGGCAGAGAAGTCCACGATGGCGATGCGATCACGACGGGCAATTGCCTTTGAATGCTGGTCGAGGGCAGCCAGAGCCCTGCGCAAGAGCCGTGGATCGAGCGAGAGGGGGGATGTCTTTATCGCATCCACGGGCGAAACCGCGGCTGCCGTCCTCTGCGGGTTCGGCATCCCGCCCACCAGAGGGCCTGATGAGGACCGAGTGAGCGCGCCAAGGGCCACCGCAGCGCCTGAAATCATCAGGGTTCGCCTGCTGAATTGGAGGGTCTGATCAGTCACCGGCCCAATGTAGGCGCGGGCGGTTGAGTTTGAAGGGCCGGAACGGATCGAAGTTCAGCGGTCTTCAAGGAGCCTGGCGCCTTGCCGGAAGCTGTCTCGCCTGCCTGATCATTGTCCGGCAACGCATTCCCACCTGTTGCAGGCCGGCATCGCCGCCACGGTGATCGCGTCAGGGTATCAGTACCGCCGCGCCTTCGAAGCGGCCGGCGCGCAGGTCGTCGAGCGCACGATTGGCGTCGATCAGCGGATATTTCGTGACGCTGGTGACGATGCCGATCCGCGGCGCCAGCGCGAGGAAATCGATGCCGTCCCGGCGCGTCAGGTTCGCGACCGACATGATCTGGCGCTCTCCCCAGAGCAGATCGTAGGCGAAGCTGGGGATATCGCTCATATGAATGCCCGCGCAGACCACCCGACCACCCTTGCGCACCGCCCTCAACGCCCGCGGCACGAGCTCTCCCGCAGTGGCATAGATGATCGCGGCGTCCAGAGGTTCAGGCGGCATCTCGTCCGATCCTCCGGCCCACACCGCTCCCAGGCTCCGTGCAAACGCCTGACTTGCGACGTCGCCCGATCGGGTGAAGGCGAAGACCTCCCTGCCCTGCCATCGCGCCACCTGCGCGACAATATGCGCTGCCGCCCCGAAACCGTAGAGACCGAGCTTGCGGCCGCCACCCGCCATCACCAGCGAGCGCCAGCCGATCAGCCCGGCACACAGCAGCGGCGCGACTTCCGCGTCGCTTCCCGTCTCGTCCAGAGGAAAGGCATAGCGCGCGTCCGCAATCGCCGCTGTCGCGTATCCGCCGTCGCGCGTGTAGCCCGTGAACAGGGGATGATCGCAGAGATTTTCCCGTCCGGCCCGGCAATAGGGGCAGACGCCGCAGGTATGGCCCAGCCAGGGGACACCGACGCGCTGGCCGATCGCAAGCCCATCGACGCCCGGCCCCAGCCTGTCGATGCGACCGACGATCTCGTGGCCAGGAACGACCGGCAGCTTCGGATCGGCCAGATCGCCATCGATGACATGAAGATCGGTCCGACAGACCGCACAGGCCCCGATACGCACGCGAATCTCACCGGGGCCAGGCTCGCGGTCGGCGAGTTCGGTCCATACGAGCGGCTGGCCCGGCTTTTCGAGGAGCATTGCGTGCATGACCACTCCAATCGCGGCAGCAGGTTCGTCAGTGGGACAGGAACGCGAAGCGCCGCGTGCTCAGCAACAAATCCCGGGTTACGCCGCCCAGCGCCCATTCGTGAAAGCGGCTGTGCCCATAGGCACCGGCTACAATCACATCCGCGCCGTGGTCTTTCGCGACTTTTGCAAGGCTGTCCACGTCCGGGCCCTCCGCTGCGGACGCAATCGTTTCCGCAGCGACGCCATGCCGGCCAAGCCAATGGGCGACATCGGCGAGATGCCCACGCGCTTCGGGAAGACGGTCGACCGGGGCGATCTCCGCGAGGACGACATGTTGCGCCATCCGAAGCAGCGGCAGCGCGTCGGAAACGGCGCGGCGGGCCTCGCGCGTTTCCTTCCAGCCTATCAATACCCGATCCAGCCTCATCCGGTCGGAGCCCGGCGGAACAAGCAGCACCGGACGACCCGCTCGCATGACGATGTCGCTCGTGCCGAAACTACTCGCCCGATGCAGCATCGGGCCGGTTTCCCCGGCTGACACAATGAGATCCGCGCTCCGCGCCTGCCGGGCAAAATAGTCGTATAATGGCTCATATGTCTCGGCGCACCGCCATTCCAACTGCTTCACATGAGGGGACAACAACGCGCGAAACTCGGCCTCGGCTTCACGGGCCAGTTTCTCCGTCTGATCCTGAATCCGTTCGAAAACCTCACCGGACAAATAGGCGCCGCCGTAAGTCAGTGACAGCCTTTCACACGCCGTGACGCCGAGGATGCCTGCTCCGAATCTCGCGGCAATATCCGCGGCGACCTTCAACGGTTCCGCGTTGGATACGCCGAGCGCCAGGGGCACCATCATTGTTGCGTAGCTCATCGAATGCTCCACTTCGTCGCCGCGGTATCGCGGGACGCGGGGGCCAGGATATCGGGACTATCACTTACTCTCCTCGCGGATTCGGAAATGGAGGTTCCGTATAGGCCCGCATTGCGACCCGCAGGTCAGTAAGATGGGGCGGCGGCGCGACGGCAGTGGATGACTAGGTAACCTTACGCATATCGGGCGGGCGGCTTTTTTTGCGACTTCAAGTGCGAGGAGGCAGCGGTGCCCGATATATTGCTGGAAGTCATAAATCTCGACGCGCGCGCCACGCAAGCACCGGAAGCCGGGAGGCTCCGTATCGCGCGAGCGGCATGACCATCTAATGTTCGAGGCGTCGGAGGCGCGCATGACCAGAGCATCGGAAGCAAGCACCGCCCCAGGGCGCATCGCCGCCGTCCGTGGTCCCGTGATCGACGTCGATTTCGCCGGCGGCGCGCTTCCCCGGGTGAACGACGCGCTACGGATCGAGGCACCTTCCGGAGCGCTGATCGCGGAAGTGCAGAGCCATGTCGACGAGCAGACCGTCCGTGCGGTCGCGCTCCAGACCACCAGCGGACTTGCCCGCGATATTTCAGTGGATGCGACCGGCGCTCCCATCATGGTGCCGGTCGGCGACGTCGTGCTCGGCCGGCTGCTGACGGTCACCGGCGCGATTGGCGACGGCGGCGCGGCCCTGCCGGCGGACGTGCAACTCCGTCCCATCCATCGCGCGCCGCCACCGCTCGAGGAACAAAGCGCGGCGACCCGGATGTTCGAGACCGGCATCAAGGTCATCGACCTGCTCAGCCCGCTCGCGCAGGGCGGCAAGGCGGCAATGTTCGGCGGCGCCGGCGTCGGCAAGACCGTGCTGGTGATGGAGCTGATCAACGCGATGGTCGCCCGCTACGAGGGCGTGTCGGTGTTCGCCGGCATCGGCGAACGGTCGCGCGAAGGGCATGAACTGCTCACCGACATGCGCGCGTCAGGCGTGATCGACAAGACCGTGCTCGTCTTCGGGCAGATGAACGAGCCGCCCGGCGCGCGCTGGCGGGTGGGACTGACCGCGCTCACCATCGCCGAATATTTCCGCGACGAGCAGAAGCGCAACGTGCTGCTGCTGATGGATAACGTCTTCCGCTTCGTACAGGCGGGCAGCGAGGTCTCGGGCCTGCTCGGCCGGATGCCGTCGCGGGTCGGCTACCAGCCGACGCTGGCGAGCGAGGTCGCAGCACTTCAGGAGCGGATAGCGTCGGTCGAGGGCGCGTCGGTCACCGCGATCGAGGCGGTCTATGTGCCGGCCGACGATTTCACCGATCCGGCGGTGACGGCGATTTCCTCGCATCTCGACAGCAATATATTGCTGTCGCGTTCGATGGCGGCCGAAGGCATGTACCCTGCCATCGATCCGTTGGCATCGACATCGATCCTGCTCGATCCGCTGGTGGTCGGCGAACAACATTACGCGCTGGCCCAGACGGTCCGCGAGACGATCGCCCATTATCGCGAGCTGCAGGACATCATCTCGCTGCTCGGCATGGAGGAGCTTGGTCACGAGGACCGGCTGGCCGTCGGCCGCGCCCGCCGGCTCCAGCGATTCCTGACCCAGCCGTTCGTCGTCACCCAGGCGTTCACCGGCCAGCCCGGGCGATCCGTGGCGCTCGCCGATACGCTCAAAGGCGTCGCCGCCATCCTCGCCGGCGAAACCGACGACTGGCCCGAGAGCGCGCTCTACATGGTCGGCGACATCGAGGAAGCGCGCGGAAAAGCGGGCAGGAAACCGTGAGGTTGCGCATCACCTCTCCCACGGCAATCGTCGTCGATTGCGATGTCGTTTCGGTGCGGGCCGAGGATGCGAGCGGCAGCTTCGGCATTCTCAATGGCCACGCCGATTTCCTCACCGTGCTCGAGGTTTCGGTGGTCTCGTGGCGCGAGACGGCCGGGCGCACCGGCTATTGCGCAGTGCGAAACGGCATCCTCACGGTGAGCGGCGGCAAGGAAGTCGCGATCGCCACGCGCGAGGCGCATGTCGGCGACGATCTCGATCAGCTCGAAGCGGTGGTGCTTGCCGGCTATCGCCAGCATCGCGAGGCCGAACGCACGATCCGCACCGCCTCGGCGAAGCTCAGGATGCAGGCGATCCGGCATATGGTCGAGGCGCTGCAAGGCGGGCCGAGGGAGATCGGCCTGTGAGCGATGAACTCCCGCCTCCCAAGGAACGGCTGGTTGAGGCTGTCCGCCGGCGTGCCGATCGCCGGCGCGAGGCGCGACGCCTGCCCTCCTTCGCGCGCAATTTCGGCCAGATCGGCATACTCGGCTGGCAGATCGTCGTGCCCGCGCTGATCGGTCTCGCCATCGGCCGCTGGCTCGACCACCGGCTGGCGAGCGGCATCTTCTGGACGGCGCCGCTGCTGGTCATCGGCGTCGGGCTAGGCTGCTGGTCGGCCTGGAAGTGGGTGCAGCGGCAATGACGGCGCTCGTCGCCCTGCTGTTTCTGGTGCTCGGTGCGGTCGCCGGGGCCGCGCATTTTGCTGCGATCGCGAAAGATGCCGATCTGCTCGTCTGGGGTGGTCCGGTCGTCCGGTCGATTGGCATCAGGCTCGGCCGGCTGCTGCTCACGGCGGCAATCCTCGTGCTCGCCGCCCGGCACGGCTGGATCGATCTGCTGACCGCGACGATCGGCTTCATGGCGGCCCGTCACCATGCGATCCGCCGGCTGGGGCCGACGCCATGAAGTTCGCCTCGCCGCTCGCCAGCCATGTGCTCTTCACGATCGGGCCGGTGCCGATCACCCGACCGGTCGTCACGACGTGGGGCATCATGGCGGCGCTGGCGCTCGGTTCCTGGGCGGTCACGCGCCGGCTCACGCCGCACCCGTCGCGGATGCAGGCGGCACTGGAACTGGTGGTCGATATGATCTCGCTCCAGATCCGCGAGACGATGGAGGTCGATCCGCGCCCCTATCTGCCGCTGATCGGCACCTTGTTCATCTTCCTGCTGGTGGCCAACTGGTCGTCGCTGATCCCCGGCGTCGAGCCGCCCACGGCGACGCTGGAAACGGATGCGGCGCTGGCGCTGATCGTGTTCGCGGCCACGCTCTGGTTCGGCGTGCGGGCGCTGGGCGTGAGGAACTATCTCGGCAGCTTCGCCCGCCCCTCGATCATGCTGGCGCCGCTCAACCTCGTCGAATTGTTCACCCGCAGCTTCTCGCTGATGGTCCGCCTGTTCGGAAATGTGATGAGCGGCGTGTTCATGATCGGGGTCGTGCTGAGCCTCGCCGGCCTGCTCGTGCCGATCCCGCTGATGGCGCTCGAAATGCTGACCGGCGCCGTCCAGGCCTACATTTTCGGCGCGCTCGCGATGGTCTTCATCGGCAGCGCATTGAGCGAAGCACCCGACCCTCGTTCCACATCGGCGCAGGAGCCATCCCCATGAACTGGATCCATCTCGTCAGCATCCTTGGCGCGGCCTTCGCCATCGCTATCGGCGCGATCGCGCCCGCGCTCGCGCAGGGCCGCGCGGTCGCCGCGGCGATGGATGCGATCGCCCGGCAGCCGGAGGCGGCGAACACCGTCTCACGGACCCTGTTCGTGGGCCTCGCGATGATCGAGACGATGGCGATCTACTGCCTCGTCATCGCCCTGCTGCTGCTCTTCGCCAATCCCTTCGCCTGACATGCACATCGACTGGTGGACGCTGGCGCTACAGGCGATCAACGTCCTCATCCTCGTCTGGCTGCTGTCGCGCTTCCTGTTCCGGCCGGTGATGGGCGCCATCGCCGCTCGGCAGGCGGCGGCCGACGCGCTGCTCGCCGACGCGCAGACGGCGAAGGATGCAGCGGCGGCCGAGGCGGCGGCGCTCAAGGCGCAAAACGACGGCTTCGCGGCCGAGGCCGACCGGCGCCGGCGCGAAATGCAGGCAGGCATCGAGGCGGAACGCGCGCGCCTGCTCGATCAGGCGAAGGGCGAGGCCGCCGCCCTCGCCCAACAGGCGAGCGCCGCCAGTGCTGCCGAGCGGACGCGGATGAAGGCGGATCTGGAGGAGAAGGCCGCCGCTCTCGCGGGCCGAATCGCGGAGAAGCTGCTCGGGCGCCTGCCTGTCGCCGGGACCACCGACATCCTGTTCACAGCCCTGCTGGACCGCGTGCGCGCATTGCCAGCGAACGACAGACGAAAGCTCGCGAACGACACGCCGCTCACGGTCGCGACACCCGGACCGGTCGAGGACGAGGCGCGGGACCGTTATGTCCGCGATCTGGAGGCGGTGCTCCCCGGCATCGGCATCCCGCGGTTCGCCGTCGATCCGGCGCTGATCGCGGGCTTCGAGCTTCGCGGACCGCATATGCAGGTCCGGAACAGCTGGCGCGCCGATCTCGACGAGGTGCTGGCGAAGCTCGGGGAGGACGACCATGCCCGGATCGGCTGACGACTGGCTGGCGCAGGCCGAGGCACGGGTCGCGGAAGCGTCGATCGGCGCGCGGGTCCGCGAGATCGGGCGGGTGGAATCGATCGGCGACGGCGTCGCGATGATCTCCGGTCTCGCCGATGCACGCCTCGACGAGCTTCTCCATTTCGAGGGCGGCCAGGCGGGCTTCGTCCAGACGCTCGACCGGGATCGTATCGGCTGCGTGCTGCTCGACGAGGCCGACGGCGTCGAGGCGGGACAAAGCGTCACCGGCAGCGGCGAGGTGGTGCGCGTGCCCGTCGGCCCCGCGCTGCTCGGCCGCGTGCTCGATCCGCTCGGCCGCCCGCTCGACAACGGAGCGGCCATCGCGGCCGAGCGCTTCGATCCGGTCGAGCGGGCCGCGCCCGCGATTATCGAACGCGATCTCGTCATCCAGCCGGTGCAGACCGGCATCCTCGTCATCGACGCGATGTTCGCCCTGGGCCGGGGCCAACGTGAGCTGATCCTGGGCGACCGGGCGACTGGCAAGACCGCGATCACGGTCGACACCATCATCAACCAGCGGTCGAGCGACATGATCTGCGTCTATGTCGCGATCGGGCAGAAATCGTCGAGCGTGGCGCGCGTGATCGATCAGGTTCGCCGCCATGGCGCGCCCGAGCGCTGCATCTTCGTGGTGGCGAGCCCCGCCTCGCCGCCCGGCCTGCAATGGATCGCGCCGTTCGCCGGCTTCACCATCGCCGAATATTTCCGCGACAAGGGCGCCCACGCGCTCGTTATCCTGGACGACCTCACCAAGCATGCCGCGACCCATCGCGAGATCGCGCTGCTGACCGGCCAGCCGCCGGGCCGCGAGGCCTATCCGGGCGACGTCTTCTTCCTCCATTCCCGCCTGCTGGAGCGTGCGGCGCGCCTGTCGCCGGCCAAAGGCGGCGGCTCGCTCACCGCCCTGCCGATCGCGGAGACGGACGCGGGCAATGTCAGCGCCTATATCCCGACCAACCTGATCTCGATCACCGACGGGCAGATCGTGCTGGATACCAAGCTGTTCGCCGAGGGGCACAAGCCCGCCGTCGATGTCGGCACCAGCGTCAGCCGCGTCGGTGGAAAGACCCAGGCGAAGGCGCTGCGCGATGCCACCGGCACGATGCGGCTCCAATATGCGCAATTTCTGGAGCTGGAGATGTTCACCCGTTTCGGCGAGCAGCCGGAGCCGCGCGTCAAGGCGCAGATCGAGCGTGGGCGGCGGCTTCGCGCCCTCCTTGGCCAGCCGCAGTTCCAGCCGCTGCGCGTCGTCGATCAGGTCGCGCTGGCGCTGGCGCTGGACGACGGGTTGTTCGATCAGGTCCCGATCGCGGACATCGCCGCCACTCGCACCGCGCTGCCGGCATGGCTGGATGCGCAGGTACCCGATCTCGTGGCCGCGATCGAGGCCGATGGCATGATGAACGACACGCAGCGCCCGGCGCTGCTGGCCGCCATGCAGCGCCTCATCGAGAGCCGAATCACCGGAGCAGCGCCGTGAGCGACCGTCTCGCCGATGTCGGCCGTCGCATCGATACGGTCATGCAGCTCGGCGCGGTCGTGAACGCGATGCGCGGCATCGCCGGCGCGCGCGCGCAGCAGAGCCGCGCGCTGCTACCCGCCATCCGCGCCTATGCCGAGACGGCCGGGCGCGCGATCGGACAGGCAAGGAGATTGACGACGACGCTACCCCCGTCCAGCGGCGCGCCGCCCGGAAAGCCCGGCCTGATCGTGTTTGGCGCGGAGCAGGGCTTTGCCGGCGCCTTCGCGGAGGAGGTCCTTGACGCCGCCGCCGCCGGGTTCGCCAGCGCCCATGTCTTTCTTGTCGGGGAGCGGGCGGCCTCGCTTGCGGCCGAACGTGGCCTTCCGATCGCCTGGCAAACCGGCCTCCCCAGCCGGGCCACAGCACTCGCGGACATGGCGACAGCCATTGTCGACGCGCTATTCGACCACCTCGCCGGCGCTGGCGCCGTCCCGGTCACCATGGTCTTTCCTGTCTGGAGGGCGCGCCAGGGCGTGGCCGTCACGCGCCGCACCCTGCTGCCGCTCGATCCGCGGGTGTTTCCCGTGGACGATTCGCGGGAGGCGCCGCTCATCAATCTCCCGCCCGCCGCTCTGCTTGAATCGCTCGCCCAGGAATATGTTTTCGCGCAGCTCTGCGAGGCCGCAGCGGAAGCTTTCGCCGCCGAGAACGAAGCCCGCATGGCGACAATGGCGGCCGCCAAGACCAATATCGACGGCAAGCTTCAGGCGTTGCAACTGGAGGAACGGCTGACGAGGCAGGACGAGATAACCGCCGAGGTCGTGGAGCTGGCGGCAGGAGCACGGGCGCGGCGCGCGGGTCGAGGTTTTTGAGACGGGCAATGCTACAAGAACGAACCGACTTACGATGTGATGGACGCAGGCCGGTGACGAGAGGGCGGCTGCGAAGGCCGACAGTCATGGTGCCGCCTGCTTGACGCGATCTCGCCGCGTCGATCAGGCCGCCTGCCGTGCGGATCATGCCTGGCGACAAGGTGGCATGGCGACCACGCTCGCCCGCCGCGACGGGGCCAAATATCCCGAGCCCAATGAAGTCCGCCTCGATCGCGGACACGTCACGGCGCCCTCGCGGGGGGGCACCCGTCCCCAGCCGTCGGGTCAGGCGGTCATCAAGACCTGCCGGCGGGAGGTCCGCCTAATCGGCGCTCTCGAACTCCGCGAGTATCGGGACGGGGCTTGCGTTCGCCACCTGGGAGGTAAGCGCCCGCAGGATGAAATCCGCGCATAGTGTCTCCAGTGCGTTCCCGCCCGGACAGGAGGGAAGTTCCGGGCGCATTAGTCCGATCAGATATTCACCGGTCGAGACGGCGCTGTTGGTGATGAAATTAATCATGAGTAGCAACACCGGCGTTTCCACGCGCGTCGTGAAGAGCCCCTGCTCGCGCCCGCGCCGGACGATGCGATCGAGGCAAGCGGAGACGATCCTGACCAGTTCGTGGCGTCTTCGCGAGGAACGCAGGACATCATTGGAATGATGCGCCACGTCGTGGAGTAGGTTGCCGCCATTACGGGCATGGGCGCAAAAATGCCGCGAAACGAACAGGCGCAGCGCCTCATCGGGCGGCAGCCGATCATAATCGTCATGTTGAAACAGGGCATCATAACGGTTGCTTATTCGCTCCAGCAGCGTCTGATAGAGATCCTCCTTGGTCGGAAAATAATGATAGATGAGTTGCTTGCTCACCCCGGCGACCTGCGCGATCTCCTGTATACGGCCGGAAATCAGCCCTTTTTCCGCGAACTCGGCTTCGGCAGAATTCAGAATGCGCTCCAAAGTAGCGGCGCTGCCTTGCCGGCCAGTTTTCTGGCCGCGTGCTTTTTGCATCGTGTCCCCCCATCGCTGACCCCGAGTAAAAAGATCATTCTTGTACGTCCCGTCTGCGGCTCGCAGACGACTTTCATAAAGAAAGACCAGGAGAAGGGGCAAGATCGTGTCGGTTGCGGATTTCGATCGTCGTGCACAATGGAAGCCTGCGCCGCGCCCGGAGTGGATGGCGACATTGAATGCCGTCACGAACGGTATCGATCAGGCGAGCGCGGTGCCGCTGACGGCCGCGTCGCTGATCGGGCAGGCCGTGGCCAATACCGGTCTTTCGGATTTTGGCGGGGGGGATTGGCTCCAGCATTTAACCTGCCTCATGGAGGCAGTGGAGGCGGAAGCGGGCCTCCACCTCGCCGGACGGCTGCTCACGCGGTGCGA
>Ga0182749_1001800_pt1 | contig 16323 bp, 11 predicted proteins | sample eDN3rd37CKraftMG_FD_128875 | JGI IMG/M metagenome (GOLD analysis project Ga0182749, IMG submission 128875) | Enriched Miracle-Growth compost microbial communities from Emeryville, California, USA - eDNA 3rd pass 37_C Kraft MG (version 2) (version 2) ...
GTCCGCGCCGTTGGCGAGCGGCGGCGAGGTCTCGTCCCAGGTCAGATCGGGCGTGTGGCAGTAGGCGAACTGCACCCGCCCCTCGGGCATGACGCCGGGCTCGGGCCGCAGCACCGACCAGCGCACCTCGCGCCGGCCGGCGGGCGTGTCCCTGTGGCGGCGCAGGTTCACCACCTCCTGCATGGCGAAGCCTTGCGCGATCAGCCGCGCGCGCTGGCCCGGGATGTCGGCATGCGACAGCGCGATGAGGTGCAGGCCGGCGTAGCGGGCGAGCGCCGCCCTGAGCTGGCCGCCGAGCGGGGTGTCGTGCGTCGCCGCCAGCACTTCGAGGAAGCCGCGACGCAGCACCGCCAGCCGGTTCGATGTGCCGGACGGCTTCAGCCGGCCCCCGGCGTCGGCATTCTGTTGCAGGTTGACCGGCGAGACGGCAAAGCCGAGGCGCTCGAGCTGCGCCCCGGCCGCGGCGAGGTCGGCGGTGAAATAGCCGACGTGATCGAGGAAGACCTCGTCGCCGACCGGCAATTGCCGGTCGGTCGGCCGCTGCGATGCGGCCATTATGGCGCGCTCAGCCCGCCTCCGGCTGCAGCACGACGCGGCCGACGACCTTGCCGGCGCGCAGGTCGGCCATCGCCTCGTTGACCTGCGCCAGAGGGCGGGTCGCCACCGGCACGTCGGGCAGGCCGGTGCGCTTGATGAGGTCCATCAGCTCGGCCATTTCCGGCACGCTGCCGACATAGGAGCCCTGGATGGTCAGCGCCCGCATCGGGATCGGCGGCAGCGCCACGGTGAGGTCGCCGCCGAAGAGCCCGACGATGACGTACTTGCCGCCCTTGGCGAGGCTGTCATAGCCGAGCCGCGCCGACTGCGACGAGCCGACGAGATCGACCACGCCCCAGGCGCCGCCATTGGTCAGCGATTTGATCTGGTCGACCGCGTCGACCGCCCTGCCGTCCACGACCGCCTTGGCGCCGGCCCTTTTGGCGGCGTCGCGCTTGGCGGGATCGATGTCGACGACGATGGCCGAGTGGCCGCCCATCTTCTGGTGCAGCGCCAGGCACATGAGGCCGAGGCCGCCGGCGCCGATGATGACGGTGGGCTCGCTCTTGAGCGTCGACAGCTTCTTGAGCGCACCGTAGGTGGTGACGCCCGAGCAGGCGAGCGGCGCGGCGCGCTCCGGCGGCAGGTCGCCGATGTCGAACAGATAGCGCGGGTGCGGCACCATCATGTGGGTGGCGTAGCCGCCGTTGGAGAAGACGCCGAGGCTGCGCATCGCGGTGCAGAGGTTGTCCTCGTTGCGCTGGCAGGGCCCGCATTTGCCGCAGCCGATCCAGGGGTCGGCGAGCATCCTTTGCCCGACCTTGACGCCCTTGGCCTCGGGGCCCACCGCCACCACCTCGCCCACATTTTCATGACCGAGGGTCAGGGGAAGGACCATGCCGCGGTCCTGCAAGCTCAATTTCTTGCCGCCGCCGAGATCGAAATAACCGTCGGCAAGATGGAGATCGCTGTGGCAGACACCGGCTGCCAGCACCTTCAGGAGGACCTCCGTCCCCTTCGGCTCCGGTGTCGCCTGCTCGTTGCATTGGAGGGGCTGGCCACACACGCAGACTTGAAACATTCGCATCGTGCTTTCTCTCCCGCTCGAACTTCCGGCCGCAGGGAACCACACTCCGAGCCGCCCGTCACGCCGCGCCGGAATGACCGTATTTTAGGCACTTCCGGCGGCGATGGATATCGTCGCGGATGGGCGGTGACTCCGCCCCCGCACTCCGCTATTCCGGTCCGTGCATGGCCTCGCTTGCTCTCGACCAGACCCGTCCCGCGGCCGACGCGGCCGCAAGGACCGGGGACCTCATCGACGCCGCGGCACTCGCCGTCGAGCTCGATGCGCTCGCCGCCGCCCGCACCGGCTCCGAAGCCGAGCTGCGCACCGCGGTCGCGCAGCGGCTGAAGGTCGTGCTGCAGGAGGGACGCGCCAAGGCCGAGCAGATCCTGCTCAAGGACCGGCACGGCCGCGGCTGCGCGCAGCGCATCTGCCGGATGGAAGACGAGATCATCGGCCTGCTCTACGACTTCACCCGCAAGCATCTTTACCCGTCGCAGAATCCGTCCGAAGCCGAGCGCATGGCCATCGTCGCCACCGGCGGCTACGGCCGCGGCCTGCAGGCGCCGGGCTCCGACATCGATCTGCTGTTCGTGCTGCCCTATAAGCAGACCGCCTGGGGTGAATCGGTCGCCGAGGCGATCCTCTACTGTCTGTGGGACCTCGGGCTAAAGGTCGGCCACGCCACACGCTCGATCGACGAATGCATCCGCCAGAGCAAGGCGGACATGACCATCCGCACCGCGATCCTCGAGGCGCGCTTCCTGCTCGGCGACGAGGCGCTGTTCGACGAGATGGTCAAGCGCTTCGACGAGGAGGTCGTGCGCGGCACCGCCGCCGAATTCGTCGCCGCCAAGCTCGGTGAGCGCGAGGAGCGCCATCGCCGCAGCGGGCAGTCGCGCTATCTGGTCGAGCCGAACGTCAAGGACGGCAAAGGCGGCTTGCGCGACCTGCACACCTTGTTCTGGATCGCGAAATACGTGTACCGCGTGCACGAGACGTCGGAGCTGATCGAACGCGGCGTCTTCGACCGCAGCGAGTACAAGATCTTCCGTCACTGCGAGGACTTCCTCTGGTCGGTGCGCTGCCACATGCACTTCCTCGCCGGCCATGCCGAGGAGCGGCTGTCGTTCGACATCCAGCGCGAGATCGCGGTGCGCCTCGGCTACACCGAGCATCCGGGCCAGCAGGACGTCGAGCGCTTCATGAAGCACTACTTCCTGGTGGCCAAGGACGTCGGCGATCTGACCGCCATCCTGTGCGCCGAACTGGAAGACAGCCACGCCAAGAGCGTGCCGGTCCTGAGCCGGATGATGGCGCGGCTGCGTCCGGTGCGCCGTCGATCCCTAAGCGACAGCGACGACTTCATCGTCGAGCACAATCGCATTCTGCCGGCCCGGCCGGACGTGTTCGCGCGCGATCCCGTCAACATCATCCGCATCTTTCATCTGGCGCAGAAGCACAATCTCGCCTTCCACCCGGATGCGATGCGCATGCTGCGCCGCTCGCTCAAGCTCATCGACGCCAAGCTGCGCGAGGACGAAGAGGCCAACCACCTGTTCCTCGAGATCCTGACCTCGCAGAACGATCCCGAAACGGTGCTCAGGCGCATGAACGAAGCCGGCGTGCTCGGCCGCTTCGTGCCAGCCTTCGGCAAGATCGTCGCGATGATGCAATTCAACATGTACCACCATTATACGGTGGACGAGCATCTGCTCCGCTGCATCGGCATCCTCGCAGAGATCGAGCGCGGCACACAGCACGACACGCCGCTCGCCAACGAGCTGTTCCACAAGCTGCAGCCCGGCAGCCGCGCCGTGCTGTACGTGACGCTGTTCCTGCACGACATCGCCAAGGGCCGGCCGGAAGACCACTCGACCGCGGGCGCGCGCGTCGCCCGCCGCTTCTGCCCGCGGCTCGGCTTTTCGGCGGCGGACACCGAGCTCGTCGCCTGGCTGATCGAGAACCACCTCGTCATGTCCACCGTCGCACAGTCGCGCGACCTCTCCGACCGCAAGACGATCGAGAACTTTGCCGCCGTCGTGCAATCGGCCGAACGGCTGAAGCTGCTGACGATCCTCACCGTCGCCGACATCAAGGGCGTCGGCCCCGGCGTGTGGAACGGCTGGAAGGCGCAGCTCATCCGCACGCTCTACTACGAGACCGAGCCGGCGCTGACCGGCGGCTTCTCCGAGGTCAATCGCGCCCAGCGCGTGACCATGGCGCAAGAGGAATTCCGCGAGGCGCTGCAGGACGTGCCGGCCGACTGGCTCGAGGCTTACATCGCCAAGCAATATCCGGCCTACTGGCTCAAGGTCGACCTCGAGCACAAGGTCGCGCATGCGCAGTTCGTGCGCACGGCCGAGGCGGGCGACAAGACCCTCGCCACCATGGCCCGCTTCGACGAGGAGCGCGCGGTCACCGAGCTGACGCTGCTCGCACCCGACCATCCCTGGCTGCTGTCGATCATCGCCGGCGCCTGCGCGATGGGCGGCGCCAACATCGTCGATGCGCAGATCTATACGACCACCGACGGTCGCGCCCTCGACACCATCTCGATCTCGCGCGAGTTCGACCGCGACGAGGACGAGGAGCGGCGCGCCTCGCGCATCGCCGACACGATCGAGAAGGCGCTGCGCGGCGAGCTTCGCCTGCCGGACCTGGTCGGCAAGCGCGCGGCGCCCAAGGGCCGCATCCGCGCCTTCGCGGTGGAGCCGACCGTCACCATCAACAATCAGTGGTCGCACCGCTACACGATGGTCGAGGTCACCGGGCTCGACCGTCCCGGCCTCCTCTACGAGATGACCACGACCATGTCGAAGCTGAACCTCAACATCGGCTCGGCTCACGTCGCGACATTCGGCGAGCGCGTCGTCGACGTCTTCTACGTCACCGATCTCCTCGGCGCGCAGATCACGTCGCCGACGCGGCAGGCGGCGATCAAACGGGCTTTGGTCGGGCTGTTCGCGTCCGACGAGAGCCGGCGCGCCGCGCGCTGACGGCGCCGGTGTGAAACCGCCTCAGCGGCGGACCTCTTCGCGGGCGAAGACGAAAGCGTGGATGCCGAGACGGCGGCGCACCACGTAGAACAACGCCACGGATTCGAACAGCATCGCCGCCGCTGTGGCGGCGGCGGCGCCGAGGACGCCGGTCGACGGAATGAGCAGCGCACAACCCACGAGATTGACCGCGAAGGCGGCGGCATAGACGAGCGCGCAGGCGCGCTGCGAGCCGGCCATCGTCAGCAGGCGTTCGGCCGGCCCGACTGCCGCGCGCGCGAGCGGCCCGAGCGCCAGCACGAACATCGCGGGATACGCATCGACGAAGCTCGGGCCGAACATCCTGAGCAGCGGCCAGCCGGCGGCGAGGATGAGCACGGTCGCGGCGAGCGACGGCCAGAATGTCCAGCGCACCGTCTTGGCGACGAAGTCGGCGAGCCCGTCGTGATCGCCGGCGAGATGATAGCTGCTGAAGCGGTGCGCCGCCGCGGCGCCCACCGAGAAGGCGACGAAGCTCACCATCATCAGCGTGCGCGCCGCGCCGTAGTAATGCGCGACGTCTTCCGGCGGACGGAACTGCTGCAGCATGATGACGTCGGTGTAGGTAAGCAGCGTATAGAAGCCCCACACCAGAATCATCGGCGTCGAGGTCGCGAGCCAGGCGCGGACCTCGTAGCGGCGCGGCCCGCGCGGCACGACGCCGGCAAGCCGGCGCAGCAGCAGAACGAGGTGCACGAGCGCCGTCGCCGCCGCGGCGGTAACGATGACGGCCATCACGGTGACGGCCTCGGCCGTATAGCCGGCGACCATCGCCAGGCCGACCAGGGCAACGATCACGAACGGCCGCCAGAAATAATGCGGCGCCAGCGCGAGCCCGATCCAGTTGTAGCTGCGGGCGATGCCATCGAGCTGGATGCAGATGCTGACGAAGGGCAGCGCCAGGCAGGCGAGATAGAGCGGCGCGATTTCGGCGACAGGAAGATGCGGCCGCAGCGCCGTCACGACGAGCGCGGCGAGAACGGCTCCGGTTGCCGCCAGCCCGAACACGACGCGCCAGGAGCCGAACAGAAAGGCGCGCAGCCGGTCGTCGTCGTTCGCCGCCTTGTAGGCGGGGATCAGCCGCTGCGCGGCGATCGGCAGGCCGAGATGAATGATGTCAGCGGCGAGCAGCACCCAGGTCCAGACATAAACATAGATGCCGAACTCGGAGGTGCCCATCCAGCGCGCCAGCACCACCTGCGAAAAGTAGACCGCGCCGGCGCTGGCCACGCGAATGACATAGGCCGCGCCGGCAACACGCGTCGCCACCGCATGATCGCCGTCGCTGCGCAAGCGCGCACGCAGGCGATCGAGCGCGCCTCGCAGAAGCGGCGCGCGCGAGGGCGCGCGATCGATATCGGTCTGGGCCATGCGGCGTCCGAGCGGAATGCGCGCCCGGTATACTGACGACAGGTTAAGATTGGCCTTGGCCTTTCAGGCAAAGCCGCGGCGATTGTTCCGTTTAACCGCGGTTTAACCACGCCGTCGCCGCCGCGCCGCTTAAGCCCACCTTAAACCGCTGTCCGTAGCGTGCCGTTCGGGACCGGCGGCCATGAGGCCGCCTTCGGGTGACGAGTTGCGTATGGCACGGGGACAATCAGGCCCGCGGCGCGAGCCGACGTTCGAGTCCCCGGCGCCACGGGTGCAGGTGGGCGAGAACGGCAAGAACGGCAACCGACGCAAGCGCGGCAAGGGCAGCAAGCGCAGGAAGGGCAAGGCCCGACGCCGCCCCCTGCTCGCGCGCATGGCCTACTGGAGCGCGGTGGCCGGCCTGTGGCTGTTCATGGCCGCCGCCGGCACGCTCGGCTGGGTGGGCGCGCACCTGCCGCCGATCCAGTCGCTGGAAATCCCGAAACGGCCGCCGACGATCGAGATCCTCGATAATGCGGGCCAGCCGCTGGCGCGCCGCGGCGACCTCGCCGGCCCGCCGGTCGCGCTCAAGGACATGCCGCCTTACGTGGCGAAGGCCTTCGTCGCCATCGAGGACCGGCGCTTCTACGACCACTTCGGCGTCGATCCCTTCGGCATCGCGCGCGCCGCGGTCGCCAACGTCCTGCACCGCGGCGTGGCGCAGGGCGGCTCGACCATCACGCAGCAACTCGCCAAGAACCTCTTTCTGACGCAGGAGCGCACCCTCACCCGCAAGCTGCAGGAAGTGCTTCTGGCGCTGTGGCTCGAGCGCAAGTTCTCGAAGACGCAGATCCTCGAGCTCTATCTCAACCGCGTCTATTTCGGCTCCGGCGCCTACGGCATCGAGCAGGCGGCGCAGCGCTATTTCGGCAAGCCCGCGAAACAATTGTCGCTCGCCGAGGCGGCGATGCTCGCCGGCCTCGTCAAGTCGCCGTCGCGGCTTGCGCCGACGCGCAACTACAAGGAGGCGGAGAAGCGGGCGAAGATCGTGCTCGCGGCGATGGAGGACCTGCGCTTCATCTCGCCGGCGAACGAACGCCTGGCGCTGGCGCAGCCGCCGCGCATCGTCGCGCAGGCCAACGGCGGCTCGGTCAACTACGTCGCCGACTGGGTCATGGACGCGCTCAACGACATCCTCGGCCATGTCGAGGAAGACATCGTCGTGCGCACGACCATCGACGGCGCCCTGCAGACGGTCGCAGCGCAGGCCCTCGATGCCGAGCTCGCCGCCAAGGGGCCGAAGGCCAACGTGTCGCAAGGCGCATTGGTGGCGATGACGCCGAACGGCGCGGTGCGCGCGCTGGTCGGCGGCCGCGACTACGGCGAGAGCCAGTACAACCGCGCCGTCGCCGCGCGGCGCCAGCCGGGCTCGGCGTTCAAGCCGTTCGTCTATTTGACCGCGCTCGAGCACGGGCTGACGCCGGACACGATCCGTGAGGACCGCCCGATCAACGTGCGCGGCTGGACGCCGGAGAACTACGGTCACGAATATTACGGCGCCGTGCCGCTGTCGAAGGCGCTGGCGCTGTCGCTCAACACCGTCTCGGTCCGGCTGACGCTGGAGGTCACGCCGCAGGCCGTCGTCCGCACCGCGCACCGGCTCGGCATCGCCTCGAAGCTCGAACCGAACGCCTCGATCGCGCTCGGCACCTCGGAGGTCTCGCCGCTCGAACTGGTCGGCGCTTATGCGCCCTTCGCCAATGGCGGCTTCGCCGTGCTGCCGCACGTCATCAACCGCATCACCGATGCGCGCGGCAAGGTGCTCTACGCGATCCCGCAGGAGCAGCTCGGCCGCGTCATCGACCCGCGCTACGTCGCGATGATGAACGCGATGATGGAGCAGACCCTGACCATCGGCACCGCGCGCAGGGCGGCGCTGCCCGGCTGGAACGCCGCCGGCAAGACCGGCACGTCGCAGGATTTCCGCGACGCCTGGTTCGTCGGCTACACGCCCTCACTCGTCACCGGCGTCTGGCTCGGCAACGACGACGGCACGCCGACCAAGCATGTGACCGGCGGCGGCCTGCCGGTCGACGTCTGGAGCCGCGTCATGCGCGCGGCGCATCAGGGCGTGCCGGTGGCCAGCCTGCCGACGTCGTGGGGCGGCGGCTTGTTCTCGGGGCTGTTCGGCGGCCCGCAGGCGCAGACGTCGTCGCCGCCGCCGGTCGGCACCGACGGCATGGCGCCGCGGCCGCCGGCGCCGATCCAGGCTTCGAATGGCGCCCCGGCGCCGCGCGGCGGCGGCATGGACGGCTGGCTGATCGATAACCTGTTCGGCCGCCGCTAGACCGGCTTCTTCGCGGCGCGCGCGCCGCGCGTGAGCGACCACAGCAGCAGCGTGCCGCAGCCCATCAGCGCCATCGCGCCGGCCATCGGCCAGGCGTTCTTGCCGAGCAGCCACACGACGAGCGCGCCGCACACCGCCGCGGCGCTCTGCTGGATGAAGCCGAACAGCGACGACGCGGCGCCCGCGCGCTCGGGGAACGGCGTGATCGCGCCGGCGATCGACTGCGGCAGCACCATGCCGAGCCCGGCGAGATAGACGGCAACCGGGATGACCAGCGACAGGGACGAGGTGAAACCGAGCGCGACCGATCCGCACGCCATCAGCCCGCCGAGCGCCAGCGCAGCCGCGCCGCAGCCGGCCATGCCGTCGAGGCCGAGACGCGTCACCAGCCGCGCCGCAAAGCTCGACCCGGCCATGTAGCCGAGCGAGGCGACCGCGAAGATGAACCCGAACACGAACGGCGTCAGGCCGTAGAGATCCTGCAGCACGAAGGACGCGCCGGAGATCCAGGCGAACAGCCCCGCATAGCACAGCGTGCCGAGGCCGAGATAAGCGAGGAAGGTGCGATTGGCGAGCACGATGCGATACGACGTGAGCATCGACGAGGCGGAGGCGACCCGCGCCTCGCGCTTCTCCAGCGTCTCCGGCAGCAGCGCCGCGACGACGCCGAGGCCGGCGATGCCGGCGGCGACCATGACGTAGAAGATCGAGCGCCAGCCGAAGGCGGTCTGCAGCACGCCGCCGCCGATCGGCGCCACCACCGGGGCCAGCGCCATCACCGAGCCGATCAGCGACAGTTCGCGGCCCGCGCGCGCGCCGGAATAGAGATCGCGCACGATGGCGCGCGTCACCACGACGGCGCCGGAGCCGCCGAGCGCCTGCGCCACGCGCGCGGCGATCAGCATGTCGATCGAATGCGCCAGCGCGCAGACGAGCGACGACACCGTGAACAATGCCACCGCGGCGATGAGCACCGGCTTGCGCCCGTGCCGGTCGGACATCGGCCCGTACAGGATCTGCCCGCAGGCAAAGCCGATCAGGTAGGCGGAGATGGTGAGCTGCACCTCCGACGTCGAAGCGGTCAGCTCACGCGCAATGTCCGGCAGCGAGGGCAGGTACATGTCGGTCGACAAGGGACCGACGGCGGTCAACGCCGCGAGCAAAGCCGTGAGCGCAAAGGTGCCGGGACGAAGCATGCATTTTCCTGTCATGCCCGGGCTTGTCCCGGGCATCCCGCCTGGGAGGGCAGCGCGCCAATAAGCGAGATGGCCGGGACAAGCCCGGCCATGACATTTCACTAACTTATACGAATTCGAAAGGCTAGGCCGCATCGGCGCCGTAACGGTGCAGGTCGCTGCCATGCGCATCGAGCCAGGCCTTGGCGCGGTCGACGTCCGGATTGATGGACTCGACCAGCCGCCAGAAGCGGCGTGAATGGTTCATCTCGACGAGATGCGCGGCCTCGTGCGCGGCGAGATAATCGAGCACGAAGGGCGGCGCCAGGATCAGCCGCCAGGAATACGACAGCACGCCGGTGGTCGAGCACGAGCCCCAGCGGCTCACCTGGTCGCGGATCGACACGCGCTTGAGGCTGACGCCGAGCGCGGCGGCGGCATCGCGGCTGGCGCGCTCGAGTTCCCTCTTGGCCTCGCGCTTGAGGTAATCGTGCACGCGGCGCGCGACGTGCGGGGCCTCGCCGGCCACGCAGAGGAGCTGGGCGCCGTCGTCGCCGCATTCGACCCAGACCGTGCCGCGGGCGCCGCGACGGTGCTCGATGCGATGCTCGATGCCGCGCAGCGGCACGACGGCGCCATGCGCGAAGGGCGACGGCCGCGGCAACCGGCGCAGCCGGGCGGCAATCCACGCGCCGTGCTTCTGCGCGAAGACATTGGCCTCGCGCAGGCTGCCGCGCACCGGCATCGACAGCACGACCTCGCGCGTCGCCGCATGGATGCGCAGCGTGTAGCGGCGCGCCTGCGCGAGGCGGCGCACGCGCACCTCGTAGACCGCGCCGTCGAAGGCGACGGTGAGGAACGAGGGTTCGGGCGGTCGGCGTTGCAGAAAGGCGCGCAGCATGGGCGGAGGTCGGGCCGATTCGGTCGCGGCCCGATTATTGTCGCGCGCTTGTGCGCGCGGTCAATGCCGATTGGCGCGCCGGCCGCCGGCGCCGGCGCCGGCGCCGTTGTTCGACAGCACGAAGTCGGCGATGCGCGGCGCGATCTCGGCGCGGAAGCGCGAGCCGTTGAACACACCGTAATGGCCGACGCCGGGCTGCATGTAGCGCGCGCGCTTCTCTTCGGGGATGTTGACGCAGAGCCGGTGCGCCGCCTCGGTCTGGCCGATGGCGGAGATGTCGTCGTGCTCGCCCTCGACCGTCATCAGCGCGGTGCGCGCGATCGCCGCCGGCTCTATGCGGCGGCCGCGGTGCGTCATCTCGCCCTTCGGCAGCGCGTGCTGCACGAACACGGTGTCGACCGTCTGCAGATAGAACTCGGCCGAGAGATCCATGACCGCGAGATATTCGTCGTAGAATTCGCGGTGCTTCTGCGCCGAATCGCCGTCGCCTTTGACGAGATGCATGAAGAGATTGTGATGCGCCTCGATGTGCCGGTCGAGGTTCATGCTCATGAAGCCCTGCAACTGCAGGAAGCCCGGATAGACGTCGCGCATGAAGCCCGGGTGCGGGAACGGCACCTTGGTGATGACGTGATGGCGGAACCAGTCGATGCCGCGATCGACCGCCAGCGTGTTGACCGCGGTGGGGTTGATGCGCGTGTCGATCGGGCCGCCCATCAGCACCATCGAGCTCGGCGCGTAGGGATCGCTGTCGGCTTCCATCAGCGCGGCCGCCGCCAGCACCGGCACCGACGGCTGGCACACCGCGATCACGTGCGTGTCGCCGCCGAGCGCATGCAGCATCGAGACGATGTAGTCGATGTAATCGTCGAGGTCGAAGCGGCCTTCCGACAGCGGCACGGTGCGGGCGTTACGCCAGTCGGTGACGTAGACGTCGTGGTTGGGCAGGAAGGCTTCGACGGTGCCGCGCAGCAGCGTCGCGTAATGGCCGGACATCGGCGCGACCAGCAGGAGCTTGGGCTGCGGCCGGCGCGGCGCCCGCGTCACGGCGCGCTCGAAATGCAGGAGCCGGCAGAACGGCCGCTCCCACACCGTGGTGATGTGCACCGGCACGCGCGCGCCGCCGACCGTGGTGTCGTCGATCATCCAGTCGGGACGGCCGTAGCGGCGGGTCGAACGCTCGAACAATTCCATCGCCGCGGCGACGGACTTGCCGTAGACCGTGTGCGTCAGCGGATTGGCCGGATTTTTATAATAGAGGCGCGTCGCATCGGCGAAGGCGCGGGCCGGGCTCAGCGCCGCATGTCCCATCTCGTAGAGCCAGTACATCGGCGTCGACAAAAGCAGATCGCCTTCGCCGGACAGGCGCGCCGCGCCGTCGAATTCCCCAATTGCCATCGCGTTAGACCCCGACCCCTGCTGCAGTGCAGCAGACTGTCGTTTTTTCGTCATACGGTCAATAATGCAGATAAGTTGTTCGCGTTCGGTTTACAGGCCCCCGGATACCGCACAATCACGTGAAAATGTCGGAAATTCAGGGTGTTCCCCCGCCTGGCGAGGCCCTATTCGCCCATCTGGAGCAGCGAGCCCTGGTTACGGGCGCTCCTGAGCAGGAGCAAAAAGGCAATTGATGCAGCCGCGAACAGCGCGGCGTTGAAGGCGAGCGCCTGGAGCATCAGGTCGGCCCGGAAGACATGGTCGATCAGCAGCGCCCGCATGCCCTCGAACACATAGGTCGGCGGCAGCGCCCAGGCGACGTATTGCAACCAGTGCGGCAGCACCGCGACCGGATAATAGACGCAGGTGAGCGGCAGGAAGAGGAACATGATGGTCCAGGCGAGGCTCTCCGCGCCCATGCCGTTGCGCAGCAGCAGGCCGGACACGAAGATGCCGATCGACCAGCTCGTCAGGATCAAATTGACGAAGAAGGCGGCGAGCGCAAAGCCGAGCGACCACAAATTGAAGCCGAAGAAACCGATGGCGAGCAATGTCACCGGCACCATGCCGATCGACAGCCGCACCAGACTCATGATCATCAGCGACACGATGAACTCGACCGGCCGCAGCGGCGACATCATGATGTTGCCGAGGTTGCGCGCATACATCTCCTCGAGGAAGGAAATTGAAAAACCGAGCTGGCCGCGGAACAGGATGTCCCACAGCAGCACCGAGCCGATGAACACGCCGCCGGCGCGGGCGAAGAAGCCGGCATTCTCGGCGACGTACATCTGCAGGAAGCCCCACATCAGCATCTGCACCGTCGGCCAGTAGATGAGGTCGAGGATGCGCGGCCAGGACGAGCGCAGCAGATACCAGTAGCGCCGGACCATCGCGCCGATGCGGCGAAGGGAGAAGGATGTGGCGGTTGCGCTCATGTCTTTCATTCGTCGTCCCCGCGAAAGCGGGGACCCAGTACGCCGCAGCCTGTCGATAGGGCACGGCGTACTGGGTCCCGGCTCGCGCTCGCTGCCGCTCGCTTGGCCGGGATGACGGCGGGGATGTTCACCTCCCCGCCTCCGCTGCATGGCCGCGACCGCGGGCGACGTCGAGGAACACGTCTTCGAGCGTGCTGCGGCCGTAGCGGGCCAGCAGATGCCCGGGCGTGTCGTCGTCCTCGATGCGGCCGCGCTTCATGATGATGACGCGCTCGCACAGCCGCTCCACTTCCATCATGTTGTGCGAGGCGAGCAGGATCGTTGAGCCGGCGCTCTTGCGGAAATGCTCGAGCCGTCCGCGCACCCAGTCCGCCGTGTCGGGATCGAGCGAGGCCGTCGGCTCGTCGAGCAGCAGCACCTCGGGCCGGTTGAGCAGCGCCTTGGCGAGCGAGACGCGCGTCTTCTGCCCGGCCGACAGCTTGCCGGTCGGCCGGTCGAGAAACTCGGTGAGATCCAGCTCGGCGGCGAGCTCGCCGATGCGGCGATCGATGTCGTCGACGGCGTAGAGCTGCGCGAACACGGAGAGGTTCTGCCGCACGGTGAGCCGCATCGGCAACTCGACATAGGGGCTCTCGAAATTCATCCGCTGCAGCACGTCGTAGCGCTCGTCGGGCATGCGCGCGCCGAGCACGCTGACGGTGCCGGAGGTGGGCGTGACCAGCCCCATGATCATGGCGATGGTGGTGGTCTTGCCGGCGCCGTTGCCGCCGAGCAGGCCGGTGATCGAGCCGCGCGGCAACGCGAAGGAGATGCCGTCCACGGCGGTGGCGGTCTTGTAGCGCTTGACCAGGCGGTCGACGGCGATGGCGGCAGGGCTGGGCGCGGGCATGACGTGGTCCGGTCGGTCCGGTGAGATGTGACGTCGCGGCGCGCCGAAGGCAAGCCCGGCCGTGCGGCCGGCCGCCGCGGCCGATTGGTTGCCCGCCTCCGACCCGGTAGACTGCCGGCCATGTCCGCCCTCGACCTCGCCAACAACCATCCGCGCCGCAACGTGCGCCTCGACACTCTGGTCAGACTGCGCTGGCTCGCGGTCATCGGCCAGACGACCGCGGTGCTGGTCGTCTATTTCGGGCTCGAATTCGACATGCCGCTGTGGGCCTGCATCGCGGTCATCGCGCTGTCGGCCTGGCTCAACGTGGCGCTGCGGCTGCGCTTCCACATGACGCAGCGGCTCGAGCCGGATCGCGCCGCCTGGCTGCTCGCCTTCGACATCGCCGAGCTCGCCGTGCTCTTGTATCTCACGGGCGGCCTGCAGAATCCGTTCGCCTTCCTGTTCCTCGGCCCGGTGCTCCTGTCGGCGACGGCGCTGCCGCCGCGCTTCACCGTCATCCTCGGCGTCTTCGCCGTCGCCTGCGCCACCGTGCTGGTGTTCACGCATTACCCGCTGCCGTGGAATCCCGACGATCCGCTCAAGCTGCCGCCGATCTACATGTTCGGCGTCTGGCTCTCGATCCTGCTCGCCATCGGCTTCATCGGCGTCTATGCGTGGCAGATCACCGAGGAGTCGCGCCAGCTCTCCGACGCGCTGGCGGCGACCGAACTGGTGCTGGCGCGCGAGCAGCACATCTCGCAGCTCGACGGGCTCGCCGCCGCGGCGGCGCACGAGCTCGGCACGCCGCTGTCGACGATCTCGGTCATCGCCAAGGAATTGGAGAACGCCATTCCCGCCGAAGCGCCGCACGGCGACGACGTGCGGCTCCTGCGCGAGCAGGCGAAACGCTGCCGCGACATCCTCTCCAAGATCACGCAGCTGTCCTCGAGCGGCGAGCCGTTCGACCGCATGCCGCTCGCGGCCCTGATGGAAGAGGTGGCCGCGCCCTATCGCCATTTCGGCGTCACCATCGACGCGCGCAGCGCCGGCGACGGCAGCCCGGAGCCGGTCGTCGCGCGCAACCCGGCGGTGCTCTACGGTCTCGGCAACCTGATGGAGAACGCCGTCGATTTTGCCGCCGAGCGCGTCACCGTCGCGGCCAACTGGACCGAAGAGGCGGTCGAGATCACCATCACCGACGACGGGCCCGGCTTCGCCGCCGAGATCATCGCGCGCATCGGCGAGCCTTATGTGACCAGCCGGCCGGACCCCGACAAGGACGACAGCCCCGGCGGCCTCGGCCTCGGCTTCTTCATCGCCAAAACGCTGCTGGAGCGGTCCGGCGCCACATTGGCGTTCGAGAACCGCAAGGCGCCGGCGCACGGCGCCGTCGTTTCCGTGCGCTGGAACCGGGCCGATTTCGAGCGTTCGCTCGGCGCCGCAGCGGCTTGATGTCGCGATATAGCCGCATTATCTGAGGTAATGTGCGACGTCCGCCCGCATGGCACGTCGTCGCGCGCGGGAACGAGATCAGACGAGGAGCCAGACAGCATGGAAATGGCGAGCGACATGACGGTTCAGGCGGTCCGCAGCGAGCCCGTTCCGGGTGAACGGTCGGTGCTGGTGGTCGAGGACGATCGCTCGTTCCTGCAGCGGCTCGGCAAGGCGCTGGAACAGCGCGGCTTTGCCGTCACCACCGCCGAAACGGTGGCGGACGGATTGTCGCAGGTCGAGCAGGCCGCGCCCGCTTTCGCCGTGGTCGACATGCGTCTCGGCGACGGCAGCGGCCTCGATGTCATCTCGGCGCTCAAGCGCCGACGGCCTGAGGCCCGCGGCATCATCCTCACCGGTTACGGCAATATCGCCACCGCGGTGACCGCGGTGAAGCTTGGCGCGGTCGATTATCTGTCCAAGCCCTGCGACGCCGACGACGTGGTCGCGGCGCTGCTCGCGCAGGACAACAAGAAGATTGAGCCGCCGGAGAATCCGATGTCGGCCGACCGCGTGCGCTGGGAGCACATCCAGCGCATCTACGAGTTGTGCGGCCGCAACGTCTCGGAGACGGCGCGCCGGCTCAACATGCACCGCCGCACGTTGCAGCGGATCCTGGCCAAGCGCGCGCCGAAGTAAGACGCGCTCACCGGCGTCGTCGCCAGCGAACAGCATCATCGTCCGCGAACGGCGTCATCGGCCGCGAACACAAGTGTCATCGCCCGCGAAAGCGGGCGATCCAGTATCCGCAACGGCAAAAGAATTTCCCGGGCGCCACAAGCGACCGGATGCCCCGCTTCTGCGAGGCGTGACCGCCGAAGCTAATCCCTGTCCGCATAAGGCCCGGTCGGGTCGATCAGCGACTGCAGCCGCATCGCCGCGGCGCGCGCGAACAGCAGCATCATCGCCTTGCGCGTCGCCGCCGGCAATTTGTGCTCCGGCGCCTCGCAGCGGAATTCGGCGCCGAAGGCATCGGCGACGATGAGCCCGGTGTCCGGCGGGAAGATCTCGCACGGCACCTCGAGCGAGGTGGCGAAGAACAAGCGGTCGCAATGAGCCCGGTAATCCGGCCATTTCTGGTCGGTGCGAAAATCCGTGACCGACGATTTGATCTCGACGATCCATACCGTGCCGCCGGGATCGAGCGCGACGAGATCGGCGCGGCGGCCGGA
>Ga0182749_1001802_pt1 | contig 16307 bp, 16 predicted proteins | sample eDN3rd37CKraftMG_FD_128875 | JGI IMG/M metagenome (GOLD analysis project Ga0182749, IMG submission 128875) | Enriched Miracle-Growth compost microbial communities from Emeryville, California, USA - eDNA 3rd pass 37_C Kraft MG (version 2) (version 2) ...
AAGGTCCAGCAGAACCTCGTGCACGGCTCCGACAGCCCGGAGTCGGCCGCCCGCGAGCTGGAGATCTGGTTCGGCTGACCCCCGCGTCGCGCTGCGCTGAGCCGCGGGGCAGGTCGGTCTGCGCCCCGGGTCCCTGCTCATTCTCGGCGCCGAGTGCACGACATCCCGTCGAGTGCACGACATCCCCGCGTGGGTGAGTCGTGCGTTCGGCGGCACGCCGTGCACTCGCGACTGACGGCGTCGTGCGTGCGCTCTGTCGATTCGCCGCATCACTGCTGCAGACGGCGACAGACATCCCGCGATTCCGCAGAGTCGGTCCGGGACGCCGCCGAGTCGAGCACGGGAGTCGCGCGGCGCCGACCCGTCGCGAGTGCACGACATCGCGTCGAGTGCACGATATCCCCGCGTAGGGAAGCCGTGCGCTCGGCGGCACGCCGTGCACTCGGCGCCGGGCGGACGCGACCGCGCACGCCGGGCGGACGCGACCGCGCACGCCGGCGACGTCGCAGCGTCGAGCCCGCGGCACCGCCGGCCGCCGCGCGGCGCTTAGCGGAACAGCGAGCCGAAGATGTTGGTCAGGGCGTCGAGGCGCACCTGCGCGAGCAGGACGATGATCGCGTAGCTCACGATCGCCAGCAGCGGCACCCACGGCATGAGGCGGCCGGCCGCCCGGCGGATGCCGCGCGGCGAGGGCAGGATGCCGGTGCGCAGCACGTGGATCGTGACGGCGTAGAACGACGGGATCACGACGACCCACGTCACCATGCACCACGGGCACAGCGTGCCGAGCACGAAGATGCTCTGGCTGATGAGCCACACCACGAAGACGAACGCGAACGTCATCCCGAGCTCGAACAGGAGCCAGAACCAGCGCGAGAAGCGCGCGCCGGAGAGGATCGCGACACCCACGACGATCGGCGCGACCCAGCACGTCACGCCGATGAGCGGATTGGGGAAGCCGAAAACGCTGCCCTGCCACGATTCGAGGTTCGCGGTGCACTGCACGAGGATGCTGAAGTCGCACGATGCGCTCGAGCCCGGATCGGCGAGGGCGTGCAGCTTCTCGAGCGTGAGCTGGAACGCCGCCCACCAGCCGATGACGCCCGCGATGATGAGCCAGACGGCCAGGGTGATGGGGCGGGAGGACGTCTGCGGGCGTGCGTCGGGCATGTCTCGGATTATCCCAGCCACGGCTGAGCGGATGCCGCACCGCACGCCGGGGGACACGCTCCGACAATCGGAAGCGCACGCGGGCCCCGCCTTCATGCGATAATGGACGCCGATGCCCTGAGCGGCCGCGCCGCACACCGCATCACCAGAAGACTTCGGGCGATGAACGCCCTCGCAGCACGAGCCACGGGCCTGCTGCAGACCGAGTGAGTTCGCGGCACCGCCACGTGACGACGGGCACCGTACCGATGGGACGGAGCGGCACCGCACGAGATTTCGCCGGACGACGCGCGGTGTCGTACCGGACAGGGAGTGCGCCAGAGATGGCTGATGACACATATGACAACGACGACCAGCACCCCGAGACGACAGCCGACACGAGCAGCGTGAGCTCCGCGTCCGACGTGACCGACGAGGTCGCACAGGGCGAGACGGAGCTCGCCGAGGCCGTGGCGGAGATCGTCGAGGAGGCGGTGGTCGAAGCGGCCTCCGCCGAGGCTGAGATCGAGACCGCCGAGATCGTGGCCGAGGCCGCGGAGGCCCTCGAGGCATCCGACCAGGAGCCGGCGGCGGATGTCGCGGGTGAGCCCGAGGCGGAAGCGGACGAGAAGGATGCCGGTGCGGCACCCGCTTCGACCGAGCAGCCCGCCGCGGGGGAGACCGCCGCTGAGGAGGAGAACCCGGCGGAGCAGCCCGCGAGCGAGCAGTCCGTCGACGAGTCCGCCGCGACCGCCGAGGAGCCGTCCGCAGAGGAGACCGAGCCGGAGAAGCCCGCGATCCCGACGGCCGTGAGCCTGGGGCTCCTGCCCGAGACGTTCGTCTCGCAGGTGTCGACGCAGCTGCACTTCTACGCCCCGGAGGTCACCTTCCTCCCCGCCCCTCCGGTCGAAGAGACCCCGAGCGAGGGCGGTTCGTCGCGCAAGCGCAACCGTCGCCGCGGCGGTGGCGGCGGGGGAGCGGACGTCGAGTCGTCGGGCGACTCGGGTCGCTCCCACGAGCGCGAGCGGGAGCGCGAGTCCCGCGGTCGCCAGCGCGCGGTGGAGTTCATCACCGAGCCGCAGCGCATCAAGGGCTCGACGCGCCTCGAGGCCAAGAAGCAGCGCCGCCGCGACGGGCGCGAGGCGGGTCGCCGCCGCACCGTCGTGACCGAGGCCGAGTTCCTCGCACGTCGCGAGGCCGTCGACCGCGTCATGGTCGTGCGCTCGAAGAACGGGCGCGTCCAGATCGCCGTCCTCGAGGACAACGTCCTCGTCGAGCACTACGTCGCCCGCAGCCAGGACTCGTCGCTCATCGGCAACGTGTACCTCGGCCGCGTCCAGAACGTCCTGCCCAGCATGGAGGCGGCGTTCGTCGACATCGGCCGCGGTCGCAACGCGGTGCTGTACTCGGGAGAGGTCGACTGGGACGCCGTCGAGACCGGCAACCAGCCGCGTCGCATCGAGCTCGCGCTCAAGACCGGCGACCGCGTCCTCGTGCAGGTCACGAAGGACCCCGTCGGTCACAAGGGCGCCCGCCTGACGAGTCAGATCTCGCTGCCCGGCCGCTACCTCGTGTACGTGCCCGGCGGCGCCATGAACGGCATCTCGCGCAAGCTCCCCGACACCGAGCGCGCGCGCCTCAAGAAGATCCTCAAGGAGGTGCTCCCCGAGTCGTCGGGCGTCATCGTCCGCACGGCCGCCGAGGGCGCGACCGAGGACCAGCTGACGCGCGACGTCAACCGCCTCACGGCGCAGTGGGAGTACATCAGCCGCCAGGTCGAGACGCAGCAGGCGCCCGCGCTGCTGCACTCCGAGCCGGACCTGCTCGTCAAGATCGTCCGTGACGTCTTCAACGAGGACTTCACGAAGATGCTCATCCAGGGCGAAGAGGCGCACCAGACGATCTCGAACTACCTCGCCAGCGTCGCGCCGGACCTGCTGGACCGCGTCGAGACGTACGAGGGCGACAACGACCCGTTCGACGAGTTCCGCATCACGGAGCAGATCGAGAAGGCGCTGGACCGCAAGGTGTGGCTGCCCTCGGGCGGCTCGCTCGTGATCGACCGCACCGAGGCCATGACGGTCGTCGACGTCAACACGGGCAAGTTCGTCGGCTCCGGCGGCAACCTCGAGGAGACCGTCACCAAGAACAACCTCGAGGCCGCGGAGGAGATCGTCCGCCAGCTGCGCCTGCGCGACATCGGCGGCATCATCGTCGTCGACTTCATCGACATGGTGCTCGAGTCCAACCGCGACCTCGTGCTGCGCCGCCTCATCGAGTGCCTGAGCCGCGACCGGACCAAGCACCAGGTCGCCGAGGTCACGTCGCTGGGCCTCGTCCAGATGACGCGCAAGAAGCTGGGCCTGGGCCTGCTGGAGACTTTCAGCGAGCCCTGCGAGGTGTGTGCCGGCCGCGGCATCATCGTGCACCACGACCCGGTCGTGAAGCACCGCCCGTCGTCGTCCGGCAACGGCGGCTCGGGTCGCCGCCCGCGCTCGGCCCCTGCCGCGACCGCGCCGACCACCGGCACGCACGTCCTCACCGAGGGGGTGAAGTCGGCGCTCGCCCAGATCGCCGCCTCCACCATCCATCAGACGGACGAGCAGGGGACCGAGACGGTCGTCGAGGAGACGGTGGTCTCGATCGAGCTGCCCGAGGGTCCCGCGACGCCGCCGGCTCCCGCGCCCGAGCGCAAGAAGCGCAAGAAGCGCCAGGAGTCGAGCCAGCCGAAGACCGAGAAGGAGAAGCTCCTCGAGACGGTCCTCAGCGCTCTGCCCGAGCCGAAGGCGCCCGGCCAGGGCCGCTCGCGCCGGCGTGTCACGACGGCGGCCCTCACCGGCACCGTCGTGCGCCCCGAGGCGGAGTAGGTCGCGGCGGACGCGCGCCTCCGCGGCGGACGCGCGCCTCAGCGGCGGTCGCGCGCCTTCACCCGCAGGCCCGACGCGATGAGACGGCGCACCAGCGTGTGCCCGTCCACGTGCTCGGCGCCGGCGGCGACGAGGCGCGCGAACGACTCCTCAGGGACGTCGTAGTGATCCCGGTCGAATCCGCGCCGGGGGATGCCGTTCGCCGCGGCGAACGCGTGCAGCTCGTCGAGGGCGGTGTCGCTCACCAGGTGCGACCAGAGGCGGCCGTGCGCCGGCCAGCGCGGATCGTCGATGAGGATCGCCACGGATCGAGTCTAGGGAGCCGTCGGAGGGGGCGGCTCGCTGGGAAACGGCCGGGACCTCGCGGCACGGATCCTCTCGCTTTGCGCCATCGCCCGGGCATCCGGTAAAGTTGTCCTTTGGTGCGTCGAGTCGTTCCGCACCGCGTCTTTCAGACATCTCGAGCGCGTGCGCTCCCGAAGAAACAGGTATGAAGTGGTTTACGCAGTTGTGCGCGCCGGCGGTCGGCAGGAGAAGGTCGAGGTCGGCACGATCGTTCAGCTCGACCGTCTGAAGGCGGCTCAGGGCGACACCATCGAGCTCCCCGCGGTTCTGCTCGTCGACGGCGACACCGTCACGACCGACGCGGACAAGCTCGCCAAGGTCAAGGTGACGGCGGAGGTGCTCGGCAACCTGCGCGGCCCGAAGATCGTCATCCAGAAGTTCAAGAACAAGACCGGCTACAAGAAGCGCCAGGGGCACCGTCAGGACCTCACGCGCGTCAAGGTCACCGGCATCAAGTAAGCGGAAGAGGCACGAGAGATGGCACACAAGAAGGGCGCAAGCTCCACCCGCAACGGTCGTGACTCCAACGCACAGCGACTCGGCGTCAAGCGCTTCGGCGGCCAGGTCGTCAACGCCGGCGAGATCCTCGTCCGCCAGCGCGGCACGCACTTCCACCCCGGCGTGAACGTCGGCCGTGGCGGCGACGACACGCTGTTCGCCCTGTCGGCGGGTGCGGTCGAGTTCGGCACGAAGGGCGGCCGCAAGGTCGTCAACATCGTCGCTGCCGCCGAGTGACGCGCACGCGCACACAGCATTCATGACGGGGCGGGCTTCGGCTCGCCCCGTTCCCTTTTCCCGGCCCGAACCGCAGGAGCAGTCATGGTCACGTTCGTCGACGAAGTGACGCTGCACCTGCGCGCCGGACGCGGCGGCAACGGCTGCGTGTCGGTGCGCCGCGAGAAGTTCAAGCCGCTCGCCGGCCCCGACGGCGGAAACGGCGGGCACGGCGGCGACATCGTGCTCGTGGCCGACCCGCAGGTGACCACGCTGCTGTCGTACCACCACAGCCCGCACCGCTCCGCCGGCAACGGCGGCTTCGGCATGGGCGACAACCGCTCCGGCGCGGCGGGGGAGTCGCTCGACCTGCCCGTGCCCGTGGGCACCGTCGTGAAGGATGCCTCGGGCGAGGTCCTCGTCGACATGATCGAGCCGGGGATGCGGTTCGTCGTGGCCCCCGGCGGCATCGGCGGTCTCGGCAACGCGGCCCTCGCGAACCCGAAGCGCAAGGCGCCCGGCTTCGCGCTGCTGGGCACGCCCGGCTGGGAGGGCGACGTCGTCCTCGAGCTGAAGACCGTCGCCGACGTCGCGCTCGTGGGGTTCCCGTCGGCCGGCAAGTCGAGCCTCATCGCGGCGATCTCGGCCGCGCGGCCCAAGATCGCCGACTACCCGTTCACGACGCTGCATCCGAACCTCGGGGTCGTGCAGTCCGGCGACGTGCGCTTCACCGTCGCCGACGTCCCCGGACTCATCGAGGGCGCGAGCGAGGGGCGCGGGCTCGGTCTCGAGTTCCTGCGTCACGTCGAGCGCTGCACCGCGCTCGTGCACGTCCTCGACTGCGCCACCCTCGAACCCGGACGCGATCCGATCAGCGACCTCGACGTGATCCGCGCCGAGCTCGCCGCCTACCCGGTCCCGGAGGGCCAGGTGCCGCTCCTGGAGCGCCCGCAGCTCGTGGCGCTCAACAAGATCGACGTGCCCGAGGCGAAGGACCTCGCCGACCTCGTGCGCCCCGAGCTCGAGGAGCGCGGCTTCCGTGTCTTCGAGATCTCGACCGTGGCGCACAAGGGCCTGCGCGAGCTGACCTTCGCCCTCGCGGCCATCATCGAGGACCACCGCACCGCGGTCGCCACGACGCCCGCAGCGCCGCGCATCGTCATCCGTCCCCGTCAGGCCGAGCAGGAGTACTCGGTGCGCGTCGAGGGCGGCACGTACGGCAACGTCTACCGGATCCTCGGCGCCAAGCCCGAGCGCTGGGTGCAGCAGACCGACTTCACCAACGACGAGGCCGTGGGATATCTCGCGGACCGCCTGCAGAAGCTCGGGGTCGAGGATGAGCTCTTCCGCGCCGGGGCGACCCCCGGTGCCACGGTCGTCATCGGAGAGGGGGACGGCGTCGTGTTCGATTGGGATCCGTCGCTCACCAGCGCCGCGGAGCTGATCACGTCTCCGCGAGGGACTGACGCGCGCATCGATCAGAACTCGCGTCGCACCACGGCGCAGCGTCGTGAGCAGTACCACGAGCTCATGGACGCCAAGGCGGCGGCCCGCGCCGAACTCGAGGCCGAGCGCCGTGCAGCGGGATGGGACCTCGACGACGAGGACGACGCGTGACCGCGTGGGAGCGCGCCGACCTGCCCGGCGCCAAGCGCATCGTCGTCAAGGTCGGCTCGTCGTCGATCAGCGGTGAGAACGCGGGACGCATCGCCACCATCGTCGACGCCCTCGCCGGCGCGCACGCGCGTGGTGCGGAGGTCGTCCTGGTGTCCTCCGGCGCGATCTCGACCGGGATGCCGTACCTCGCTCTGGAGACCCGGCCGAGCGATCTCGCGACCCAGCAGGCCGCGGCCGCCGTCGGCCAGAACGTCCTCATCTACCGCTACCAGGACAGCCTCGACCGCTATGGCGTGGTCGCCGGGCAGGTCCTGCTCACCGCGGGCGACCTCGAGAACCCCGTGCACCGCCAGAACGCGCAGCGCGCCATGGAGCGCCTGCTCGGGCTGCGCATCCTCCCGATCGTCAACGAGAACGACACCGTGGCGACGCACGAGATCCGCTTCGGCGACAACGACCGGCTCGCGGCGCTCGTCGCCCAGCTCATCGGGGCGGACGCGCTCGTGCTCCTCAGCGACATCGAGGCGCTCTACACGCGCCCGCCGGAGGAGCCGGGGGCACGTCCGATCGACCGCATCGCGCACGACGACGACCTCGCCGGCCTCGAGTTCGGCTCGGTCGTGGTCAACAGCGTCGGCACCGGGGGAGCGGCGACGAAGGTGTCCGCGGCGCGCCTGGCGGCGGCATCCGGGATCGGCGTGCTCGTCACGAGCGCCGACCTCGTCGACGAGGCCCTCGCCGGGGCGGAGATCGGCACGTGGTTCGCTCCGCGGCCGACGGCGGTCACGGCGCCCGTCGATACACTGAGAGCATGACCACGACCGCCACGACGCCGCGCGAGCGCATGCTCCTCGCGAAGGACGCCGCGCGCACGATCGGCCTGCTCACGGATGCCGAGAAGCGCGACGCCCTGCTCGCGATCGCCGACGCCATCGAGGCCGCCACCGCCGAGATCGTCGCCGCCAACGCCGAGGACCTCGAGCGCGGGAAGGCCACCGGCCTGTCCGTCGCCCTCCAGGACAGGCTGCGCCTCGACGAGCCGCGGGTCGCCGCCCTCGCCGCCGCGGTCCGCGAGGTCGCGGCCCTGCCCGACCCGGTCGGTCGCGTGCTCGACGAGCGCACGCTGCCCAACGGCGTCCAGCTGACGAAGGTCTCGGTGCCGTTCGGCGTGGTCGGCTCGATCTACGAGGCCCGTCCGAACGTGACGGTCGACATCGCGTCGCTCGCCCTGCGGTCCGGCAACGCGGTCGTTCTGCGCGGCGGGTCCGCCGCAGAGCTCACCAACGCGGCGCTCGTGCGCGTCATGCGGGGCGCGCTGGCCGAGCGGGGCATCGACCCCGAGGCGATCCAGACCGTCGACGACTTCGGGCGCGAGGGCGCCCGTGAGCTCATGCACGCGCGCGGCATCGTCGACGTGCTCGTCCCGCGGGGCAGCGCGCAGCTCATCGAGACGGTCGTCACGGAGTCCTCCGTCCCCGTCATCGAGACGGGCGCCGGCGTCGTGCACATCGTCCTGGATGCGACGGCGCCGCTCGAGTGGGCGCGCGACATCGTCGTGAACGCCAAGGTCCAGCGCCCCAGCGTGTGCAACGCCGTCGAGACGGTGCTCGTGCACCGCGACGCGGCGCCCCGGCTCGTGTCGCCCGTCGTCGCCGAGCTGCAGGCGAAGGGCGTCACGGTGCACGGCGACGACACGGTCGCGCAGCTGGCGACGGATGTCGTCGCGGCGACGGAGGACGACTGGGGCACCGAGTACGGCAGCCTCGATCTCGCGATGCGCGTCGTCGACGACCTCGACGAGGCGCTGGCCCACATCCGGCGCTACTCGACGCACCACACCGAGTCGATCATCACCGCCGACGAGGCCAGCGCCGAGCGCTTCCTCGCGGAGGTCGACTCGGCGGTCGTCATGGCGAACGCGTCGACGCGCTTCACCGACGGCGGAGAGTTCGGCTTCGGCGCCGAGGTGGGCATCTCGACGCAGAAGCTGCACGCACGCGGTCCGATGGGCCTCAGCGAGCTCACGAGCTCGAAGTGGCTGGCCCGCGGTTCCGGACAAGTCCGCGGATGACATCTAGACTGGGAGATGCGCGAAAGGCTCCCCGCGGAGCCGGAGCCCCCGACTTTCACCGCCCAGCCACCCGAACGGAGTAAGGATGCACCTCGCCACACTCATCGCCGCCGCAGCCGCAGGGGCCGAGGAGCACCACGGGAACGTCATGCTGGACACGATCGCCTTCCCGATCATCGCGATGGCCGCGTTCCTCGTCCTGGCGCTGGTGACGTTCTCGTACCGCGACGTGGCGAACCGCCACGCGGCGAAGGCGGAGGCGTACGCGCGGTCGCACGGCGCGGCCCACGACGAGGCCGGGACGAGCCACGGCCACTAGGCCGACCGCATGACGGATGCGGGCCGACCCGAGCGCATCGGGGTCATGGGTGGGACGTTCGATCCCATCCACCACGGCCATCTCGTGGCCGCGAGCGAAGTGGCGCAGTGGTTCGACCTCGATGAGGTGATCTTCGTGCCCACGGGCCGACCGTGGCAGAAGGAGGAGGTCACCGGCAGCGAGCACCGGTACCTCATGACGGTCATCGCGACCGCCTCTAACCCGCGGTTCACCGTGAGTCGCGTCGACATCGAGCGCGCGGGGCCGACCTACACGATCGACACCCTGCGGGATCTGCGCCGCGAGCGGCCCGACGCGGAGCTGTTCTTCATCACCGGAGCAGACGCCGTGGCGCAAATTCTCAGTTGGAGGGACCATGATGAGTTGTGGGACCTCGCCCACTTCGTCGCGGTCTCCCGCCCGGGTCACGTCCTGAGCATCGACGGACTGCCTGCGGGGAAGGTGTCCCGGCTCGAGATCCCCGCCCTCGCGATCTCCTCCACGGACTGTCGCGATCGCGTTCGCAGCGGACATCCGGTGTGGTACCTCGTTCCCGACGGCGTCGTCCAATACATTGCAAAGCATCACCTCTATCGGAGCATGGCATGAGCACACCCGAGCAGCCCAGCGGTCAGGGCCTGACCCGCAAGCAGTTGCGGGAGATCCGGATGACGGGCGCGACGCCCGTCGTCATGAAGGACGCCGACGCGCCCGCTGTCGATGCGCCCCAGGCTGCCGAGCCCGCCACCGACTCCGCCGCGACGAAGACCTCCGAGCAGGCCGCCCCTGAGGCGTCGGCTCCCGCGACGCCGGCTCCCGCGACGCCTGCTGTCCCGCTGCCCCGTCCCGCGGCGCCCGTCGCGGCCACGCCGGCGCCCAAGCCCGACGCGCAGGTCGACCTCGGCGTCGCGCCGCTGACGCGTCGCCAGGCGCGCGAGCAGGAGCGCATCCGCACCGCATCGGTGCCCGTCATCACGCCGGATGTCGCCGCGGCCGCGGACAGCCCGTGGGCGCCGCCGGCCCCGGCGTCCGCGTCTCCCGCCGCGCCCGCGACGGAGGAGAAGCCCGCGACGGAGGAGAAGCCCGAGGCCGAGGCTCAGACCGAGGCCGTCGAGTCGGAGGCCGGGGCCGAGGGTGCAACCGCCGCCGAGAGCTCCGCGCCGGAGAGTACCGACCTCCCGGTTCCCGCGTTCGGGTCTGCGGAGGCCGCCGTCGAGGCTGAGTCCTCCGAGGCTGACTCCGTCGAGGCAGAGCCCGTGGATGTCGAGCCCGCCGACGAGCCGAAGGCGGACGCCGAGACCGAGGCGCCGTCCGACGCGCCGGCCGCCGACGCGCTGATCGCCGCCGAGGGACCCGACGTCGAGACGAGCACGGAGCCGGAGGAGGAGCGTCCCGTCCTGCGTCCGGAGTTCGGCTCGACGCTGCTGGCCGGCGCCACGGCATCCGATCTTCCGCCGTCGTTCGACGATCTGCTCGCGCGGGGCGGGTCGAGCACGGGGTCGCTGGCGACACCGAACGCGCTCATCCTGTCGCAGTCGCCCACCGCGGGTCCGCTGACCTCGCCGGTCGCCGCGACGGGCGAAGTGCTCATCACGGGCACGTTCAATCTTCCGGAGGGCCTCGGCTCTCAGGGGCACGCGCACGGCACGACCGATGGCAAGGAGGCCGACTCGGTGCTCATCGACGGTGAGCTCCCCGCGGCATCCTCGCCCACGCCGATCGCCGCGAGCGCTGCGATCAGCCAGGTGAAGGGCACAGGCGAGATCATCCGCCCGCCGGCACCCGAGAAGGGCAACAAGCTCATGCTCGGACTCGCGATCACCGCGGGAGTCCTGGCGGTCGCCCTGGTCGGCGTGCTGATCCTCGCCTTCGTGACGGGGGTGTTCTGATGACCGCGAGCGCACAGGCTCGCGAGCAGCTCGCCATCGCCGCCGCGGCCGCGGACGCGAAGGGCGGAGAGGATCTCGTCGCGCTCGACGTGTCCGAGCCGCTGCCGCTCGTCGACATCTTCCTGCTCGTCACGGGGCGCAGCGAGCGCAACGTGGCCGCCATCGCGGACGAGATCGAGGAGAGGCTGCTCGAAGCGGGCGTCAAGCGCATCCGTCGCGAGGGTCGCCAGGAGGCCCGATGGATCCTCCTCGATTTCGGCGACCTGGTCGTGCACGTGTTCCACGAGCAGGAGCGCGTCTTCTACGGCCTCGAGCGCCTGTGGAAGGACTGCCCCACGGTGCCGATCGAGTTGCCCGCGTCGAGCCAGCAGGGCTGACTCCGCGCAGAAGAGGTAGCCGCAGGCGGCATCACTGCAGGCAGAACTCGTTCCCCTCGGGATCGCGCAGCTGGTAATAGCGCTCGGCGGACGGACCCCACATCTGATCGACGAGCCGCACCACCTGCGCGCCGAGCGCGACCAGCCGGTCCTTCTCGGCATCGAGCTCTGCCGGCGACGGCTCGCGCCCCGGTGTCGCGTCGATGTCGAGATGGATGCGGTTGCGGCCGCTCTTGGGGGCGTCCGCATGGTGGAAGAAGAGCCGCGGCCCCTTCCCTTCGGGATCCTCGACGACGCCGCGCTTGGCGAGATCGTCCTCGGTGAGGCCCGCGTCGAGCAGCACGGTCTTGAGCGGCTCGTCCCACTCGGCATGCGGATAGCCGAGCACGTCGGCCCAGAAGCGGGAGAGCGCGGGGGGATCGTCCGCGTAGAAGGTGATGTTGCCGAGCGCCGCCATGACCGCTCCCTCCGTCGTGTGGCCAGAGTACGGCGGGGCGCCGACATCCGCATCGGGGCGCGCCACGCCCGGGTGCCCGCCCCAGTTCGGAGCATGCCTCCGGATGTAGTAATCTGGGGGAGTTGTCCCGCTGGTTCGGGACGGCGTCCGGGCCTGTGGCGCAGCTGGTAGCGCACCTGCATGGCATGCAGGGGGTCAGGGGTTCGAGTCCCCTCAGGTCCACCGAGAAGCCCCCGGTTCATCCGGGGGCTTTCGCGTTCCGCGCGCGCGTCTGAGACCGGCCAGGTCTTCGTCTCCCGTCAGACGCCTGAGCGCAACCTCGGGTCGTCCGCCTCGCGTTCTCGGCGCCGTCACGGCAAGATCGAAGGCATCCGAGGTCCGCCCGGCTGCCGACGACGAGGAGCCTGCGATGGCGCATGTGGTGATCACCGGGCAGCTCGTCTGCGCCGACGCGCGCGAAGCCGCGATCGTCCTGGAGCACCTCGACCACCATATCCTCCTCACCCGCGCCGAACCCGGATGCCTGGAGTTCACCGTCGAGCGGACGGACGACGAGCTCGTGTGGCAGGTGATCGAGCGGTTCCGCGACACGACGGCGTTCCACGCGCATCAGACCCGCACCGCCGACAGCGCATGGGGCCAGGCGACCCGGGGCATCACGCGACGCTTCACGATCGAGGGACTCGACTGAGGGAAGACCCTCGCGAGCGGAGAGTCTCTCGATCCGCCTGGCGCAGAACACAGCCCCGGCGAGCACGTCGTGCTGCTCACCGGGGCCGGGTCGGTGGGGGATCAGCGTCCGTCGCATGCCGCCAGGCGACGACGGAGCACCATCACGGCGCCTCCTGCGAGCAGGAGCGCGCCCAGGACGGCGGTCTGCCACGCGCCCTGCATGTCCGCGCCGGTCCGTGCCAGCTCGTCGCCCGTGCCGCCGGACGCCTGACCGCCTCCTGACGGCGCACCGGCGGAGGATCCGACGACGCCCACCCGCATGGCGGAAACCTCACCGGAGCTCTGTCCGACGAAGACGAGGCGGTGCTGACCTGGCGCCAGCGCGCTCAGGTCCACGCCATCGAGCACGACGCGGCCGTCGATGACGGGGAATGTGCCGAGGAACACCGGGGTGGAGTACGCGTACACATCCACGTGGTGGTCGACGTGCGGCCACGCGAACGAGCCGGAGAAGGGCGCATTCGGATCGAGGGCGTCCACATCGACGCCGCCCGCGGGGACGAAGTCCGTGCGCGTCGTCTCGTCCACATCGACGCCGGCGTCGGCGAGGATGTCGTCGAGTGCGGCGGAATCGGCGGCGGGAGCCGGAGCGGGCGCTGCGGCCGGGGGAGAGGCGACCGTCACCGTGACGGCGGCGGACACGCCTGCGCTGACGCGATCGTCCTGCGGGACGAACCGCGCCGTGTACGTCTTGGTGCCGGCGCCCGGCGTGCGGGTGAAGGAGAGCGACGATCCCGCCCACGCCGCCGTGCCGACGACGACGCCGTTCTCGAGGAGCTGCACATCGCCGTGGGCGCCGGACGGCTCGACCGCGATCGTGGCCGTGACGGGCGACCCGGCGACGAGGGTCGTCGAGGTGAGCGCGAGCAAGACGCTCGCCGTGACGGGCGCACAGGTCTCGCTGAAGCACCACGGATCGGTGAGCACCGAGACGCCCGAGACCTGTCCGATCGCCGGGCCGGTGGGCTGTCCCCACCAGTTCGAGCGGGCGTCGAGCACGGCCGTGCCCGTCGCTGCGGCCGGGAGGGCGTCCATCTGGATGGCGCGTGATCCGGCGGTGGGTGCGACGAACGCGTTGTGCTGGATCGTCACGTACTCGGTGCGCGTCGTGTCCTGGGGCTGCACCCAGATCGCTCCGTTGCCGGCGACGTTGTTGTAGCCCTCGAAGCGGTTGTCGGTGATCGACACGGAGCCGCGGTGGTTGTAGCTGAGTCGCACGGAGGCGCGCTCGAGGTGCACGAACGTGTTGTGGGTGACGCGGAGGTCGTCGGCGACGTCCGACGCGCCGAGAGGACCGCTCAGGATCAGGCCGCCCTGTCGCGTCTCCAGTTGGTCGCTGCCGCTGGTGGCGGGGGTGGCGTTCCCGATCCAGTTGCGGGAGATCTCGCCGCGCAGCGTCGCGGCGCCGCCGAAGTTCATCGCCCAGCCCTGGTTGTCGAGCCACACGTTGTCCGTGACCTCGAGCTCGACCGCGCGCGCGGTGTCGGACGGGTTGAGCCAGAAGCCGTTGCTGACGAGGCTGTTCTCGATGCGGTTCCCGACGAACGTCAGCGAGGCGTCGGCACCCAGGTCGCCGTCGACGGTGAAGACGCCGAGGTTCGCCCAGTAGGCGCCGCCCCAGCGGTTGTTCTCGAACCGGAGGGTGCGCGGGGTGTTGCCCATCGCCTCGAAGTAGCGCTGATCCATCACGGTCTGGGGCAGCTCGACGGTGAAGCCCTTGACGGTGACATCGTGCGCGTCCATTCCGAGCACGAAGCCGTCCGCGTCCACGCCTGCCGGCGGCTGGACGATCGCCTCGGGCTTGCGCGCCGGGTTGACGGCGAGCGGCGACGCGCCGTTCGCGGACATGTCCGCGTTCGGGCCGAGGAGGGTGATCGACTTGTCGATCACGACCGACTCGGGATAGACCCCGGCCGGCACCGTGATCGTGTCGCCGGGCGATGCCGCGGCGACGGCGTCGGAGATCGTGGAGAAGCACGACTCCTCGCGCGCGATGCACACGGGGTCGGGAAGATCTGCGAATGCCGGCTGGGCGATCGCGGATGCCGCGAGCACTGCGCCGGTCGCCGCAACGGACAAGAGGATACGCGCTCGGCGCATGGGGAGCCCCTCGGGTCGGGTGACAATCGGAGACGCTTCGCAGCACTGCGATGGGGACGAGCGACGAAGTGTCAGGCTACCTGAACCCCATCTGACCAGGGGCGTTTTTCCGTGCAGCGCCGTTGCGCCAGTCGGGACCCGAGCGATTCAGGCGCGTCGGTCGAGCGCGGTCATGCGCGCCTGCACCGTCGTGAGGGCACGCAGGAACGCCTCGACGGCGGGGCGACGGGCGCCCTCGCGCACGGCGACCTGGATGTGCAGGTGCGGCAGGCCGGGGTCCCGCAGGGGCAGCGACACCAGGCCCTCGAGAGTCGGCGGCGTGCCGGGATACAGTCCGATCCCCAGGCCGGCGGCGACCATGTCCGGGAGGAGCTGGATCTCGTAGACCTCGATGCCGATCGATCTGCTGAGCCCCAGCCCGCTGAAGGCCGCGTCCGTGACCTGGCGATTCCCGTAGCCGCGCGGCGAGTCGATCCAGCGTTCATCGGCGACATCCGCGAGGGTGACATCGGCGCTGTCCGCGAGTCTGTGTCCGATGGGCACGAGGAGGCGCAGAGGCAGCTTGGCCACGGTGATCGTGCGGATCCCCTCGGGAATGGGGCCGCCGGTCGCGAGGAAGGCGAGGTCGAACTCGCCGGTGACCACTCCGTTGAGCAGGTCCGCCGAGCCGCGGGGGCGGACATGCAGCTGGACGTCGACGGCAGGTGCCTCCGCCCGATAGGCGACGAGGAGGTCGGGAAGCCTGATGGGTCCGAGGATCGTCATGGTGCCGATCGACATCCGACCGACCGGGGCGCGGCCGCTGGCGGCGACGACCTCCCGTGTCACGCGCGCCCTGTCGAGGATCGCCCGCGCCTCCGGCAGGAGGATCTCTCCGCTGCTCGTGAGGGCGAGGTGGCGCGAGCCGGGCGAGCGCTCGAGAAGACGCACCCCCAGTGCGCGCTCGAGCTCCCGGATCGTCTTGCTCACCGCCGACTGGACGACGCGGAGATGCTCCGCCGCAGCGCTGAAGCTTCCCTGATCGACCACGGCCACGAACTGCTCGAGCTGGTGGAGTTCCATAGGGACATTATTCCTTAGCGGAATGGGAACTATCACTAAATATCACATGAAGGAATAGGAATTCGCGCTGGTCCACACGCGTTCCCTGCACTGTGCGTCCGACCGTCGGGCACCAGGTTCTCGCCGCCAAGGAGTCGGCCTCCATGACAACATCGCCCATCGTCCTCGCCCCCCGCATCCGTGTCGGACACCCCAGCCGTCGGCACGCGGGCGTGGGGTTCTGGCTCGTGTCCAGCGCCTTCCTCGTCGTGATGGCGTTCAACACGGTTCCCACACCGCTGTGGCCCCTCTATCAGGAGGTCAACGGCATGAGCACGCTCGCGATCACCCTCGCATTCGCCGCCTACGCGCTCGGCGTCCTGATCAGTCTGTTCCTCGGCGGCCATATCTCGGACTGGCACGGGCGTCGCCGCATCCTGCTGCCCGCGATCGGGATCGAGATCATCGCGGCGATCATCCTGCTCTCCTCGACGGCTCTTCCGGCGCTGCTCATCGCGCGCTTCGTGGGCGGACTGGGCGTGGGGCTCCTCACGGCCACGGCGACCGCTTTCGGTCTGGAGCTGTACGCGCACGCCCGGCCCGGTCGCGCCGTGCACTTCAGCGACGGC
>Ga0182749_1001803_pt1 | contig 16298 bp, 16 predicted proteins | sample eDN3rd37CKraftMG_FD_128875 | JGI IMG/M metagenome (GOLD analysis project Ga0182749, IMG submission 128875) | Enriched Miracle-Growth compost microbial communities from Emeryville, California, USA - eDNA 3rd pass 37_C Kraft MG (version 2) (version 2) ...
TCTCGGCGCAGGGACTGACCGCCGAACGGCTGGATACGGCCATGCGCCTGCGCGAAGGCACGCTTGAGATCGATCGCTTCACATTGACCGGATTGGCCGATGCGAACCTCAGCGCAACGGGAACGCTGAGCAATATCGGCGAAGCGCCAACCGGGAAGCTTGATGCCTCGGTGGTCGCCGTCGACCTCGCCCCGCTCGTCGCGCTGCTGGCGCAGCGCTTTCCCGAGGTTCCGTTGGTTTCGGCGCTCAACAGCAATGTTGCCGCCTATCCCGGGCTTCTCGCCGACAGCGAGCTCAATATCGTTGCCAGCACGGAAGATGGCCTTTCCGCCACCGTAAAGGGTACCTCGGGAGGGACAGCGGTGGACCTCTCGATCTCTGGCCAGGGATCGCCCGCCGACCTCGCCAACGCGGAACTTGCGACGCGCGTTACGGTACGCAACGAAGATGCATCGGCGCTCTACGCGCTGTTCGGGCTCCCGGCGCTTCCACTCGGGCTCACCGGAGCCGCACAGGCGGAGCTGGTGGCGGAGGGTACTCCAAGCAAGGGCATGGAGACGAGGCTCGGTTTCTCGGGGAAGGGGCTGGACGCGAGGTTCGACGGGCAGGTCGCCCGCACCGGCGGGAAGCTTTCGCTCAGGGGAAACGCCCTGCTCGAAAGCAAAGACCTGGAGCCCTGGCTTGCGGAAGCCGGCATCTCGCTGCCCGGATTTGGCTATGGCCTTCCGGCGGCGCTATCCGCCGCGGTGGATAATGGCAACGGCCCGTTCGTCATAAGCGGCCTGCAGGGAACCCTCGCCGAAGAGAATGTGAGCGGCGACCTCAATGCCGAGCTTCGCGAAGGCTTGCCGCACCTGACCGGCTCCCTCAGACTTTCCAGCTTCGACATGGGGCTTGCGGCGGAAATGACGGGCGGGAGCGATGCCTTTGAGCCGGGCGAGGGGGAGTGGCCGCAACGACCCTTCAACGAAAGCGGCAGTACGCCCTTCACGGCGGATGTGGCGCTTACCGCAAACCGGCTCTGGTTCGGAAACATGGCCAGCGCGGACGATGCGAGCCTGCGGTTGAAACTCGATTCCCACGGCTTTGCCGTCTCTGATTTCACCGGCCGGTTTTCCGGCGGAACGGTCGAGGGCCTGGCCGAATTCAGGAACGATGCCGGGACGGGGCTGCTTTCGGCGCAAATGTCGCTCGGCGGAGCTTCGATTGCGAGCCTGCTGCCGGATAGCGGGCTTTCCGGCCGATCCGACGTCAGCGCCAGCGTCACGGCGAGCGGCAAATCCATCGAGGCGCTGATCGCCTCCCTGTCCGGCTCAGGGTCTGCTTCCATAAAGGGGCTCAATGTCTCGGGCATCGATCCGGCGGCGATTGCCCCCATCCTTGAAGAAGCCGAGAAGCTTGGTGTCGAGATCAATGCGGCGAAGGTGGGAGCCTTCGCGCCGGCGCTGGTCAGGCGGAACGATTTTCCCGCAGGAGATCTCGACATCGCCTTCACTATCGCCAATGGCACGGCGCGGATGCCGCCCGTGCAGCTCCAGAGCCAGGGAACGCGCATGAGGGTCGAGGCGGCTGCCGACCTGCGCGACCGCACGGTTTCCGCGAATGGAGCTATCACCTACGATCCCGGGCTGGAGTTCGTGACAGGGTCGGAGCCTGTCGTCCGCTTCGCCCTCAACGGGCCGGTGGGGGAAGCGCGGCTCATGCTCGACACGGAGCCGCTGGCACAGTTCCTCACCCAGCGCGCGCTCGAACGGGAGCAGGCGCGCGTGGAGCATATGCAGGCTATCCTTCTGGAGCGGCAGCGCCTGCGGCGCGAGGCCAATCATTTCCAGGCCTTGGAGGAAGCGCGTGCGGCGGCCGAGGCCGAACGCATCCGGCTTGAGGCCGAGGCGGAGCGCCAGCGGCAGGCGGAGGAAGAACGCCGCATGCGGGAAGCGGAGGCGCGCCGGCAGGCGGAAGAGGCGCGCCGCCGAAGCGAGGAGGGCGCTCTGAGGCAATTGGAGGTTCTACCGCCGGCCAACGCCGCACCCGCGGCGCCAAGCCAGCCGCTTCCACAGATGGAAACGGATTCTCCGGTGGAACGGCGACCGCTGCCGCCTCCGGTGCAGGGCAACGAGACGCGGCCGGCCCCCACTCAAGGACGCGCGACCAGCCCGTCGACACCCGAACCGCTGCCCGTCTTTGAGGCGGAAGAACTCAGCGTGGAAAAGCTGCTCGAACTGCTGCCTTGATCCCCCGGGTATGCCCTAGATGTTTAGTCCCGGCCCGTTTCCCCGAGCGCCTGTCGTTTGATTTCTTCAAGCACGTAAAGGCGAAGCGCGGAAGACAGGTTCGTCCTGCGTTGCTGCGATACATCGACCTCCGCGATCAGCGCGGCCAGGGGTTTTCCGCGCGCCGCGGCGATGCGTTCGAGTTCGATATAGAAAGCGTCTTCGAGCGAAAAGCTTGTCCGGTGCCCGCGAATGGTGACGGAGCGCTTTTTCGGCGCGCTCATTGATCCTCGTTGCGGGGGAAGCGGCGATGCGCTTCCAGCTTTGCCGTTTCGAGCGTGCTGGCGAGACGATCCGCCTCGCGCTCTGAGCGGGTTCGACCGAAGCGGGCGCGATTTTCAGCCGCGGACTGCTCTTTTTGTGCCCGGACCTTCCGCTTGCGAACCTGCCGCAGGTTGACGATCTCGGCCATGAGCTATTTCTTGCGGAACGCGTCCAGCGAAACGACCTCCGCGCCCTTGCCTTCCGCGGTTTCCTCGGGCGAGGCCTCGGACTTGCGTTCGGCGGGCCGCTTCTGCTTCGCGGTTGGCTTCGCCTCTTCCTTGAGCGGCGTCGGCTCTGCGGGCTCGGCCTGCAGTTGCGGCTCCGGCTTCACTTCGAATTCCACCTCGAAGCTCGCCGACGGGTCATAAAAGCCGCGCACGGCCGAGAAGGGGATTTCCAGCTTTTCCGGAACGTCCGAGAAGGACAGGACGACCTCGAAGCCCTTTTCCGTCACCTTGAGGTCCCAGTACTGGTACTGGATGACGATCGTCATCTCTTCCGGATAACGCTCCTTCAGGCGGCTGGAGATCCGCACACCCGGCGCGTTCGTCACGAACCGGATGAAGAAATGATGATTGCCCGGCAGTCCAGCCTGCGCCACTTCCTGAAGCACCTTGCGCACGACACCGCGCAGCGCCTCCTGAACGAGAATGTCGTAGCGAATGCGGTCCTCTGGCATGTGTAGTCAAATTTCCTGAATCGACGGCAGTCCTTGGCCTTAGCTCTAATGAAGCTTGGCGCAGTCGTAAATCCGATAAAGAGGCGAGGGGGCCAAAAAGACGCTTCGTCCCCTGAGGAAAGACGGAACTATGCCTCTTGAGCAACCGCGCTGGCCGCCGGTTTTTCCGCCCTGCGCCCAAAGGCGCGGAGGAACGTGCGAACGGCGCGGCGCGCGGCCGTCAAAACCTCATCGTCCGTGAGGGACCTGCCGAACATCGACGGCATGTGGAGCTCGGCGTCGTTGAGCGCCATGAACTGCCGCGCGGCGACATCGGGGTCGTCCATGTCGAGGTAACCAGCATGGGCGAGGCGGGCAAGGCGCGCCGCGAGCGCGGATTCGACCTTTCCAGGCCCTTCCTTGCGCCAGACATCGTACAGTTCGGGATAACGCTCGCCCTCGGTCAGAAGCATCTTGCGCAGAAGCTTGCCGTCCAGGCCCCAAATGCAGTTCTTGTTGAACCGCAGCGCGAAAGCGACGAGATCGGCTTCGAGATCGTCGGGCTGGTTCGGGAACGTATCGAGGATGGCAAAAGCGCGAGCGTTCGTCCGCTCGGTGATCTCACGCAGCACGGTCGCGAACAGTTTGTCCTTGTCGCCGTGATGATTGTAGACCGTCTGCCGAGACACCCCGGCTTCCGCCGCAATGAGATCTATGTTGGCTCCAGCAAAGCCTTCGCGGCAAAACACGGCCGCCGCCGCGTCGATGATCGACCGGCGTTTGGCGGCATGTCCGCGCGGCGCGGATATATTGGGGCAAACCTGCTTTTTCATCACCTCTCATATAGAACTGATTGATGAATTAGACAAGGTTGTCCAAAAAAAGCAGCCGGCTAAGCCGGGCGGAAGTGCTGCAAACCCACGCCGGTCATGCGTAGTTCTTACCCTCGGCCGTTCGCTGAAAGTAGATCAGATCCAATGACGGGGGATTTTGGCCGAGCATGGAGAGAATTCCATGCGCCTGTCCCCTGTGGTGGGTCTGGTGGTTGAAGAGATGCGAAAGGGCCGGAGCCAGCCGCTGGGAGACCGTCTTCGGCTCGACGACAGTCATATAGGTGAAATGGCCTTTCAGTTCTGCTTCATCGAGGCTGCAAATCCATTCCAGGATGCGTTTGTCCTGGGCTTCCCGCGCAATGCGCAGCTCCGGTAGCGCGGAATGGATAATCGCATCCAGCCGCTGGGGAGCATCGCCTTCGCCGGTGAAGCGTCTCATCCAGATGCGGTCGGCGACCAGGATGTGGTTGAGCGTTCCCATCATGGATTTGAAAAATGCGCCGACATCCCGCGTAAATTCCTCATCGCTCAATTGGTCCGCCGCATCGAAGAGACGCCGGTTCGCCCATTGGTTATAGACAGCCATCATTTCGAAATGCCGCTTCATGCACACTCTCTTGTTTCACCCGGCCTGAGAGTGTAGCCGATCAACCCATTGGGCACTCATGAATTCCGCATATCCTTTCCATCTCGCTGTTCGATCGGAGGGCAGGCGGGGCGGAAAGCGGAAGTGGGCGCAATCCCCTTCACAGGGGCCTTTGTCGCCGCTATAGACCCGCAATCTCTGATTTCCCCTCATACGAAGGATACAAAATGGCGATCGAACGCACTTTTTCCATGATCAAGCCGGATGCGACCAAACGCAATCTCACCGGCGCAATCACGAAGATGTTTGAGGATGCCGGCCTCAGGGTCGTGGCTTCCAAGCGCGTGTGGATGAGCCGCCGTCAGGCCGAGGGCTTCTACGCCGTGCATAAGGAACGCCCCTTCTTTGATGAATTGTGCGAGTTCATGTCCTCCGGGCCGACCGTGGTGCAGGTGCTCGAGGGCGAGAACGCGATTGCAAAGAACCGCGAAATCATGGGCGCAACCAACCCGGCGAATGCCGATGAGGGCACCATCCGCAAGGTTTTCGCCCTGTCGATCGGCGAGAATTCGGTGCACGGCTCGGATGCGCCGGAGACCGCCGAACAGGAGATCCGTTACTGGTTCTCCGACACCGAGATTGTCGGCTGATCCATACTTCTGGTAGGCATAAGAAAAGCCGGGCAATGCCCGGCTTTTTATTTCTTCCACCGTCCGAGCGCGCTTTCGTCCTCGGCCTTTGCCTCGACCCACCGGCCAGACTCGGCGCCTCGCGGATGTTCCTTTTTCCAAAAAGGTGCCCGCGACTTGAGATAGTCCATCAGGAAGTCAGCGGCTTCAAGCGCGGCTTTCCTGTGCGATGAGGCGGTTACCACCAGCACGATGTTCTCGCCCGGCTTGATCCTGCCGTAGCGGTGGATCACCGTCAGGCCGGAGAGGGACCAGCGCTCTGCTGCCTCCCGGGCAATGCGCGTCATTTCCTCTTCGGCCATGCCCGGATAGTGCTCAAGCTCGAGCGCGGCGAGGCGGCCGCCTTCATCGCGGCAGCGTCCGGTGAAGGTGACCACCGCGCCCACGTCGCTGCGGCCAGCAGTCAATCGATCGATCTCGGCGGAAAGATCGAAATCCTCCCGCTGCACGCGGATATGGGGGTCGCAACCCATGCTCACCCTCCGGTCATAGGCGGGAAGAGAGCGACTTCGCCGTCGGCTGGCAATCTCGTCTGATGGTCCACATGCTCGTGATTTATCGCCACGCGGATCACCTGCGGGTGTTCGAGCGCCGCGGCATAGCCCATGCCGCGCGCCTTCAGCCACTGGAGCAGGTCAGCCACCGTTGTCACTTCGGCGGGCACGGCGACATCCTCGGCTTCCTTGCCGATCCGTTCCCTGACCCACGCGAAATAGACGAGCTTCATCCTATTCCTCGATGATATGCTTCAAGCCGGCACGGAAATAATCATAGCCCGTGTAGAGCGTCACAAGCGCGGAGAACCACAAGAGCGCTATTCCCGTCTCCGTTACATAGGGAACGATCTTGTCACCGGCAGGACCCGCCAGGAGGAAGCCGATCGCCAGCATCTGGATGGTCGTCTTCCACTTGGCGAGTTGCGTCACCGGAACGCTCACCTTCAACTCGGCGAGATATTCTCTCAAGCCGGAGACCAGGATCTCCCGGCACAGGATGATGATTGCCGCCCAGAGGGTCCAGCCGGCGATCGTGCGATCCGTATCGGCGGCCAGAAGAAGGAGACAGGTGGCCACCAGCAGCTTATCGGCGATCGGGTCCAGCATCCTGCCGATGTTGGATGTCTGCTTCCAGCTTCGTGCGAGATAGCCGTCGAAGTAATCGGTGACGCTGGCGGCCAGGAACAGGCCAAGCGCCGACCAGCGGGCGAAGTCGCTCGACTGCAGCCGCCCCTCCAGAAAGAAGCAGAGCACAATCAGCGGCACCGCCATGATGCGCGCGTAAGTGAGCAGATTGGGAAGGTTGAAAGCGCGTTGCTGCGACATGGACTGCTGGCTCATTGTCGGCCTAGAGCCTTTCATGGCTAGATTGAAGCATTCTGCCGGCCCGGCCTTTCAGGTTTCCGTCCGGCGGACGCCCACTTTGTCGGCCGGCTTGCCCGATGTCCCGCATCGCACTGCGCCGCCCTCCGCGTGGATCGTCCCGCCGGACGAGAAACAGAATGATTCAATCTAGCCATGAAAGGCTCTAGGGAGCTGTTGAGATTCAGGATTTCACCCTACTTGCGTTTTCTCCGGTTCGGCAAAGCCAAGCCCACAGAAATTACAGTAATCCAGCCTCCATCACTGCATAATCTCGAGACACCCTACTCAAACCAGCCGGGAGAGGCGTGGTCAAGGCGGTGGCGCAGAGGCCGAATGCCGCTGTGCCAAGCGGCGTCCTAGCCGCTCTCATGAAAGTGATTGTAGATCAGCCTGGCGATGGATTCCGAAATGCCGTCCACCTCCATCAAGTCCTCGACGCCAGCGCGGCTGACGGCTTTGGCAGTGCCAAAGTGGTGAAGAAGGGCCCGCTTGCGGCCGGGACCGATGCCGGCGATCTCGTCCAGGGGGTTCTTCACCATCTCCTTCTTGCGGCGCGCGCGGTGGGAACCGATGGCGAAGCGGTGCGCCTCATCCCTCAGGCGCTGCACGAAATAGAGGACCGGGTCTCGCGGCGGGAGGGTGAAGGGGGGGCGGCCTTCCATAAAGAAGCGCTCGCGCCCGGCGTCGCGATCGACGCCCTTGGCGACGCCGACGGCCGTCACGAGGTCGGCGATGCCGAGATCATCCAGGATCTGCCGAACCGCCGACATCTGGCCTTGGCCACCGTCGATCAGGATGACGTCCGGCCAGGCCGGGAAAGAGCCGCTGGCATCCTCCTCCTCGTTACCGTTGCCGGGCAGGCCCTGCTCCCTGATGAGCCGGGCGAAGCGCCGCTGCATCACCTCGCGCATCATGCCGAAGTCGTCGCCGGGCGTGATCTCGGTCGAGCGGATGTTGAACTTCCGATATTGATTCTTCACGAAGCCCTCGGGGCCTGCGACGATCATCGCGCCAACGGCATTGGTGCCCATGATGTGCGAATTGTCGTAGACCTCGATGCGCCGCGGCGTGGCTTCCAGTCCGAAGGTTTCCGCGAAGCCTTCGAGCAGCCGCGCCTGAGACGACGTTTCCGCAAGACGGCGCCCGAGAGCCTCGCGTGCGTTCTGCAGCGCGTGGTCCGTCAAATCCTTCTTTTCGCCGCGCAGCGGCACGGAGATCAGCACCTTGCGTCCCGCTCGCGCTGTAAGCGCTTCGGCCAGGAGTTCCTGGTCCTCGACGGGTTGGGAGAGGAAGATCAATCGCGGGCAGGGCTTGTCGTCGTAGAACTGCGCCAGGAAGGAGCTCAGCACTTCGCCCGGCGCAAGCGCCGGGTCGGCCTTCGGGAAGTAGGCGCGATTGCCCCAGTTCTGGCCGGTGCGGAAGAAGAAGACCTGGATGCAGCTCTGGCCTCCTTCCTGGTGGATGGCAAAGACGTCCGCCTCTTCTATGCCCTGCGGGTTGATGCCCTGGTGGCTCTGGACGTGGCTCAAGGCAGCGAGGCGGTCGCGATAGATTGCCGCCCGCTCGAAGTCGAGATCCTGCGAAGCTTCCTGCATGGCCGTGGCGATTTCTGCCTTCACCTTGCTCGATCGCCCGGAGAGAAAATCCTTCGCCTCCGCCACGAGGGTGGCGTAATCCTCACGGCTGATCTCGCCCGTGCAAGGGCCGGAGCAGCGCTTGATCTGGTAAAGCAGGCAAGGGCGCGTGCGGCTTTCGAAAACCGAATCGGTGCAAGTGCGCAGCAGGAATGCCCTCTGCAGCGAGTTAATCGTCCGGCCGACGGCGCCGGCGGAGGCAAATGGCCCGAAATAGTCGCCCTTGCGTGAACGCGCGCCGCGGTGCTTGAAAATCCCCGGCGCCGGATGATCTCCAGTCAGCAGGATATAGGGAAACGACTTGTCGTCCCGCATCAGCACGTTGAACCGGGGACGCAGGCGCTTGATGAGATTGGCCTCGAGCAGCAGCGCCTCGGTTTCGGTGCGGGTGACGACGAACTCCATCGAGGCCGTCTCGCGAATCATGCGCTCGATGCGGTTCGAATGGCCGCGGCCCTGGGCATAGTTCGTGACGCGCTTCTTGAGGCTGCGCGCCTTGCCGACATAGAGCACGTCGCCTGCCTGGTTCATCATGCGATAGACGCCCGGCGCATTCGGAAGGCGTTTCACGAGCGCCTGGATCACCTCCACACCCGGCGCAGCCGTTTCGGTCCCGGCGCTGTCCCATTGCAGCGCCGCGCTCTCGGCGTTCGTCGTGGTGTTGCTGAGATCCGTCGCGCTCACGACGCTTCTCCGGTCAGGTCGTTCCATGTGAGATGCTTCCCGCCATCAAGGGCGATCATCTGCCCGGTAATGGAGGGCGTATCCCATAGATAGCGAATCGTTGCGCCAAATTCAGGTAGCTCCGGCCCATGGCCAAGTGGAAGTGCTGCGGTTTCTCTCCGGAAGCTCGAAATCCCTTCGCCCTTGTCAGGCAAAGTGGGGCCGGGACCAATGGCGTTGACCCGAATCCGCGGCGCAAGCGCCTGGGCCATGGTTCGGGTCGCCATCCACAGGGCAGCTTTCGAAAGAGTATAGCTGAAATGGCGCGGGGTGGGCCTCCACACGCGCTGATCGATCATATTCACAATCAAGCCTTCGCGATCCTGCGGTAGTGCCCGGACGAACTCCCGGGCGAGAATTGCCGGCGTCTTCACGTGGAGAGCAAAATGCCGGTCCCAGATTTCAGTGTCGAAGTCGGTGACCGAATCTTCCTCGAAGACCGAGGCATTATTGACGAGGAGGTGGATGGGACCAAGCGCCTCCGTCGCATTCTGCATCAAACCTCTTGCCTGCGTGGCGTCAGTAAGATCGGCCTGCAGAACATGGGCCCGGCCGCCTGCTTCCAAAATGGTTGCGGCAAGTTCTTCGGCCTCGTCGCGCGATTCTCCGTAGTGGATGCCCATCGCAAAGCCATGCCGTGCGAGATCGAGAACAATCGCGCGCCCAATTCTCCTCGCCCCGCCCGTGACGAGAGCGGTTGTTTTTGCCGATTGTATCCGCATAACCATTTTGTATTATTTTCACCTCTGCAAATATATACTTCGGCGTTTCAAAGCCATGTCTGCCTCCTTGAGCGTGAGAACATGACCAGAGGCCAGTATGGTTAGCAGACGCTTAATTGATCGCCGTGCGTTGATCAAATTTGTTGCGTTCTGGTCACACCCGCAAGCCCCTTCCCGAGAGCGAATACACGTTCTGCCGTTTGGCCATTTTGCAGCCATCTTGTAGCCATCTTTCAGGTCTTTTCCATCAGGCCGGCGGAACCGCGCGATCCTGAACACGTTATAGGCGCACGGTTGGGGTTAGGGGGCGATTGTCGGCTGCGACAAACGTCCTTTCCCTGAATTTTTGCTCATGTGGCTAAGGAGATCACAATGAAGATCAACAAGAACTCAATGCTAGGCTTTGCAGCCGCTGTTGCGATCGTCGCCGGTGCGATGCCTGCTTACGCTGCCGACGTTATCATGGAGCAGCCGCCGGCACCGCCTGCCGCTCCGATGGAAGTGGCCCCGGTTGCTACCTGGGCCGGCCCCTATGCGGGTGTCGCGGCCGGCTACGGCTTTGCGGGCGAAGTGTCCGCGGATGGCATTCCCGGCGATATCGAGACCGACGGTTTCGTCGGTGACGCGTTCGCCGGCTGGCAGGGGCAGTCCAACCAGTTCGTGTACGGTGTCGAAGGCGACATCGGCTACAACGGAATGGAAGGGGACGACGACGGCCTCGAAGTGAAGCACGGCCTTGAGGGCTCGCTGCGCGCCCGCCTCGGTTATGCCGCCACTGACAACGTGCTCGTGTACGCCACCGGTGGTGGTGCGGCGAGCCAGGTTAAGGCGGAAGTGCCGGGTGCTTCCGATTCCGAGACCGGCCTCGGCTGGACGGCGGGTGCCGGTGTGGACGTGAAGCTGACGCCGAAGACGTTCGCCCGCGCCGAGTACCGCTACACGGACATGACCGCGGACTTCGACGATGTTGACGTCGATAGCACCGGCCACAGGGTCATGATCGGTATCGGTATGCAGTTCTAATAAGGCGCAAATGCCGAGAAAAAGCCGGGCTTTGGCCCGGCTTTTTTATGCGTGGGCTGCTTCGAGCAAACAGGACTATCGCGCCGGCGGCAAGGTCACGTCCCGTCTTTGGCAGGAATCCTGGTCGACTTCTGCGCAGGACCGGAACTCCAGATCGCGCGTGAGGCAGATCCGCACCTCGCGCAGGTAGCGGTTGTCACAGGTCACCGCAATTCCCGACGCGGGCAGGTCCGGATTGGCGGTAAGGAATTCTTGCTCTACCTCGACGGGTGAAGCAGTTTGCGGCGCATCGATGCTGGAGAAGCCATCCGGCACATCAATGCGCTCCCGCGCCTTCCGCAAAAGAGCAAAATAATCGTCCTGCGTGAGGCCGCTGCAGGAGCCGTGCTTGCGCCACTGATGCCCCATCAGGCCGGCGGAGGGCACAACGTCGCGATAGGCCTCGACCAGTCTGCGGGGCACGCGCGAAGGCTGTCGCGTCCGGCAGAACTCGGGATATCCCGTTTCATATTGCGGCCAGAGCCCGTGCACCACAAAGGAGTAGGGCCGCCTCGCGTCGCATTGTTCAGGGTTCGCGTCGCCGCCTTCCGCGGCGCAGTAGCTCGGGGACCAGGAGAGCGAGAGCACGTAAAAATCAAAGTCGCCGGGTTCGGCTCCACGCTCGGCTGACCAAACCGGGGATGTGATGGTCGCGGACAAGGCGAGTGCCGCTGCCCATCCGCGCATCCTCACCTCCGCCTGCTTCTTATCCGCACCGGCTGGGAGCGCGTCCGGCGCCACCAGAAGGGAAGCATGAATGCAGGAAGCAGGAGGGGTAGATAAAACAAGACAGAAATATCCATTGAAAAACACCTGCGCTGAACAACCACATCAAAAGAGCCCCTATAGGACAGGACAGAAAAGAACAGGCGGTTTACGCAGGTTGTCAAATTAGCGATAAATCTCCACGGTTGCCAACAGGTGGGGCAAGGCGGGCCTTGGCTATTCAGCGCAATACCCTGCAAGATCCATTGTAGACATGCCAGCGATCGAAGCCGAGCACGCAGAACTCCACATTGTCGCCTAATCCAGCGAATCCCTGGCCGTACTCGATCAGGTACCAAATGGGCCGGTCCTGACCGTCGGACAGCCGGGCGGTTGCCTGGCAATACCGCCGCTCGATCGGGCTGTTGAAGGTGGCGGGCTCATAGCGTGTCAGGCGCGCGCCATAGAAGTCGACGATGCCGACATTGGGCAGGTTCGGCACATGGGTGACCTGGTGGCGAAAACGGCTTTGTATCGTGCCGCGCACGCTCTGATGCCCGCAGATGGGATCCTCCCCGGCGTATACCCCGATAAAATCAGCGGCTGGCGCGGAGGTTACCTGCATCAAGGCGGAAAGCGAAAGCGTGAGAGCTGCTGCGAGAGCCGTTAGGCGTGCCATGGACTTTCTCCTGATGATGCCCCGATGGGCCCATAGTTTCCGTCAGCCTTGGATACTGGTCAAGATAGCCCGCAATCGTTCAGGATTCGTTCATTCGCTGGTGAGCTGTTCGATGAAGAAACTGCCTTTCCCTTCTTCCCCCAGCGCCTTCGCGAGGGCGGGCAGGAGAATACGAAGTTCCTCCTTGAGCACATAAGGAGGGTTGACGATGATCATGCCGGAGCCGTCGAGCCGCATCTCCGGCGATGCCGCGCGAATGGTAAGCCCGACGTCGAGAATGTCGGGAATGGCGGTTTCCACCAGCATGTGCCGGAAGCGCTCGACCGCTTTCCGGTCCTTGATGGGGTACCAGAAGGCATAAATTCCAGCCGGCCAGCGGCGGTGCGCCTTCCTAAGCCCCTCGACCATACGCTCGAATTCGCCTTCCTTCTCGAAGGGCGGATCGACCAGCACCAGGCCGCGGTGCTCCTTGGGCGGCAAGTGCGCCCCCAACGCCAGCCAGCCGTCGAGCTCGATCACCCGCACCTGATGATCGCCCCCGAAGTTTTCCTTGAGTGACCGGAAATCTCCGGGATGCAGTTCGATGGCCGTCAGCCGGTCCTGCTTGCGCAGAAGATGCCGTACGATCAGCGGTGAACCCGGATAAACTGAAACCGAGTTGATTCGCGCCTTATTCACGGCGCGAACGGTGTCCAGCAACGGATTGAGGAGATTGGCGGCTTCACCGGCGAGCGGCCGCGCCATAAGCCTGCCGATGCCGTCGCGCCACTCTCCCGTCTTCTGCGCTTCCTCCGCGGAAAGATCGTAAAGCCCCACGCCGGCGTGGGTGTCGATCACGCGGAATGCCTTTTCCTTGCGCTTCAGGTACTCCACGATACGAACAAGCACAGCATGCTTCACCACGTCGGCGAAGTTTCCCGCATGATAGGCGTGGCGGTAGTTCATCGGGTTCCGTCCGGCTCCATCATCTTGGCATCATGTAAGCGCTTTTCACGCGTTTGGCCCTACTCCGAAGGAGGCAAAGCCGCTAGTGTCCCGTGCATGAACACGCATGCACCGCTTCATATCGGCCATTCGGCCTGTCCACATGATTGCCCGTCCACCTGCGCGCTCGATATCGAGATCATCGACGGCCGCATAGGCCGCGTGCACGGCGCCAAGGACAACAGCTACACCGCCGGTGTCATCTGCGCCAAGGTGGCCCGCTATGCCGAGCGCGTCCATCATCCCGACCGGCTCCTGAAACCGCTGGTCCGCGCCGGTGCGAAGGGGGAGGGCGCGTGGAAGGAGGCGAGCTGGGAAGCCGCGCTCGACCGCGTGGCCGAGGCATTCCTCCGCGCCGAGGAGAAATACGGCAGCGAAGCTGTCTGGCCATATCACTATGCGGGCACCATGGGCCTGGTGCAGCGCGATTCGATTCACAGGCTCACCCATGCCAAGCGGTATTCGAAGCAGTTCGACACGATCTGCACCAATCCGGCATGGGCGGGCTATGTGATGGGAGCAGGCGCCCTGCGCGGTGCCGACCCCCGCGAGATGGCCAAGGCCGATTGCGTCGTCATCTGGGGCACCAATGCGGTGGTCACCCAGGTGAATGTGATGACGCATGCCGTGCGCGCCCGAAAGGAACGCGGCGCCAAGATCGTCGTCATCGACGTCTACGACAACGCCACCATGAAGCAGGCCGACCTCGGCATCATCCTCCGCCCGGGAACGGATGGGGCGTTTGCCTGCGCCGTCATGCACGTGCTTTTCCGGGAAGGGTACGCCGACCGGCCGTATCTCGAAAAATATACGGACGACCCCAAGGGCCTGGAAGAACATCTGGCCACGCGCACGCCTCAATGGGCCGAAGCGATCACCGGGGTGCCGGTCGCGGAGACAGAGGCATTCGCCCGGCTCGTGGGCGAGACGAAGCGCAGCTATTTCCGCCTGGGCTACGGTTTCACCCGCAACCGCAACGGCGCGGTGAACATGCACGCAGCGCTTTCAATTCCCGCCGTCACGGGCGCATGGCAGTATGAAGGCGGCGGCGCCTTTCACTCGAATTCCGGTATCTTCGGCCTGGACAAATCACTGATCGAGGGCTCGGCCTTTGCCGATCCCTCGGTCCGCTCGCTCGACCAGTCGCGGATCGGCCCGGTGCTGAACGGTGACGTGGAGGCGCTCCACGGCGGCCCGCCGGTGACCGCCATGCTCATCCAGAACACGAATCCCGCCAATGTGGCTCCGGAACAGCGGCTGGTCAGGCGCGGCTTCCTGCGCGACGACCTTTTCGTCTGCGTGCACGAGCAATTCATGACAGACACGGCGAAGCTTGCCGATGTGGTGTTACCCGCCACGATGTTTGTCGAGCACGACGATATCTATCGCGGCGGCGGCCACCAGCACATTCTGCTCGGCCCCAAGCTCATCGATGCGCCTGGCGATGCGCGCGAGAACATCTTTGTCATCGATGAGCTGGCAGAGCGCCTTGGCGTCGCGCACCTGCCTGGTTTCGGCCTGTCGGCACGCGAGCACCTCGACTGGATGCTCGGCCGGCGGGGCCTCGGCACTTTCGACAGCTTCCGCCGGGAACGCTGGGCGGACGTGCAGCCGGATTTCGAAGCGGCGCATTTCCTGAACGGTTTCGGGCACCCTGACGGAAAGTTCCGCTTCCGTCCCAAGTGGACGGGGACGCCGGGACCCGACCATCCGCCGGAATCCATCGGCTTTCAAGGGCCGCATCGGCGTCTGCCCGAGTTTCCGGATCATGTGGATTTCATCGAGGAGGCCGACCCCGAGCACCCGTTCCGGCTCGCCACCTCACCGGCGCGCAATTTCCTGAACTCCAGCTTCACGGAGACGCCGGGCTCGAGAAACCGCGAAGGTCGCCCGGAGCTGAAGCTGCATCCGGAAGACGCCGCGGCGCTCGGAATCGCCGAGGGCGACCGGGTTGAGATCGGCAATCGGCGCGGCGAGGTCGTGCTCCATGCCAGGTTCTTTGACGGTGTGCGGCGCGGCGTGGTCGTCGCCGAGGGCATCTGGCCCAACAGCGCGCACGAGCGCGGAGAAGGAATAAACGTCCTGACGGGCTCCGACGCCGTCGCTCCCTATGGAGGCGCGGCTTTTCACGATACGAAGATCTGGATCAGGCCCGCTTAAGCGGGCCGATCGGTCCTCGTATCTGCAAAGTCGTGCGATGTTTTGGCGTCGGTCGATGATGGCGGGGTTTCCGTCACCGGTGGGACTTCCATCGCAATGTCGCCTGAGTCCGCGGCGGCCACCGACCCGTCGCCGGGCCTCACGGTCTCCGCGGCTACGGGAGACTGACCGTCCGAAGCGGGTTCGCTCGCGGTCTGCCTCATCACTTCGTCGACGACGCCGCGGGCAATCTCGCGCTCGCCCATGATCACCGTATCGGCCCCGAGTCCCGTGAGGTGATCGACCTCCGCGTCCGAATGGGCGCGGGCAATGATCTTCAGCGTGGGGTTGGCCGCGCGCGCACGCATCGCGATCTGCCCCGCCTCGAAGGCGTTCGGGATGGCGAGGATGAGACGTCGCGCGCCGGCTGGATTTGCCGCCTCGAAGATTTCGGCCTTCGCGGCGTTTCCGGTGATCGTTTCGATCCCCTCGTTCCGCAGCTTCGCCACGCTCTTTTCGGCGTCCTCTATGACGAGGAAAGGCAAATCGGCATCCTTCAGGGCTTGCGTAATCAGGCCGCCGACGCGCCCACATCCCACGAGGATGGTATGGTCGTTCAGGGCAGTCCTCTCGGGCATGTCCTCGGGAACAGCAGCTCCGTCGCTCTTCGAAGATGTTGCATCCACGGGCGATGCGGCGGGAGCTCGCGCCTCCGCGCGCTTCTGCAGGCGGTCTGCGAGGGCAAACGCCAGAGGGTTGAGCAGGATGGAGAGGATGGCGCCGGCAAGGATCAGGTCGCGTCCTTCCTCGGGGAGAAGGTTCAGCCCGACGCCGAGCTCCGCCAGAATGAAGGAGAATTCGCCGATCTGCGCCAGGCTGGCGGAAATTATCAGTGCTGTGCCAACCGGATAGCGGAAGACGACCACGATGAGGAAAGCCGCAATCGACTTGCCGAGCACGATGATGAGGAGGGTGGCGAGAATCGGCCA
>Ga0182749_1001808_pt1 | contig 16266 bp, 14 predicted proteins | sample eDN3rd37CKraftMG_FD_128875 | JGI IMG/M metagenome (GOLD analysis project Ga0182749, IMG submission 128875) | Enriched Miracle-Growth compost microbial communities from Emeryville, California, USA - eDNA 3rd pass 37_C Kraft MG (version 2) (version 2) ...
CGATCGTCGCGTCCCCGCCCGCGCGCAGCAGCCCGGCCAGAGCCAGATAATCGCGCGCGCGCGTCCCCGGCACGCGGCGCGAGCGCGCGGCGATCCACCAGGGCAGCCGCCCTTCATTGGGCCGCAGCGTCCAGCGCGCGCCGTCGCGCAGGTCGATGAAGGCGAAGCGGGCGTCGTCCGGCCCCGCCAGCCGGTCGCTCGCGCCGATCAGCGCCAGATAGTCGCGCACCGCCCGGTTGCCCGACAGGACGAGATGATTGCCATTGTCGATCGTCATGTCGAGCTGGGAATCATGATAGGAGCGGCAGCGCCCGCCCGCCTGCGTCGCCGCGTCGGACAGCATTACCCGCCCCCCGGCACCCGTCAGCCGCACCGCCGCCGACAGCCCCGCCAGCCCGGCGCCGACGATATGGACCCGCCGCATTCGCGCCGCCCCTATCGCGTCAGCCACAGCCGGGCCAGCGTGCCGATCAAGGCGAGCTTGCCGACGCGCGGGCGGGTGCGCGGCGGCGCCCAGCCGGTCGCGATCATCCGGCGCAGCAGGCGGGCATAGACCGCCTCCATCAGCCTGGGGGCGATCAGATGCCCCTTCGGCCGCGCCGACATGATCCGGTCCGCCTCGCCGAAATGATCGAGCGCCTTCGCCGCCAGCACACGGCACGACCCGTCGAGGCGCGGATCGCCCACCACCGCGAGCGGCCGGCCGAGCGGGATGCCGGCCTCTTCGAGCAGTTCGCGCGGGAGATAGACGCGCCCGATCGCCGCATCCTCGTCCAGGTCGCGCAGGATGTTGGTGAGCTGAAGCGCGCGGCCGAGATGATGCGCAAGCGGCCGCCCCGCCGCCTCGTCCATCCCGAAGACGCGCACCGACAACCGCCCGACCGCCGAGGCCACGCGATCGCAATAGAGATCGAGCGTCGCCAGCGACGGCCAGCATATGTCGGCATCGACATCCATCTCCATGCCGTCGATCACGGCGAGGAAATCCGCCTTGTCGAGCCCGAAATCGCGCACCGCCGGGGCCAGGAACCCCGCCTGCCCGCCCCCGCCGCCCGCATAGAGCGCGTCGAGATCGGCCCGCCAGCGATCGAGCGCCGCGCGGCGATCCGCCCGATCGCCCGCCTGATCGTCGGCGATGTCGTCGACCTGCCGGCAGAAGCCATAAACCGCGTACATCGCCTCACGCTCGCGCTTCGGGAGCACGCGCATGCCCGCGTAGAAGGAGCTTCCCGACGCCCCGCTGGCGTCGGCGTTCGCCGGATTTCGCGCCATCGCGCTCATCGGCGGGCGATCCGCCCGATCGCGGCCATCGCCGCCAGCCCCAGCGCCTCGGCCTTGTTGTGGTGCACCCGATCCGCCAGCGGATCGCGGACGCGCAGGCGCGCGGCGAGGCTGACGGCGAGGCGCCGGATGATCGCCACCTCCAGCGCCAGCCGCCGGTCGCATATCTGCCGCGCGAAGCCCTCCGCCTCGTCGAGCAGGCGCTGCGTCCGCTCGGCCAGCGCGGCGATCACGACGCGCAGCGCGGGGGAAGCCCGTTCGGCGCCAAGCTCCTCCACCCGCGCGCCCGCCTTGTCGAGCAGATCGGCCGGCAGATAGACGCGATCGAGCGCGCGATAATCCTTCGCGCAATCCTGAAGATGGTTGATGACCTGAAGCGCCGCGCACAGCGCGTCCGACGCCGCCCAGGTCGAGCGCGGCTCGCCATGCACGTCGAGCACGAAGCGGCCGACCGGCATCGCCGAATAGCGGCAATACTCCATCAGCTCGTCCCAGCTCGCATAGCGACGTTTTGTAACGTCGCGGCGGAACGCCTCCAGCAGGTCGAGCGGGTGGCGCGGGGTGAGGCCGTGGCGCGCGATCGTCTCGCGCAGCGCCCGCGATGGCGCGTCGGCATCGCCCTCCCCGGTCAGCGTCGCGCGCATCGCCTCCAGCAGGGCGAGCTTCTCGGCCTCGCCGGCATCGGGATGGTCGGCGACGTCGTCGGCCGCCCGCGCGAAATGATAGAAGGCCATCACCGGGGCGCGATGCTCCCGCTTCAGCAGGCGCGAGGCGACCGGGAAATTCTCGTCACGATGCCCCTTGCCCGAGGCGAGCGCGTCCGATCCGGCGATCGCCGTCATGGCCGCACCTGCCGCCGCGCCTGAACCCGTCCCTTCCACATGCCGCCCCGGCCCTGCCAGACCTGAACGGCGGATGCCAGCGTGCAACCGGCATAAAAAGCCCCGATTACAGGCAATGCGACTCCCCAGAGCGGCGAGCGGCGATAGAAACGCAGCATCGGCTGGAAGGAAAGCGCCATCGCCGCCCAGGCCGCGATCCCCGCCCAGCGCGCCAGCCCATGGCCGAGCAGGGCGAACAGCGGCGGCACCAGATAGACCAGCGCCATGCCGAGAAGCGTGCCCGCCAGCAGCAGCGGCGAATAACGCAACTGCGCATAGGCCGATCGCGCGATCATCGCGCCGATCTCCCGCCAGCCGCCATAAGGCCGGATGCTCACCGATCGTCCGGTGAGCGCGAGGCGGATCGGCCCCTGCCGCTTCATGATCGCGCCCATCGCGCAATCGTCGATGATCGCATGGCGGATCGCCGCGATGCCCCCCGCCCGCGCCAGCGCGTCGGCGCGGATCATCATGCAGCCGCCCGCCGCCCCGGCCAGCCGCGCACCCGGCCGGTTCACCCGCGCGAAGGGATAGAGCATCTGGAAGAAGAAGACGAAGGCCGGGATCAGCGCGCGCTCGGCAGCACTCTCGCAGCGCAGCTTCGCCATCAGCGAATGGAGCACAAGCCCGCGCGCCTCGGCCGTGGCCACGAGATTGCGCGCGGTGTCGGGCGCGTGCGCGATATCGGCGTCGGTGAGCCAGAGCCAGCCCGAGCCGCCCGCTTGCTCCACGCCCTGCGCCACCGCCCAGAGCTTGCCGGTCCACCCCGCCGGCAGCGGCGCGCCAGTGATCAGGTTGAGCCGGTCGCTCCCCGTCCGCGCCGCCTCCGCAAGGGCGACCGCGCCTGTCCCGTCGCCGCTGCCATCGTCGACCAGCACGACGCGGAACGGCCCGGGATAATCCTGCGCCAGCAATGATCCGATCGCGCGCGCGATCACGTCGGCCTCGTCGCGCGCGGGGACCACCGCCGTCACCGGCGGCCAGCGCGCGGGATCTGGCGGCGCGATCCGGTCGTCGCGTTCCCGCGCCAGCCAGAAGCCGTCATGCCCGATGAGTAGATACAGCCAGATGGCGAGCGAGAGGAGCCCGATCGCGGCGCTCATTTCAGCATCCCCTGCGTGCCGAACCAGGCAAGCGCATCGCCGATCGCTTCCTGCCAGGGCCGCGCGGCATAGCCCAGCTCGCGCCGCGCGCGTTCGGAGGTGAAGAACATGCGATATTTCGCCATGCGCAGCGCATCGCGCGTCAGGAAAGGCTCGCGCCCCGTGACCAGCGCCGCCCCTTCCGCGATCCACGCCAGCGGAAAGAGCGGCCCGCGCGGCAGGTTGACCTTCGGCGCGCGCCGTCCGGTCCGCCCCGCGATCTCGGCGAGCATCGCGCGCAGCGTCACATCCTCGCCTCCCAATATGTAGCGGCGGCCGACCTGCCCGCGTTCCAGCGCGAGCACATGCCCCTCCGCCACGTCGTCGACATGGACGAGGTTCAGCCCCGTATCGACGAAGGCGGGCATCCGGCCCATCGCCGCCTCGACGATGATGCGGCCGGTGGGCGTCGGCTTCACGTCGTGCGGACCGATGGGGGTGGAGGGATTGACGATCACGGCGGGCAGGCCGCGCCCGGCCACCATCGCCTCGACCAGCCGCTCGGCCGCGACCTTGCTGCGCTTGTAGGCGCCGATCGCCCCCGCCTCGGTCAGCGGCCGGTCCTCGTCGGCGGGGCCGGCGGGATCGGGGGCGATGGTGGCGACGCTGCTCGTATAGACGATCCGCTCGATCCCGGCGGAGAGCGCCGCCTCCATCACGATGCGCGTGCCCTCGCGATTATTGCGCACGATCTCCTCGGGATCGCGCGCCCACAGGCGATAGTCGGCCGCGACATGGATGAGCTGGCGGCAGCCGTCGAGCGCGCGCGCCAGCGCGGCGGCATCCTTCATGTCGCCCTCGACGAGGTCGCCGGGAAAATCCGCGAGGTTGGTGCGCACGCTCCCCGCGCGCACGAGGCCGCGCACATGCCGCCCCCGCCGCGCGAGCGCGCGCGCGACGGCCGAGCCCACGAAGCCGGAAACGCCGGTCACGAGCACCGTGCCTTCCCCCGCCGATTCGCCCAGTGCCGCCTCCTTCCCCAAACCCCTGCGGGCGCTTTCCTAGCCGATGCGCCGGGGAATATGCATCCTCCCGATCAAAATTCCCCCGGGTCGCGCGAAACCATGGCGGATGCGGCGCTTATGGCTTTCCGCGCCGGGCGCGATAGAGACGTGCGTGATGACCCCTGCCGCCATCCTTCACGCCATCGGCCTGATCCTGCTCGCGCTGGCGATCGCGGGCGTCGCCTATACGCTGGCCGCCACGATCCTGATCGGGCGCTATCGGACGCGCGATGCGGCACCGGCGACGCCGGACGGCGAAGCGCCCGACGTCACATTGCTCAAGCCGCTTCACGGCGACGAGCCGGGGCTTACGGAAAATCTGCTGAGCTTCCTGCGGCAGGATCATGCCGGGCGCGTCCAGATGGTCTGCGGCGTGCAGGATGCGCGCGATCCGGCGATCGCGGCGGTTCGCGCGGCGCAGGCAGCGCTGCCGGCGGCCGATATCGTGCTGGTCGTCGATCCGGCCCCGCATGGTGCGAACGCCAAGGTCTCCAACCTCGTCAACATGCTGCCCGCCGCCCGCCACCCGCTGATCGTGCTGAGCGACAGCGACATGGCGGCCCCCCCCGACTATCTGGCGCGGATCGTCGCGGCGCTGTGCGCGCCCGGCGTAGGCGCCGTCACCTGCCTCTATCATGGCCGGGGCCGCGCCGGCTTCTGGTCGCGCGTCGCCGCCGCCGGGATAGGCTGGCAGTTCCTGCCGGGCGTCGTCGTCGGCCTCGCGCTCGGGCTGGCGAAGCCGTGCATGGGATCGACCATCGCGCTCACCCGCGAGACGCTGGATCGGATCGGCGGCTTCGCCCGCTTCGCCGACATATTGGCCGACGACCATGCGATCGGGGCCTCGGTGCGCGCGCTGGGGCTGCGGGTGGCGGTGCCGCCGATGATCCTGGCGCATGGATGTTCGGAACGCGGCCTTGTCGAGCTTGCCCGCCACGAATTGCGCTGGCTGGCGACGGTGCGCGGGCTCGATCCGGCGGGCCATGCGGGCAGCCTCGTCACCTATCCGCTGCCGCTCGCGCTCCTCGGGCTGCTGCTCGCCGGGCCGGGGCCGCTCGCGCTCGGCACGCTGGCGGCGGCGGCGATCGTGCGGCTGCTGCTGGTGTTGCGGATCGGCCACATCACCGGGGAAGACAGCCTGCCCTTGTGGCTCCTGCCCTTCCGCGACGTCCTTTCCTGTGTGCTTTTCCTGATTGCCTTCTTCATCCGCTCGGTTGATTGGCGTGGCGCGCGCCTTAAAATGGCGGGCGAAGGCCGGATCGCGGCCTGACTTCGGAGTCCTTTGTCCATGATGCGTTCGCTCTTCCTCCAGGCGCCCTCCTTCGACGGCTATGACGGCGGGGCCGGCGCGCGCTACCAGATGAAGCGCGAGGTCAAATCCTTCTGGTATCCGACCTGGCTCGCCCAGCCCGCCGCGCTCGTCGAGGGATCGCGCCTGATCGACGCCCCCGCGCACGATCTGTCGTGGGACGACATCAAGCATGAGGTGGACGACAAGGAACTTGTCATCCTCCACACCTCCACGCCATCCTTCCGGCAGGACGTGCACACCGCCGAGCTTATCAAGCAGCGCAACCCCGGGGCGCTGATCGGCCTGATCGGCGCGAAGGTGGCGGTGGAGACGCAGAAGTCGCTGGAAGCGTCGAAGGCGATCGATTTCGTCGCGCGCAACGAGTTCGACTTCACGATCAAGGACGTGGCGGACGGCATCCCCCTCGCCGAGATCAAGGGCATCAGCTATCGCAACGAGGCGGGCGAGATCGTCCACAACCCCGATCGCCCGGTGATCGAGGATATGGACCAGCTCCCCTTCGTCTCGCCGGTCTACAAGCGCGACCTGACGATCGAGAAATATTTCGGCGGCTACCTGAAGCATCCTTATGTCAGCTTCTACACCGGCCGCGGCTGCAAGAGCCGCTGCACCTTCTGCCTGTGGCCGCAGACGGTGGGCGGGCATAATTATCGCACCCGATCGATCGGCCATGTGATCGAGGAGGTGAAGTACGTCCTGAAGGAGATGCCGCAGGTCAAGGAGATCTTCTTCGACGACGATACGCTGACCGACAATCGCCCCCGCGTCGAGGAACTGGCGCGCGAGCTGGGCAAGCTGGGCTTCGGCAAGGCGGGTTTCGGCGTTTCGTGGAGCTGCAACGCCAAGGCCAACGTGCCCTACGACACGCTGAAGGTGCTCCGGGAGAACGGGCTGCGCCTCCTCCTCGTCGGCTATGAGAGCGGCAACCAGCAGATCCTGCACAATATCAAGAAGGGCCTGCGCACCGATGTCGCGCGGCAGTTCACCAGGGATTGCCACAAGCTCGGCATCGTCATCCACGGCACCTTCATCCTCGGCCTGCCCGGCGAGACGCTGGAGACGATCGAGGAGACGATCAACTATGCCAAGGAGATCAACCCGCACACCATCCAGGTGTCGCTGGCGGCGCCCTATCCGGGGACGTTCCTCTACAAGCAGGCGACCGAGAATGGCTGGTTCGACGGCACCGATCATCTGCTCACCGACGGCGGCAACCAGATCGCGCAGCTCAGCTATCCGCACCTGCCGGCCAGCGTGATCTTCGACAAGGTCGAGGAATTCTACAAGCGCTTCTATTTCCGCCCGGGCAAGATCGCGTCGATCGTCGGCGAGATGCTGCGCGATTTCGACATGATGAAGCGCCGCCTGCGCGAGGGCGTCGAATTCTTCGATTTCCTGCGCCGCCGCAAGGAAGCCGTCACCTGAAGCGGCTCGTCATAACGGCGGACGATTTCGGGGCGGCGGTTCCTGTCAACGAGGCCGTGGAGCGCGGCCATCGCGAGGGTATCCTCACCGCCGCCAGCCTGATGGTGACGGGGAACGCGGTGGACGATGCCGTCGCGCGCGCCCGGGCCATGCCCACGCTGGGCGTCGGGCTGCATCTCGTGCTGGTCGAGGGGCGGCCCGCGCTGCCGCCGGAGCGGGTGCCCGACCTTGTCGACGGATCGGGGCATTTCCGCACGAACATGGTGCGCGCGGGAATCGACATGTTCTTCCGCCCCGCCGTCCGCCGCCAGCTCGAAGCCGAGATAATCGCGCAGTTCGGCGCCTTCGCCGCCACGGGCCTGCCGCTCGACCATGTCAACGCGCACAAGCATTTCCACCTGCACCCCACGATCGCCTCGCTGATCCTGAAGATCGGGCGGCGCCACGGGATGCGCGCGGCCCGCGCGCCCGTCGAACCGCGCGGCCTGCTCGCGGCCGCCGAGCCCGATGGCGCGCGCCCCGGCCCCGACATCGCCGCCCCGTGGGCGCGGCTGGTGCGGCGGCGCTTCCGCCGCGCGGGCGTCACGGTTCCCGATCATGTGCTGGGGCTCGCCTGGTCGGGGGCGATGGACAAGACGCGCATGGCCGCGCTGATCGCCGCGCTGCCCCAGGGATTGAGCGAAATCTATCTCCACCCCGCGACATGCGACGACTGGCCGGGCCACGCGCCGGGCTATCGCTACCGGGCCGAACTGGACGCCCTGCTCGACGAGGGGGGGCACGTCGCGCTAAGGCAAAGCGGCGCGCAGGCTGGGAACTTCGCGCGTTTCGTTTCGGAAGCTATTTCGGAAAGCAGCATATCATGACCGCGATGGACAAGGGGATCGGCCCCGGCACACCCGCTCCCAGCGAACCCGTTCCCCTCGGCAGCGAGGAGCACAAGGCGCTCTTCTGCCGCACATTGCTCGACACGCACGATCCCTATCGCCCGGCGCTGATCGAATGGCCGAAGCTGGACGAGGAGACACGCGGCAAGATCGTCTCGCTGCCCATCTGGGACATGGCCGTCGCGACCGAGGGCCGCGCGGGCATGAACGTGCGCACCTATGGCGAGGAGATCCGCGATCCGCTGCTCAAGGCGGCGGTGGAGATGAACGCGTTCGAGGAAAGCCGCCACAAGATCGTGCTCGCAGACATGGTGCGGGCCTATGGCATCGAGCTGGCGCCCGAGCCCGAATACAAGCGCCCGCGCGACCCCGAATGGGCCTTCATGCGCACCGGCTATTCGGAGTGCATCGACAGCTTCTTCGGCTTCGGCCTGTTCGACATCGCCCGGAAATCGGGCTTCTTCCCGCCCGAGCTGGTCGACACGTTCGAGCCGGTGATGCGCGAGGAGGGGCGGCATATCCTGTTCTTCGTCAACTGGGTGGCCTGGCACCGGCGCAACATGCCCTGGTGGCGCAGGCCCTGGTTCCGGCTGAAGGTGATCGCGGTGTGGCTCTTCCTGATCTGGGAACGGATCGACATGGCGAAGGGCATGGGCGACAACACCAAGGCGCAGGAGAACAACTTCACCCTCAACGGATCGAAGGAGCTGGGCGTCGAGGTGACTTTCCCGGAGCTTGCCCGCATCTGCCTTGCGGAGAACGACCGGCGCCTCGCCCCTTATGATCCCCGGCTGATCCGGCCGCGCTTCGTCCCCGCGATGATCCGGCTCGCGTTGCGCTTCACCCGAAGCCCCCGCCAGGCGGCGGCCTGAAACGCCATGCGCTGGGCCCTCCTGCTGGCGACGATCGCGGGACTGGCGGTCGCGGCGTGGGTGATCGGCCGGGTCGGCTTCGGGCCGGTGCTCGGCGCGGCGGGCGCGCTCGGGTGGGGCGGCTTCGGTCTGCTCTGCCTGTATACCGGGGGGGTGCTGGCGCTGCTCGGCCTCGCCTGGTGGGTGGTGACGCCCGATCAGCCGGCGCAGCGCATCGGCCTGTTCGTCTGGGCGCGCGCGACACGTGAGGGGGCGGCGGACATCCTGCCCTTCTCCCAGTTCGGCGGGCTGCTGGTCGGCGCGCGAACGCTCGCCGCCGCCGGCCTGCCGGGGCCGATCGTCTATGCGACGATGATCGCGGACATGACGACCGAGATGGCCGCCCAGCTCATCTTCACGCTCTACGGCATGGCGATGCTGGCGATCCGCCTCGTCGGTGGCCATGCGCCCGCGTCGATCTGGCCGCTGGCGCTCGGCGGATTCGCCGCGACGGTGGCGATCATGGCGGCGTTCGCCTTCCTCCAGCGCCCCGTGCTGGGCCTCGCCGGACGGCTGGGCGAGCGCGTGCTGCCGGGATCGGCGGTCGCCGCGCAGGCGGTGCGCGATCGGCTGGACGCGCTCTATCGCCGCCGGGGAGCGATCTGCACCGGCTTCGCGCTGAACCTGCTCGCCTGGCTCGCAAGCGGCGCGGGCGCGTGGCTCGCGCTGCACCTGATGGGCGCGCGGATAGCGCTGATCGACGTCCTCACGATCGAGAGCCTGATCTTCACGCTGCGCAGCGTCGCCTTCATGGTGCCCGGTGCGGTGGGCTTGCAGGAGGCCGCCTATGTGCTGATCGGCCCGCTGTTCGGGCTGGACCCGCAGACGGCGCTCGCGCTTTCGCTGGTCAAACGGGCGCGCGACCTCGCGCTCGGCATTCCGGCGCTCATCCTGTGGCAGATCGGCGAGAGCCGGCGCCTGCTCTACGCCGCCTCCCCGCGCTGAACCTTCCGCGACGCCCTGAAAGAAAGCGGGCGATACGCGCCGTTTCCGAAGCGCATCGCCCGCGTCGTTTCACCTCGGCTCAATAAAAGGCGCCATGGATCACATCGACGATCTGCCGCGTGCGGACGTCGACGAGCAGCAGGTCGGGCCCGTAGCGGACCCAGCGGCAGCCCGGAGGCGGCGCGCCAAGGCCGAAGCGATTATAATCGTTGTAATAATATTGCGACGCCAGGAATACGGACGGCAGCAGCAGGCCGACGCTCCAGCGGCGATAATTATAACCGTGCGGATAGCGGTAACGGCCGCCCTGGATTGGCTTGAGGTGGAAATTGGGTGGCCGGTGATAGCCCGGACGTCCCGGACCGCCCGGACGTCCGGGTCCTCCAGCGCCAGGCCTCGGCGGCTGGACATGCGATCCGCCGGGCCGGGCCGGTGGCCGCGCCTCGGGACGGCCGGGCTGAATCGGACGCTGCGGTGGCCGCGCCTCGGGACGGCCCGGCTGGGTCGGGCGCTGCGGCGGCCGCGCCTCGGGACGGCCCGGCTGGGTCGGACGCTGCGGCGGCCGCGCCTCGGGGCGGGCCGGCTGGGCGGGGCGTTGCGCCGGCCTGGTCGCGCCCGGCCGGCCGGCGCCATGATCGCCCCTTTCGGGTCGCCCCTGCTGCGCCTCCACCGCCTGGGGAAGGGTCAGCAGCAAGATCGTCGTGAGGAAAGCCTGCTTCTTCATGTCATTCTCCCGAAAAAGCGCGGTGGGCGCATGATGCAGTGCCGGGGCGGCCATGACAATGCCGTTGCAGCCTGTTCATCATGATTGCGGGATTTCATCGGGAAATCAGGGCGGATTCCGCCCGCGTCCCGGCCTTTTCACCGCGAATCGCATCCAGCACCTCGCCGGTGTCCACGACATCGGCGAACAGGAAACGCATATTGCCGAGCGTCATATTATGCTCTTCATCGCTCAGCGCGGCATTGCCGTCGCTCACGAAGATGACCCGGTAGTTGAGTTGCATCGCGTCGCGCGCGGTCGATTCGCAGCAGCAGTTGGTAAGCGTGCCGGTGACGATCAGCGTGTCGATGCCGCGCCGCTGCAATATCTCGTGCAGGTCGCAGGTGCCGGGGATGAACGCCCCGAAGCGCGTCTTGTCGACCTTCAGGTCGGCGGGTTCCACATCGAGGCCCGGCCACAGCTCCCAATAATGATGGCCGGGGGTGAATGCCTCGCGATGGCCCCGCGCCTGTTCGGCCGGCATGCGGGCGTAGAAGGTGGACCAGCTCCGCTCGCCATCCGGAGCGGTCGTGAAGCGCACGAAGACGTTCGTGCCCCCCGCCTCGCGCAGCGCGCGGCTGATCGCGTTCACCTGCGGCACGATCTCGCGCGCGGCGGGCACCTCGACCGGGGCGCCCGGCTCCATGAAGCCGTTCTGGAGGTCGATCACGATATGCGCCGTGCGCGCCGGATCGACGCCCCCCGGCAAAGAAAGGTCGTCCCCGGCCTCTCCGAGACGCACGGCGATCACCGGCGGGATGGAAATCCTGTGCATATCCGCTCCCTGTCGTTGAATTACAGGCCGTCCGGCCGCGGCGCGTTCCTCAGCCGGCCTTCGCTTTCGCTTTCGCCTTCGCCAGATAACGATCGACCACCCCGTCGAGCACCGCCAGCGGAACGCCGCCCGTCTCGCAGATCAGGTCGTCATAATCGCGCAGGCTGAAACGGTTGCCGAGCGCGGCCTTCGCCCGGTCGCGCAGCCGGTTGATCTCGTTATGGCCCATCTTGTAGCCGCACGCCTGCCCCGGCCACGCGCAATAGCGATCGACCTCGCTGCGCATCGCGTCGCGCGGCTCGCCATTGGTCTCGACCAGCCAGTCGACCGCCTTGTCGCGGCTCCAGCGCAGCGCCCCGCTGTGCAGCCCGGTGTCGACCACCAGCCGGCAGGCGCGGAAACGCTGGTCCTTCAGATAGCCGAGCCGGCCCAGCGGATCGTCCTCATACAGGCCGATCTCGTCGGCGAGCTGCTCGGCATAGAGCGCCCAGCCCTCGACATAGGCGTTGAAGCCGGAAAGGACCGAGCGGATCAGCGGCAGCGCGCCGGTCTCCAGCAGATAGGCGCCCTGCCAGACATGGCCGGGGATCGTCTCATGATAAGTGAGCGTCGGCAGCATGAAGCGCGGCCAGTTCGCCGTGTCCTTGAGGTTGATATAATAGGTCGCCGGGCGGGTGCCGTCGATCGAGCCGTCATTCTCGTAGCCGAGCGGCGCGCCGGCCTCGATCTCGGGCGGCACGCGCTTGACGACGACATTGGCGCGCAACCGCAGGTTGAAAGCCTCGGGAATGCGCGCGCGGACCTTGGCTATATGATCGTTCAGATACCGGATGAGCTGCGCGCGGCCCTCGTCGGTATTGGGGTAGAGGTTCTTCGGGTCCTCTCCCAGCGCCTTCATCCGCTCACCCACCGTGCCGCGCGTCAGGCCCTGCTGCCGGAGCAACGCGTCCATCCGGGCGCCGATCGCCTCCACCTGCTCCAGCCCGATGCGGTGGATCTCGGCGGCGGACGTGCTTGTGGTGGTGCCGGCGCGAAGCTGCCAGGCATAATAGGCATCGCCGTCGCGCAGCTTCCACACGCCCGCGTCCGCATTGGCGCGCGCGCGGGCGTCCCGGATCGCGGCGATCTGGCGGTCGAGCGCGGGATAGACCCCGCTCTCGACGATGCGCCCGGCCTGCCCGGCCCAGTCGCCCGCAAGGCCCTTTGCCTTCGCGCGATCGGCGAGCGAGGTGACGAGCCGCGAGGTTGCGGCGGCGGTCGCGCGGAAGGCGGTCATCTGGCTGAGCGTGGTGTCGAGGATGAAATCGGGCGCGATCACGCCCTGGCCCATGTCGCGGCGGACGCGCTCCGTCTCCTCGTCCAGCACCTTCCCGAACTGGCCCAGGCGCGCCACATAAGCTTCCGCGTCGGCGCGGTCGTCGATGGCGTGCTGGTTGATGAGGAATTCCGGCACGACGTTCAGCGCGCCCGACTGCTGGTTCACCACATAGGGCCCGGAACTCTCGTTCATCGCGGCGGCCAGCGTCACCTCGCCGAACGGGAAGGCCGCGCTGTCCGCGCCGAGCTGGAGGGCGTAGGCGACGGTCTCGTAATTCACCCGGTCGAGCGGATCGAGGCGCTCGGGATCGATCCGGCGCAATTCCTTCAGCCGCTCCGCGTCGAAGCGGCGCCCCTGCTCTACGCTCGCCCAGGAACGGTCGGTCAGCCGGCTCTTGAGCGTGGCGCGCGCGCCGGTGTCGACGCCCAAGAAGCCCGCCTCCTCGGGATTGGCGACGAGCAGCTCGTCGGTCAGCCTGTCGAGGAATGCGCGCAGCGTGGGATCGGCCACCCTGGGTGCAGCGTGCGCGGGCGCTTCGGCGAAGGCGCGTGGCGCTGCGGCCAGGGCGACGGCGGTGCTGGCGGCGGTGAGAAGGAAATCGCGACGATTGGGCATGGGGATCCCCCTTAAGCTTCTGACGCCATTGCTATGCGCTCCACGGACGGGGAGCAAGCAACCGGGGCAGGCCCCGCGACGGGAAGCCGCTTCGCAAGCGGGCCGGGGCGCGCTACATCATATTTTCGTTCGCTTTCCCCCATCCGGGCCGCGCATCGGGAGACCCGCCATCAAACAGATCGCCGCCCTGCCCTATCGCGCCGAGAGCGACGGAAGGATGCGGGTGCTGCTCATCACCTCGCGCGAGACGAAACGCTGGGTGATTCCCAAGGGTAATCCGATCCGCGGCCTCTCCCCGCACCTCGCCGCCGCGCACGAGGCGTTCGAGGAAGCGGGCGTGAGCGGCATCACCTGCCCCAGCCCGCTGGGCTCCTTCCGCTACGTCAAGCGGCGCAAGAACGGATCGCTGCGCAACGCCAAGGTCGACGTGTTTCCGCTCGCCGTGGTGAGCCAGGCCGACGACTGGCCCGAACAGGACGAGCGCGAGACCCGCTGGTTCGACCTGCCCGAGGCGGCCTCGCTCGTGGAGGAGCCGGGGCTCAAATCGATCATCACTTCTTTCCGCGAGCCCGTTCAACCTGCTGGACTTGCCGAGCGCGCCTTGTCATGGGTCCGCGACAATCTGAGCAGGAAGATTCCCATGCTGCGCTGGTTTCAGGCGCTTATGCCCAAGAACAGCCGATTCTTCGAGCTGTTCGAGGAACATTCGGCAACGCTCGTCGCCGGGGCGGATGCGCTTGCACGCCTGCTCCAGGGCGGCGACCAGATCGACGTCCACATCAGGGAGATCGTCGCGCGCGAGCAGGAGGCCGACGACATCACGCGCGAGGTGCTCCAGGACGTACGGCGCACCTTCGTCACCCCGTTCGACCGCAGCGCGATCACCGGGCTGATCGGCGTGATGGACGATGCGATCGACCAGATGAACCAGACCGGCAAGGCGATCGCGCTGTTCGAGGTCACCGAGTTCAAGCCCGAGATGCGCGACATGAGCGGCATCATCCTGGAGGCCGCGCGGGTGACGGCGGAGGCGATCCCGCTGCTGCGCTCGCTCGGCACCAATGCCAGCCGCCTGCACGACCTGACCGAGCGGCTGGTGACGATCGAGGGCCATGCCGACGAGATCCACGACGCCGGGCTGAAGGCGCTGTTCAGGGAATGCGGCGAGAGCCACCCGATGACCTTCATCGTCGGGCGTGAAATCTACAGCCACCTGGAAAAGGTGGTCGACCGTTTCGAGGACGTCGCGAACGAGATCCAGGGTCTCGTGATCGATCACGCCTGACGCGCCGCGCCCACGCACCTCATGGACGCCACCCTTTCCCTCCCGCTGCTCGTCGGCCTGATCGCCGTCGCGCTGGCGTTCGATTTCCTGAACGGCCTGCACGACGCCGCCAACTCGATCGCGACGGTGGTGTCGACGCGCGTGCTGCGCCCGCAGGTGGCGGTCGCCTGGGCCGCCTTCTTCAATTTCATCGCCTTCCTGTTCTTCGGCCTGCATGTCGCCAACACGGTGGGCACCGGCATCGTCTCCGCGCATGTGATCGACGCGCAGGTGATCTTCGGCGCGCTGATGGGGGCGATCGCCTGGAATCTCGTCACCTGGCTGCTCGGCATCCCGTCGAGCAGCAGCCACGCCCTGATCGGCGGCCTGATCGGCGCGGGCACGGCCAAGGCGGGGATCGGCGCGATCGAGTGGGGCGGCGTGCTCAAGACGGCGAGCGCGATCGTGCTGTCGCCCGCCGGCGGGCTGATGCTCGCACTGCTGCTGGTGCTGATCGTCACCTGGGCGAGCGCGCGGCTCACCCCGCTCGCGGTGGACCGGCGCTTCCGCAAGCTCCAGCTCATCTCCGCCTCGCTCTATTCGCTGGGCCATGGCGGCAATGACGCGCAGAAGACGATGGGGATCATCGCCGTCCTGCTCTATTCGCAGCACAAGCTGGAAGGCGGCTTCCACGTGCCGCTCTGGGTGGTGCTGGCCTGCCAGGCCGCGATGGGGCTCGGCACGCTGATGGGCGGCTGGCGGATCGTCCACACCATGGGATCGAAGATCACCCGCCTCACCCCGCCGCAGGGCTTCTGCGCGGAGACGGGGGGCGCGATCACGCTGTTCGCCGCGACGTGGCTCGGCATTCCCGTCTCCACCACGCATACGATCACCGGCGCGATCGTCGGCGTGGGCGCGTCGCGCCGCGTATCGGCGGTGCGCTGGAACGTGGCGAGCGGTATCGTCGTCGCCTGGGTGGTGACGCTGCCCGCCGCCGCGCTGATCGGCGCGCTCGCTTACTGGCTGGCGACGGCGATCGGCGCGATGGCCTGATCGGCGGAAATCGCTATCATCCGCGCGGGAGCGGGGTCCCCCCGCCCGTGCCGGAAGGCGAGAGGATGTCCGCAAGGTCCGCGCGACGCCCCGCCATCAGGGCGGCGGGCGGCGGCGATCTTGCCGCGGGCGGCGGCTACAGCGCGGACGACGCGGTCGCGGCGCTGAAAGTATCCCTGCGCGATCGGGAGAATGGATCATGAAACATGAATACGAGCCGCTCCTCCGCCCGGTCGCGATTGTCGACCTGCGCCCCACGCAGATGACCATCGGCCTGCGCGAGGTCGCCCGCAAGCGCACCGAATGGCGCAAGCGCGCCGAGCGGGACGGGCCCGATTTCCTGGGCCAGCACATGATCCCCGTGGTGATGGGCCCCCGGCGGCGATCCTATGTGATCGACCACCATCATCTCGTCCGCGCCCTTCACGAGGAGGGGATCGAGCATGTCCTGGTCAGCGTCGTCGCCGATCTGGGCGGCCTGGAGAAACCGGCCTTCTGGACGTTCATGGACAATCGCAACTGGCTGCACCCCTTCGATGCGGAGGGCAAGAGACGGCCGCACGCCGATATCCCCAGGACGATCGCGAAGCTGCCCGACGATCCCTACCGATCGCTGGCGGGCGAGCTGCGCAGGGCCGGCGGCTATGCGAAGGACGACACGCCCTATTCGGAGTTCCTCTGGGCCGA
>Ga0182749_1001809_pt1 | contig 16263 bp, 11 predicted proteins | sample eDN3rd37CKraftMG_FD_128875 | JGI IMG/M metagenome (GOLD analysis project Ga0182749, IMG submission 128875) | Enriched Miracle-Growth compost microbial communities from Emeryville, California, USA - eDNA 3rd pass 37_C Kraft MG (version 2) (version 2) ...
ACCGGCCCCGGGCTCCGGAGGAGCTCAGGAGGAGAAGAACGCTCCTGCCGCTCGGGCCAGGCCGGCGAGGTCGGCAGTGTGCGCGAGCTCGCGGGCCGAGTGCATCGACAGCAGCGGGACGCCGACGTCGAGCGTGCGGATGCCGAGCCGCGTCGCGGTGATGGGGCCGATCGTCGACCCGCACGGCACGTCGTTGTTCGAGACGAAGGGCTGGGTCGCGACGCCGGCGCCCTCGCACCATCGCGCCCAGGCCGCCGCACCGTGGGCGTCCGAGGTGTAGCGCTGGTTGGCGTTGATCTTCAGCAGCACCCCTGCACCCGCCACCGGCTGGACCACCGGGTCGTGCTTCTCCGGATAGTTCGGGTGGACGCTGTGCCCGGCGTCTGCCGACAGGCACCAGGACGCCGCGAGCGCCCGCGCCCGGTCCTCGGCGCCGCCACCGAGACCGTCCTGGACGCGCCCGAGCACGTCCGCGAGGAACGGTCCGGCGGCGCCCGAGCGGGACGCGGAGCCGACCTCCTCGTGGTCGAAGCAGGCGAGCACCGGGATCACCGGAGAACCGCTGCTCCTTCGCGCGTCCTCGTCCTCGGACCCGGTGCCGAGCAGCGCCACGAGGCCGGCGAAGACTGACGAGAGGTTGTCGAGCCGGCCGCTCGCGAGCAGCTCCCCGCCGAGGCCGAAAGCGCGCGGCTCCTGGGTGTCGGCGAGCGCCACGTCGTAGCCGACCACGTCCCCGGCCTCAAGACCTGCCGACCGGGCGAGGAGGGTGACCACGTCGTGCTCGTGGGCGTCGACGACGCCGCGCTCGTGGGCGTCGACGACGCCGAGCACCGGCATGGTGTGCCGCTGCTTGTCGAGGGTGACGCCGGCGTGCGCGTCACGGTCGAGGTGCACGGCGAGCTGCGGGATGCGGAGCATCGGGCCGGTGCGCACCAGGTGCTCGCCCCCGTCACGGGTCACGAGGCGCCCGGCGAGCTCGAGCTCGCGGTCCAGCCAGGAGGTGAGCAGCGGACCCCCGTAGACCTCCACCCCGGCCTGCACCCAGCCGCGGGCCAGGACGGTCGGCTGGGGCTTGAGCCGGAACCCGGGCGAGTCGCTGTGGGCGCCGAGCACGCGCAGCGGGGTGGTGGGCGTGGCCCCGGCGGGCAGCGCCCAGGCGACGATCGCGCCGTCGCGCACCACGTAGCGCCGTGCCCCGCCGGCCTCGCGGCCGGATGAGGGCCGCTCGCCGCCGGTGCCCGTCGTCGGCCACGCGTCACGCTCGTCGAGCCGGTGGAAGCCGCCCTCCTCGAGGAGCCGCGCGACCTCCGCGACCGCGTGGTACGACGTCGGGCTCGCGGCGACGAAGCGGCCGAGCGCCGCGGCGTATCGGTGGGGGGCGAGGGCGAGCGCCGGGTCCGCGAGCTCGGTGGCGCGCAGCACGGCGGGGTTCTCGGCAGCGGGGTCCGCGGTCATGGGACCCATCCAACCACTCCTGCCCCGGGTCCTACCGCGATCCGACCGCCACGGCGCGGGTGGCGAGCACCTGGGAGGCGATCATGACCAGCACACCCGCGAGCGGGACGACGAGCAGGCCGACTCGCAGCGAGGTCGCGTCCGAGACCAGCCCGACCACGGGTGGCGAGAGGAGGAACCCGACGCGCATGAGCCAGCTCAGCGCGGCGAGGCCGGTGCTCGGCCTGAGACCGGGCAGGTTGTCGGCCCCGTGCATCGCGGCGGGCACGAGCGTGGCGACCCCGAACCCCGCCGCGGCGAAGCCCGCGATCGTCGCGGGGACCGAGGGGAAGGCCAGCGCCAGGCCCATGCCCGCCGCCACGAGGGCTCCTCCGGCGCGGGCGACCGCGCGCTGGCCGAAGCGGTCGACCATGCGGTCGCCGACGAGCCGCCCGACGAACTGCGCGCCCGTCAGGGCCACGAATCCGAAGGCCGCGATCGACAGCGGGGTGCCGAGGTCGTCGTGCAGGTAGAGGCCGGCCCACGAGCTGCCGGAGTCCTCGACCACCGAGCCGCTCGCGGCGATGACGACGAGCGCGGCGAGGGGCAGCAGCCAGGCACGCACCGCACGACCGACGGCGTCGCCGGGCGGGTCCGCCTGCGCGGCGGTGGAGTCGCGGTCCGCGCTCTCGGGCCCCGGCAGGAGATGGCGCAGCGACCCGACGGCGAGGGCCGTGAAGAGCAGCGCCGACAGGCCCAGGTGCCAGCGGACCGGCATGCCGACCGCCACGGCGCCGGCGCCCATGAGGCCGCCGGTGACCGCCCCGACGCTCCACACCGCGTGGAACGAGTTGAGGATCGAGCGTCCGTAGCGCCGCTGCACCCGCAGGCCGTGCGCGTTCTGCGCGACGTCGGTGATCGCGTCCATCGCCCCCGCGACGAGCAGACCTCCGGCGAGCACGAGCCAGGAGGACGCGCCGCCGGCGACGAGGACGCCGATGCCGGTCAGCAGCGTGCCCGCCACGGCGACCCGGGACGAGCGGAAGCGCCGGATCAGGATCCCGGCGGCGAGCCCGGCGAGCAGCGCGCCCGCGGGGAACGCCGCGACCGCCGTGCCGAACTGGGCGTTCGTCAGCCCCAGGGCCGACTTGATCGCGGGGTACTCGGGCAGCAGGTTCGCGAAGATCGCACCGTTGGTGAAGAACAGCACGGCGACCGCGACCCGTGCGCGACGCAGCCCACGGGCCTCAGACACAGAGCACCTCGACGCCCTGGTCCTCGATCTCGGCGACCGCAGCACGGGGCGCGTCCGTCACCATCACGTGGACGTCGGAGACCGGCCCGATGACGGCGAGCGCGGAGCGCTGCAGCTTGGCCGCCTCCGCGACCAGGACCCGGCGCCGGGCGCTGGTCATCGCGGTGCGCTTGGTGACCGCCTCGGCGTCGTCGTACGCCATGACGCCGTCGGTCGCGTTGAGACCGCAGCAGGTGACGAAGGCCGTGTCGACGCGCAGCGAGCGCAGCGTCGCGTCCGCGAGCGGCCCGACGAGAGCCCCCTCGCCCGGCGTCGCGGTGCCGCCGGGCAGCTTCACGGTGGTCGCGCCGTCCGCCACGAGGAGGGTGGCCGCCGGCAGCGACATGGGCACGACCGTGAGCCGGCGGCCCGCGAGCGCGCGGGCGACCGCCAGGCCGGTGGAGCCGCTGTCCACGATGACCGCCTCGCCGTCCGTGACGAGCGCGGCCGCGGCGCGGGCGATGCGTGCCTTCGCCTCGGCGTCGGTCTGCTCCCGCAGCGCGAAAGGCAGGTCCTCGCCACGCAGCAGCAGGCTCACCGCGCCGCCGTGCACCCGGCGCAGCACGCCCGCTGCCGCGAGGGCGTCGAGGTCACGCCGGACGGTCACCTCGGAGGTATCGAGCTCCCGGGCCAGGCTCGCCACGTCGACCCGATCGTGCTCGCGCAGTCGCGCAACGATGTGCGCGCTCCGCTGGTCGGCATCCATGCCCCCCAACGTACACGTTGTTCTTTCGTTCGATCAAGATTGATGTTCGATTCACCGGGCCGCGTACGCGCCGACCCGCGGATGGTCCTTCTACCGAGCGAGCAGGTCCAGCACGTCGCGTGCGATCTGGGGCGGGGTGAGGCGGTAGCGCTCCAGCACCTGGGCACGCGAGGCGTGCTCGAGGAACGCCGTCGGCAGGCCGAGGCTGCGCACGGGCGTGCCCACGCCGGCCTGGACCGCCGTCTCACCCACGAGCGCGCCGACCCCCCCGGCTGCGAGCCCGTCCTCGATCGTCACGACGAGCGAGGCGTCGCCGGCGAGCTTGACCAGTGCGCTCGGCACCGGCAGCACCCAGGTGGGCGAGACCACCGTCACGGAGACGTCGTGCGCGGCGACCGTCGCCGCCGCCTCGACGGCGGTGCGCGCCATGGCGCCGACGCCGACCAGCAGCACGTGGGGTGCGTCCGGGCCGGCCTCGTGGCGGGCGAGCACGTCCACGCCGTCGAGCGTGTCCAGGGCGGGCAACGGCTCGGCCACCGGCCCCTTCGGGTAGCGCACGACGCTCGGGGCGTCGTCGATGTCGACGGCGGTGCGCAGGGCGGCCCGCAACGTCGCCTCGTCCCGCGGCGCGGCCACGTGGACGCCCGGGACGATGCGCATCAGGGCGAGGTCCCACATGCCATTGTGGCTCGCGCCGTCGTCGCCCGTGATCCCGGAGCGGTCGAGGGCGATGGTGATGCCCGCGCGGTGCAGCGCCGCGTCCATGAGCACCTGGTCGAAGGCGCGGTTGAGGAACGTGGCGTACAGCGCCACCACGGGGTGCAGCCCGGCGAAGGCCATGCCGGCCGCCGAGGTGACGGCCTGCTGCTCGGCGATGCCGACGTCGAACACCCGGGAGGGGAAGCGCTCCGCGAAGGCGGCGAGGCCGACCGGGTTGAGCATCGCCGCGGTGATCCCCACGACGTCCGGCCGGTCCTCGCCGATGCGGACCATCTCGTCGGAGAAGACCGACGTCCAGCCGAAGCGGGAGGGGGCGACCGGAAGCCCGGTCTCGGGGTGGATGGGGCCGATGCCGTGGAAGCGGTCGAGGACGTCCTGCTCGGCCGGGGTGTAGCCACGGCCCTTCTCGGTGATGACGTGCACGATCACCGGTCCGCCGAACTCGTGGGCGGCCCACAGCGCGCGCTCGACGGCGGGCTCGTCGTGACCGTCGACCGGGCCGAGGTACTTGATGCCGAGGTCCTCGAACATGCCCTGCGGGGCGACGACGTCCTTGATGCCCTTCTTGAGCCCGTGCAGCGCCCCGTAGGCGAACCTGCCCGGCCGGCCGCTGCGGCGCAGGGTGCGCTTGCCCCACTGCAGGAAGCTCTCGTAGCCGCGGGTGGTCCGCAGCGTGTCGAGGTGGTGGGCCAGACCACCGATCGTCGGGTCGTAGGAACGCCCGTTGTCGTTGACGACGATGACGAGGCGGCGGTCGTGGTCCAGGGAGATGTTGTTCAGCGCCTCCCAGGCCATGCCGCCGGTCAGGGCGCCGTCCCCGATCACGGCGACCACGTGGCGGTCGGTGCGCCCGCGCAGCTGGTTCGCCTTGGCGATGCCGTCCGCCCAGCTCAGCGCGGTGGAGGCGTGGGAGTTCTCGACGACGTCGTGCGCGGACTCGGTGCGGCTGGGGTACCCGGACAGCCCGCCCTGCTTGCGCAGCGCCTCGAAGTCCTGGCGACCGGTGAGCAGCTTGTGGACGTAGGACTGGTGGCCGGTGTCGAAGACGAACGTGTCGGTCGGCGAGCGGAACACGCGGTGCATGGCGATGGTGAGCTCGACGACGCCGAGGTTCGGCCCGAGGTGCCCGCCCGTGCGCGAGACGTTCTCGACGAGGAAGGCGCGGATCTCCGCCGCCAGCGCCCGCACCTGGGACGGCGACAGCCGGGCCAGGTCTTGCGGCGAGCCGATGCCCTTCAGCAGCCCCACGGGGGTCCTCCTCGCGTCGACGGCGGACGTGACGGTCCGCTCGTGCCCTCGGTCCGTGGTCGCGAACCTCACCCGCTCCACTGTATCGGCGTCGCGAGTCCCCGGCGTCGCACCGGTCTGCCGCGTCGTACCCGGCTCGTAGACTCGGGCACATGCGCTTCCTGCCGGGGCAGACGCCCACCCACGACCTCACCTACGGCGACGCCTTCCTGGTGCCCTCGCGCTCAGAGGTCACCTCGCGCTTCGACGTCGACCTCGCGACCGACGACGGCACGGGGACGACGATCCCGATCGTCGTCGCCAACATGACGGCGGTGGCGGGCCGCCGGATGGCCGAGACGGTCGCCCGCCGGGGCGGGCTCGTCGTCATCCCGCAGGACATCCCCCTCGACGTCGTGGCGAAGGTCGTCGACCGTGTCAAGGCCTGCGACCCGGTCGTCGAGCGGGCGATCGTCGTGCGTCCGGACGACACGGTGGACACCGCGCTGCTGCTCATGGCCAAGCGGCCGCACGGCGCCGCGCTCGTGCTCGAGGGCGACCGGCTCGCGGGGCTGGTCACCGCGGCCGACTGCCAGGGCGTGGACCGGTACACGCAGGTCCACGAGGTCATGACCCCCCGGCCCGCCACCGTCGACGCCGCCGGCCTGGGTGGCGACCCCGCCTCGCTGCGCGCGGCCTTCGACCGTCTCGACGAGGCGCGGCTCACCCTCGCCCCCGTGCTGCGCGACGGCGTGCCCGTCGGCGTCGTGACGCGCAAGGGCATCGTCCGCTCCAGCATCTACACCCCCGCCCTCGACGACGCGGGGCGCCTGCGCGTCGCCGCCGCGATCGGCATCAACGGCGACGTCGAGGCCAAGACGGCGGCGCTGCTCGAGATCGGTGTCGACACGCTCGTGGTGGACACCGCCCACGGCCACCAGGTCAAGATGCTCGACGCGCTGGCCCGGGTCCGCTCCCAGTCCCCCGCGGTCCCGGTGGTCGCCGGGAACGTGGTGACCGCGGACGGGGTGCGGGACCTGGTCGAGGCCGGGGCCGACATCGTCAAGGTGGGCGTGGGCCCCGGCGCGATGTGCACCACGCGCATGCAGACCGGCGTCGGGCGCCCGCAGCTCTCCGCCGTGCTCGAGTGCGCCACCGCCGCGCGCGAGCTCGGCAGGCGCGCGTGGGCGGACGGCGGGGTGCGCCACCCGCGCGACGTCGCCCTCGCCCTCGCGGCCGGGGCCAGCCAGGTCATGGTCGGGTCGTGGTTCGCGGGGACCCACGAGTCGCCGGGCGAGATGCACGACGACGGCACCGGGCGCCTGTACAAGGAGAGCTTCGGGATGGCCTCGACCCGTGCGGTGACCGCGCGCACGGCGCGCTCTGAGGCCTTCGAGCGCGCACGCAAGGCGCTGTACGAGGAGGGGATCTCCTCCTCGCGCATGTACCTCGACCCGCAGCGCCCCGGCGTGGAGGACCTGCTCGACGACATCACGTCCGGGCTGCGCTCGTCGTGCACGTACGCCGGGGCTCGCACCCTCGACGAGTTCCGCGAGCGGGCGGTGCTCGGGCTGCAGTCGGCTGCCGGCTTCGACGAGGGACGGCCGCTGCCGGCCGGGTGGTGAGCTCGCCGCAGGACTGGTCGCAGGGGTGAGGAGGGAAGGTGTCGTGGACGCAGCGCCGCAGGACGACGGTCTGCCGCTGCTCGTCCTGCAGCACCGGCCGTGGGAGCACCCCGGCCTCGTCGGCGCTGCGGTCTCGGGCATGCCGGTCGTGACCCGCTCCGTGCTGGACGAGCCGCGCGACACGCTGCCCTCTGCCGGCGCGCTCGGCGGCGTGGTCGTGATGGGCGGGCCGATGGGTGCGCTCGACGACGACCGCCATCCCGGGCTGGCGCACGAGCGGCGGCTGCTCGCTGACGCTGTCGCCGCGGACGTGCCGGTGCTGGGCGTGTGCCTCGGCATGCAGCTGCTGGGAGCGGCGCTCGGAGGCGTCCTCACCCCCGGCGCGGCCCGCGAGATCGGCTTCGGGAGGCTGGAGCTGTCCCCCGGCGGAGCGACGGACCGGGTGCTCTCACCGCTCGCGGACGGTCCGCACGGCCCGGTGGTGCTCCACTGGCACGGCGACACGGTCTCGCTGCCGTCCGGGGCCACCATGCTCGCCTCCACGAGCGCGACGCCGGTGCAGGCGTTCCGTGCGGGCAGCGCGGTCGGCCTGCAGTTCCACCTCGAGGTCGGCCGGGCTCAGCTCGACGAGTGGCTCGCGACCCCGGAGATGACCGAGGACCTCACGCCCGAGGAGGTGGGCTCGATCCGTGCTGACGGCGCGCGGGTGCTGCCAGACCTCCTCGGGACGGCGACGGCCGTCTTCTCGTCCTTCGCCGACGCCGTGCGGGCTCGGCGGGGCTGAGCCGCGTGGGTGCGCACGAGGACCTTCGGTCGCTGGTCGCCGGTGGTGCGGGATCCGGGGCGCGCGCCTCCCGTCCCCCGCGGGGCGCGAGCGCCCTCGACGCCTGGCCCGACCTGCCCGGCGAGGAGGGCAGCGCGCTCCGGCGCGCGGCCGCCGTCCTGGTGCTGTTCGGCGTGCTCGACGCCGTTCCTGCGCGCCGCGTCGCCGGCGACGGCGCGGCACCGGTGGCGGCCGACCTCGACGTGCTGCTCCTGGAGCGGGCCTCGTCGCTGCGTGCCCACGCGGGTGAGGTCGCCTTTCCCGGCGGCCGTCTCGACCCCGAGGACAGCGGCGCCGTGGCCGCAGCGCTGCGCGAGGCCAGCGAGGAGACCGGCCTCGACACGGGCGGCGTCGAGGTGCTCGGCGAGCTTCCCCCGCTCCCCCTGCCGGTGAGCAACCATCTCGTCACCCCCGTGCTCGCATGGTGGGCGAGCCCTGGCCCGGTGCGCGTGGTAGACCCGGCCGAGTCCGCCGCCGTCTTCCGGGTGCCCGTCGCCGACCTGCTCGACCCCGCGAACCGGTGCACCTGGGTGCTGGACGCCCCCGCCGTCCCCCTCGCGCCCAGCGGCCGACGTCTCGCGAGCGAGAACGAGGGGGTGCGTGCCGGGGGCGAGGGGGCGCGCCGGGTCCGCCGGCGCGGGCCCGCCTTCGTCGTGGGCGACGTGCTCGTGTGGGGCTTCACCGCGCACGTGCTCGACAGCGTGTTCGACGCTGTGGGCTGGACAGAGCCCTGGGACCGGGGCCGCACCATGGACGTGCTCCGGTAGGGGCGCTGCCGGCTGGCCACCGGTGGCGACGGTCGCCCTTCGGCCCCCGAGGTTGTCCGCAACCTCCCCTGAGATCGGGCCTCTGTCAGACCTCTCCGATAAACTTGCAACAAGCGTTCGACGAAGACGCGCGAGCTGGGGAGGGGGGTGACAGGCATGAGGAGCGACGGTCGCGCGAACGACGACCACCGCGCTGACGGCCGCCAGGCTGGCCGCGCGGGCGACGGCGCGTACCGCGACTGTGCCCGCGCGCTGCTCACGACGCTGGACAGGTGGCACGCCCTCGACCCGTCCGCCGTCGGCGCCGCAGCGAGGGCGGACGCGATCCGACAGCTGCAGGTGGTCAAGGCCAAGGTCGCCGCTCTCGAGCTGCTCCTCGTCGGCGCGTCCCGGGACGTCGCTCGCGCCGCAGGGCATCGTGACACCGCCGCCTGGTACGCAGCCTCCACTCATGCCGATGTCGGCACGGCTCGGTCGGTGCAACGCACGGCTCTTGGTCTGGGCGACGCGCCGCACGTGGCAGAGGCCTTGCGCTCCGGGCAGGTCAGCCAGCAGCACGCTCGTGCGGTGCTGGAGTCCTTGGACCAGCTGCCGGACGTCCCTGCGGCGTTGCGCGAGCAGGCCGAGACCCGCCTGGTCGAGCATGCGCAGCACCTGCCGCCACGTCAGGTCGCAGCCCGCGGCAAGGGCATCCTCGACGAGATCGACCCCCGCGGGGACCACCGGCACCTCGGCACCACCCTGGCCGACGAGACCCGGCACGCCTGGGCGGCGACCCGGCTCCGCTTCCACGACCACCGCGACGGGACCACCGGCATCGAGGGCATCGTCCCCACGCCCGTCGCGTCACGCCTCAAGACCGTCCTGGACGCTTTCACCTCGCCGAGATCGGCGCATTCCCGCGCCGACGCGCGAGGTGCGAGCCGTCCGACCGGTCGCGGAGGTGGCGGCTGCAACGGTGCTGGCGGCGCGGGTAGCGACAACCTCGCGAGCACCGGCGAGGTCGACAGCGTGGACGGCGCGAGCTCGGCAGGAAGCGGCGGGGACCCGTGCGCTGCGGACCGTGCGAGCAGCGTCGATGCCGGTGCGCCAGGAGGTGGACGGGATGGAGAGGCTGTCCAGCCGGTCGCCTACGAGACACGTCTCGGCCACGCCCTGTGCTCGGTGCTGGAGAACCTCGACCCCACGGCGCTGCCCCGGCACGGTGGCACGGCGACGACCGTCCTGGTGACCATCGACCACCGAGAGCTGCTCGACGATCTGGGCACGGGCCGTCTCGTCGACGCCGACGCGACAGCGGTGAGCGCCGGCGAAGCCCGACGGCTCGCCTGCAACGCAGGGATCGTCCCGCTCGTCCTGGGCACTCGGTCCCAGGTGCTGGACATGGGCACGCGCGCCCGCCTGTTCACGCCCGCCCAGGTCATCGCGTTGCGAGCCGCACGAGCCCGCTGCGAGGCCGACGGGTGCACGATCCCCGCAGCCTGGTGCGAGGCGCACCACGTCCGCCCGTGGTCGCACGGCGGTGCGACCGATCTGAGCAACGCGATGCTCCTGTGCTCCCATCACCATCACCGCATCCATGACCCCGCCTACGAGACACAGCGGCGTTCGGACGGAGCAGTCACCTTCCGACAACGAGAACGTCCGCTTCTTCCGTCCCTGGCACCTCCCCCACCGCCAGGCTCCGGAGCCACCGCCCGGCTGCCATCAGGGAGCCGAGCAGCATGAGCACGCGGTCGCGCGGCACGTGCGTGGCGCACCTACTTTCGAGGCTTGACAGTGAGCTTCTTCGAGGTCTTCTTGGCGACCGTTGCCTTCTGCTTCGGGACGAAGGTGGCCCTGACCTTGATCGCCTTCCGATAGCTCTTGGCCAGCCGGACGGTCACCTTGCCTCTCTTCCTGGCGGTGAGCCTGACCGTGCGGACGACCTTCTTGCCGACGTGGACCTTGACCTTGCCGACCGGCCTGTCGCCGTCGGGCAGGAGGCCGACCTTGACGGTGATCCTCGGTCGTGTCCCCCGGACAAAACGCTTGGCCTTGACCTTCACCGCCGAGGGCTTCGCCTTGACCACGGTGAAGGTGGTCGAGGACGTGGCGCGCGCATGAGCACTGTCACCGAGGTAGGTCGCGGTGACAGCGTGGCGGCCGACCACGAGGCCGTTGGTCCAGGCCGTCGCCACACCGTTCTCGATCGGCGCGCGACCGAGCGAGGCGCCGCCGTCGAAGAACTCGACCACGCCGGTGGCGCCGGTGACCACCGTCGCGGTCAATGCGACCGGGTCGCCGACGGTCACCCTGATCGCGGACGGCCGCACCGCGAGCCGCGCTGCCTGCTTCGTGGGCGGCGCCGGAGCGACCGCGATCGTGCGGGCCTCCGAGGTGCTCGGCTCGTGGTCGTCGTCACCCGAGTAGGTCGCGGTGATCGAGTGGTCTCCGACCGTGAGGCTCGACGTGCGCAGCGATGCGGCCCCCGACACCGCAGGACGGGTGCCGAGCGACGTCGCGCCGTCGAAGAACTCGATCGTCCCGGTCGCGGACGTTTCGCTCACCGCCGCGTCGAGCGTGACCTGCTGCCCTGCGGTGGTCGCGGTGGGTGTGACCGTCAGCGACGTCGTGGTGCTCTGCCGCGGGACCGGGCCCGAACCGTCGTACACGCGCACGTAGTCGACCGTCATCGCCTGGGGGAAGGTCGTGGTGCTGTCGGGGTACCCCGGCCAGTACCCACCGACCGCGACGTTGAGGATGATGAAGAACGGGTGACCGTCGAAGGCCCAGGGGTTGCCCGACACCTTGTCGGTGTCCGGAGTGACGTGGAAGTACTCGTTCCCGTCGACGTACCAGGTGATGCTTCCCGGCTGCCAGTCGACGGCGTAGGTGTGGAAGTCCTCGTAGAACGCGCCCGCGTGCGGAAGCGTGTAGGTGCCGGACGGCCCCGCGTCGCCGGAGTACCCCGGACCGTGCACGGTCCCGTGGACCTGGTCGGGCTCCCTGCCGATGTTCTCCATGATGTCGATCTCGCCCGAGGTGGGCCAGTCGACCCCGCCCGAGCTCGTCTCGCCGAGCATCCAGAACGCGGGCCAGATGCCCTGGCCTCGCGGGATCTTGATCCGTGCCTCGACGTGACCGTACTGGAAGGACCTCAGCGACTGGGTCTTGAGACGGGCGGAGGTGTACGAGCCGTCCGTCCCCTTGCGTGCCGTGATCACGAGGTTGCCTTCACCGTCGAGCTGGGAGTTGGCGCGCGAGTCCGTGTAGGTCTCGTACTCGTTGTTGCCCCAGCCGCCGGCCCCGAGGTCGTAGGCCCAGCTGGTCGCGTCCGGAGCGGTTCCCGCGGGACCCTCGAACTCGTCGGACCAGACCAGGCTGCCCGGAGCACCGGCAGGGAGAGCGTCAGCGGCGACGGCTGTGGGCGCTGCCACGGCGGCTGTCGGAGCCTGCGGGGCCGACGACGCCGCGCTGGCCGACATCCCCGACGGTGCTGCCGCGGCCGATGCGCCTGCCGCCACGGTCGCGGCGACGAGCCCGACCGCTGCTGCGGCGAGCAGCGCAGTCGCTCGGGCGTAGGTGCTCGTGCGGTCCAGCCTCCTGCGGTCCAGCCTCGTGCGGTCCAGCCTCGTGCGGTCCAGCCTCGTGCTCATGAGTGCACTCCTCTTTCCTCCCCCGGCGCCTCGTCGCGCCGCAGTGGTCCGCCCTTGGACCGTTCGAGGCAACAGCGTACGGGAGCGCTCCCGTGAATCTGCTCACGACTGTGCGATAGCCGCTACGACCGTGCGACAGCTGCTCACGACCAGCCGCTCACGACCATGCGACCGCCGCGCGTGATGGCGCCGAGCGGCAACCCTCGGGCAGTCTGGTGCGATGAGCTCCTCCGCTGCGACCGCCCCGACGGATCGTGACCCGTACGCCTTCGTCGCGGAGGTCCGTAGCCCTGGCCGCCGGCGGGACGCCGGGACCCTGATCGAGCTGCTCAGCCACGTCACCGGCGAGCGGCCGGTGATGTGGGGGCCGAGCATCGTCGGGTTCGGCGCCTACCGCTACCGGTACGAGAGCGGCCGCGAGGGTGAGATGGCTGCGGCGGGCTTCTCTCCCCGGTCGGCCGCCACGGTGATCTACCTCGCCGACGGCACCGCGCGCCACGCAGAGCTGCTGGCCCGGCTCGGACCGCACACCACCGGGGTGTCCTGCCTCTATCTCAGGCGACTCGAGCAGGTCGACCTCGACGTCCTCGAGCAGGTGCTGCGCGCGTCGTACGACACCGTCACGGCGGAGGGGTTCGGCTCCGGACGGCGGTGAGACCGGCTTCTCCTGGCGACACCGGGTCGGCGGTGAGGAGGCCGTGCGCGCCACCGACCGAGCCACGGTCACCGACAGAGCCACGGTCACCGACAGAGCCACCGGCGGTGCGCCTGCGAGCCGCAGCACCGATGACGGAGGGCCGCACCGCCTTTCTGGCGGTGCGGCCCTGCGAGCGAGCTGGTTCGCTAACCCGAGCGAGCTACTTCGCGAGGCTCCGGAGCACGTACTGCAGGATGCCACCGTTGCGGTAGTAGTCGGCCTCTCCGGGGGTGTCGATGCGGACCACGGCGTCGAGCTCGACCGTGGTGCCGTCCGCCTTCGTCGCCGTCACGTGCAGCGTCGAGGGCGTGGTGCCCTCGTTGAGCTGCGTGATGCCGGCGATGTCGAAGACCTCGGTGCCGTCCAGGCCGAGCGACGCGGCGTTCTCGCCCTCGGGGAACTGCAGCGGCAGCACGCCCATGCCGATGAGGTTCGACCGGTGGATGCGCTCGAAGCTCTCGGCGATGACCGCCTTGACGCCGAGCAGCGCGGTGCCCTTGGCGGCCCAGTCGCGCGACGAGCCGGAGCCGTACTCCTTGCCGCCGAGGACCACGAGCGGGATGCCCGCGGCCTGGTAGTCCTGCGAGGCGTCGTAGATGAACGACTGCTCGCCGGTGAGGAAGTTCTTGGTGTACCCGCCCTCGACGTCGTCGAGCAGCTGGTTGCGCAGGCGGATGTTGGCGAACGTGCCGCGGATCATGACCTCGTGGTTGCCACGGCGCGAGCCGTAGGAGTTGAAGTCCTTGCGCTCCACGCCGTGCTCCACGAGGTACTGCGCCGCGGGCGTGCCCGGCTTGATCGCGCCGGCGGGGCTGATGTGGTCCGTGGTGACGGAGTCGCCGAGCTTGGCGAGCACCCGGGCGCCCGTGATGTCGGCGACCGGGGCGGGCTCGGCGCCCATGCCCTCGAAGTACGGGGGCTTGCGCACGTAGGTCGACTCGTCGTCCCACTCGAAGACGTTGCCGGTCGGGGTGTCCAGCGAGCGCCAGCGCTCGTCGCCGGTGAACACGTCCGCGTAGTCCTTGGTGAACATGTCGCGGTTGATCGACGTGTCGATGGTCTCCTGCACCTCGGCCGCCGAGGGCCAGATGTCCCGCAGGAACACCGGGTTGCCGGCCTCGTCGCGGCCCAGGGGCTCGCTGTCGAAGTCGAACTCCATGGTGCCGGCCAGCGCGTAGGCGATCACGAGGGGCGGGGAGGCGAGGTAGTTCATCTTCACGTCGGGGTTGATGCGCCCCTCGAAGTTGCGGTTGCCCGAGAGGACCGAGACGACGGCGAGGTCGTGCTCGTTGACGACCTGAGAGACCTCCTCGGCCAGCGGGCCGGAGTTGCCGATGCAGGTCGCGCAGCCGTAGCCCACCAGGTGGAAGCCGAGCTTCTCGAGGTAGGGCCACAGACCGGCCTTCTCGTAGTAGTTCGTCACGACCTGCGAGCCGGGCGCCATCGACGTCTTGACCCACGGCTTGGCGACGAGCCCACGTTCCACGGCCTTCTTCGCGAGCAGGCCTGCAGCGAGCATCACCGACGGGTTCGAGGTGTTGGTGCACGACGTGATCGACGCGATCGCCACGGCACCGTTGAACAGGTCGTAGGTGCGGCCGTCAGGCGTCGTCACGGGGAAGAGCTGCTGGTTCTCCCCGCCCGAGCCGATCGCCGGGGAGTCCGAGGCCGGGAAGGACTCGACCTCGGCCTCGTCGACCGAGTTGTTCGCGACCTTGGCGTAGTTCGGCAGGTCACGAAGGAACTGCTGCTTGGCCCCGGAGAGCTCGATGCGGTCCTGGGGACGCTTCGGACCGGCGATCGACGGGACGACCGTGGACAGGTCGAGCTCGAGGTACTCGGAGTAGACCGTGGTGCGCGACGGGTCGTGCCACAGGCCCTGCTCCTTGGAGTAGGCCTCGACGAGCGCGACCTGCTCGTCCGAGCGGCCGGTCAGGCGCAGGTAGTCGAGCGTGACGTCGTCGATCGGGAAGATGGCGGCGGTGGAGCCGAACTCGGGGCTCATGTTGCCGATCGTGGCGCGGTTCGCGAGCGGCACCTGCGCCACGCCCTCGCCGTAGAACTCGACGAACTTGCCGACGACGCCGTGCTGACGCAGCATCTGCGTGATCGTCAGCACCACGTCGGTGGCGGTGACGCCGGCCGGGATGGTGCCGTTGAGCTTGAAGCCGACGACCCGCGGGATGAGCATCGAGACCGGCTGGCCGAGCATGGCCGCCTCGGCCTCGATGCCGCCGACGCCCCAGCCGAGCACGCCCAGACCATTGACCATCGTGGTGTGCGAGTCGGTGCCGACGCAGGTGTCGGGGTAGGCCTGGAGCGCACCCTCAACATCGCGGGTCATGGTGACGCGGGCGAGGTACTCGATGTTGACCTGGTGGACGATGCCCGTGCCCGGGGGGACGACCTTGAAGTCGTCGAAGGCCGTCTGGCCCCAGCGCAGGAACTGGTAGCGCTCGTGGTTGCGCTCGTACTCGATCTCGACGTTGCGCTGGAAGGCGTCGGCGCGGCCCGCGACGTCGATCTGCACGGAGTGGTCGATGACCAGCTCGGCGGGCGCCAGCGGGTTCACCCGCTCGGGGTTGCCGCCGAGGTCGGCGACGGCCTCACGCATCGTCGCGAGGTCGACGACGCAGGGCACACCGGTGAAGTCCTGCATGATGACACGCGCCGGGGTGAACTGGATCTCGGTGCTCGGCTGCGCGTCCGGGTCCCACGCCGCGAGGGCGCGGACGTGGTCAGCCGTGACGTTGGCACCGTCCTCGGTGCGCAGCAGATTCTCGGCGAGGACCTTGAGGCTGTAGGGCAGCTTCTCCGTGCCAGGGACGGCGGAGAGCCGGAAGACCTCGTACGAACGGTCGCCGACAGCCAGCGATCCCTTCGATCCGAACGTGTCGACGCTGCTCAAGTCGAGCTCCTTCGTTCTTGCGGTGCGGGGATTGTGGTGCTCGATCTCACACTACGAGGTGTGGGATCAACGTCAATCCTACCCCAACTATCTTGACGTCAAGATAATCTCAGGAGTCGACGCGCTGTCAGATCCCCCGCTCCTGGCGGAAAGTTCTCCGGGCGATCCGACCCGGATCGCGTCGGGTTCCCCGGAAAAATTGGGGGGTGAGGAGGCGTGGAGCGAGGGAGGAGGCAAGTCAGCGTGGGGCGCGACGGCGGTCGACGACGAGGTGGACGACCTCGACGAGCAGCCACGTGATCACCACGACGACCGCGGCTCCCAGCCAGTCCTTGCCGCCGAGGACCTCCAGCTCGAAGAACCGGCGCACGAACGGCACCAGGTAGGCGCCGACCCCCGCCGCGGCGAGCGCCGCGATCATCGC
>Ga0182749_1001811_pt1 | contig 16258 bp, 13 predicted proteins | sample eDN3rd37CKraftMG_FD_128875 | JGI IMG/M metagenome (GOLD analysis project Ga0182749, IMG submission 128875) | Enriched Miracle-Growth compost microbial communities from Emeryville, California, USA - eDNA 3rd pass 37_C Kraft MG (version 2) (version 2) ...
CGCGAAGGGCGCCAAGGGATTCTACGAGGGCGCGATCGGCGCGGAGATGGCGGCGACGGTCGCCGCGCGCGGCTCGTTCCTCAGCGAAGAGGATTTCGCCAATCACCGCGGCGATGCGGTGGCGCCGATCTCGACCAGCTATCGCGGCATCGATCTCGTCGAGATTCCGCCGAACGGGCAGGGCCTCACCGCGCTGGTGATGCTCAACATCCTCGAGAACTTCGACATCAAGTCGCTCGACCCGGTCGGGCCGGAGCGCTTCCATCTCGTGCTCGAGGCGGCGCGCATCGGTTATGCCGTGCGCGACACGCACCTTGCCGATGCCGACCACATGCGCACGCCGGTCGAGGCTCTCACCGACAAGGCCTGGGGCAAGAAGCTCGCCTCGCTCATCGACATGAGCAAGAGGAGCGACCTGCCGGCGGCGCCGGCGCCCGGCAGCAACACGGTCTACCTCACCGTGGTCGACAAGGACCGCACCGCGGTATCGTTCATCAATTCGCTGTTCTCGAGCTTCGGCACCGGCATTTGCACCGAGAAGTCCGGCGTGCTGCTGACCAACCGCGGCGCCTGCTTCACACTCGCGCCCGATCATCCGAACACGTTCGGGCCGGCCAAGCGGCCGATGCACACTATCATCCCGGCGCTGGCGATGAAAAACGGCCGCTGCGACATGAGCTTCGGCGTCATGGGCGCGCACTACCAGCCGATGGGCCACGTGCAGATCATGCTCAACATGATCGATTACGGCATGGACGTGCAGCAGGCGATCGACTGCCCGCGCTTCTTCTGGGAGGGCGAGAAGGTCGAGGTGGAGACCGGCACGCCGCAGAAGACCATCGAAGGCCTGCGCGCGCGCGGCCACGACATCGCCGTCTGCGATCAGCCCTGGGGCGGCGCGCAGACGATCAAGATCGACTGGAATCGCGGTGTGCTGATCGGCGGCTCGGAGCCGCGCAAGGACGGCTGCGCACTGGGGTATTAGAGGCGCGTGCCCCGGACGCGTTGCAGCACGAGCGACGAAGTGGTGCGACGCAGATCCGGGGCCGTCACGATTTCAGAGTAATGCTTTCGGAGCTTTGGGTGGTTCCGGTCCTGCAGCGAAACGCTGACGCGCCGCGCTGTGGCCGGGGCACGAGCCCTCAACTCACCAGTCCCGCCATCGCACGATAGGCGGCAATCGCCTCGGCCGGCTCGGCGCGGCGCTTCGTGCGCGTTTGCGGCGCCTGCGCGTTTGTCGCGATGAGATGGGCGAGGAAAGCGGCATCGCTGCGGCCGGCCGGCGTCTCGCGCGCGGCAGGCGGCGCGATCACGGCCAGCGCCCGGCTCGGTTGCGCCGCGGGCGCCTGCGTTTCGCGCGACGGCCGGTCGCCGTAACCGAACGCTCCCTCTCTGCTGCCGCCGATCCGCATCGCGCTGCCTGTGCCATTGCGGGACAGTCATGTCTCTCGTACCGAACACGTGGCAAGCCGCGTGCCGTTAACCCTCCCGTCGCTGCGGCGGCGCGGTTTCGCGCGCTTTCTCGAATTATTTAAGGATTATCCGTAGCGTCGGGGTCACGATTTATGCAGGAAGCAACGCACGCCGACGGCGTCCGTTCCCAAAAAGGGGCAGTCGTGACCCGTAACGATCCGCCGGCCGGCATGCCGGACGCCGCGGACATCCTCCGATCGATCGGCGAGGCCGCCTACGCGTGGCAGCTCGACAGCGACGCGCTCGTCTGGTCGCCGCATGTCGCGGCCGTGCTCGGTCTCGAACCCGACGAGATCGCCAGCGGCGCCGCCTTTGCCGCCCGTGTCGAAGCGGAGGCGGGGCAGAGCCGCGCGGAGGCTGTGCTGCAGTCGGCGCAGCACGACATCGGCTCCGGCGTTCCCTATCAATTGCAATATCGCGTCAAGGCCGGCGATACCGCCGTCTGGGTCGAGGATGTCGGTCGCTGGTTCGGCGGGGTCGATGGCAGGCCGGTGCGCGCGCATGGCGTCGTCCGCCGCATCGATGAGCGCCACGAGCGCGAGCGTGAACTCAAGAGGCTCGCGCGCTTCGATCCGCTGACCGGCGAGCTCAATCGCGCGACTTTGACCGATGTGATGACGGCGACGCTCGATCAGGCGGTGAAGGCGCGCGGCTCCTGCGGCTTCCTGATTGCCGCGATCGACCATCTCGGCCGGCTCAACGAATCCTACGGCGTCGACATCGCCGACGACATCATCGCCCAGGTCGCCAGGCGCCTGCGCGTCAAGCTGCGCGGCAAGGACCACATCGGCCGCTTCTCCGGCAACAAGTTCGGCATGGTGCTGACGAGCTGCACGCCGGACGAATTGTCGATCGCGGCCGAGCGTCTCATCGCCAGCGTGCGCGACGAGCCGTTGCCGACGGCGGCGGGGCCGGTCGCCGTCACCGTGACCATCGGCGGCGTGACGGCGCCGCGCCATGCGCGCAAGGTGACGGACATCTTCGCCCGCGCCATGGATGCCCTGCACACCGCGCGCGACAAGCGGCACGGCTCGTTCGCCGCCTATCGCCCGAACATCGAGCGCGACGCGCTCAGGCGCGAGAGCCTGCGCGCGACCGACGAGATCGTCGCGGCGCTGAACGAGCGGCGCATCGCGCTTGCCTTCGAGCCCGTGGTCGAAGCCGGCTCGCGCGCGCTCGCCTTCCACGAATGCCTGATGCGGGTCAATCGCGCCGACGGCAGCGTCGCCCATGCGGGCGAGATCGTGCCGGTCGCCGAAAAGCTCGGCCTCGTGCGCATGCTCGACTATCGCATGATGGAGCTGGTGGTCGAGGCGCTGGCGGGCGCGCCGCATCTGCACGCCAGCGTCAACGTCTCGCCGCCTTCGACGCTCGACCCGCAATGGTCGGCGGGGCTCGCCGCGCTGTTGCGCGCCAATCCCGGCACGGCGGAGCGGCTGATCGTCGAGATCACCGAGACCGCGGCGATCCAGGACGTCGACGACACGCGCGGCTTCGTGACCCGCGTCAAGGACCTCGGCTGCCGCGTCGCCATCGACGATTTCGGCGCGGGGCACACCTCGTTCCGCAACCTGCGCCGCCTCGGCGCCGACATCGTGAAGATCGACGGCGAGTTCGTGCAGAACATCGCCAGGTCGGAGGACGACCGCGCCTTCGTGCATACCCTGATCGACCTGTCGCACCGCCTCGGCCATCGCACCGTGGCGGAATGGGTGCAGGACGAAAAATCCGCGGCGCTGCTCGTCGGCTGGGGCTGCGACTATCTGCAGGGCGCGCTGATCGGGCTTGCCTCTGCCGCGCCGCCGTGGAGCGGCAAAGTCCGCGCGCAGGCCGCCGCCGGCTGATCGTCCGAGCGCCCGACGAGCCGTCTGGCCGAAGCTCGCGCCGCCGTGTCATGCTGCCCCCGACCAACGGGGCCGCATGCCGTGAAGATCACCGACATCACCGTTCATGTCCTGAAGAGTCCGCTCGAGGAGCCCTTCGCCTTCTCGCAGGGCTGGGTGAGGCAGCGCGCCGCCACGCTGGTGGAGATAAAGACCGACACCGGCCTGAGCGGCTGGGGCGAAGCCTTCGCGCAGGGGCTGGAGCCGCCCGAGATCGCCGCGACCGTGATCGACAAGGCCTTGCGGCCCTTGCTGATGGGGGCCGATCCGCTCGACATCGAAGTACTCTGGTACCGGATGTACAACATGACCCGCGATTACGGGCGCAAGGGCTCAGTCATCGCCGGGATCAGCGCCGTCGACATCGCGCTCTGGGACATCGCGGGCAAGTTCTACGAAGCGCCTGTCTACAAACTGCTCGGCGGCGCCTTCCGCCTGCGCGTGCAGCCTTATGCCACCGGTTTCTATCGCATCCGCGGGCAGGGCGAGGCCACGCGGCTCGCCGACGAGGCGATCCGCCATTTCGAGGCCGGCTTCACGCTGATGAAGGTGAAGCTCGGCTACGGCGTCGACGACGACATCGCGTGCATGCGCGCGATCGGCCGCGCGATCGAGGGCAAGCCGGTCACGCTGATGGTCGACACCAACCACGCCTACGGACGCGCCGAGGCGTTGCGGCTCGGGCGGGCGCTCGAGGAATACGGCCTGCGCTGGTACGAGGAGCCGGTGGTGCCGGAAGACATCGAAGGCTACGTCGAGTTGCGCGGCCGCCTGTCGATGCCGATCGCCGGCGGCGAGAACGAGCACACGCTCTATGGCTTCGGCCGTCTTCTCGGCGCCGGGGCGGTCGACATCGCGCAGCCGGATATCGGCTCATGCGGCGGCATCAGCGCCGCGCGCCACATCATGGCGCTGGCGCAGTCGCGCGGCGTGCGGGTCAATCCGCATGTGTGGGGCTCGGCCATCGCGCAGGCGGCATCGCTGCACGTGATCGCCGCCGTGCCGGTCGCGCATCATTCGCTGTTTCCGCAGGAGCCGGTCCTCGAATACGACCGCTCGTCGCATCCGTTCCGTCAGAAGCTCGTGGCCGAGCCGATCCAGCTGGTCGACGGCTGGGTGCATATCCCGTCGAAGCCGGGCCTCGGCGTCGAGGTCGATCGGGACGTGCTGGAGCAGTACCGGAGCGCGCTTGTCTGAAGAAGCGGGCAAGCGCGCGCATGCGGCTTGCCCGTTCCTTTTGCAATTCCGATCCGGCCATCAGCGGGCCGCGGGATCGGATGCTCGTGCAGTCTTTGGACCGCTCACCTCGCTCACGGCCGACCGCCGCCCGGCAGCTGAACCGGCGGCACGGGGATGTTGTGGCGGACGGCATACATCGTCGGGTCATGCGCGAAGGGGCGCGCCGCGTATGCGTTCGGGGCTGCGCTTGCGAGGGAGACCCATCCCCGGTGAATCGATCCGTTCGGCGCCAAAACCAGGCCCTTGTGGAATGTCTGGGCGGATGCAGCGGCCGAGATCAGAGTGACTGCTCCCAACGCGAGCAACGCGACCTTGATTTTCTTCGACATGATGAGCTCCTCGGAGGAGACGTCGCCCTCGCTCATTTACGTGGCTTCTCGCGCGCGTTCCGCAACAAAGATTGGCAATTTGTATGTTGCCGGTAATGCTATCGGGCGCTGGCCGTCTTATGGTTGGGACATCGCTGCGATGCGATCGAGGGCAAGTCGATCGCCCGGCTCAGGCCGGCGCGGCGACGGCCTCCGGCGGCATCGCCAGGAACTGTTCGGCGAAATGGCAGGCGACCGCGCGGCCGCCGACCTCGCGCATCGCCGGCCGCTCGAGGCGGCAGCGCTCGGCGGCGTAAGGGCAGCGGGTGACGAAGACGCAGCCGGGCGGCACGTCGAGCGGCGAGGGGATTTCGCCCTTGATCGGCCGATAGGACCGCCACGCCTTGCCGGCGGCCGGGCTCGCGGCGAGCAGCGCCTGCGTATAGGGATGCAGCGGCCGCTCGAAGATGCGCTCCTTGTCGCCGTATTCCACCGCGAGCCCGAGATACATCACCAATACGTCGTGGGCGATGAAGCGCACCACGGCGAGATCGTGCGAGATGAAGAGATAAGCGAGCCCGAGCTGCGTCTGCAGGTCGATGAGCAGATTGAGCACCTGCGCCTGGATCGACACGTCGAGCGCGGAGACCGGCTCGTCGGCGACCACCAGCTTCGGCGACAGCATCAGCGCGCGCGCGATGGCGATGCGCTGGCGCTGGCCGCCGGAGAACATGTGCGGATAGCGGCGGGCGTGCTCCGGCGTCAGCCCGACCCGCGCCATCATGTCGGCGACGCGCTTGCGCCGCCCTGCCTTGTCGAGCGTGGTGTTGATGATCAGCGGTTCTTCCAGGATGGCGCCGACGGTCTTGCGCGGATTGAGCGAGCCGTACGGGTTCTGGAACACGAGCTGCACTGCGCGGCGCAGGTCGTCCGCGGCGCCAGGGTCGCGCGAATCCATGCCGTCGATGGTCAGCGTACCGGCGTTCGGCCGCTCGATCATGGTGACGAGGCGGGCGAGGGTCGACTTGCCGCAGCCGGATTCGCCGACGATCGCCAGGGTGCGGGCGGGGTCGACGGTGAAGGAGATGCCGCCGACGGCGCGCAACTCGCGCGGCGGCTCGAACAGACCGCGCCTGGTACGGTAGACGCGCGCGAGGTTGTCGGCGACGACCAGCGCGGTCATGACGCCGTCTCCGCGGCGTTCTGCCGGTCGGCAGCGATGCGCGCGTTCCGCGTCTCGTCGCCGAGCGGATAGTGGCAGCGCACCTTGCCGTCGCGCCAGGGGCGAAGCTCCGGGCGCTCGTCGCGTGCGCGCGGCGTGGCGTAGATGCAGCGCGGCGCGAACAGGCAGCCTTTCGGTCGGGCGTTGAGGCTCGGCACCGCGCCGGGAATGGTGGCGAGCCGGTCGCCGATGCGGCTCTCCGGCCGCGCCGCGAGCAGCGCCGCCGTATAGGGGTGCTGCGGATCGTGGAACAGCGCGGCGGCCGGGCGATCTTCCATCACCTGGCCCGCATACATCACGGCGACACGGTCGGCGATGTCGGCGACGACCGCCATGTTGTGGCTGATGAGCACGAGCGCCATGCCGCGTTCGCGCTGGAACGACAGCAACAAATTGAGGATCTGCGCCTGGATGGTCACGTCGAGCGCGGTGGTCGGCTCGTCGGCGATCAGCACCTTCGGATTGCAGGCGATCGCCATCGCGATCATCACCCTTTGATTCATGCCGCCGGAGAGCTGATGCGGATAGGCGTCGAGGCGCGTCTCCGGCGCCGGAATGCCGACCTGCGCCAGGAGCTCGATCGCGCGGGCGCGCGCGGCCTTGCGGTCCATGCGCTCGTGCACGCGCAGCGTTTCCTCGATCTGGAAGCCGACGGTGAAGCACGGATTGAGGCTGGTCGTCGGCTCCTGGAAGATCATGGCGACATCCTTGCCGAGGATGGCGCGGCGCTCGCGCTCGGTGAGCGACAGGACATCGTGGCCGCCGACGGCGAGGCGCGAGGCGCGCACGCGCGCCGGATCGGGAACGAGGCCCATCAGCGCCAGCATCGCCACCGTCTTGCCCGAGCCGGATTCGCCGACGATGCCGACCACTTCGCCCTGGGCGACGGTGAGGGAGACGTCGTCGACCGCGCGGACCGGCCCCGACAGCGACGGGAATTCGACCACCAGGTTCTCGATCTCGAGGGCGGCGGTCATCGCTTCAGCCTCGGGTCGAGCGCGTCGCGCAGGCCGTCGCCGAGCAGATTGAAGGCGAGCACGGTGATGAGAATCATGATGCCCGGGAAGGTCACCACCCACCAGGCGCGCAGCACGAATTCGCGCGCGTCGGCGAGCATGGTGCCCCATTCCGGCGTCGGCGGCTGCGCGCCGAGGCCGAGGAAGCCGAGCGCGGCGGCATCGAGGATGGCGGTCGAGATGCCGAGCGTGGCCTGCACGATCAGCGGCGCCATGCAGTTCGGCAGCACCTCCTTGAACATCAGCCGCAGCCGGCCGGCGCCGATCAGGCGCGCGGCGACGACGTAATCCTTCGAGGCCTCGCCGATCACCGCGGCGCGCGTGATGCGCACGTAGTGCGGCAGGAGGACGATGGCGACCGCGAGCAGCGCGTTCATGATACCGGGGCCGAGGATCGCCACGATGACGATGGCGAGCAGCAGACTCGGCAGCGTCAGGATGATGTCCATCAGCCGCATGATGGCGATCTCGGTGACGCCGCGGAAGAAGCCGGCGACGAGGCCGAGCACCGTGCCGACGCAGACCGACAGCGCGACCACCGCGGCGCCGATCAGGAGCGACAGCCGCGCGCCGTAGATCAGTCGCGAGAGCATGTCGCGGCCGATGGCGTCGGTGCCGAGCAGATATTTGAGCGAGCCGCCGTCCTGCCAGGCCGGCGGCTTCAGGAAGTCGCTGTCGTTGGTCAGCACCGGCGAATAGGGGGCGATGAAGTTCGCTGTCAGCGCCAGCAGCACCAGCAGGCAGATGACGACGAAGCCGGCGACGGCGCCGCGGTTGAGCGAGAAGCTGGCGATGAACTCGCGCAACGGCGAGGGCGTCTCCGCGTCGGCGCCGATCGTTGCGAGCGGGAGGGTTTCGTCCGTCATCGCGCGCGCCGGATTCGCGGGTTAATGATGCCGTACGTGACATCGACGAGGAGATTGACGGTCATGATGATGGCGCCGATGAGCAGCGTGCCGCCCTGCAGCACCGGATAGTCCCGCCGGCCGATACCCTCGATCAGCCATTTGCCGACGCCGGGCCAGGAGAAGATGGTCTCGGTCAATATCGCGCCGGTGAACAGCGCGCCGACCTGCAGGCCGATCACCGTGACGACCGGGATCAGCGCGTTGCGGAAGGCGTGAATGGCGATGACGCGGAAATTCGACAGGCCCTTGGCGCGCGCGGTGCGGATGTAGTCCTCGCCCAGCACCTCCAGCATCGCCGAGCGCGTCATGCGCGAGATCACCGCAAGCGGCACGGTGCCGAGCACGATCGCCGGCAGGACGAGATGCGATAGCGCCGAGCGGAAGGCGGCGGTGTCGCCGGCGAGGAGCGAGTCGACGAGCAGGAAGCCGGTCTTCGGCTGAATGAAGTAGAGGACGGCGATGCGCCCGGACACCGGCGTCCAGCCGAGCTGCACCGAGAACAACAGGATCAGCAGCAGGCCCCACCAGAAGATCGGCATCGAATAGCCGGTCAGCGACAGCGCCATGACGCCGTGGTCGAACACCGAATTGCGCCGCACGGCGGCGATGATGCCGGCCGGGATGCCGATGCACAGCGCGAACAGGATGGCGCACAGCGACAGCTCGACCGTCGCCGGGAACAGTTCGGCGAATTCCGTCAGTACCGGCTTTTGCGTGACGATCGAGCGGCCGAGATCGCCGTGCGCGAGCCGCGACAGATAGAGGCCGTATTGCACGAGCAGCGGCCGGTCGAAGCCGTATTCGTGCCGCAGCCGCTCGTGCACCGCCTGGTCGATACCGCGCTCGCCCGCCATGGTCTCGATCGGGTCGCCCGGGATCAGACGAACCAGCACGAACACGAGCAGCGAAATTCCGATGAAGGTCGGAACGAGGAGGCTTACGCGCGTCAGCAGGAAACGCAGCATGAACGGGGAAGGCGCAGCCGCATCGGGCGGCTGCGCCCGGTCCTTACTTGATGTCGACGCCGTAGAAGGTGTGCCGCCCGAACGGGCTCAGCTTGAAGTCGACCACCTCCTTGCGCACCGGCTTCAACTGCACCGAGTGGGCGATGGTGAACCACGGCGCCTGCTCCTTGAAGATCACCTGCGCTTCCCGATAGAGCTTGGTGCGCTCGTTCTGGTCGCTGATGTGCTTGGCCTTCTGCACCAGGTCCTCGAACGGCTGGTAGCACCACTTGGCGATGTTGGAGCCGTTGTTCTTGGACGCCGCACAGCCGAGCAGGGTGTTGAGGAAGTTGTCCGGATCGCCGTTGTCGCCGGTCCAGCCGAGCTGCGCCATCTGGTGCTCGCCCGCCTGCGCGCGCTTGCGGTACTCGCCCCATTCGTAGCTCTTGATCTCGGCCTTGACGCCGACCTTGGCGAGATCGGCCTGCATCAATTCGGCGATGCGGCGGGCGTTCGGGTTGTACGGACGCTGCACCGGCATCGCCCACAGGTCGGTCGAGAAGCCGCCCGGATAACCGGCTTCGGCGAGCAGCTTCTTCGCCGCCTCAGGATCGTAGGGGTCGTCCTTGATGTCGTCGTTGTACGACCACATCGTCGGCGGGATCGGGTTCTTCGCCGCGACGCCGGTCGACAGGAACACCGCGTCGATGATCGCCTTCTTGTTGATCGCCATGTTGACGGCCTTGCGCACGCGCACGTCGTCGAACGGCTTCTTGGTGGTGTTGTAGGCGAGATAGCCGATGTTGAGGCCCGGCTGCTCGAGCACGGTGATGTTCGGGTCCTTGCGCATCGCCGGCAGGTCTGCCGGATTCGGATACGGCATCACCTGGCATTCGCCGCGCTGCAGCTTCGCCCAGCGCACCGAGGCGTCGGGCGTGATGGCGAAGATGAGGTCGTCGATCTTTGCCTTGCCGCGATAGAAGTCGGGGAAGGCCTTGTAGCGGATGATCGCGTCCTTCTGGTACTGCACCAGCATGTACGGCCCGGTGCCGACCGGCTCCTGGTCGATCTTCTCCGGCGTGCCGGCCTTGAGCATGGCGTCGGCATATTCCTTCGACTGGATGCCGGCATATTCCATCGCAAGATCGGAGAGGAACGGCGCTTCAGGCTGGTTCAGCGTGATCTTGACCGTGTAGTCGTCGACCTTCTCCACCGACTTGAGCAGCTTGGGCAACCCCATGTCGTTGAAGTAGGAATGGTTCGAGCTCGTGACCTTGTAATAAGGATGGTCCGGTTTCCACTGCCGCTCGATCGAGAACATGATGTCGTCGGCGTTGAAGTCGCGGGTCGGCTTGAAATTGGCATTCGACTGCCACTTCACGCCGTGCCGCAGGTGGAAGGTGTAGACGGTGCCGTCGGCCGAGATATCCCATTTCTCCGCGAGGCCCGGGATGACGGTGGTTTCCCCGCGCTCGAAGTCGACGATGCGACTGTAGATCTGGCTGTTGGCGTCGAACGAGGTGCCGGTCGTGTTGACGCCGGGATAGAAATTTTCCGGGCTGCCTTCCGAGCAGAAGACGAGAGTCTTGGCCGCAAGTGGAGACGACGACATGAGCGTCGCGGCGGCGATGGCGACGATCGAACGACGGATCGACATGGGAGTCCCCTCGCATGGGCCGGCGCGTGTCCTCCCACCGGCCGAAAGGGGATGCTAGCCCAGCGCCCGGCGCCCGTCACGCGCCGCTCGATCATCAATTCGGGTCTGTCGCTTGGGCGGCGATCGGACGGCCGTCCGCTGCGTTGCGGGAACGTCGCCGCCGGAACAGGTGCGGGCCGCGACGTTCGTCGAAATTTATGCAGGTGTCGACTTTCATACAGGCCCGCATTGCGCGCGCCCGGGATCGCTATTCCTTGTTGCCGCCCGACATGCGGTCGAGCCGCTTCTGCATCTCGTCGAGCTGGCGCTTCAAGTCGTCCATCTCGGTGCCGCCGGTCTGTGCCGGCTTTTCCGGCGCCGCCGCCGGCTTCGGCTGCGGCCGCCCGAAGGGCGCGAACATGGCGAAGGCCTTCTCGAACATTTCCATGTTGCGGCGGACCTGCTCTTCCATCGGTCCGAAGCCGACATTGCCGAAGGCCTGCGCCATCTGCTCGCGGAACTTGTCCTGCTGACTGGTCAGCGACTGCATCGATTGCTCGAGATACCGCGGCACCAGCATTTGCATGCTGTCGCCGTAGAACCGGATGAGCTGCCGCAGGAAGGTAATGGGAAGGAGGCTTTGCCCTTCCTTGTTCTCCTGCTCGAAGATGATCTGCGCCAGCACCGACCGGGTGATGTCCTCGCCGGTCTTGGCGTCGTAGACCACGAAATCCTCGCCGGCTTTGACCATGGATGCGAGGTCTTCGAGCGTCACGTAGGTACTGGTGCCGGTGTTATAGAGCCGCCGGTTGGCGTATTTTTTGATTGTGACCGGCTCTTTGTCTTCTGCCATGGTTCACACGCTTCCCCCTGCCTGAAACGTCAGCATAACCACTGGCCTACGCCCCGGCCAACCCCTTTTGTGGCGGCGCGGCAGGCGGGATTGCGGCACCGCCGCCCTTGCACCCAGCGCGGAAAACCGCCACTTCTCAGGTGTCTTGCCGCAGTGCCGCAACGTTGACAGGCGGGCCTGGCTTCACAAGGATGCGGCACTGCCGAAAAGGCCCTCCCGACCCGCTTTCGATCGCAACAGGAGTTCCGGATGAAAGACGATATCGTCATTGCCAGCGCCGCCCGCACGCCGGTTGGCGCCTTCAACGGGGCCTTCGCCAACCTGCCGGCGCACGAGCTCGGCAAGGCGGCGATCAAGGCGGCGCTCGAGCGCGCCGGCGTCTCCGGCGACCGCGTCAGCGAGGTCATCCTCGGCCAGATCCTCACCGCCGGCCAGGGCCAGAACCCGGCCCGCCAGGCGTCGATCGCGGCCGGCATCCCGGTGGAGAGCCCTGCGTGGGGCGTGAACCAGCTCTGCGGTTCGGGTCTGCGGGCGGTGGCGCTCGGCTATCAGGCCATCCTCAACGGCGACAGCGACATCGTCGTCGCCGGCGGCCAGGAATCGATGAGCATGGCGCCGCACTGCCAGCACCTGCGCGGCGGCGTGAAGATGGGCTCGGTCGAGCTCGTCGACACCATGATCAAGGACGGCCTGTGGGACGCCTTCAACGGCTATCACATGGGCAACACGGCCGAGAACGTCGCCAAGCAGTGGCAGATCACCCGCCAGCAGCAGGACGAGTTCGCGGTCGCCTCGCAGAATAAAGCCGAGGCGGCGATGAAGTCCGGCCGCTTCAAGGATGAGATCGCGACGGTCACGATCAAGTCGCGCAAGGGCGACATCGTGGTCGATGCCGACGAATATCCGAAGGCGGGCGTCACCCTGGAAGGGATCGCCAAGCTGCGCCCCGCCTTCGAGAAAGACGGCACGGTGACGGCGGCGAACGCCTCCGGCATCAACGACGGCGCCGCTGCGGTGGTGTTGATGAAGGCGTCGGAAGCCGCCAAGCTCGGCCACACGCCGCTCGCCCGCATCGTCTCGTGGGCGCAGGCCGGCGTCGATCCGGCGATCATGGGCACCGGGCCGATCCCGGCCTCGCGCGCGGCGCTGAAGAAGGCCGGCTGGAAGATCGACGACCTCGATCTCGTCGAGGCCAACGAGGCCTTCGCGGCGCAGGCCTGCGCCGTCAACAAGGACCTCGGCTGGGACACCTCGAAGGTCAACGTCAACGGTGGCGCCATCGCCATCGGCCATCCGATCGGGGCCTCGGGCGCGCGCGTGCTGGTGACGCTGCTCTACGAGATGCAGAAGCGCAACGCCAAGAAGGGCCTCGCCACGCTCTGCATCGGCGGTGGCATGGGTATTGCCATGTGCGTCGAGCGATAGCGAAGACGCACCAGCAAAAAGCTGTCGAGCGGTAGCGAAGACGTACAAGGAAAAGGCGGCGTCGAGCGCTAGCGAGCACGCGCCGGCGAAAAGCAGGTCGCCTGAAAACGCGCCCCAAAAGGGCGCGTCCTCGCACCGCACAAAATTTGCACTTGATCTCAATCATGACCGGTTTTGACCGCATGTCGGGAGTGCCCGACATGCGGTTTTTTGATTTGCCGCAACGCCGGTACGCCGGAGTTGCGTATGCCATCGGCGTCTTTAATCTGTCATCGATTGCGGACATGCATGCCGGGCGTGGGGCCGGGCGGAGCAGAGCGCACTCTGGGAGGATTTTGAAATGGCGCGGGTTGCTTTGGTCACCGGCGGATCGCGGGGGATCGGTGCGGCGATCTCGAAGGGTTTAAAGGCGGCCGGCTACAAGGTCGCGGCCAATTACGCCGGCAACGACGAGGCGGCGCAGAAGTTCAAGGCGGAGACCGGCATCCCGGTGTTCAAATGGGACGTGTCGTCCTACGAGGCCTGCGTCGCCGGCATCAAGCAGGTCGAGGCCGAGGTCGGCCCGGTCGAGGTGCTGGTCAACAATGCCGGCATCACCCGCGACGCGATGTTCCACCGCATGACGCTGGAGCAGTGGCAGCAGGTGATCAACACCAATCTCGGCTCGCTGTTCAACATGACCCGGCCGGTGTGGGACGGCATGCGCGCGCGCAAGTTCGGCCGCGTGATCAGTATCTCCTCGATCAACGGCCAGAAGGGCCAGATGGGCCAGGTGAACTATTCGGCGGCGAAGGCCGGCGACCTCGGCTTCACCAAGGCGCTGGCGCAGGAAGGCGCGCGCGCCGGCATCACCGTGAACGCCATCTGCCCCGGCTACATCAACACCGAGATGGTGCAGGCCGTGCCGAAGGACGTGCTGGAGAAGTCGATCCTGCCGCAAATCCCGATCGGCCGGCTCGGCGAGCCGGAGGAGATCGCGCGCTGCGTCGTCTTCCTCGCCTCCGACGATGCGGGCCTGATCACCGGCTCCACCCTTACGGCGAACGGCGGCCAGTATTTCACCTGAGGCCGGGCCCGGCGCGACTCCTCCTGCGCGGGTTTTTGTATTAACCTCGACCTTCTGGTTGCAGGGGGCCGCATGCCGTCACGTCCTTGCTTTCAGATCGGTCTGACGATGGCTGGCGCCATCTCGGCCGGCGCCTATTCCGCGGGCGTCGTGGACTTCCTCCTCGAGGCGCTCGATGCGATCGAGGACGTCCGCGCCGGCAATGCGGCGCGCGTGAAGGCGCTGACCGAAGGCAACCATGCCGGCATGAAGCCGGTGTTCGATCCGCCGCACGAGGTGCAGATCAGCACCATGTCCGGCACGTCCGCCGGCAGCATGGTGACGGCGATCGTCGCCACCATCCTCGGCACTCGCGTCGCGCCGGTCGGCCCCACGCGCAAGGCCACCGATGCGGGAGCGACCGGCAATCCGCTCTACGACGCCTGGGTGCAGGACATTCATTACGACAAACTGCTGTCGATCGGCGATCTCGCCGGCGGCGCACACGTCCTGTCCCTGCTCAACTCCGACCAGCTCGGCGCCATCGTCGCGCAAACGCTTCGCTTCGCGTCGCATGACGACTACGTCCGGCCCTATGTCGCCGAGGCGTTTCCCGTCTACTTCTGCATCAGCAATCTGCGCGGCGTGCGCTATTCGCTGCAGTTGAACGTCGACCGCGGCGTCGCCAGCGAGTACCAGATGTCGCTGCACGCCGACTGGATGGGCTTCAACTGGTCGAAGGACGCGCTGGAGCGCGAAGGGCTCGTCTCGGTCGCGCCGGCGGTGACGCAGGACGCCTGGACAACGCTCGGCAATGCCGCGCTCGCCAGCGGCGCATTTCCGATCGGCCTGGCCTCGCGCGACCTCAAGCGCCGGTTCGTCGACTACATACAGCGCGACTGGTTCATCCCCGGCGCGCTGCTGCCGCCGACCCGCAGGCTGGACGCCAACGGCAATCCGGTGATGCCGGCCGACAGCCCGCAGTCCTGGGTCAGCCATGCCGGCGAATACGAGAAGATCCCGCCGTTGGACAAGGCGACCGATTTCCCCGGCGGCATCTACGACTTTCTCAATGTCGACGGCGGCATCTTCGACAACGAGCCGATCGAGCTCGCCCGCCGCGAGCTCGCCGGCACGCTCGAGCGCAATCCGCGCGACGGCCTGATCGCCGACCGCGCCGTCATTCTGATCGATCCGTTCCCCAATCTGTTCGACCTCGACCGGCAATACGATGCCGCGAAGGAGCGCGATCTCCTCGAAGTCGTGAAGTCCCTGCTCCCGGCGATGATCGCGCAGGCCCGCTTCAAGCTCGACGAACTCGCGCTCATCAAGGATCCGAGCGTCGCCAGCCGCTACGCGATCATGCCGATCCGTTACGACGCGCAGGACAAGCCGGAGAAATATGCGATCGCCAGCGGCGCGCTCGGCGGCTTCGGCGGTTTCCTGTCGAAGGAGTTCCGCCACCACGATTACATGCTGGGGCGGCGCAACTGCCAGCGCTTCCTCTCCAATCATTTCATGCTGCCGGCCGATTTCGAGGCCGGCATCGTCAATCCCCTGTTTGCCGGCTGGACCGATCCGGCGCTGCGCAAGGCCTTCGAGGTCAGGGACGATTATGTCGGCGCCGACGGTGTCACGCGGCAGGTCGCCTATCTGCCGATCGTGCCCTTGCTCGGCAAGCTGGCGAGTTCGGATTATGCGGCGCTGCCGCCGTGGCCGGCGCGGCCCTTCGATCTCCACCGTGATGCGCTCAAGACCGCGATCCTCGCGCGCGCCGACGCGCTCAAGGGCAGCCTCGTCGCACAGTACCAGCCGGCCTGGGTGCTGAACCTGGGCATGAAATATTTCTGGTGGCAGAACAAGGACCAGTGGATCGAGCAATACGCGATGCAGCCGGTCGAGGCGAGCCTCGCCGAGCGCGGCATCGGTTTGCGCTGAGGCGTCTTCCGCCCACCGGACGATCTGCGCCCGGCCGTGCCTGCGAGCATGGTGCTGCCGGCGGAGACTTCGCTGTCGAGCGCGCGAAGAGCTCGTGTCCTGCGTCGCAGCGGTGCCGGCGCCGGAGAGCTGGTTGAGACGCTGAGCGACGTGGCGGCGGCGCGGTGCGCGCGTGGCAGGTTTTCCACACGCTTCGCGCTGGGCGGACCGGCGCCGCGTTGACTCGCATTGGGGCTGCAAGCAAGCACTCGCATCCTTGTCTCCGCGTGCGCCCGCCGCAAGTGACGAGCCCCTCGGCCAGCGGGGCCCTTTCTGGCAGCACTGGTTCGGGGGCTATCCGTGCATTCTCTTCGTCGTTTTGCCGTCTA
>Ga0182749_1001814_pt1 | contig 16221 bp, 14 predicted proteins | sample eDN3rd37CKraftMG_FD_128875 | JGI IMG/M metagenome (GOLD analysis project Ga0182749, IMG submission 128875) | Enriched Miracle-Growth compost microbial communities from Emeryville, California, USA - eDNA 3rd pass 37_C Kraft MG (version 2) (version 2) ...
GCTCGTGGTCGACGCCTCGCAGGGCGTCGAGGCGCAGACGCTCGCCAACGTCTATCAGGCGATCGACAACAATCACGAGATCGTGCCGGTCCTCAACAAAGTCGATCTCCCCGCCGCCGAGGTCGAAAAGGTGAAGCAGCAGATCGAGGACGTGATCGGCCTCGACGCCTCCGACGCCATCGGCATCTCGGCCAAGACCGGCCTGAACGTCGCGGAAGTGCTGGAGGCGATCGTGCACCGCCTTCCCGCTCCGAAAGGCGATCGCGACGCGCCGCTCAAGGCGCTACTCGTCGATAGCTGGTACGACGCCTATCTCGGCGTCATCGTGCTGGTTCGCGTCGTCGACGGCGTGATGAAGAAGAACCAGCGCATCCGCATGATGGGCACCGGCGCGGCCTACGACATCGACCGCGTCGGCGTGTTCACGCCGAAGATCGTCGAGCGCGACGAGCTCGGCCCCGGCGAGATCGGCTTCCTCACCGCCTCGATCAAGGAGGTGGCCGACACCCGCGTCGGCGACACCATCACCGACGACCGGCATCCCACGGCCGAGCCGCTGCCCGGCTTCCGCCCCGCGGTGCCCGTGGTGTTCTGCGGCCTGTTCCCGGTGGACGCCGCCGACTTCGAGACGCTGCGCGCCGCCATGGGCAAGCTGCGGCTCAACGACGCCAGCTTCTCCTTCGAGATGGAGACCTCCGCCGCGCTCGGCTTCGGTTTCCGCTGCGGCTTCCTCGGCCTCCTGCACCTGGAAATCATCCAGGAGCGGCTGCAGCGCGAGTTCAACCTCAACCTGATCGCCACCGCGCCGTCGGTCATCTATCATATCAAGCTGACCAACGGCGACGTGGTGCAAATTCACAATCCGGTCGACATGCCCGACCCGGTGCGCATCGCCGAGATCGAGGAGCCGTGGATCGAGGCGACGATCCTCACGCCCGACGAATACCTCGGCAGCGTGCTCAAGCTGTGCCAGGACCGCCGCGGCATCCAGAAGGAGCTCACCTACGTCGGCGCGCGGGCCATGGTGAAATACGAGCTGCCGCTCAACGAGGTGGTGTTCGACTTCTACGACCGGCTGAAGTCGGTGTCGAAAGGCTACGCCTCGTTCGACTACACGCTCACCGATTTCCGCGTCTCCGACCTCGTCAAGATGCAGATTCTCGTCAACAACGAGCCGGTGGACGCGCTGGCCATGCTGGTGCATCGCACCCGCGCGGAAAGCCGCGGCCGCGCCATGGTGGAGAAGCTCAAGGAGCTGATCCCGCCGCACATGTTCCAGGTGCCGATCCAGGCCGCCATCGGCGGCAAGGTGATCGCGCGCGAGACCGTGCGCGCGCTGCGCAAGGACGTGACCGCGAAGTGCTACGGCGGCGACATCACCCGCAAGCGCAAGCTTCTCGACAAGCAGAAGGAAGGCAAGAAGAAGATGCGCCAGTACGGCAAGGTGGACATTCCCCAGGAGGCGTTCATCGCCGCGCTCAAGGTGGATGTGTGAGACGCGGCGCCCGTTGAGCCTTTTCGCGTAACATGTTACGCTCGCGGCGAGGTGCGATCATGGCCACGACGCCGCGCAAGTCCAAAAAGCCCCAGACCCCGCAGCAGCGCATGGCGGCGCGCCGCCGCCGGCTGCGCGCGCAGGGGCTGCGCCCGGTACAGCATTGGGTGCCCGACCTGAAGAACCCGAAAATCCGTGAAGCCATTCGGCGCGAGGCGGCGATGCTCGCAAAGCATCCCGACAACGCCGCGATCGACGCGTGGCTCGATACCGTGCGCGATCCGAGCGATTGGTCGTGAACCGCGGCGACATCGTTATCGTCGTCGCGCAAGGCGATTACGGCAAGCCGCGCCCCGGCATCGTCGTCCAGGCCGACGAACTGGAGCAGGAAACCAGCTCCGTTCTCATATGCCCGATCTCGTCGGACATCCGACCCATGCGCTATCTCCGGCCGATCGTCGACCCGACGGAAAGAAACGGCTTGGAGGTCCGCTCACAGATCATGACGGACAAGATCAACGCGCTGCCGCGCGAGCGGATGCGGCGCGTCATCGGTTCCCTCGATCGTTCGACGATGATGCAGCTCAACGGCGCTCTCATGACGATTCTCGGCCTTGCCGCTTCGACGCAGCCGTAGCGACATTCGCCTCCGCTATTCAGCGCGGTCGCGATCCGATAGAACTCGACTTCGGTATCGGGCGCCGAGGAACCGCCTTTCGTCTTTGAGGATCGGGCAGGCGCTCCGACTTACGCCGCGGCCCGGCCGTCCTTCGCGAGCAGCTCCAGCACCTCGTGCTGCGGCCGCGCCTTGCTGAACAGGTAGCCCTGGCCCTCGTTGCAGCCTTCGGCCTTGAGGCAGGTGAGTTCCTCCTCGCTCTCCACGCCCTCCGCCGTGATGGTGATGCCGAGGCTCGCGCCCAGCGTGAGGATGGCGCGGACGATGGCGCGGGAATCGGCGTTGCGGCCGAGCCCGTGCACGAACGAGCGGTCGATCTTGATCTTGTCGAACGGGAACTTGCGCAGGTAGCTGAGCGACGAATAGCCGGTGCCGAAATCGTCCATGGAGATGCGCACGCCGAGCGCGCGCAGCGCATGCAGCGTCGCCAGCACGTGGTCGACGCGCTCCAGCAGCACGGTCTCGGTGATCTCGAGCTCCAGCCGGTGCGGGGGCAGGCCGGTCTCCTCCAGCGTGCGCTTGACGGTGGCGAACAGGCTGCCCGAGCGGAACTGCAGCGGCGACAGGTTGACCGCGAGCTTGACGTCGTCCGGCCAGCGCGCCGCGTCGGAGCACGCGCGCCGGAGCACGTAGGCGCCGAGCGGCACGATTAGGCCGGTCTCCTCGGCGACCGGGATGAACTCCGACGGCGGCACGAAGCCGCGCTCGGGATGGCGCCAGCGCAGCAGCGCCTCGAAGCCGGAGACGCGGCCGCTGGCGAGCTTGACCAGCGGCTGGTAGTGCAGCTCCAGCGCGTTCGCGGCCATGGCCGCGCGCAGGTCCATCTCCAGCCGCCGGCGCGCCTGGGCGCGGGCGTCCATCTCCGCCTCGAAGAAGCGGAACGCGCCCTTGCCGTCGGCCTTGGCGCGGTAGGTGGCGAGGTCCGCGCTCTTGAACAGCTTGTCGGCGTCGTCGCCGTCGCCCGGCGCCAGCGCGATGCCGACCGAGGCGCCGATCACCGCCTGGTGGCCCATGATGTCGAACGGCTCGGCGAGCTCCGCGACCAGCCGGCGCGCTAGCGCCGACACTTCGGCGGGGTCCGCGACGTCGTTCTGGATGATGGCGAACTCGTCGCCGCCGAGCCGCGCCGCGGTGTCGCCCTCGCGCAGCGCCGCGCGGATGCGCTCGGCGACGCGCTGCAGCAGCAGGTCGCCGTGGGAATGGCCCAGCGTGTCGTTGACCGACTTGAAGTTGTCGAGGTCGATGTAAAGGATCGCCGCGCCCTTGCCGGTGCGGCGGGCGCGGGCCAGCGCCTCGTCCATGCGCTGGCGCAGCAGCACGCGGTTGGCGAGGCCGGTGAGCGCGTCGTGATGCGCCATGTGCGCGACGCGGGCCTCGGCGCGCTTCCGCTCGGTGATGTCCACCGCCGCGATCAGCTCCGCCGCCGTGCCGCGGTGGGTGATGGCGCGGGCGTAGATCGCCACGTCGATGCGCTGGCCGTCGGCCTTGAGGTGCGTCCAGGTGCGGCCGGCGAATTCCTCGCTGGCAGGCGGCGTGCGGAGAAGCTCCTCGTAGCTGTCGCAGTCGTGGATGTGGCGCAGCGACATGCACAGGAACTGCGCGCGGGTGTAGCCGTAATGGCTGACCGCGGCGTCGTTGACGGCGAGGATGCGGTGGCCGTCGCGAGCGTAGATGATCATCGGCACCGGGTTGTTGTCGAACAGCAGGCGGAAGGATTCCTCGCGCTGCTTCATCTCGGTGATGTCGACGCGCAGCCCGATGATGCCGCCGTCTCCGGTGCGGCGCTCCTCGATCAGGATGCGGCGGCCGTCGGACAGCGTCTGCTCGTGGCGGCCCTGCGGGTTGTGCAGCTTGGCGAGGCGCTCGGCGATCCATTCCTCCTCGCGGCCGGCGGCCTCCGGGTAGTCGCCGCGCTCGACGCCGATGCGCAGCGTGTCGGCGAGCTTCGCGCCGGGCCGGAACAGGTCGGCGCTGCGCTTGTAGATGTCGGCGTATTGCTGGTTCCAGAGGATGTAGCGGCCCTCGGCGTCGAGGAACACGAGGCCGTGCGGCAGGATGTCGATGGCCTCGCGCAGCCGCGCATGGGCCCGGCGCGCCTCGTCGAGCAGCCGGCGCCGCTCGCCGTACCGGACACGCGCGGTCAGCGCGTCCCACAGCGCCGATGGCTTGAAAAGGGCCGATATGCCTTGCATCCGCGTCATCTGACCAGCCTCGCTCCCCTGCGATGTCCCAACATCCCTGCTAATGCGGCGGGATTTAAAGAAGTCGCTGCGCCGCCAAGCGGTCAAAGCGGGGCCGGCGCGGCGCTGCGCAAATTTCGGGCGGCGGCGTCGGCCCGCCGGCCGCCGGGACGGCCGTTCATGACAAAAAAGAAAGTTGCGGAGGGCCGGCGACGCACCTGATGATCGCGGCCATGCCTGCGACGCATGCACGCCGCCTGCCGATTCGCCAGTGGTGCGCGAATGCGCGCCAGTTCGCGGCTTGGTTAGCAAAGGCTTGCGGCGGGCGGCTGGTTTTTGCCGACTCAGGCCCCGTGCCGGCGTCGCCGCCGCGGGCTATAATGCCCCGCATGCTGAGGGTGCTGTTCTCACTTGCGCTGGCCTGCCTCGCCGCGGACACCGCGCTGTCCCAGGACATCGGCACGCTCGATCCCAAGCCGCTGCCGCCGCTCGCCAATCCCGACGACCCGAACCTGCCGGCCAAGCAGCTGTTCGCGCGCAAGCTGAAGCCGACCGAGGGGCCGGCGCAGGCGATCGGCTATTACTCCAAGGGCTGCATGGCGGGCGCCCAGGCGCTGCCGATCAACGGCCCGACCTGGCAGGTGATGCGGCTGTCGCGCAACCGCAACTGGGGCAACCCGCGGCTCCTCGCGTTCCTGGAGCGGTTCTCGGCCAAGGTGCCCAAGGTCTCCAAGTGGCGCGGCATCCTGGTCGGCGACATGGCGCAGCCGCGCGGCGGGCCGATGATCACCGGCCACATGAGCCACCAGGTCGGGCTCGACGCCGACGTGTGGCTGACGCCGATGCCGGACCACGAGCTCTCCCGCGCCGAGCGCGAGCAGATGTCGGCGACCATGATCGTCGCCAGGAGCCGGCTCGACGTGGACCCCAAGGTATGGACGCCGAGCCTGCTCGCCGTGATCCGCGCCGCGGCGCAGGACCAGGAGGTGACTCGCGTCCTGGTCAACCCGGCGATCAAGAAGGCGCTGTGCCGCGACGCCACCGGCGACCGCTCGTGGCTGCACAAGGTGCGGCCGTTCTGGGGCCACGACTACCACATGCACATCCGCATCAAGTGCCCGCCCGACAGCACCGCCTGCAAGGCGCAGGACCCGCCGCCGGAGAGCGAGGGCTGCGGCAAGGAGCTGGCGTGGTGGTTCACTCCCGGCGTGCTGCATCCCCCGCCGCCCAAGGAGCCGGTCAAGCCGCGGCCGCAGATCAAGCTCGCGGACCTGCCGCCGGCCTGCCGCAAGGTGCTGGACGAGCCGTAACGGCGCTATTTCGCGTCCTGGATCGCCATGGCGGCGCCCTTCTCGGCGATCATGATGGTCGGCGAGTTGGTGTTGCCGGACGTGATGGTCGGCATCACCGAGGCATCGATGACGCGCAGGCCGTCCAGGCCGATGACGCGCAGCCGCTCGTCCACCACCGCCGCCGGGTCGGTGTCGCGGCCCATCTTCGCGGTGCCGACCGGGTGGAAGATGGTGGTGCCGATGTCGCCCGCGGCCCTGGCGAGCTTCTCGTCGTCGTCGCTCGGCGCGAGCCCCTCGCCGGGCAGGTACTCGACCGGATGGAAGCGCTGCAGGGCGGGCTGCGCCACGATCGTGCGCGCCACGCGCAGCGAATCGGCGGCGACGCGGCGGTCCGCCTCGGCGGAGAGGTAGTTGGGCTTGATGACCGGCGGGTCGGCGGGATTCGGCGAGCGCAGCCGCACGTAGCCGCGGCTCTCCGGCTGGAGGTTGCAGACGCTGGTGGTGAACGCCGGGAACGCGTGCAGCGGGTCGCCGAACTTGTCGAGCGACAGCGGCTGCACGTGGAACTGGATGTTGGCGCGCGCGCGTGAAGGATCGGAGCGCGTGAACAGGCCGAGCTGCGACGGCGCCATGGTGAGCGGACCCCGGCGGCGCAGCGCGTAGTCGAGCCCCATCAGCGCGCGCCCGGCGAGCGAGTGATAGGTCTCATTGAGCGTCTTCACGCCCGTGACCTTGTGGATCATGCGAAGCTGCAGATGGTCCTGCAGGTTCTCGCCGACCCCGGGCCTGTCGAGCACCACGGGAATGCCGAACGCCGCAAGCTGCGCCGCGGGCCCCACGCCCGAGAGCAGCAGGAGCTGCGCCGAGCCGAGCGAGCCGGCCGAGAGGATGACCTCTCGCGCGCGGGCGCGGCGCGTCACGCCGTCCTGCGTCCACTGCACGCCCACGGCGCGGCGGCCCTCGAACAGCACGCGCTCGACCAGGCAATGGGTCTCGAGCCGCAGGTTCGGCCGGTTGAGCACCGGCTTGAGGAAGCCGCGCGCCGCGGACCAGCGGCGGCCATTCTTCTGGTTGACGTGGAAATAGCACGAGCCTTCGTTGTCGCCGGTGTTGAAGTCGGGGATCTTCGGGATGCCCGCCTGCTCGGCGGCGTCGCGGAACGCCTCCAGCAGGTCCCAGGTGACGCGCGGGGCCTCGATGCGCCATTCGCCGCCGATGCCGTGGTGCTCGCTCGCGCCGAGGAAATGGTGCTCGTGCTTGCGGAAGAACGGCAGCACGTCGCTCCAGCCCCAGCCGGTCAGTCCCAACTGACGCCAGTGGTCGTAGTCGGCGGCCTGGCCGCGCATGTAGATCATGGCGTTGATGGCGGAAGAGCCGCCGATCACCTTGCCGCGCGGATAGGCGAGCGCGCGGCCGTTCAGGCCCTCCTCCGGCTCGGTCTTGAACATCCAGTCCGAGCGCGGGTTGCCGATGGCGAACAGGTAGCCGACCGGGATGTGGAACCAGATCCAGTTGTCGCGGCCGCCGGCCTCGAGGATCAGCACGCGGCGGGCGGGGTCCGCCGACAGCCGGTTGGCGAGCACGCAGCCGGCCGAGCCCGCGCCGACGATGATAGTGTCGCAGTCGCAGTCGATGGGGCCGTCCGCCATGCCTGGGGTCTCCTCCGAAATCGCGGGCAATCTAGAGCAAGGCGACGCGGGATTGCATCCCTCTCGAGCCTCGTATTGCGAGTCTCCGCGACGCTCGCCGGGGACACGAGGCTGTGACTTTGACCCTGTCGCACGCCTTCTCTACAGTGCCGGGCACGATCCACGGGTGCGCCGTAAGCGCAGCCATCGGCCGGAACGGCGCTTCCGGCACGATCGTGTCCGGCACACGTTTCCGTCAAACGCCATGGCGGCATGGCCGCAACGATTATGGCCGCGAGGAGGCATCATGAGGATCAGCGCGCGCAACCAGATCAAGGGCAGGATCGTCGAGGTCCGCAAGGGCACGACCACCGCCCACGTCCGCATCGAGATCGCGGCCGGGCTCGTCATCACCTCGTCCATCACCAACGAGGCGGTGGACGACCTCGGCCTCAAGGTCGGCGACGCGGCCTACGCCGTCATCAAGGCCTCCGACGTCATGGTGGCGCTGGACTAGCGATGAAACGGATCGTCCTCGGCCTCGCCGCCGCCCTGCTGGCGGCCCCCGCCGTCGCGCAGGAGCCGGCCGGCTGCGACAAGTTCAAGTGGCCGGTCGACAGCGAGCGCGCCCTGCTCGCGAGGCCCGACATCGCGACGGTCGCCTCGGGCGCGCAGGCCGGCTACGGCACGGCGGTCGCCGTGTCGCTGGCGCCGCTCGCGCAGGCGAACCTGCCGAAGCCGCCCGAGCGCATGCCGAAAGCGCCGGACACGTTCGCGGGCTACGTCCGCCTGCCGGCCCCGCCGAGCGCCGGCACCTATCGCATCAGCCTGTCGGCCGAAGGCTGGATCGACGTGGTGCAGAACGACGCCGGCGTGAAGTCCGGCGCGTTCTCCGGCGCCACCGGATGCGACGGCATCCGCAAGAGCGTGACCTTCCCGCTCGCCGCCGCGCCGCTGACCGTGGAGCTCAGCGCGGTGCGCTCCGACACCGTCCGGCTCGTGGTGACGCCGCACCGGTAGACATTGGGGCGCATTTGCCTCGCGCGGCCCCCGCTGCTAAATCTACCGCGGCGACCCTGGGCATGCCGTAAGCACGCCCCGCAAGGCGGAACGGCGCTTCCGACCGGCTCGCTTTCCACACGATCCTCGCTCGTCCGGCGCGGCAGGGCTGCGCCGGCGCGCATGATTTGGGAGCGCCGCATGACCCTTTCCGCCAGACTCTCCGCCATCGCCATCGCATTGCTGCTCGCCGCGGCCGGCTTCTCGCCCTCGCACGCCCAAGCCCCTGGCCAGGACAAGACGCTCACGGTGTTCGCCGCGGCGTCGATGAAGAACGCGCTCGACGACGTGTCCAAGGCCTACACCGACAAGTCCAAGGTGAAGGTCGTGGCCAGCTACGCGGCGAGCTCCGCGCTCGCCAAGCAGATGGAGCAGGGCGCGCCGGCGGACATCTTCGTCTCCGCCGACACCGACTGGATGGACTACGTGGCCAAGAAGAACCTCATCAAGGACGGCACGCGCTCCGATCTCCTCGGCAACAGCATCGTGCTGATCGCGCCGAAGGACTCCAAGGTCACCCACGTGGACATCAAGCCGGGCTTCGACCTCGCCGGGCTCGCCGGCGACGGCCGCGTCACCACCGGCGACGTGGCCGCGGTGCCGGTCGGCAAATACGCCAAGGCCGCGCTCGAGAAGCTCGGCGCCTGGGACAAGGCGGCGCCGAAGTTCGCCATGGCCGAGAGCGTGCGCGCGGCGCTGGCGCTGGTCGCGCGCGGCGAGGCTGTGCTCGGCATCGTCTATGCCACCGATGCGGCGGTCGAGCCCGGCGTGAAGGTGGTCGGCACCTTCCCGGCGGACAGCCACCCGCCGATCATCTATCCGGTGGCCGCCACCAAGGACGCCAAGCCGGAGGCCAGGGACTATCTCGGCTTCCTGCACACCCGCGCGGCGCAGACGATCTTCGAGCGCTACGGCTTCTCCTATCTCCAGAAGGCGACGCAGTAAGGAGACGGCGTGTTCGACCTCACGCCGGAGGAGTGGACGGCGATCTTCCTCTCGCTGCGGATCGCCAGCGTCGCCACCGTGGCGGCGCTGCCGTTCGGCATCGCCGTCGGCTTCCTGCTGGCGCGCCGCGACTTCTGGGGCAAGGCGCTGGTGGACGGCCTCGTCCACCTGCCGCTCGTCCTGCCGCCGGTCGTCACCGGCTATATCCTGCTCTTGACCTTCGGCCGGCGCGCGCCGGTCGGCATGTTCCTGGCGGACACGTTCGGCATCGTGTTCTCGTTCCGCTGGACCGGCGCGGCGCTGGCCTGCGGCGTGATGGGCTTTCCCTTGATGGTGCGCGCCATCCGCCTCTCCATCGAGGCCATCGACCGCGGCCTCGAAGGCGCCGCCTCGACGCTCGGCGCCAACCCGGCGCTGGTGTTCGCCACGGTGACGCTGCCGCTCGCGCTCCCCGGCATCATCGCCGGCATGGTGCTGTGCTTCGCCAAGGCGCTGGGCGAATTCGGCGCCACCATCACCTTCGTCTCCAACATCCCCGGCGAGACCCAGACCTTGTCCGCCGCGATCTATACGCTAACCCAGGTGCCGTCCGGCGACGCCGCCGCGCTGCGGCTCGTCGTCGTCGCGGTGATCCTGTCGATGATCGCGATGATCGCGTCGGAATGGCTGGCGCGGCTCGCCGGCGCGCGCATCCGCGGGGAATGAGATGCTTTCGGTCGCGGTGGAGAAGCAGCTCGGCGCGTTCACGATCGACGCGCGGTTCGAGGCCGCCGCCGGCGCCACCGCGCTCTACGGCCCGTCGGGCGCGGGCAAGACCTCCATCGCCAACATGATCGCCGGACTCGTCAGGCCCGACCGCGGCCGCATCGCGCTCGACGACGCCGTGCTGTTCGATTCCGCCGCCGGGCTCGACGTGCCGCCCCACAGGCGGCGCATCGGCTACGTGTTCCAGGAAGGCCGGCTGTTCCCGCACCTCACGGTGCGCGGCAATCTCGCCTACGGCCGCGTCATGACCGGGCTTCCCCGCGACGACAAGGCGATGCAGCGTATCGTCGATCTCCTCCACATCGGCCACCTGCTCAACCGCCGGCCCGGCAAGCTCTCCGGCGGCGAGCGCCAGCGCGCCGCCATCGGCCGCGCGCTGCTCATGGAGCCGCGGCTCCTGATCTTCGACGAGCCGCTCGCCTCGCTCGACCGCGGCCGCAAGCTCGAAATCCTGCCGTACCTGGTGCGGCTGCGCGACGAGGCGAAGGTGCCGATGATCTACGTCAGCCACCAGGCCGGCGAGATCGTGCGGCTCGCCTCGCAGGTGGTGCGCGTCGAGGAAGGCCGCGTCGCCGCCGTGGGCGGGCTCGAGCTGCTCGACGTGCGCGTCTCCGACATGACGCATTGAGTTCTCCGTCATTCCGGGACGGCGCGAGGCGCCGGGCCTGGAACCCAAAAAGCAGGCTCAGAGTATGGGGCTGGATTCCAGGCTCGCTCGCCTCGCGAGCGCCCTGGAATGACCGCAGACGAATCCGCTTTACGGCTTGCGCAGCCGCCGCATCTGCACGCGCGGGACCGACAGCAGCTTCTGCCAGGCCCGTTTCGCCGGGGTCTTGCGCCGCGGCACCACCGGGTCGGGATCGGCGAGCCGCAGGCCGGCGCTGAGCACGCGGCCGTTGTCGACCCGGGTGGCGACCAGCGCCACCGCGCCGAAGGTCACCACGTCCGACTTGTGCACGTTGCCGCCGAGGCGGCGGGCGAAATAGTCCGCGACGGTCTCCGCGCTGGCCTCGGGCGGCACGGGCTGTCCGTAGATTTCCGCGATGCCCTGCATGGTGGCGTCGCCGGGCACGAAGAAGTCGCCGAGCAGCCGCGGGTCCGGCTCGGCGGGCGCGGGCAGATCGACGAAGAAGCGGTCGAGCGCCGGGGCCTTCTCCGGCGGCGCCAGCAGGTAGACGTGGTCGCCCTCGCGGACGATGCCGGCCTCCTCGGCGGTGAGCACCTTGCCGCGGCGCACCACCATCATCAGCTTGGCCCAGGACGGCATCAGCCGGCGGCGCAGGTAGGGGTTGTTCTCGCCGAGCGAATAGCCGACCAGCTCCTGGGTGAGCTGGCCGGGCAGATCGAGCTCGACGCGGCGCGGGTCCGGGTCGGCGCGCGGCAGCGCGATGTGCAGCCGGCGTGCGGCGAAGCCGAGGCTCCAGCCCTGCACCAGCACCGAGACGAACACGATGACGAAGCCGACGTCGAAATAGATCTGGGCGTTGGGCAGCCGCACCAGCAGCGGGATCGAGGCGAGGAAGATGCTCACCGCGCCGCGCAGGCCGACCCAAGACACGAACGCCTTCTCGCGCCAGGTGAATCGGAACGGCGCGAGGCACAGGAACACGGCGGCCGGCCGCGCCACCAGGGCGAGCCCGACCGCGACGGCGAGCGCGGGCAGCAGCGTCTGCAGCAGCCGCTCCGGCCATACCAGCAGGCCGAGCAGCATGAACATCACGATCTGGGCGAGCCAGGTCGCCGCGTCGAGGAACGAGACGATGCTGGAATGGGCGCGCGTCTGCTGGTTGCCGGCGACGAGGCCGGCCACATAGACCGCGAGGAAGCCGGAGCCGTGCACCACCTCGCCGAACGAGAACACGATCAGCGCGCCGACGGTGACGAACACCGGGTGCAGCCCCTGCGCGAGGCCGAAGCGGTTGATGACGAGGACGATGGCCCTGCCGCCGAGCCAGCCGATGAGCGCGCCGCCGAGCGCCTTTTCGAGCAGGCTCAGCAGCACCGCGGACAGGGGCTCCGGGCCGTTGAGCAGGATCTCGACCAGCGTCACCGTGAGGAAGATCGCGAACGGGTCGTTGGTGGCGGATTCGATCTCCAGCGTCGCGGCGACGCGCGGGCGCAGGCGCAGGCCGCGGCTGTGGATCAGGAGGAACACCGCGGCGGCGTCGGTCGAGGCCACGACCGCGCCCATCAGCGCCGCCTCTGTCCAGTTGAGGTTCAGCACCGCGTGGGCGAACGGCGCGGCGAGCGCCGCGGTCACCACCACGCCGAGGGTGGCGAGGATCAGGGCCGGGGCGAGCACGCTGCGCACGGTGGCGATGCGCGTGCGCAGGCCGCCGTCGAACAGGATCAGGGCGAGCGCGATGGCGCCGACCGTGTAAGTGATCTGCACGTCGTCGAAGCGGATGCCGCCGGGACCGGCCTCGCCGGCCAGCATGCCGACGCCGAGGAAGCCGATGAGCAGCGGGGCGCCGAACCGCAGCGCGACCAGGCTCGACAGGATGCCGGCCAGGATCAGGCAGGCGCCGACCAGGATCGACAGGCTGACGGAATCGAGCGCGGGCATGGCGCTATCGCTCGGAGGTGCGGCCACAAGCCGCATATCTCGCCGTCGTCATTCCGGGGCGCGCCGAAGGCGCGATCCCGGAATCCAGCCATATACGCCGAGCTTGCTTCTGGATTCCGGGCCCGGCCCTTCGGGCCGTCCCGGAATGACCGCGACATGTTTTTTTGTGCGTTACGCAAAACATCATCCTGCAATGTCGGGATAAAGGTCCCGCCACTCGGGGTTCGATTCCTCGATCAATCGAATTTTCCAGGCCCGTCGCCATTTTTTGATGTCTTTCTCGCGTGCAATCGCCTCGAGCGGCTCATCGCAACAGTCAAACCATACAAGGCGGTTAACGCCATAGCGTGCGGTAAATCCCGGCAGCAGACTGTTCCGGTGCTGATAGACTCGTTTGACCAAATCGCTCGTGACGCCCACATAGAGCGTCCCGTTGCGACGGCTGGCCATCAAATAGACGCAGTAGCGCTTGCTGGTCACGGCTTGGATTCAAGTTCGACCGGCCGCGGCGCGCCGCTCAGGCGCGCTTGCGCTTCCGTGCCGCCGCGGGCGGATCGAGCTTCGCCGCCCTGCGCAGCGCGGCGTTGATGCGGCTCTGCCAGCCGGGACCGCCAGCGCGGAAATAGGCGAGCACGTCACGGTCGAGCCGCATGTTGACGTGCTCCTTGGGATGCGCCGACTTCGGCCGGCCGCGCGGGACGGGCTTGCCGGCGATGTGGAAAGTCGCGTCCGCGAACCATTCGTCGGTCAGTTCGGGAACGTCCTCGTATTCCTCCGGCTGGATGACGTGCGCATCAAGACGCTTCAAGTCGGTGGCCGTAGCGCGCTTTCTCTCGGTCATTGGCCTTCCTCATCGAAATGATATGGCGCGCATCGCCGCGCGGCGTCCACACGACGACAACCATCCGGCCATTCAGAAGGCCGACGGTGACGATCCGGGTCTCGCCGTATTCCTTCCGATCGTCCACCCGGTCGAACGTCGGGCCGGCGAAGACCAGCGGCGCGTCGAGAAAATCGACCTTACGGTTGAGCCGGGTCCATTCCCATTTCTTCGGATCGAACGTGATCCTCATATTTATTGTATCCACAAAAAATCACGGGATCAATCCGGCCTCGGCAGGCACATTTCCAAGACCTGCGCGACATGGAGCGCCCCTCGCGCCGCGCCGTCCCTGATCTGGTGGCGGCAGGAGGTGCCGTCGGCGACGATCAGCGCATCGTCGGGCGCGGCGCGCACGGCCGGCAGGAGCGACAGCTCGGCCATGGCGAGCGACACGTCGATGGTGTCGGCGCCGTAGCCGAACGCGCCGGCCATGCCGCAGCAGCTCGACTCGACGGGCTCGACGGCGAGATCGGGAACGAGCCGCAGCACCTGCTCCACGTCGCGCATGGCGCCGAACGCCTTCTGGTGGCAGTGGCCGTGCAGGAGCGCACGCTTGCGCAGCGGCGCGAGCGGCAGCGCGAGCCGTCCGGCCCGCGCCTCGCGCGCCAGGAATTCCTCGAACAGCAGCGCGCTGTCCGCCAGCCTTGCCGCCGCGTCGGACGTCACCAGCGCCGGAATCTCGTCGCGGAAGCCAAGGATGCAGCTCGGCTCCAGGCCGACGACCGGCACGCCGCGCGCGAGAAACGGCGCCAGCGCCTCGAGCGTGCGCTGCGCCTCGGCGCGGGCCTTGTCCGTCTCGCCGGTGGCGAGATAGGTGCGGCCGCAGCATAGCGGCCGGCCGCCGCCGCGCGGCGGCGTCGCGACATGGACGGCGTAGCCCGCGGCGATCAGCACGGCGCGCGCGGCGTCGAGGGTCTCGGGCTCGAAATAGCGGTTGAAGGTGTCCGCGAACAGGACCACGCCGGCCTGCGGCTGCGGCGCGCCGTCCTCGAACACGTCGCGGCGCCAGCGCGGCAGCGGGCGCCGCGCCGAGAAGCCCGCCACCTTCTCCGACAGCGGCGCCGCACCCGGCAAAGCATCGCGCAGGTTCATCAGCCACGGGACTTTCGCCGCATAAGGCGCGTAGCGCGGCAGCGCGCCGACCAGCCGGTCGCGCAGCGACAATCCGTATGCCTTCGCCCGCGCCGCCTGCACCTCGATCTTCATGCGCGCCATGTCGACGCCGGTCGGGCATTCGCGGCGGCACGCCTTGCAGGAGACGCAGAGCTTGAGCGCCTCCGCCATCTCGTCCGACGCGAGCGCATCCGGGCCGAGCTGGCCGGTGACGGCGAGCCGCAGCGCGTTGGCGCGGCCGCGGGTGACGTGCTGCTCGTCGCGGGTGACGCGGTAGCTCGGGCACATCACCCCGCCGGCGAGCGCCCGGCAGGCGCCGTTGTTGTTGCACATCTCGACCGCGCCCTGGAACCCGCCGCCGCTGCCGGGGAACGCCGACCAGTCGAGCACGGTCGCGATGTCCTCGCCGCGATAGCCTGGCGGGTAGCGCAGCAGGCTCCGGTCGTCGAACTTCGGCGCCCGCACGATCTTTCCGGGATTGTAGAAGCCCCGAGGGTCGAAACGGTCCTTCACCTGCTCGAAGGCGCGCACGAGGCGCGCGCCGAACATCGCCTCGTGGAACTCGGATCGCACGATGCCGTCGCCGTGCTCACCGGAATGCGAGCCCTTGTAGTCGCGCACGAAGGCGAACGCCTCCTCGGCGATGGCGCGCATCGCCTTGACGTCCTTCTCCAGGCGCAAATTCAGGATCGGCCGCACGTGCAGACAGCCGACCGAGGCGTGGGCGTACCAGGTGCCGCGGGTGCCGTGCTTCTCGAACACCGCGGTGAGCCGCGCCGTGTAATCGGCGAGATGCTCCAGCGGCACCGCGCAGTCCTCGACGAAGGACACCGGCTTGCCCTGCTCCTTCATGGACATCATGATGTTGAGGCCGGAGGTGCGCACGTCCGCGATGGCGGCCTGCAACCTGGCGTCGAGCACGTCGACCACCGTGCCACCGAGATCGCCCATCAGGTCGTGCAGCGCCGAGAGCCGCCGCAGGTTCTCGTCCCAGTCGTCCTCGGCGAACTCGACCAGCAAAACCGCGTCCGGCGCGCCGTCGACGAAAGCCTCCACCGTCGGGCGGAACATGGCGATGGCGCGGGCCAGATCGATCATGGTGCGATCCACCAGCTCGACCGCGATGGGCTTCAATTTGACGATGTGCTGCGCGGCGTCCATGGCTGCGTGGAACGAGCCGAAATGGCAGGCGCCGACCGCGCGGCGCGGCAGCAGCGGCGACAGCTTCAGCTCGATCTTCGTCGAGAAGCCGAGCGTGCCCTCGGAGCCGATCAGGATATGCGCGAGGTTGAGGTCGTTGTTGCCAGGGAGCAGCGCGTCGAGATTGTAGCCGCCGACGCGCCGCTGCACCCTGGGGAAGCGCGCGCGCACCTCGTCGGCCTCGCGCGCGCCGAGCGCCAGCAGGTCGGCGGCGAGCGGCCGCAGGCTCGCCGGCGCGTCGGAGAGATCGGCCGACACCGGGCCGAAATGGGCGCTGCTGCCGTCGGCGAGGATGGCGTCGATCGAGAGGATGTTCTCGCGCGTGTTGCCGTATCGCAGCGAGCGGCCGCCGCAGGAGTTGTTGCCGGCCATGCCGCCGATGGTGGCGCGCGAGGCGGTCGATATGTCGACCGGGAACC
>Ga0182749_1001816_pt1 | contig 16216 bp, 14 predicted proteins | sample eDN3rd37CKraftMG_FD_128875 | JGI IMG/M metagenome (GOLD analysis project Ga0182749, IMG submission 128875) | Enriched Miracle-Growth compost microbial communities from Emeryville, California, USA - eDNA 3rd pass 37_C Kraft MG (version 2) (version 2) ...
ATCCGGTGGTCCACCAGAACGCCACCTGGAACCCGACCGCCGGTGCCGCCGCCGTCGCGATCGCGGTCTGCAGGACGACGGCGAGGACCGCGGTGCCGAACGATCCGCCCAGCTGCTGGCCGATGCGGCTGATGACGCTCGCGTGCGGCACCTCGTCGCGCGCGAGCCCCTCGAAGGCCAGCGCCATGAGCGGCACGGTGACGGCGCCGAGGCCGATGCCGCGGATCAGCAGGAACGCGCTGATGAGGGCCAGGCTCGTGTCCTCGGTCGCGGCGAGGAAGGGCAGCGTTCCCACGGTCACGATCGCGAAGCCGACGAGGACCACCCACCGCGCGCCGATCGTCTCGCTCAGGCGTGCGGCCAGCGAGCGGCTGAGCAGCGAGCCCACCCCCTGGGGGATGAGGAGGAGGCCGGCGCTCAGCGGCGACATCCCGCGCAGCTGCTGGAAGTAGAGCGGGATGAGCAGCATCGCGCCGTACAGGGCGAAGCCGGACAGGAACAGCAGCAGGGTCGACGACGACAGCGGGCGGTGCCGCAGGAGCCGCAGGTCGACGAGCGGCTCGGAGCGACGCCGCAGCGTGCGCCACGAGAACGCGGCGATCGCGAGCACGCCCGCAGCGAGGGGCAGCAGGACGTCCGGGTGGAGGAAGCCGCCGTCGCGGCTGGCGCTGCTCAGGCCGAACAGCACGCCCACGAGGCCCGCCGCCATGAGCGCGAAGCCGAGGCCGTCCAGCGGTGCGGGTCGGATCTCCTCGTCGCGGGGCAGGAACCGCAGCGCCAGCAGGATGCCCGCGAGGGCGAACGGCGTCGTGACGAGGAAGAGCCAGTGCCAGTCGAGGGTGTCCAGGACGAGTCCGCCGACGACCGGACCGAGGATGGGGCCGAGGACGGCGGGCAGGCTGACGACCGACATGACGCGGGCGAGTCCGCGCCCGGCGGCCGCCTGCATCACGAGCGTCGTCATGAGAGGCATGAGGACGCCGCCCGCGGCGCCCTGCAGCACGCGGAACGCGATGAGCGACCAGGCGTCCCACGCGAACGCGGCGAGGACCGACGCGACGAGGAACGCGGTCAGGCCGCCGATCCACAGGCGTCTCGCGCCGAAGCGCCGCTGCGCCCACGGCACGAGGGGGATGACGACGGCGAGCGCGAGCAGGTAGCCGGTCGAGATCCACTGGATCGTCGAGAGCGGCACCTGCAGGATCCCCGCGAGCGGCTCGACCGCGACGGCGACGATCGTCGTGGCGAACAGGACGCCCAGACCGCCGATGAGTGTGGTCCAGGCGACGGCCCAGACCCCGGGTGCTACGGCATTCTCCTTCTCAGACACCTCAGCTCCTTTAGAGTCATTCGGTACCTTGTCTCCCGATCAAGGCTAGAATAAGAAACACGATGGATCTTAAAGATTATTCCCACGGGACGCCACGTCGCCGTCGGGGGGCGCAGCTGGAGGACGAGCTGCTCACCGCCGCGTGGGACGAGCTGCTCGACGCCGGGTACGAGGGCCTCACGTATGAGGCGGTCGCCGAGCGGGCGCGGACGAGCCGCGCGGTCCTCTACCGACGCTGGCCCACCAAGCGCGAGCTCGCTCTGGCGGCCGTCGCGCGCCGGCTGACGGCCTCACCCTCGCCCACGCCCGATACGGGCTCGCTGCGCGGCGACATGATCGCCCTCCTCCACATCGCCAACGACGCGCGGGCCCGGATCGCCGTGCAGCTGGCCGCGCGGCTGGGCTCGGCGAGCGGCGACGGACTGACCCTCGCCGATCTGCGGGACACCATGTCGCGGCGGGGTGCCGACCACATCGGCACGATCCTCGCGCGGGCCCACTGCCGGGGCGAGATCCCCACGACCGACCTCCCCGCCCGCGTGCGCAACGTCGCGTTCGAGGTCCTCGGCTACCGCGTGCTCATGACCCAGCGGGCGGCGACCGCCGAGGAGATCACCGAGATCGTGGACGACGTCTTCCTGCCGCTGGTGGGGGCGTGCCGGGACTGATCCCCGCATCCGAGACCGTGGTACTCGTCCTGCGGTACGAGGCGCCCGCCGGACTCGGCACCAGGGGGCGATGTGCTCCCGCCCGAGACTTCCTACGTTTGCTGAAATGATCGTTGCAGAGCATCTGACGAAGAGATACGGCGCCAAGACCGCCGTCGAAGACCTGTCCTTCACCGTGCGGCCCGGGGTCGTCACGGGATTCCTCGGCCCGAACGGCGCCGGCAAGTCCACCACCATGCGCATGCTCGTGGGCCTGGACGAACCGACGTCGGGGCGCATCACGCTCGACGGCCGCCCCTACCGCACGCTGCGGGATCCCCTGCGGCACGTCGGCATCCTCCTCGACGCGAAGGCGGTCCACCGCGGCCGCAGCGCCTACGCGCACCTCCTCTCGATCGCGCAGACCCACGGCATCCCGCGGCGGCGCGTCGACGAGGTGCTGGAGCTGGTCGGTCTGACGTCGGTGGCGCGCAAGCGCGCGGGCGGCTTCTCCCTCGGGATGGGGCAGCGCCTCGGCATCGCCGCCGCGCTGCTCGGCGATCCCGATGTCCTCGTGCTGGACGAGCCGGTCAACGGCCTCGACCCCGACGGGGTGCTCTGGGTGCGACGGATGCTCGCGGACCTCGCCGCGGCGGGGCGGACGGTGTTCCTCTCCTCGCATCTCATGAGCGAGCTCTCCCTCATCGCGGACGACCTCGTCGTGATCGGGCAGGGGCGCCTTCTCGCCGCCGGCACCGTGCAGGACGTCATCTCGTCCGTCGCACCCACCACGGTCCGGGTCGTGTCGCCCGACGCCGACCGCCTCGTCTCCGGCCTGCAGGGCGCCGACGTCACCGTCACCGCCCTCGACCGGGAGACCCTCGACGTGCAGGGGCGGAGCGCTCGCGAGATCGGCGAGCTCGCGAGCACCCGCGGCGTGACGCTGCACGAACTGACCACCCGCCGCATCAGCCTCGAGGAGGCGTTCATGCAGATCACACAGAATGCCGTCGAGTACGGCAGCGTCGCCGAGGAGGTCGCCCGATGAGCACCGTCACCCTCGCGCAGACCCCCACCCCGGCGTCGCAGCCGCGCATCACCGCCGGAGGGCTGCTGCGGTCGGAGTGGACCAAGCTGTGGTCCGTCCGCTCGCTGTGGATCACGCTCGTCGCCGGTGCCGCTCTGGTGATGGGCCTGAGCGGCTACACGGTCCTCGAGGGGACGACGCTCAACGGCGCACCCGCGGAGATCCCGTTCAGCTTCACCGCCGTGTATCCGCTCGGCACGCTCGCCTTCGTCGTGCTCGGGGTGCTCGCCGTGACCAGCGAGTACAGCAGCGGCACCATCCGCGGCAGTCTCGTCGCGGCCCCGCGCCGCAGCGGCGTCCTGCTGGCGAAGGCCGCCGTCATGACCGGGGTCACCGCGGGCGTGGGCGTCGTCCTGTCCCTCATCCTGTACCTGCTCGTGCAGGTCACCGGCACGCTGCCGATCGCACAGGGGATGTCGCTGTTCGATCCGGACATGTTCTGGGGCGTGCTCGCGAACACGCTGCTGCTGCCGTACGGCGCGCTGTTCGGCATCGCCCTCGGCGCCCTGATCCGCAACGCGGCCGGAGCGATCACGCTCTACTTCGGCCTGTTCCAGCTCGGCCCGCAGATCATCCCGGCGTTCCTGCCGGAGCCGCTCTCCGGCGTCGTGGACTTCCTGCCCACCTCGGCGATGAACGTCGTGCGGGCGGCGGGACTGAGCGACGACCCGTACGGCGTCGGCGTGGGCGTCATCGTGATGGTCCTGTGGATCGTCGTGATCGGCGGCGCCGCCTGGTGGATGCTCAAGCGCCGGGACGTGTGACACCACGCACGGCGCGGAACGGACGACCGAGGAGGGGAGATGAGCAGGGACCCGCTGCAGCGAATGCGCGCCGTCGACCGGCGCCACCCGGTGGCGTGGGACGTCGGGCTGGCCGTGCTCGTCGCCGCCGTCTCGTTCGTCGCCCGCCCCGTCCCCCTCCTGGGCCTGGACGGGGCGGCGTTCCTCGCCGTGCACGTCGCCGTCGCCTTCCGGCGTCGTCGCCCCCTGGCCGCGCTGGTCACCGCGCTGGCGGGTGTCGCGCTCGCGGCAGGCGCGGCGCTGGTGACCGGTGCGGCCTCGCCGTGGACGTTCCTCGCGGTCTGGGTGCTCCTGTTCGGCGCCGGGCTGCGCGACGACCGGCGCCGAACCCGCATCGCGGCGGCGACGCTCCTCGCGGTCACCGCCGTCGCGGCGGCCGTCGCGCCACCCAGCGCGGTGGCGCTGTCGCCGGGCGAGCGGATCACGCTCGTCATGGCCGTCGTCGGCATGAGTGCGGCATCCTTCCTCCTGGGTCTGCAGCTGCGGGGTCGCCGCGAGCGCCGCACTGCGGAGCAGGCGGAGATCGCACGGGCGGCGGCCGTCGCCGAGCGCGCCCGCATCGCGCAGGAGATGCACGACGTGATCGGGCACAACCTGTCCGTCATCACCTCGCTGGCGGCCGGCGGAGCCGTCGCCGTACACCAGTCGCCGGACGACGCGGTGCGCGCCTTCGAGGCGATCGGAGAGGTCTCCCGATCGTCAGTGCGGGAGGTGCGCGGTGTGCTGCGCGTGCTGCGGCACGATGCGACCACCGAGGGCGCGCCCCTGCGGCCGCAGCCGGGGCTGTCCGATCTGCCCGCGCTGCTCGAGTCCGTCCGCGCCGCCGGCGGTGACGTGGTGCTGCAGCGGGAGGCGGATCTGCGGGGCCTGGATGCCGGGCGGCAGCTCGCCGTCTACCGGATCGTGCAGGAGTCGCTCACGAACGTCCTGCGGCACGGCGGACCGGAGGCGCGTGCGACCGTGCGGATCGTCCGGGAGGCGGACGCCGTCGTGGTCACCGTGACCGACACGGGTGCCGGCGGGGACGCCCCCGGCGAGGCCGGGCATGGTCTCGTCGGGATGCGCGAGCGGGTGGAGGCGTACGGCGGCGACGTGGAGGCCGGTCCGACGCCGGGGGGATGGCGCGTCCATGCGCGCATCCCCGTGGAGCGCGCCGCCCGAGTGAAGGAGATGGTGCGATGAGCGGAAAGCCGAACCCGATCCGGGTGCTCGTCGTCGATGACCAGCCGCTGCAGCGGATGGGGACGATCCTCTTCCTCCAGGGCCAGGCGGACATGGAGCCGATCGGTGAGGCAGCCGACGGCGGCGAGGCGGTGCGGCTGTCGGAGGAGCTCCGCCCGGACGTCGTCCTCATGGACGTGCGGATGCCGGGGCTCGACGGCATCGCGGCGACGCGCATGGTCGTCGGGCGATCGCCGGCGGGCGGGGCGGCGCCGCGCGTGCTGCTGCTGACCACCTTCGACCTCGACGAATACGTCCTCGCGGGGCTCGCGGCCGGGGCGAGCGGGTTCATCACGAAGGATGCCGAGCCCGGCGATCTGCTCTCCGCGATCCGCGCCGTCGCCGGGGGAGACGCCGTGCTGGCGCCCCGCGCGACGCGGCGCCTGCTCGAGCGTCTCGCCGCGTCGCAGGATCAGCCGACGGGGGACCGCGGGCGGGAGGAGGCCGCGGTCGTGGCGCAGCTCACGCCCCGCGAGCAGGAGATCCTCGTCGCGATCGGCGAAGGCCTGACCAATGCGGAGATCGCCGCGCAGCTGTTCCTCTCCGAATCCACGGTGAAGAGCCACGTGGGCCGGATCTTCGCCAAGATCGGGGCGCGCGATCGCGTCCAGGCCGTCATCCTCGCCTTCCGCGCCGGACTCGTCCGCGTGTAGCGCCGGTCGGGCCGGGGCTCGCCGGGCCGGCGGGCTGTGTCGCCGGGCGCGCGGGCCGTGTCGCCGGGCGCCGGGCCGTGTCGCCGGGCGCGTGGCGCCCCGCTCATCCCGTCCGCGTGCCACTTTTTCCGTCCGTGTCCCACTTGTGGTGGGTCGCGGGGCCCCGGACCCGCCACTTCCGGGACACGTGCGCTGGGGTGTCCCGGAAATGGCGGCCTGGGGCGCGCCCCGGTCGCCCCAAGTGGGACACGGCCGGTCGTGGCACCGGTCATCGCGCCCGACGTCGCGCCGGGTCGTCGCGCCGGAGGCGCCCCCTCTCATCCCGTCCGTGTCCCACTTTTCCCGTCCGCGTCCCACTTGTGGTGGGTCGCGGGGCCCCGGACCCGCCACTTCCGGGACACGAGTGCGGGGGTGTCCCGGAAATGGCGGCCTGGGTCGCGCCCCGGTCGCCCCAAGTGGGACACGGCCGGTCGTGGCACGCGTCGCGGCGGCGTGCGCGGCACGCGCCCCGGCACCGCACCCCGGCACCGCACCCCGGTGCCCCCGCGCAGCGGAGCCCCGGCACCGCGCCCCGGCACCGCGGCACGAGCCGGGGCGCAAGGTGCGCGCAGCCGATAGCCTGACGCACGAGGAGGGCAGCGTGGATCAGGACGAGCTCCCCGTCGACCCGGATGTCGAGGTCGACAATCACGGTCGCGGGCGGCCGTCGCCCGCCCGCATGGAGTGGGCCGGTATCGGGCTCGTGTTCGCCGGCGGGGCTCTCGGGACGCTCTCGCGCTACCTCCTCTCGCTCGTCATCCCCGCGTGGAACGGGCTGCCCGTGCCGACCTTCGTCATCAACGTGACCGGCGCGTTCCTCCTCGGATTCCTGCTCGTGGCCCTCACCCACAGCGGCCCCGACAGAGGCGCGCGTCGCAGCCTGCGCCTGTTCCTCGGCACAGGTTTCCTCGGCGGGTACACGACCTACAGCGCGTTCGCCGTCGATGCGGACGGCCTCATCGCCTCGGCGGACCTGGGCGGCGCCGCGCTCTACGCCGCCGCGACGGTCATCGTCGGCGCCACCGCCTCGTTCGGCGGTATGGCGCTCGGCTTCTTCGCGCCCCTGCACCGCGGGGATCGGAGGAGGGACGCATGATGCCGCTGTGGGCCGTGGTGGGCCTCGCCGTCGCGGGCGGCCTGGGCGCCGTCGCGCGGTTCCTCCTCGACGCGGCGATCAAGAGCCGCATCCGCCGGCGGTTCCCGATCGGCACGCTCGTGATCAATCTGTCCGGGTCGTTCCTGCTGGGCCTGGTCACCGGCCTCGCGGCTGCCCACGCGCTGCCGCCGGAGTGGCGCGCCATCATCGGCGTCGGGTTCCTCGGCGGCTACACGACCTTCAGCACCGCGTCGTTCGAGACCGTCCGCCTCGCGCTCGAGCGCCGATGGGCGGCGACGCTGCTGAACGGGTTCGGCGTCATGCTCGGCGCGCTGCTCGCGGCCGGGCTGGGCCTGTGGATCGGCGGGATGCTCTGAGCCGCATCTCCGCGTGACCGCATCGCCGCATCCCCGCGTGACGGAGGCGGCTCCCTCGAAGTCGCGCATTGGGGACTGCGCGACTTCGAGGGAGCCCAATCGGCCCGCTCCCCCTCACACCTCTCACACGGGTTGGTCGCTGCAGACGACCGGCCGCTCCACTGTGGGGACGAGCGGCGCCGCAGGTGTGCCCCGGAAAGCGGGCTTGCCAGCATCATGGCGGACAACACACGCGAAATCGATGCACAGAGGTCGATTCGTCGTCGGCGTGTCACGACGGATGTGGACGAAGGGACCCCTTCGAGACGCCCAAATCCCCAGTGGGTCGCTCGAAGGGAAAGCCCTTCATCTTGCCGGATCACGTCCCCAGACGATCTCGGCGGTTGCCTTGCGGGCTCCCCAGCCGCGCGCTTGCAACGAGGACTACATTAGCCGACAACTGTCCCCCAAATGGGGGACAGTTGCCTCTTCTTAGGGTGATCTTGAGGAAAGGTCGCATCGGGGCCTCCGGACGCCGGATCCGCCCTCGTAGGGATGCCGCCTGGATATCCTCGCGTCCATGGATCTTCATCTGGACGGACGCGTCGTGCTCGTCGTGGGCGGCACGGGATACATCGGCTCGGCGGTCGTACGCCGCCTGCGCGCGGAGGGGGCCGTGGCCGTCGCCGCGGCCCGCGGAGCGGACAGCGACATCGTGATGGACGGCCGGGACACGGCATCCGTCGCCGCCGCCGTCGCCCGCGTCCGCGAGGAGCACGGCCGGTTGGACGGCCTCGTCGTCGCGGCCGCCCCCGCCGCGCACACGCTGGACCCGGCCCGCAACGACGACCCGGCGCAGGTGCTCGAGGCGTTCGACGCGAAGGCGCTCACCTTCCTGCGCATCGCGAAGGCCGTCATCCCGGGTATGCGGGAGGCCGGTTACGGGCGCATCGTGGGCATCAGCGGGCAGAACGCGTTCTTCACCGGGAACGTGACCGGCTCCGTCCGCAACGTCGCGCTCATCCTCATGGCCGAGAACCTCGCCGACGCGCTCGCCGGCACGGGGGTCACGGTCAACGCGGTGAACCCCGGACCCGTGGTCGATGCGCCGTCCTCCGAGGTGGCCGTCGCGCGCGGCGGGGAGTCGAGTCCCGACCAGATCGCCGACCTCGTCGCCTTCCTCGTCTCTCCGCTGGCCGGGGCCGTCTCGGGGGAGTCGATCGCGGTCGGGCACCGGGTGCGCGGCGTCACGAACCTCTGAGTCGGGGTCGGCTGAGGCGGTCCCGCTCCGCGCCGGTCAAGATAAGGCATCCTCCCGATGGAGGGCGGATGCCTTAGAGAGGAGCCTCACTCAGGTCGATACGACTGAGGAGGCACCATGTACGTCAGCGAGACCACCTTCGTGCACCTGCGCGAGACCGCGGAGGCGCAGCGGCTGCAGGAGCTCGAGCGCCGCCGCGTCGCCCGTGAGCGCGCGGTCACCGCGCCCCGCACGGGCCTCCGTCTGCGCGACCTCCTGCCCGGCCTGCATCGTCCCGAGCGCACCGCCCGCGAGCGGCTCCGCCACTCGTGAGCTTCCTCGCGGCACCCCTGCTCCGTGTCACCGCTGCGTGGGACGATGAAGGGGTGCAGGCGACGGTCAGTCCCCTCCTGGTCGGGCGGGAGGGCGATCTCGAACAGCTCCGCGACGCGTACACCGACGCCGTCGCGGGGTCGACGCGCGCCGTCCTCGTGGGCGGGGAGGCCGGCATCGGCAAGACGCGCCTCATCGGCGAGTTCCTCGCGGGCCTCCCCGACGAGACGATCGTGCTGCGCGGTCAGTCCGTCGACTTCGATCGCGACGCGCCGCCGTATGCGCCCATCCTCTCGGCGCTGCGGTCGCTGGCGCAGATCGTCGGCCAGGACGCCCTGCTCGACGCGTCCGGTCCCGGCGGTGACGCGCTCGCGCTGCTGCTTCCCGAGCTGAGCCGCACCCAGGCCGCCACCGCCCCGGTCCGCGGTGGGGCCGACCGGCTCTACGATCCCGTCGCCGAGGTGTTCGAGAACGTGTCGGCCGTGCGGCCCGTGGTCCTCGTCATCGAGGACCTGCACTGGGTCGACCCGCAGAGCCTCGGCCTGCTGCGCTTCCTCATCCGGGTGCTCGAGACGGCGCACCTGCTCCTGGTCCTCACCTTCCGCAGCGACGAGTTGGGACACGACAGCGCCCTGCGGGCCCTGCTGCCGGAGCTCGACCGCAACCGCCGCGTGTCGCGTCTCGAGCTCGCGCGGCTCGACCGGCGGCAGGTGCGCGACATGGCCACGGCGATCGCCGGGCAGCCGCTCAGCGAGGACGAGCTCACGCAGGTCCACGCGCGCACCGAGGGCGTGCCGTTCTTCGTCGAGGAGCTCGTGTGCTGCAGCGGCGTGGGCAATCTCGACGCCGTCCCCGAGACCCTGCGCGGCATCCTCCTGGCCCGCTACGACCAGCTGGCCGAGCCGACCCGACGGATGCTGCGCCTCATCGCCGCGGGCGGCGTCCGCGTCGAGCACGAGCTGCTCATGGCGGTGTGCGACGAGTCGCCCGAAGCCATCGACATCGCCGCGGGCGAGGCGATCGCGGCCGCCATCCTCGTCGTCGACGGCACCGCGTACGCCTTCCGTCACGCCCTGGTCCGCGATGCGATCCACGACCAGCTGCTGCCCGGCGAGCGCGTGCGCTTCCACACCCGCTACGCGCAGGCGCTCGAGGCCGACGGGGCCGCGGGCGGCGCCGACGCGACCGCGATCTCGTACCACTGGATGGCGGCGCACAACGTGCGCGAGGCGTTCGTCGCCTCGATCGCCGCCTATGAGCAGGCGCGCGCGTCCTTCGCGTTCGCGACCGCCGCGTCCATGGGCGAGCGCGCCATCGAGCTGTGGGACCAGGTCCCGGATGCCGCAGAGCTGGCCGGGCGCACCAAGGTCGACCTGCTGGGCGACACCTCCTACGTGCTGCGCAACGCCGGCGAGAGTGAGAGGGCGATCCGTCTCATCGACGAGGCCATCGCGCTGTGCGACCCCGCCGACAGGTCCGCCTACGCGCTCCTGCTGCGCAACAAGGCCTCCTATCTCGCGAACATCGGCCTGCCGGGATCCATCGAGCTCCTGCGCGAGGCGCTTCTCGTGCTCGACGGCGAGCCGCCGAGCGTCCTGCGAGCCAACGTCCTCGGCGAGCTGGCCGCTCGCCTCATGCTCATCGCGCGCTTCGACGAGGCGATCGAGATGGCGGACGGCGCGTTCGCCGAGGCCACCGCGGTCGACAATCCGCCGCGCATGTCAGTCGCCTCCAACATCCGCGGGTTCTCGCGTCTCGCCTCCGGCGACATCGAGGAGGGCCTCGCGGATCTGGCGCGGGCGAAGGAGTACGCGGCCGGCAACGACTCCGCGCGCCTGCGCTACTGGGTCAACCAGTCCGACGCGCTGCACCTCATCGGCCGCTACGAGGAGGCGGTGCGCACGGCCGAGGAGGGCGCGGAGCGCGCACGGCAGCGCGGCGTCGAGCGGACCAGCGGCGCGGTGCTCCTCTCGAACGTGATCGGGCCCCTCTACGCCCTCGGCGAGACCGCGCGCGCCGACGAGATGCTCGACCGCGCCCTCGAGCTCGACGCTCCGATCGGCTTCAGCGCACCGCTGCGGCGGCTCAAGATCCAGGCCGCCCTGTGGGCGGGCGACCGCGAGCAGGCCGAGCGGCTCCTGCGCGGATGGCAGGGCTCGCTCCGGCAGCAGGGCCGCCTCGACGCCCAGGCGGCGCGCGGCCTCGCCCTGGTCAGCGGCGAGCTCGCCTTCGTCCGTGGCGAGGTGCGTGAGGCGTGGGACGCCGTGTCGCTGATCCTCGACCCCGAGTATCGGCCGTTCCCCGCGTACGACCTGCCGCTCATCGCGTTCGCCGCCCGGGTGCTCGCCGCTGCGCGCACGACGGGTCTCGCCCTCACCGGACCCGACGGCGCGCCACGGACCCACGAGGACCTCGAGGCGGTCGTGCGCGTCGCCCTCGACACGGCACGCATGTGGCCCACGGCGCCCGCGCACGCCGCGCTCGTCGACGCCGAGCTCGGCGGCCCGCGCGGGACGGGGACCGACCCCGCGCTGTGGGCGGCAGCCGTGGAGGCGACGCGTGACGGAGTCGCCCCTGCGCGCCTCGCCCCGTACGCCGCGTTCCGTCAGGCCGAGGCGCTCGCCAACGCGGGTGACCGGGCGGGCGCGCGAGCGGCCGCGCAGGCGGCGCGGGAGAGCGCCGCGGCGATCGGCGGCGGACTCATCGTCGACCGTGTGCGCGAGCTGGAGCGCCGGGTGGGTGCCACCGGCGGAGAGCACCGCGATGCCGCGGGGGACGCGGCATCCCTCGACGCGCTGCTCACCGAGCGCGAGCGCCAGGTCCTGGATCTGGTCGCCCGGGGACTGACCAACGGGCAGATCGCCGAGCAGCTGTTCATCAGCACCAAGACGGCGAGCGTGCACGTCTCGAACATCCTCCGCAAGACGGGCGCCACGAGCCGCACGGAGGCCGCGTTCCTCGCCGCCAGCGGGCGCCGCTGACGCCTCACGGCGCTACCTCACGCGAGGCCCGCGGGTCCGCGGAAAAGTACGGTGGATGCCGCATGTGGCCGCATTACCTCAGCGAGGAATGTGGGGACCGTCAACAGACGGTCCGGGAGGCCCATCATGGAAATCATCATCGCTGCCGTCGTGCTCGTCGCCCTCGTCGCCCTCGTGGTCTTCGTCGGAGTCGCGACCTTCACCGAGATCGCCCGCGACGGCTACCGCGCCGTGCCCACGCGTCACGAACTCGCACGCCGCCGCTGACGGGTGGCCCGCCTCAGCGCGGGCTGCCCGTCCAGGGCTTGTCGGCGTGCGCTCACTCTCGTCGCGGGGCGCGACATGGTCACGACCGAATAGTCTGGCCGGGACGCATTCGCATCGGGGGAGCAGCGTGGACGCGGAGACGAACGGGCATCAGAGCGCCGACCCTGCGGGCCAGGACACGCCGCCGGCCGAGACGGCGCCGCCCGTGCCGGCCGTGCCGGTGCCGCCCCGGCCCGCGCCGCCCCCGCCCGCGCACGTACCTGTCTCGTCTGCGCCGCCCGCGCCGGCTCCGGCCGTGCCGCCGATCGCGCCCGCCGTGCCGACCGCGCCCGCCGTGCCGACCGCGCCCGCCGCGCCGATCGCGCTCGCCGTCCAGCCCGCGCCGCCCGCCCCGACTCCGGCAGAGCCCGCCCCGGCTCCGGCAGACCCCGCCGCTCCCGGCCCGCGCCGAGGACTGAGCGGCGGCGCCATCGCCGCCCTCGTCGCGGGTGTCGTGCTCGTCCTCGCCCTCGCCGGCTTCGCCGTCGCGCAGGCGCTCGCGGCGCAGTCGTACGACACCACCGCGGCGCTGTGGAGCTCCGCCGACGGGGAGCTGCGTCGCGCGCAGGTCGCGTCCGGCACCGAGATCACCGCGGCGCACTCGGAGGCGGAGATCGCCGCGCAGATCGTCGCGCTGGCACCGGCCGGCGGCGTCGACGCCGCCGTGGTGGAGTCCCTCGCCGCGGCGTCGGCGGAGGCGGCATCCGCTCTCACCGCCGCCGAGGAGGCGGCCGCCCAGCCCGCCCCCGACGTCGACGCCGACAAGCCGTTCTGGCTGTGGGATCTCGTCCCGGCCCGCGAGCGCCTCGAGCGGGCGGCGGACGAGGCGGACGACCTGCGCCGAGCGACCCGCGACGCGCAGGACGCGCTGGCGGACCGACGGCTCGCGCTCGAAGACGCCGCGCTCGCCGTCTTCGGTGCGATCAGCCCCGCGGCCGAGCGTCACGAGAAGGCGAACATCAGCGCGCAGACCGGGTCGATCGTCGAACTGCGACGCGCCTCGGCGGATGCCGCGCGCACGAACGCGCTCGACGATCAGGCCCTCGCGCGGCTCACCGCGTACACGTCCGCGGTCGCCGCGGTCGAGAAGTCCCAGCGCGCCGAGCTCGCCGAGAAGAAGGGCCCGCTGTACAAGAAGCGCCTCGCCGTCGAGGAGTTCGCTCGGTCGCTCGCCGGTGGCGTGCTGCTCGACTTCGACTGGAAGGAGATCGTCAACGGCTACGGCCGGCCGGGCACGATCGCGGGCGAGACCAGCTGGAGCTCCGCGTACGGCGGCACCTCGACGATCACGTTCACCAACTCCGTCGCCCGGGAGTGGCCGAACGCGTTCTCGAAGGCGCTCATCGCGCACGAGGTGGGACACGCGATCTCCGCCAAGTGCAGCGACATGTTCGACTGGCGCAGCCGCGACGCCAACGAGGAGTGGGCGACGGCGTGGGCGATCGGCAAGGGCTTCCGCAACGACGCGAACGGCGTGCAGGCGTACGGTCAGCCCTCGAAGTCGATGATCGCGAAGGCGAAGGCCTGCCGCTAGCTCGCTGCGGTGACCACGAGCGCGACGGACTCGGGCTTCGCGCGCCGCAGCTTCTGGGCGCCGCGGATCATCTTGTACTTGGCGCCGTACTTCGCCGTCAGCGCGCGGTCGAGCCGGGCCATCGTCTGCGGGTCGTCGTGGACGGAGGCGGTCGCCTCGATCGTGACGGCATCCGGAGCCACCCGCCCGCGCGCGTCGCACGGGGTGAGCGTCACCCGCGGGGTGTGCCGCAGCCGCTTGACCTTTCCGGAGGCGGCCCCCGTCGTGATGAGGCACTCGTCGCCGTCCGGGGCGATCCAGACCGGGGTCGCGACCGGGACGCCCGTCTTGCGGAAGGTGGTCAGGAGGACGAACTCGTGATCGGCGATCTCGCGCGGAAGGGGCGGCACCCCGCCATTATCCCGTGACGCGGCCCGCCGCCCGGACGCGTCGCCCTCCCGCGTCACTCCTCGGTCGGCAGCGCCCGCACGGCGTTGCGGTCGGCGATGAGGGTGTCGCGCACGCGGCGGCGCAGCACCTTGCCGATGAGGGAGGTGGGCAGCTCCTCCCACACGCGGTACGAGGTCGGACGCTTGTACTCGGCGAGCTGGGAGCGCACGAGCTCGCGCACGTCATCCTCGTCGAAGGTCGTGCCGGGCTCGGGCACGACGACCGCCGTGACCACCTCGGCGCCGCCGCCGCGCGGGACGCCGACGACCGCGGCCGCCGCGACGCCGGGAGCGCTGAGGATCACTTTCTCGACCTCGCTGGGCGCGACGTTGAAGCCGCCCGTGATGATGATCTCCTTCTTGCGGTCGACCACCGTGACGAAGCCGTCCTCGTCCTGCGCGACGAGGTCGCCGGTGCGCAGCCAGCCGCCCTCCAGCAGCGTCTGCGCCGTCTCCTCCGGGCGGTTCCAGTAGCCCTGGAACACCTGCGGGCCTTTGATGAGGAGCTCGCCGGTCTCGCCGAGGGGCACCTCGCGGGTCGGTTCCTCGGGGTCGACGACGCGGATGTCGGTCGAGGGGAACGGGATGCCGATCGTGCCGATGCGGCGGTCGTCGCTGAACGGGTTCGCGAGCGCGACGGGGCTCGTCTCGGTGAGGCCGTAGCCCTCGTTGAGCATGCTGCCCGCGAGGTCCTCCCAGCGCTTCACGACGGCGGGGGTCAGCGTCATCGCACCGGAGATCGAGTAGACCACGCCGCTGAGGTCGAGCTTGCCCTCGCGGGCGACCCGCGCCATCCGATCGAACATCGGCGGGACCGCCGGGATGAAGGTGGGCGGGAACTTCTCCGCCGCCTTCGAGACGAGGTCGGGATCGAACGTGGGGAAGAGGACGGCGTTGGAGCCGGTCTCGACGGCGTAGATGACCGACAGCAGCAGGCCGAACGAGTGGAACATGGGCAGCAGGCCGTAGATGCGGCCCTCGCCGTGCTGGAACTTCGGCATCCACGCGGCGCCCTGCCGTGCGTTCGACCACAGGTTGCCGTGCGTGATCATGGCGCCCTTGGGGGTGCCGGTGGTGCCCGACGTGTACTGCAGGCACGCGACATCCGTCACCTTCGGGCCGGGGAGCGTGGGGTCGACGGGCGGCGACTTCTCGAGCTGCGCGAACGGGATCGTCCCGGTGGTCTTCGCCGTGAGCTTGGCGCGGGACTCGCGGGCCTTCGCGATCGGCAGCGACAGGGCGAGCCGCGTCGTGAAGGGCATGGCGCGGGTGATGTCGACGGAGACGATGCGGCGGATGCCGAGCTCTTCGGGCAGCGACTGGATGACGGGGACGACCTTGTCCCACGCGATGACGTGGGTGGCGCCGTGGTCGCGGAACTGCACCTCGAGCTCGTCGCGGGTGTAGAGCGGGTTGTGCTCGACGACGACCGCGCCCAGGCGCAGCACCGCGTAGAAGGCGATGACGTGCTGCGGCGCGTTGGGCATAACGAGCGCGACGCGGTCGCCCTCGTGGACGCCGAGCAGGCGCAGTCCGTTCGCGACGCGCGAGACGCGGTCGGCGAGCTCGCGGTAGGTGAGGCTCGCGCCGAAGAACGTCGTCGCGGGCCGGTCGGCGTACTGCGCGGCGCGGTCCGTGAGGAGGTCGATGAGGGAGCCGGTCGCCGGCTCGATGTCGACAGGCGTCCCCTCGGCGTAGAAGCGGTTCCAGGCTCTCTCGGTGTTGACGCTCACCGAACGAGCCTACGCGGGGGCGGTTTCCCGATGGGGGACGGATGTTTGCGCACGGCGGTAAACGGGGCGGGATGCCGTCACGCGCGGCGGGGCCGCCAGAGGATGCCGAGGCCGATCCACCACGCGCCGAGGCCGCCCAGGATCACCGGGACGACGAATCCAGCCAGCACGTTGAGGCCGACGTTGCGGCCGTCGTTGAGTGCGAACACGGCGACGCCCAAGAGGATGACGACGACCTGCAGCACGGCGAGGACGAGCGCCGTGGTCGCCAGGGGCTTCGGGAGCAGGCCGCGCCGGACGGCGGAACGACCTGCCGCCCAGCCCCACAGCGACAGGAGGACGATCCCCGGCACCCAGGTCGCGACGGGGAACGTGATCTCGACGGCTCCGGCGAGACGCGCGAGCGCGACCACGGATGCCGTGAGCAGC